>Ga0197142_1004346_pt1 | contig 11499 bp, 7 predicted proteins | sample GBS60_MetaG_FD_148614 | JGI IMG/M metagenome (GOLD analysis project Ga0197142, IMG submission 148614) | Sediment microbial communities from Great Boiling Springs, Gerlach, Nevada, United States - GBS 60_MetaG | ecosystem: Environmental > Aquatic > Thermal springs > Hot (42-90C) > Sediment... | reverse complement strand
CCCGGCGCAGGCCAAGCGGGCCGCGGTCACCATCGCCACCTCGCCCCTGGTGAAGACCGCCATGGCCGGGCCGGATGTCAACTGGGGCCGCCTCATGGCCGCCCTGGGCCGCTCCGGCGCCCGGTTCAACCCGGACCGGGTGGACATCACCTTCGGGGAGATCCCGGTGGTGCGCCAGGGCGTGGGGCTGGGGGAGGAGGCGGAAGAGAAGGCCCGTTCGGCCATCCTGGCGGGGCCGGTCACCATCACCCTGAACCTGAACTCCGGGGAGGCCCGGGCCCACTGCGACACCTGCGACCTCACCGAAGACTACGTCCGCATCAACGCCAGCTACCGCAGTTAAGGGGCCGGGAGCCTGGCTCCCCCTCCTGTGGCAGGTGGTGGAAAAGGTTATTCGGGGGAGGGACCGAGCCCTGTCCTCCCCCAAACCTCCTCCCCCACCCCGGAATCGGGATCGGGCTTCGCCAGACCGGCAAATCCGGCCAGCCTTGTCCCACCGGCTTTCGGGAAAGGGTGTTTTTGAACAACCTGATGGGCGCCCTTCCCCGCCCCGCGCCGGGGTGAGGGGTTGCCTGAAAGGGCAGGCTTGCCCCTCCTCTGACCGTGACGGGCTCGCCCCGCGGGAAGCCGTCGGAATAATCCCCCCGGCTGCCCCCGGGCCGAGCCTCAGGCTGCCCTCCCCGTGCCGGCACGGCGCAGGCACCATTTGGCGGTCTCCACCACCGGGAAAAGCCCCAGCGCCACCGCCAAAGCCGGCAGCCAGTCCCGGAGGGTCAACGGCACGACATGAAAGAGCCGCGCCAGGGGCGGCCAGTGGATCACGGCCAGCATCAGGGCCAGGGAGACGGCCACTGCGGCCACCAGCCAGCGGTTGCGCCAGAAGCCGACGGTGAGAAGGGAGAGGTGATCGGAGCGGCAATTGAAGGCGTTTACCATCTCCGCCAGGATGAGGGCGGCAAAGACCATGGTCTGGGCCAGCGCCAGCACCTGCCGGGGCTCCCCCAGGCCCCGGGGGTCGGTGAGCCAGTAATAGGCAAACAGCGGGATCAGGGTGAGGGTCAGATAGCCTGAGATCACCAGGATCAGGGCGATGACGGCCCGGGTGAAGACCCCTTCCCGGGGGGAGCGGGGCGGCCGGCGCATGACATCCGGGGCCTTGGGATCCACCCCCAGGGCCAGGGCCGGGAGTCCATCGGTGGTGAGATTCACCCAGAGGATCTGCAAGGCCACCAGGGGCAAGGGCAGGCCGAACAGCAAGGCCCCGGTGAGCACCAGGATTTCCGCGAAGTTGCAGCTCAAAAGGTAGATGAGATATTTCCGGATATTGTCGAAGATGGCCCGGCCCTCCTCCACCGCGGCCACCAGGGTGGCGAAGTTGTCGTCCGCCAGGATCATGGCCGCGGTCTCTTTGGTGACCTCGGCGCCGGTGAGGCCCATGGCCACGCCGATGTCGGCCCGCTTGAGGGCCGGGGCGTCATTCACCCCGTCCCCGGTCATGGCCACCACCTCCCCTGCGGTCTTGAAGACCTCCACCAGGCGCAGCTTGTCCTCCGGTGAGACCCGGGCCAGAACCGGGGTCTCCTGCAGGCAGGCCCGGAGCTCGTCGTCCGTCAGCCGGGCCAGCTCCCGGCCGGTAAGCACCCCCTCCATCCCGGGGCGCATCAACCCCAGCTCCCGGGCCACCGCCTGGGCGGTGCCGGGATGGTCGCCCGTGACCATATAGACCCGGATCCCCGCCCGCCGGCAGCGGCGTACCGCCTCCCGGGCCTCGGGCCGGGGCGGGTCGAGCATCCCCACTAGTCCCACCCATACCAGCCCCTCCTCCTCCACCCGGGGGGTGAGCTCCGGAAGGCCGCCCAGGGGCCGGTAGGCCAGGCCCAGGACCCGCAGGGCCCGGCCCGCCATGTCGGCGGCCTGGCGGGCGATGACCCGGCGGCCCACCTCCGCCAGGGGCTGCTCCCCCTGGCGGGTCAGGAGCCGGGTGCAGTAAGGAAGCAGGCTTTCCGGCGCGCCCTTGAGATACATCACCAGCCCCCGGCGGGTCTCATGCACGGTGCTCATGCGGCGGCGCTCGGCAGTGAACGGGATCTCCGCCACCCGGGGGCATTCCTGGATGAGGCGCGGCTGGTCCAGGCCGATCTTTTTCCCCAGCACCAGGAGGGCCGCCTCGGTGGGATCCCCCCGCACCCGCCAGAGGCCGTTCTCCTGAAAAAGGGCGGCATCGTTGCATAACAGGGCGATGCGGCCCATCAGGTCCAGGGCGGGGTGGGAGGGAGAGAGATACCCGCCCCCGGACAGGCGGAACTCCCCCCGGGGATCATAGCCGCTGCCGGTGACCTCCACCTCCAGGTTGTCCAGAAAGAGGCGGCGCACGGTCATCTCATTTTTGGTGAGGGTGCCGGTCTTGTCGGTGCAGATCACTGTGGTGCAGCCCATGGTCTCCACCGCCGGCAGGCGCCGCACGATGGCCCGCTGCCGGGCCATGCGGGTGGTGCCGATAGCCAGGGCGCCGGTGACCACCGCCGGCAGGGCCTCGGGCACCGCCGCCACCGCCAGGCTGAGGCCCCAGAGCAACATGCGCCAGAAGTCCTCCCCCCGGGCGAGCCCCAGACCCACCGCCAGGAGGGCGATGCCGATGCAGATGGCGGCCAGCACCCGGGCGAGGCCCGCCAGGCGCCGCTCCAGGGGCGTGGATTCGTGGGGCACCTCCTCCAGCATCCGGGCGATGCGGCCGAACTCGGTGCGCGGGCCGGTGGCGGTGACCACCGCCTGCCCCCGGCCGGAAACGATCACCGTCCCGGCATAGACCAGGCAGTGCCGTTCGGCCACCGGGGTTGGGGCGGGCACCGGCTCCACCTTCTTGTCCACCGGCAGGGACTCCCCGGTCAGCAGGGATTCGTCCGCCTGGAGATGGGCTGCGGCGAGCAGCCGGCCGTCGGCCGCCACCCGGTCGCCGGCGCTGAGGAGGAGAAGGTCCCCCGCCACCACCTCCCGGGCCGGGATCACCTGCTCCTGACCGTCCCGGAGAACCACCGCGGTGGGCGCGGCCAGCCGGGCCAGGGCCGCCGCGGCCCGCTCCGCCCGGTATTCCTGCACAAAGCCCAAAACGGCGCAGGCCAAAACAATGGCCAGGATGACCGCGGCATCCAGATGCTCCCCCAGGACATAGGAGATGCCCGTGGCAACGAGGAGGATAAGGATGAGGAGATTGCCGAACTGCCTCAGGAAGAGTCGCAACGGAGAAACCCCGGGGGCGGCGGCCAGCTCGTTGGGGCCGTCCCGCTCCAGCCGCAGGGCCGCCTCCGCCTCGCTCAAGCCCTCAGGGCCGCAGCCCAGGGCCTGCCGGACTTCCTGGGGGGACCAGGCATGGTAGGCGGGGGTTTCAGACTTCCCGGACTCGGTCACCACTCCGGTCATGCTTCTCCTCCCCGCCCGGTCTGGGCCCGCCGGACTCAGAGGCGATGGTGCAGCTCAAAGCGCACCGGGCGCGCGCCCACGACTTCCCGGGCCATCTCCCGGACGAGCTGCTCCTCCCGGGGGGTATGGATGATGCCGGAGACCACCGGGGTGGAGCCCTCCAGGCGTACTTCCAGGGTAGGGATCAGCACCCTCGGGTCGGTGGCGATGCGGGCCTTGAGCCGGGCGGCCAGGGCCAGATCGGCGAGATGGGCCTTGGCCTCCGGCGTGGCCAGGGCCTCCCGGGCCTCCAGCTCCCGCACCAGGAGGTCCACCACCTCATCATAGCTCAGGTGGCCGGTATTTAACACCAGATCGTAGTGCTCATCCGCGGCCCAGTCCACCCCGTAGGTGGCCTTGAGGTAACAGGCCCGCTCATTGTCCACCTGAGCGATGAGGCGCTCTGCGGCCTCCCGGGAGAGGCTCTCCCGCACTATGATGGTCTCCAGGCGTACCTCCAAGGGAGCAATGAGGCGCACCCTCAGGGCATGGGGCACCTCTTTGAGGAGCACAAAGCCGCCCCGGCCGATGATGACCACCCGGTCGGCGGCGGCGTACTCCAGGATGAGGGCCTCCAGTTGCGCCACATACCCCCGGTACTGCCAGTCATGGCGCTCCCACAGGGTGGGACAGACCTCGTCCACCTCCCGGGCCACCCGCCCCCAGCGGGCCCCCTTGGCGTCCAGGTCCCGGAAGAGGCGCTCCTTGTCCACGAATTCATAGCCCAGACGGGACGCCACCCGCCGGCCGATATCCCGGCCCCCGCTGCCGTATTCCCGGGAGATGGTGAGGATGGCCACTTTTATTCCTCCTCCGGATTTTTCAGCCCCAGGCTCTCCGCGGCCAGGGCGGCCTCCCGGGCGGCGGCCCGGCGGAAGGTCCAGCGGATGAAAAGTTTGCCGATCACAATCACCCCCACGGCAAAAACCGCTTCCATGGCGTAGGTGAACCACTTGGGCATGGCCAGGAGTTTGGCCACGAAGGGATCGGTGAAGATCATCTCCCCGGCCACCCGGCCCAGGACCGCGGCTCCCAGGAGGATGATGATGGGATAGCGGTCCATGAGCATGGACAGGAGGTTGCTGGTGAAGACCACAAAGGGGATGGACAGGGCCAGGCCGAAGAGCAGCAGGAAGGGATTGCCGTGGGAGGCGCCGGCCACCGCCAGGACGTTGTCCGTGCTCATGGTGATGTCCGCCACGATGATGAGCCACATGGCCTGCAGGAGGGTCTTGGCCTCCTTGTCCGTCTGCTCCGGCGCGCCCTCCACAAAGAGCTTCACCGCAATCCAGGCGATGAGCACCCCGCCCACCAGCTTGAGGAACTGGATCTCCAGGAGCTGGGCCACAAAAAAGGTGAGGACCACCCGGAGGAGCACCGCCGCGCCCGCCCCCAGGATGATGCCCCAGCGCCGCTGCCGCCGGGGCAGGGAGCGCACCGCCATGGCGATGATCACCGCGTTGTCCCCGGCCAGGATGAGATCGATGATGATGATATTGATAATACCGAAAAAGAACTTCCAGTCCAGCTTGTCCAGCCCCCAGGCGGCCCAGTCCATGTCGCACCCCATCAAAGAGGCGGGACCGGAGGCTTGACCCCGCTGGCCCCGCCCTCATTCACATGCGTTGAACATATCCCAGAAGACGCAGCCTCGCCACGTTCAGGGCGGCTCGGCCCTCCTCCGGTTCGCAGCCGCCCCCTCCGGAGGGGCCGGGGCGAGGATCCCCGGCCTTCCGGGGAAGGCCTTTCCCCCCCGGAGAAGGCCGGAAGCCAAGGCCGGGTGTCAGGGGAGCCCGGGGCCGCCCCGGGATCACCGAAAAACACCCCTCCCCGACCTCCGGAGGGTGAGGCTGGCCGATTCTGCCGGTCTGGCGAAGCCCAGATGTGGGCTCGGGGAAGGGGAGGGGCAGACTGTTCCCCCTGGCCCCTTCCCCGCATCCCCTTTTTCCCCCTCCTCAGAACTTCGGCGCCGGGAAGATGATGCCGCCGAACAGGAGGTACGCCAGGATCAGGGTCCAGATGATATTGAAGCTCTGGGCCACAATAAAGGCCAGCGCCGGCCGGCCGCCGCCCAGAGCCGCCAGGTCCATGAACCGGGTCTCCAGACCGATGCTGGTGAAGGCCAAAGCGAACCACCACACCTCGATGCCCTGGAGGGGCTTGCCGATGGCCTTGATGGTGGCCTCGCTCAGGACAAAGGAGAACAGGAGGGAGGAGGCCAGAAAGCCCAGGACGAACTTGGGGAAGCGGTACCAGATCTCCATCAGGCTGGGCTTCTCCCCCTCCTTGGTGCCCTTGAGGGTCCAGACCACCGAGAGGATGAAGGCGGCCACGCCGATGAGCACGTTCTGGCTCATCTTCACGGTCACGCCCACCTTCATGGCCAGGTCGCTGATCAGGAACCCCGCCGCCACCACCGAGCCCGAAGTGTCCAGGGTGCCCCCCAGCCAGGCGCCGGCCACCGCGTCGGGGATGCCGAAGGCCTTGCTGATGATGGGCATGAGCACCATCATGGGCACGGCGCACACCAGCACGATGGAGGTGACATAGGAGAGCTTCTTGGGATCGCCCTTCACCGCGCCGGCGGTGGCGATGGCCGCGGACACCCCGCAGATGGACACCGCACTGGAGAGCATGGCGGCGAACTCGTCGTCAATCTCCAGGCGCTTGCACAGCCACCAGCAGCCGTACCAGACCACGCTCACCACCATCAGCGCCTGGATCATGCCCAGGAAACCGGCCTTCATGATGACGCCGAAGAGCACCCGGGCGCCCAGAATCACCAGCCCGGACTTGATGTAAAACTCCGTTCTCACCGCGGGCATCATCCAGGCGGGCACCCCGATGACGTTGCTCACAAAGAGGCCGATGAGGAGGCAGAAGAGCACATACTCCAGGCCGTATTCATGGATGGTATAATTCCCCGCCAGAAACAGGGCCAGCCAGGAGATGAGGAAGACGAAGGGGTACCCGGTGAGGAAGTACCCCACCGGCTGGCCCATGAGGGCCATGCCGATGGCGCCGATGATGCCCAAGGCGATGAAGATGTAGAAGGACAACAGCAGATTGTCTCCGGACAGGACCTTGTCCAGCAGGGCGCCGGCCTGACGGCTGATCTCGGAGGCATATTTGCCGGCCCGGTCTTTGAGGTCCTTGTCCTTGGCCTTTTTGGCCGCCTCCTCCAGCTTCTTGGCCGCGGCGCCGATGGCCTTGCGGTTCTGGCCGGCAATGGCGGCGCTCAAGGCCTGGGCCTGCTCCGCCAGGGCCGCCTCCCCCTTGTCGCCGGCTTCCTTGGCCAGACGGTCAATGGCCGGGGACAGGGTGGCCACCACCGACCGGAATTCCCTGTCCGTGGTCCAGCGGAAGCCGGGGGCCTTGGGAACCATACCGAAGCCGGAGTAGAGAATCAAAAAGACGGCAATGATGCTCAAGCCGATCCAGACCCCCAGCCAGTCCTCGGACTTGTAGAGGGCCTGCCACTGGGACATCTCCAGCTCGGCCTTCTCCCGGGCCTCCCACTCCCCCTTGAGGCCCATGAGCTCTTCATGCTCGGCCTTCAGCTTGCGGAGCTCCTCCTTCACCTGGGAGAGGGGGGCGTCCGGAGGCAGCCCCAGCTCGGATTTAAGCTCCGCCAGGGTCTTGGCCTGGGCTTCCACGGCCTCGATGACGCCCTGCTCGCTGGCCGCAAAGCCCAATCCCAGCACCTTCTTCAATCTCTCCACCACATATGCCATGCGACTTCCTCCTTTCATCGCCGGTCCCCCCTCAGACTGAGACGGCTGCCGCCCGAGGTGTCAGGGACCGCAGCTTTCCCAGTAAAATGATAGTTTTTATTATTGTGGAAAAATAGAGGAAAACAATGGAAAATTTTTCCGCCTTCAGATCGCCGCCGCCATCCGCCTGTCGCAGGAGCGGCAGAGGCCCGACAGCCGGCCCCGGGCGTGCCCCCGGCGGAATTCCCGGTAGGCCGGGGACTCCCAGATGGCGGGAAGATCGTCCTCCCGGAGGCTGCCGAAGCTGAGGCGGTGAGAGAGGGATGCACTTCCGGGCTTCGCCTCCGGCAGGGCGGCAAAGACGCAGGGGCTCACCCCGCCGTCCGCCCCCACCACCAAGGCCCGGACGGGGTTCTCCGGGCAGGTTTCTTGCGGCCGGGGCCCCGGGAGCCGGCAGTACACCCGCACGCCCTCCCGGGCCGCCTGCTCCCGGACCCGGACCACCCGGGCGGCCACCGCCGGGGTCAGGCGCACCACCTCCCGGGCCAGCTCCGGGGCCGCCACATAATCCAGGGCGTTGATGACCACCTCCTCCACCCCAAGGCCCTTAAGGAGGGCCGGCAGCCGCTCCAGTTCCATAAGCCGGGAGGCCAGGAGCATATAGGCCACATGCACCCGGGGGGTGGAGGCCCCCCGGGCCGCCTTGAGGCGCGCCAGGGTCTTCAGGGCCTCCAGCACCTGCTCCAGGCGGGTGCCCCGGCGGATCTCATCCTGACCGGGATCCGTGCCCGCCAGCGAAAAGGCCAGGACATCCAGGCCCTCGGCCACGCAGCGCTCCAGGACCGCCTCGGTGGCCAGCATGCCGTTGGTGGTGAACCCCACTTGGCAGCCGGCCTCCTTGGCTTCCCGGACGAAGCGGAAAAACTCCGAGTGCAGCAACGGCTCCCCCCACCCCTGGAGGTGGAGGTAGCGGGTCTGGCTTAGGGTCGGCCGCAGCCGGGCAAAAAGGTCCAGGGGGAGGAAACGGTCCGGCCAGTGGGGACCATAAATGGTGCGGGGGCAGTAGATGCAGGCCGCGGTGCAGGCGGTGGTCACCTCCACCTGGAGCCAGTCAAAGCGGAACCGGGGAAGGAAGGGGAACCAGAACATGGGCGTTTTTCCGGAAGACCCTTGTCAGGTCTCGGGGGGGCGGGAATCCTCGCCCCTCCCCGAGGGAATGCCGGAGTGTCCTGCCCTCTCCCCTTCAGATTACCTTATCCGGGCGGGGTCACGCCAGCCGAAATCCGGGGGCCGGCTTCCCTGGCCCGACGGTTGATTTTTTGATAACATGTGGCCCAGCAGGTCTGGCAAAGGGGGTCCCATGAGCTACCAGAATGCCGCACACCAGTTGAAAAGCGCTCTGCGCCTTCGGACCGAGCCCTTCGGGGTGGCCTTCCTCCCTGAGGCCGCCGCCCTGCCGGAGAAGACCCGGCGGCCCTCCCAGGTCTTCGGCAAGAAGGTGACCATCTGCCAAGGGGTGACCATGGCCCGGGTGTACGGCTGGCCGGTGGGTCTCACCGCCGACGACCTCCTGTGCGTCCCGGGGATGCTGGCCTTCGGCTTCACCCCCTCCACCGATCCGGCCCTGGAGCTGGCCCAGCTCTTCTGTGAGGTGGGCTTCCATCCGGAGCTGGGGCCGGCCCTGAAGGAGGTGGAGGCCCTGCCCCGCTTCCTGCCCCGGGAGGTGAGCGCCCTGTACCTGTGTCCCCTGGAGCGCCTGGCCCTGGATCCCCAGGTGGTGGTGCTCTTCGGCAATCCGGCCCAGATCATGCGGCTGGCCCAGGCCGCCGTCTTCGCCCTGGGACAGCGGGTGGCCGGGGACTTCGGCGGCAAGGTGGAGTGCGCCTCCTACCTCATCGGCCCCTACCGCCAGGACCGGGTCCTCATCACCATCCCCGGCCAGGGGGACCGCACCTTCTCCATGACCCAGGACGACGAGCTGGTGGTGAGCTTTCCCGCCCGGATGCTGGATCCCATCCTCACCGGCCTCACCGAAGCGGCCAAAAAGATCGGGGCCCGCTACCCCATCACGGTGTATCAGAATTTCGCGCCGGAGTTTCCGCCCCCCTACAAGGAGCGGGCCAAAAAGTGGGGGATCATTGAGTAAGGCCGTCCTGGAGCGTCTGCAAGCTCCCGGCCCCTTAGTAGACCGCAAAAGCCTGACCCTGCCACACGGAGAGAGACCATGGAGTTTCGGCCCATAGCCCGGCGGGTGCTGGAGGAGCGCTACCTGCGCCGGGATCCCGACGGCCGGGTGGTGGAGACCCCCGAGGAGATGTTCCGGCGGGTGGCCCGGGGGGTGGCAGCGGCGGAGGCCCGCTACGGCGGCATGAGCGCCGTGGCCCGGCGGGCCGAGGAGTTCTTTGCCGCCATGGCCTCCCTGAAGTTCCTCCCCAACACCCCCACCCTGATGAACGCCGACCTGCCCCTGGGACAGCTGGCCGCCTGCTTCGTCATCCCGGTGGAAGACGACATGACCAGCATCATGGAGGCGGTGAAGGCCATGGCCCTCATCCACCAGACCGGGGGCGGCACCGGCTTCACCTTCACGCATCTGCGGCCCAAGGGCGACCAGGTGCGCAGCACCGGCCGGGTGGCCTCCGGGCCGGTGGGCTTTATGCGCATCTTCGATGTCACCACCGAGGTGGTGAAGCAGGGAGGCCGGCGCCGGGGGGCCAACATGGGGATTCTGCGGGTGGATCACCCGGACATCCTGGAGTTTATCCGGGCCAAGGCCGAGCCCGGGGCCTTCCGCAACTTCAACCTCTCGGTGGCGGTGACGGACGAGTTCATGGCCCGGGTGGAGACAGGAGAGGACTACCCCCTCATCAACCCCCGCACCGGCCTGGAGGTCCGGCGCCTGCCGGCCCGGGAGGTCTTCGACCTTATCTGTGAGTACGCCCTGAAAACCGGGGATCCGGGGCTCATCTTCCTGGACGCCATCGAGCGGGCCAACCCCACCCCGGAGCTGGGCCGGCTGGAGGCCACCAACCCCTGCGGCGAACAGCCCCTGTTGCCCTATGAATCCTGCAACCTGGGCTCCATCAATCTGGCGGCCCTGGTGACACACGGGGGGTTTGACTGGGAGGAGCTGGACCGCCTCACGGAGATGGCCATCACCTTCCTGGATGATGTCATCGACCAGAGCCACTATCCGCTGCCCCAGATCACCGCCATCACCCGGGCCAACCGCAAGGTGGGGCTGGGGGTGATGGGGCTGGCGGACCTCTTCATCCAGCTGGGGATCCCCTACGATTCCCCCCAGGCCCTGGAGCTGGCGGAACAAATCATGAGCCGCATCGAGGCCCGGGCGGTGGCCGCCACCGAGGCCCTGGCCCGGGAGCGGGGGCCCTTCCCCAACTTTTACCGCAGCCGCTACCACAAGGAGGGGCGGCCGCCCCGCCGCAACGCCACCGTCACCACCATCGCGCCCACCGGCACCATCAGCCTCATCGCCGGGGTGAGCAGCGGCATCGAGCCCCTTTTCGCCCTGGCCTACCGCCGCCGGGCCCTGGAAGGGGAGGAATTCACCGAGATCCATCCCCTCTTTCTCAAAAAGCTCAGGGAGTGCGGCCTCAAGGAGGAGGAATGGCTGCCCCGGGTGCTGGCCAGCGGCCGTATCCGGGATCTCCCGGAGCTGCCGGAGGAGCTGCGCCGCCTCTTTCCCACCACCTTTGAGGTGAGCATCGACTATCAGGTGCAGATGCAGGCGGCCTTCCAACGCCATGTGGAGAATGCGGTGAGCAAGACCATCAATCTGGCGCCGGAGGCCACCCGGGCGGAGGTGGCCCACGCCTTCCGGCTGGCCCACCGCCTGGGTCTGAAGGGCATCACCGTCTACCGCTATGGCTCCCGGCCGGAGCAGGTCCTGAGCCTGCCGCCCCAGGGGGTGGCGGTGTCCCCGGAGTTCAGCGAAGAATGCCGGCAGTGCTCGGTGTGAGCCGCCGGCCCATCCCGGCAGGCCGGGCCTGCCGTATCTGACAGGAGGTCCAGGTATGACCCGCCTTATCCCGCTGGCGGCCGCACTCTGTCTGGCCCTGACCGTCGCCCAGGCGGCCGGGCCGGCGGCCTCGTCGTATGTCCAGCAGGGCATGGAACTGTGCAACGCCGGCAAATTCGACCAGGCCATCCAGGTCTTCAATGAGGGGCTCAAGGCCCATCCCCAGGATGCGGTGCTCTATGATCTCAGGGGCCGGGCCTACTTTGCCAAAGGCCAGAACGCCCAGGCCCTGGCCGATCACAACCAGGCCCTCACCCTCAACCCCCGGCTGGCCGAAGCCTACAAGAACCG
>Ga0197142_1004344_pt1 | contig 11502 bp, 12 predicted proteins | sample GBS60_MetaG_FD_148614 | JGI IMG/M metagenome (GOLD analysis project Ga0197142, IMG submission 148614) | Sediment microbial communities from Great Boiling Springs, Gerlach, Nevada, United States - GBS 60_MetaG | ecosystem: Environmental > Aquatic > Thermal springs > Hot (42-90C) > Sediment... | reverse complement strand
GTGCCCTTTCGCCTGGCGCATGAAATGGTCGGTAAGGTGGTGCGGCTGGCTGAAGAAGAAGGCGTTTCAATCGATCGCTTGCCGATAGCGATCTATCAGTCGGTCAGCTCCCTCTTTGAAGCCGATCTCTATGCCGTGTTTGATCCGCTGCGCAGCGTCAGTCGGCGCCGGGCTGCTGGCGGCACAGCTCCGGAAGCCGTCCAGCACCAACTGGCGCTGGCGAAAGCGCTGCTGGAGAAAGACACAACCTAGACTTCTTTACGGCTAGCCGTTCAGGCTCAGGTTTTGGAGCAGGAGTTCGATGGCGCGATGGATGCGCGCTTTGCGATCTTCTTCTTTCTTCGCGCTCTCGATCCATTCCACGTATTCTTTACGATAACTATATGCCAGAGCTTCGAAGGCTTCTTTGGCGATGGGGTTGGCTTCGAGCGCTTGCGCAAAATCGGCTGGGGGCACGATCTGGCGCACTTCCCGATCGGCCTCCAGGCTGACCTGCACCGTGTCTCCCACCACCACACCGGCCGCCACTCGCGTGGCATGGCTAACCACCAGATAATGCGTGCCGTCACCATGCGGCATGGCTTTACTGCGAAACGGCACGCCGTTCAACGTGCCGCGCACGGTGATCTGCCCCTTCTTGCCGAAGATGGCGCTCAGATCGAGGGGAATCTCGACGTACGTCCACTTTCCGACCGTCTCCGGTTGCTTTAGCACACCTTGAAAGAAAAACGATGGCATCGCCTCTTCTCTTCCCGTCAATCTGAAGGTTTCTGGCGATAATTATACGCCATAAGTTGCAGGACAAATTTGCAAATTTGTCCTACGATTTGCGAGCGAGTCAAATCTTTGGCATATGCATCTGCAAACTTACCTGTGCCTGCGCGATTAAAACTCGTAGCAGCTCACTTACCCCCGTTTATGCTGACGGAAAATCAATGATGCGCGTACAAACTCGTTCGAGCAAGGGTCGGTCGTGGCTGATGACGAGCATGCCCAGTTGTCTGTGAGTTACGACTTGGAGAAGCACCTGCCAGATTTGGGCCTGGGTATTGGCATCCAGCATGGTGGTCATTTCGTCGGCGATCAGGTATCGGGTTTGCGGGGCGAGGGCGCGGGCGACGGCGACCCGTTGCAATTCACCGTTGCTCAACTCGTGGGGAAAACGATCGAACCATTGGGGATCAAGGCTGAGCGCTTGCAACAGCTCTGGCGACGGCATATAGGCTTCACGGAGGACTTTCCCAATCGGCCAGCGCGGATTGATTGCCAGCTCAGGGTGTTGAAAGATCATCTGGACGGGGCAAAATCCCTTTTGAGGCAAAGGGTTTCCATCGAGGGTGACCCTGCCGCTGAGGGGTTGAAGATAGCCGGCAAGGATGCGGCCCAGGGTGGTCTTACCACAGCCGCTTGGTCCGTATAGTCCTAGCCGTTCTGTGCTTGAGATGGTCAGGTCAAAATCCCGTAAAATCCAGGGGCGCTGAGAGCTATAGCGAAAGGAAATTTGTTCAGCCTTTAGCATGAATGCACCTCACCTGATTTTGGGCTAACGTTCGCATAACCGGTCTTTCCCCGGAACATTCCGCTGTGGCAAGTGGGCAACGCGGCGCAAAGAGACAACCGGGCGGCAAGTCCAGTGGCGACGGCTGCATGCCCGGCAATGGAACGAACTCATTTTGCGGTAAAGAGCGCCACAAGGCTTGCGTATATGGATGAAGCAACCCCTCGCCTTTGCCGGAAAAGGCAGCCGCCGGCGCAATTTCAACCGTTGTGCCGGCGTAGAAGACGGCAATTCGATCGGCAACCTGTAAGGCGGCCTGGATGTCGTGGGTGATCAGCACCACGCCGCGGCCTTCATCGGCGAGCTGGCGCAGGTGTGTAAGGGTTTCCTGCACAACCTCAGGATGTAAGCCTGGCGTCGGTTCATCTGCCAGGAGGAGCTCGGCGTCGCCAACGACAGCCATCGAAACCAGGGCACGGCGCGCCATGCCGCCGGAGAGCTGAAAGGGATACCAGCCTTCCACTTCGAGCGGCAGTTGATAGCGTTGGAAGATGGCGCGTTGGGCAGCCAGAGCATGGCGGTTCTTGCCGCTCAGATGGGCAGCGCGGCGCACTTGCGCCCCAACCCGCATCAACGGATCGAGAAAACTGACCGATTGGGGGATCAGTGCAATCTGGCGGCCGCGCAGCGCTGCCTGCCGTTCGGTGGTCAGCAATTGGCCTTGATACCAGATTTCTCCCTCTATCTGAGCGTTGGAAGGCAGGAGGCCTAAAACCGCGTGCACCAGCAGGCTTTTTCCCGAGCCGCTGGAACCGACCACAGCGACCAATTCGCCGGCTTTCACCTGCAGGTCTAAATCCACTACCGGGGTGAGCACCGTGCGGCGTAACCCTTGACTGTAGCGATAAAAGTGAATGGACAGGCGGCGCACATCCAGCATGGCTTTCACTCCTGAGCGGTGCGCGGATCAAGCAGAGCGCGCACATTTTCACCGAGAATATCAAAGACTTTGACCATTGCCAGCAAAGCCGCGCCTGGCAGGGCGGCCAGCCACCAGTAGCCGGTGGAAAGATGGCGCATCGATTCGGCCAGGATGATACCGATGGCCGGTTGATGCGGAGATAACCCAATGCCGATAAAGGTGATCCCGGCTTCGTGCAAAATGGCATGAGGAAAGAGCAAAATCAACCCCACCAGAAATTGCGGGAAGACATGCGGCAGGACATGGTGGCGGGCGATCCAAAAGGGAGAGCGACCGAGCTTTGCCGACAAGCGGACGTAATCGGCGGAACGCACCTGATACACTTCGGCGCGGATCACGCGCGCCAGTGATGGCCAGTGGGTGAGCGCCACCGATATAACCACGCCTGTCAATCCTCCACCGCTGACAAAAGCCAAAAGGATCAATACAACCATGTGCGGCAGACTAAGGAAGACATCGATCCACCAGGAAAAGAAAGCATCAACCTTGCCTCCCAGCGTAGCGGCAACCAGACCAACTACCAGACCAATGATCGAGCTGAAAAGAGCCGCCAGAAAACCCACCCGCAAGCTCAGGCTCAGGCCGCTCCAGGTACGGATCAACATATCCCGCCCCAACCAATCCGTGCCAAAGGGATGCGACCAGGAAGGCGCTTGATTGCGGCCGCTCAAATTCGTCTGGTTCGCAATGGCTGCTTGACCGCTGCCGGCGAGGATAATCCCCAAACACAGTAGGCACAGAACGATCAAAAACAGCGTTTGACGGCGGCGGTTAAAAACTCTTTCCCGCGCTTGACTCAATCGAAACCAGAGCTTTGTCGGTCGGGAAACTTCGAGGTTCATGATTCCGCTCCTAAACGAATTCGAGGGTCAATCAGGTGATAAAGAATATCTGCCAGGGTGTTGCCAGTATAGACAAAAATGGTGGTGAATAGAACAATGCCCAGCAATAAAGGCACATCGCCGCGCAAACCGGCCTGTACCGTTGCTTGCCCCAAGCCAGGGTAAGCAAATACCTGCTCGGCAAGCACCGAACCTCCGAACAGTTCACTGAGGGAGGCAAACTGCAGGGTGATAGCCGGTAACGAGATGTTGCGCAGACCATGATGCCAGACGATGCCCCATAAGCTCTCTCCTTGCGCCCTGGCGAAGAGAACGTAATCGCTGTTCAGGACGTTGATGAGCTTCTGGCGGGTGTGCAGGGTAATGTTCGCAATGCCGATGATGCTCAGGGTCAGCGCCGGTAGGGCAAGATGGTGCAGGCGTTGGGCAAGGGTCACTTGTTCGGGTAAGACACCCGGCGGCGTTGCACAACAGATGGGCGCCCACTTCAGAAACACCGCAAAGACGATCAGCAAGAGCAGCGCCAGCCAGAAAGTGGGCGTCGAAGCCAGGAGATAGGCGTAGAACCGAATGCCTTGATCGATCCACGAGCCGGCTTTTGCCCCGCTGATCACCCCCAGGAGGAAGCCGAAAACTCCGGAGAGCACCCATGCGCTACCCATTAACCCCAGCGAGGTCAAAAATCGTTGGCGGATAACCTGACTCACCGGCTGGTTGTAGATGGCGGAAGTGCCCAGGTCACCCCTGAGGAGGCTGCTCAACCAGCGAGTATAACGCACCAGCGGGGGATCATTCAGCCCCCAGCGCTCGGCAATGCGCTGTCGTTGCTCTGCTCCGATGCGCATCATTTCTGCCCCCACATAAGCCTGCACCGGATCGATTGGGGATAAGCTCACTAAGGTGAAAGATAAAGCGGACATCGTAAACAGCAGCAAAAACAGGCGCAACAACTTCCTGATCAGATAGCGGAAAAAGTTCATTCTCTGCCTCTCGAGGTAGAATCGGGCGGGTCGTCTCGGAGAGACGACCCGCTAAGGAAGGAAGGGAGGGGATTATTTACATGTCCATTTCCATTCGGAAATGTTGAAGGTGATCGGCCAGCCATGCCCGTGCGGTTGGATCTGTTGCTTGCCCACATCCAGGCAATCTGACACAAAATAGACATGCTGAAGGTTGACTAACCACGCCCAGGCAGCATCTCCTTTTGTAGTGAAGCCAACGCCTTTCTTGTCCCATTGGGCAGCTCGCCAGTAAACCAGGGCTTCTTCTTCAGATGGGGCGCCCATTGCCAGATCAAGATAGGTATCCACTTGTTCGTTGGCATAGAAGCCGGTGTTATACCAGCCATTGCCCCGCATAGAACTGTGGTAAAGGTTATACATCTCGGTTTGGTCGTGGCTTCCCCAGCCAAATAAGACTGCGTTGCTGTGCATCAGGGTTTCGATCTCGTCCCAACTGGCGCCGCGCAGTTCGATTTGAATGCCAATGGCTTTGACCATGTCGGCAACGGCTAGGGCAAGCGATTGTCGGGTGCTATCTGAAGCCGGATAAACCAGGGTGAAACTGGCTTGTAAAGCGCCTTTCTCAAGAATGCCATCTCCATTGCTATCTTGCCAGCCGCCTTCTTGCAGGATTTGTTGGGCGGTTTGAGGGTCGGCATCCTGAATCGCTGATTCTGGCTCCCACCAGGGAACGAAATCGGCCGGACCGTAGGCCGGGGCGCCAAAACCTTCCAAAACGCCTTCGACCAGCGCCTTGCGGTCGATGACATAATTGATCGCCCGTCGAATGGCGAGATCGGCGGTGACAGTATTGCCGATGGGATAACCTTTTTCGGTTTTCTCGCCGCTATCTGGAACGAAGGGGAACATGATGCCGCGGTTATCAATCGATTGCACCGCGAGGACATGCATCCCTTCAATGGTTTGTTTCCCCAGCGCTTGAGGCACAGAGACGACCTGTACCTGCCCGGCTTTGGCGGCTGCAAAACCGGCATCCTCCGAGGTGAACAGGAAGACGATGCGCTCGAATTGTGGCTTTTCCCCATAGTAATAGGGATTGGGTTCGACGATCAGTTGTTGTCCCTCGTCCCATTGGACAAGTTGATACGGACCGCTGCCAACCGGCTTGCGGGCGTATCCCTCGCCATAGGCGTGTTCCGGGACGATGCCTAAGGTAATCAACCGGTTGACAAAAGTGCTGGCCGGTTGTTTCAAACGCAGTTCTACCGTGTCTTCATCCACAGCGATCGCTTGATCCAGAATGGACAGATCGGTTAGCCCTGCACTCTTGGCCGCCTGGTTATAGGTGAAGGCCACATCCCTTGCCGTCAACGGTTGTCCGTCAGAAAACTTGACATCGCTGCGGATGTCCACCGTCCAGACCAAACCATCCTGGCTAACCCTATACTGAGTTGCCAGATCGTTGACGATATTCAAATCGGCATCCCGCCGTAACAAGGTGCTTTGGAAGAGCGGCGAACCATACCGCCCCCAACCCAGCGTTGGATCGTAGCCATCGCTGCTCTCGCCGCCAATGGCAAGGGTTAGCGTCCGCCCCTGGCTCTCGGGCTGTGTTTCACCCGAAGTTGTTTCCACCGCAGGAGGGGGTGTCTGGCCCGGCAATTGGGTTTCGGGCGGCTGGGAAGGTTGAGGCGCAGCGGATTGACAGGCCGCCAGCAAGAGAAAGAAAGTCAGGATAGGGATCGCAGCTTTCAGATGAATTTTCGGCATGGTGGAACTCCTATGAGTTAAAATGTAGAGAGACAACTGCGCGCAACGGAAAAGACAGCCAAAGCTTTTGGCGGATCTCTCTAACTTAGATGATATTATAATCGCAATTATTTGTAAATGCAAGGATTTGCATTATAATTGTTAGAAAGGTGGCCATGAAAACCAGTTCGGTGGAGTTGATGATTTTGGATTTGCTAAGCCGGGAGCAGGCGCACCTGACCGCTCAGGAAATCTATCAACAGCTCAAGCCGCGCCTGCCGGCCGTCAATCCCTCGACCGTTTATCGAGCGTTGGAGCGGATGGCTCATGCGGGCAAAATTTCGGTTTCCGATATGGGTAAGGGAGCAATGGTGTACGAGGCGGTTGGAGGAGAACGCCATCACCATTTGGTCTGTCAGGCATGCGGCGCAGTGATTACCATTGAAGATCAACCGGTAAGCAAGCTGTTTCGATACCTGGAAAGTCAATATCATTTTGAAATGATCACCAATCATCTCATTCTCTTCGGACTTTGCCAGGCTTGTCAACAAGCTGCTCAGGCAACTAGCCGAACCGGGCGAAGGTGATTTCCTTTGCGGCCAGACTCAACAGGCGGTAACCCAATTGCAGGGCGTTTTCCAGATGGCGCAATTCTTGTTCGCTTAGATGGGATTGACGCTCGTAGCGCTCGATCAGGCGCAGGAGCGAGCCGCGCACCCCGCTCGCCTGATGCGCCCAATACGAATCGGCTGAAAGCCGCTCCAGCCGGCTGACCAGAAGGTGCGCAGCGCGGATCGGTTGAATCTGGTTTTTCATCCAATCCTGCGCCGGCGATTAACCTTTAGTGCGCAAGGTCGAGCGGCCGCCATCGACGCCGATGATCTGCCCACTAATCCAATCCGCCTCGGGCGAGAGCAGAAAGGCTGCCAGAGCGGCGATATCCTTTGCCTCACCGAGGCGCTGCAAGGCGTGTAGGGCGGCAATGGAGGCGGCCATCTGCTCACTGCCGAGCAGATTTTCGCCCAACGGCGTGCGGGTCAGCGAGGGGGCTATAGCGTTTACCCGCACTTTCGGCGCTAACTCGGCTGCCAGCGCCAGGGTCAGTGCCGATACTGCCCCTTTTGCCATGCTGATCGAGGCGTGATTGGCAAAGCCCTGCAAAGCCGCCACGCTGGAAAACAATACTACCGCAGCCACGCCGGCGCTTTTCTTGAGCGCCGGCAGAGCAGCCTGAACGGCCAGCGCCGCTCCAAGGGCGTTGATGCGAAAATCTTTTAGGAAATCTTCTTCGCTCAGTCGCGCCAGGGAGCGGATGGTGATTGTCCCTACCGCGTAGACCAATCCATCCAGCGGTTCACCGGCCTCCTGCGCGACTTTGTTGAAAAGCGCAGCATCGGTCACATCGCCGACCGTGTAAGTCGCCGCAACTTCCCGGGCGAGGGCGCTCAGCTTGCTTTCCGTTCTCCCAACCAGATGGAGCTGAACGCCCTGAGCATGCAAGATACGACAAAGGGCAGAACCGATCCCACCCGCTGCACCATAAACGAGTACGCGCCGTTTCTCTGTCATCGCCGCTAAGCCTGTGCAAAGGTATCGATGAGCAACTTGACATCGCCGCCCACCGAATAAAGGATCGGGCAGGTACAGCCGTATTTGCGATATTCTTCGACTTTTGCCCGCGCTTCATCCGGGGTGCCGGAGGCAGTGATGCGATGAATCAGTTCCTCTGGCACCAGGTGTTTGGCTTTGTTGATCTGTTCTTTGGTCGCCGGCCAACCAAGGATGGATTGAATTTCGGCAACCACTTCTGCAGAAACCCCTGACGCTTTGGCAATATGGGGTTGTTGGGCAAGATATTGGGTGAGCAGCATGCGGGTCTCATCAATAGCTTTATCGTGATCGTGATCCACCGAGCAAACGATCAATTGCGGGCGATCGAGGTCATCCAGTGTGCGCCCGGCCTTCCTGGCGCCTTTTTCCAGTAATTCGAGGGCGCGTTCGTTGTATTCGGGTGGCACACAGTAGTTCAAGACGGCTCCATCGGCGATTTCACCGGTCAATTCCATCATCTGATCGCCGGTAGCCCCGATCATAATCGGGACATTGCGGGGTTCACGGCGCCCATGCACGACATCTAATTCAATCCCATCCACGTGCACAAACTCGCCGTGAAACGTCACCCGCTCCATATTGAGCAGCCGCCGCAGAACTGTTACCGTCTCGCGCATGGCGACCAGCGGCTTTTTGCGCTCTATGCCCACATTGCGCGCCAGGGGATCCCACCAGGCGCCAATACCGCAGATGATGCGATTCGGAGCGAGGTCATCCAGAGTCAGGAAAGTCGCAGCCAGTAAACCAATATTGCGCGTCCAGTTGTTGATCACCCCGGAACCCACCTTAATTCGCTCGGTTACGGCGGCGTAGGCAGCCATGGGGACAATCGCATCTCGCACCAGACGCGACTCGGCTTGCCAGACAGCTTCGAAACCGCGCTGTTCGGCATAGCGCACATATTCCAGCCCTTCCCGCAAATCATGGGCGTCTTGAAGATAAAGTGCAACACGTTCGGTCATCGATACCTCCTTTAGGGGGTATTTTATCTTAATTCTTTCTCGCTGCGCAGCGCAAATTTCTCCCCAAGCCGCTGTTGGCAGGTTGCCTCCAGCAATCTTGAGCAGAGCGAGGCCTTCATTGGTCTCCGCCCGAGCGCTGAGTCCATTGCGAAGCTATAAGCAGCTACGAGCGTTCTCGGAAAAGATGACAAAAGTCATCATTGACCTTTTGGAGGAAAGGGGCTAAAATGCTAAAAAGACGACAGACGTCAGACCTCTATGTTGGCAAAACCGAAATCCATCACCCAGCAGATTCGCGAGCAAATCTGGGAGCGCGTCCGGCGTGGCGAGTTCGACGCAAGCGGACGTCTGCCAGGCGAAGACCAGCTCGCCCTAGAATTCAACGTCAGCCGAGCCACCATCCATAGCGCTTTGGATCAACTGGTCGCTCAGGGTTTGTTGATCCGCCGCCATGGCGACGGGACTTACGTGAATCGGCATCTCATTGACATTACCACCCAACTCAATACGGTTTGGGAGTTCACCCAGTTGATCAAAGCCGGCGGGAAAGAGCCTTCTATCCGCCTGTTGCAACGCGAGCGTATCCTGCCAACCGCACATCAGGCTCAGGCATTAGAAATCTCTCCCGACACCCACTTGATCCGCTTTTGCCGCTTGTTTTTTGCCGATGAAAAGCCGGTTATTTATTCGATCAATATGATCCCGGAGACAATCGTTCGCTCTCCCATCCCCGATGAAGCTGCCTATGCCTCGATCTTGACCATCCTTGAACAATATTGTGAGCAGAGTTTCGGCTATGCTATCGCGGACATCAGCGCCGTGTTGTTAGATGAAAAACTGGCAGCCATTCTGCAGAGCCCACCCGCTGTTCCCCTTTTATGCTTGAATGAAATCTTCTATAGCTCAGTCGGTTTGCCGTTGGTGATGGCGGAGAACTATTACAACGATAAGATCATCCGGTTGAACATTGTCCGCGCAAAGCCCTAAACTTTGCCGGAAAAATCTATTGCTGATCGGAGGCTAAATAATCTTTGGAGGATTGGTATGTTATTTCATCATGCAACGGTCATCACAATGAATCCGAAACGAGAGATCATCTTGAACGGGGCAGTTGCCATTGAAGGCAATCGCATCTTAGCGGTGGGAAAAACGAACCGGTTGCTGGAACAATACCCGGAGATGGAGCGTTATGACTGCAACGGCAACATCCTGCTGCCCGGCTTGATCGATACCCATATTCACCTTGCCCAGGCGATGATCCGGGGCTGCGCTGATGACCTCGGGTTGCTCGATTGGTTGGGCAAACGGGTATGGGTTTTACAGGGAAATTACACGGCTGAGGATGGGCGGGCAAGCGCCGCCTTATGTATTCTGGAAATGATCAAATCGGGGACAACCGCCTTCATCGAGGTCAATCTCGCCGAGCGCTATGGCTTTGATGGGGTTGCCGAGGTGGTGATTCAATCCGGCATTCGCGGCGCAATCGGCAAAATCGTAATGGATTTGCCCTCGTATGCCAAAAAGCAGGGCTTGATGTATCCGGGCATGGTAGAAGACGGCGAGACCAGCCTGCGCAATACCCTCTTAATGCACGACAAATGGGATGGGGCAGCCAATGGCCGTCTGCGCGTTTGGTTTGGGCCGCGCACGCCCGGCGGCGTCACCCCGGAGCTGTATCGCGAAGTGGCGCGCCTTGCTAAGGAGCGAAAGATGGGCATTACCATGCATTTATCCGAAGTGCGTGAAGACCATGATTACGCTCACGACATGGGCTACCGCACGCCGGTTGAGTTTGCCCTTGACATGGGTTTGTTGGGGAAAAACACCGTTTTGGCGCATTGTGTCTGGACGGATGAGCAGGATTGGAAAATCCTTGCCGAGACCGGCACGCATGTCTCCCATAACCCGGCTTCAAACGCCAAAACCGCCACCGGGATTGCCCCGGTGAAGGGCATGTTGGAACATGGCGTCAATGTCAGCATTGGCTGTGACGGCGGCCCGAGCAACAATACCTACGACATGATCCGCGATCTACGCCTGACCTCGTATCTGGCAAATCTGCGCGAAAGCGACCCAACCGTAGTGCCGGCCGAGACCGTGCTGGAAATGGCAACCCTCTACGGCGCAAAAGCGCTGGGGATGGAAGACCAGCTTGGCTCCATTGAGCCCGGCAAGCTGGCGGATTTCATCATCGTCAACACCGATGCGCCGCATCTAACGCCTTCCTTCGACCCGGTCTCAACCCTGGTGTATGCCGCCCATGGCAGTGACGTGGATACGGTGGTGATCGATGGCAAAATCGTGATGGAACATCGCCAGGTGAAAACCTTAGATGAAATCGCCATCGTCAATGAGGCGCGCTTGCGGGCGCAGGAGGTTGCCTTGCGGGCTGGCTTGAAATTGGGCTCGCGCTGGCCCACGATTTAAGTCCTTTGCCAACCGGCTTCTCAGCGTGTTCCTGTCCCGCGCTGAGATCTTCAGTGAGCCTGCCGTTTGCATCGTCTTTAGCACTTTCCGGCAGGCTCACTTTGTTAAGTTTCTCCGTGCTAGTATGATAGATATAAGAGGACCCAGCAGATCGATCGTGCTCAGGTAATCGAGACCGTCACCGAGTAACAGGTCGCTGGGTCCGAGAAAGAGACGCCCGAACAGTTATCAGGTCTTGAAGACCGCATCTGCCAGACCGGGCAATCTGGATTATACCACTCAAGGAGAACAAACTATGGCAGAGACCACACCCAGCTATATCGGCATTGATGTTTCCAAACAGTGGCTAGACATCTTTGTCTATCCTACCCGGCAACACTGGCGGATCGCCAACACCGAGCAGGAGATTGAACAGTTGCTGCCGAGCTTGCAGGCTCTCCAGCCGCAAAGGATTGTGCTGGAAGCCACC
>Ga0197142_1004343_pt1 | contig 11503 bp, 9 predicted proteins | sample GBS60_MetaG_FD_148614 | JGI IMG/M metagenome (GOLD analysis project Ga0197142, IMG submission 148614) | Sediment microbial communities from Great Boiling Springs, Gerlach, Nevada, United States - GBS 60_MetaG | ecosystem: Environmental > Aquatic > Thermal springs > Hot (42-90C) > Sediment... | reverse complement strand
GTCCATACTTGCGGATGGCTGCACCTTCCGGTATGGCCCTCAAAGCCACCTTGTGACCTGCCCGGATCGACGACGGGATGCCGAAGACGGTGTCATCCCAAAGTAACTCCGTTCCCGCCGGTATCAAACGACGGCACACCGCCACGTTGTCTTCCGGTCGTAGCTGAATGGCGTATTCTCGCAAAGCTGCCCGTGTCATGGCATGCCCTCTGGCGTGCAGTCCAGCGGATATGAGCTCTACTTGAGAGGCACGGCGCCGCTGATCCCTCCCTCTCATCACCATAGTAATATTTCACCATTTTGTCTGAGAGATTGGCGTTGACGCTGAATGACCTTTACGGTATCAATCGGGCCGGGTAAACGGCATCAGACGGTATCAGCTGGCCGGGTGAACGGTATCAGTCCAGACGAGTGGCTTGCACAGATCGACCTGAGGGGTACGACCGCGGCCAAACCAGGGCATGAACAGAGACTTGAACAGGTTCCAGGAGCGCATGGGGGATCATCGGCTCCAGGGATTCTGCCTGACAAACCTGCACCAGCGAAGGAGGCGCTGATGGACATCCGCAACAAACGGGTCATGGTGACCGGGGGTGCTGGATTTTTGGGTCGGCATGTTGTCGCTCAGTTGCGACGGACAGGTTGCCAGCAGATCATCATCCCGCGTTCCCAGGAGTATGATTTGACACGGGAAACCGATATCTATCGTCTTTTGCACAAGGAGCGTCCCCATGTGATTATGCATCTGGCGGCCAAGGTGGGTGGTATCGGGGCCAATCGCAAATATCCCGGAACCTTTCTTTATCAGAACCTGATCATGGGCGTGCAGCTGATCGAGGCGTCCCGCCGCTTGGGCGTGGAAAAATTTGTGATGGTAGGCACCATTTGCTCCTATCCCAAGTTTACCCCCGTTCCCTTTCGGGAAAGCGATCTGTGGAATGGATATCCTGAAGAAACCAACGCTCCGTACGGTCTGGCCAAAAAGATGCTCCTCGTTCAGCTCCAGGCCTACAAACAAGAGTTTGGCTTCAACGGTGTGAATGTACTGCTGGTGAACCTGTACGGTCCCGGAGACAACTTTGATTTGGAAAGCTCACACGTCATCCCCGCGTTGATCCGCAAATGCATCGAGGCACAGGAACGTGGGGAGAAGGTGGTGTCCGTGTGGGGGACCGGTCAGCCGACGCGAGAGTTTCTCTATGTCGAGGATGCGGCCGAGGCTCTGGTCCGGGCGACGGAAGTGCTGGAGACACCGGAACCGGTCAACATCGGCTCGGGGCAGGAGATTTCCATAGCAGACCTGGCCCACCTGATCGCACGGAAGACCGGCTTTACCGGTGAGATCCGCTTTGATCCCTCGATGCCCGATGGCCAACCCCGGCGATGTCTGGATGTGACCCGTGCCCGGCAGTGGCTCGGTTTCACCGCAAAAACCAGCCTGGAGGAAGGACTGGAGAAAACGATCGCCTGGTACCGCGCGGCGCACCAGATGGCCCAGGCGGCCTGAACTTTCCCGGTGTGGTTTAGGTACAGCACCATCCGCGACCCTGCAATAAACGGTGCAATACGGCGAGCACGGAACAAAGGGCATCACCCGGCGAACTCGGAACAAACGACGCCATCCGCGAAACCGCAATAAGGTGTATCTATGGTCGAGGATCCACCGAACCAGGTGTCGGCGAAGCTGCCCTCGGTGGCGGAGTTGCAACGTGAGATTCGTGCGTTGCGGTGGCAACTGGCTGAGCTGGAGCGATTCGTCCATAGTCTGACCTGGCGGGGTCGTTTCCGCCGCTGGTTCGCCCTCTTGATGGGTGCACGTCTGAACCGTCTGATTCATTACGCCCCGCGTCCCCTCCGTCTACCTCGGCGTTACTATCAGCCGCTGCCCTTGCCCCAGCCCACGCCGACCATTTCCATGGTTACTCCGTCGTTCAACCAGGGGCGATTTTTGGAAGCCACCCTCCGCAGTGTGCTGGAGCAAAATTACCCGAATCTGGAATACGTCGTTCAGGACGGTGGCTCGACCGATGAGACGGTGCAGATTCTCGAACGGTATCGTCCCCATTTGCACCACGTCGAGTCCCGCAAGGATAACGGCCAGGCTCATGCCATCAATCTGGGCTTTCAGAAAGCGACGCGTGGCGAAATCATGGCCTGGCTCAATTCGGATGATCTGTTGCTTCCTGGAACGTTGCACTACGTCGCTGCCTACTTCGCGGAACATCCCGACGTCGACGTAGTCTATGGCCATCGCATTATCATCGATACCCAAGGACAAGAAGTGGGGCGGTGGGTGCTACCTCCCCATGACGATACCATGCTGCAATGGGCAGATTATGTACCTCAGGAGACTCTTTTCTGGCGACGTCGGCTCTGGGAACGTGTCGGTGGACTGGATGAATCCTTCCAGTTTGCCCTGGATTGGGATTTGTTACTGAGGTTTCGAGAAGCAGGGGCCCGCTTTGTCCGCTTACCCCGCTTCCTAGGCGCCTTCCGGGTTCATGCCGATCAGAAGACCACCGCCGAGATGATTGACAAAGGTGCACCGGAGATGCAACGTCTGCGGAGGCGTATCCATGGCCGGGATGTCACCCTTGAGGATATCCGCCGCCACATGCGACGCTACATGTTAGCGCACGTCCTGTACAACCGCCTCTATCAACTCGGTTTGTACCGTATCTGAGCCAGCAAATCCCGCGAAAGAAAGTCGGTAGAGAGGATATTGCCGTATTCCTTCATCGGCGAGCTTATAATCGAGTCGGAGCGCGCAATTCCCACAACAGCGGATCGAAAAAACAGGTTTTTCTTCACATGTCGCTGGGTTGTGTGCAATTCCCAGGACATTTTTCCCATCAGGCACGCATGGACATTGGGGTGTGCGCGATTCCCAAGATATTTTTCCCATCAAGCATGTACCGAAGTTCATCAGGACTGTGTCGGAACTGACTGAATGAACCTTCAGTCTGCTTCGATATCTATTAGGCTTGCCAGTGGCAGCGGTGCTGAGTGGCACACCAGTTTCGGGGAGGGAAATGCGGTTCCTCGGGAATTGCGTGTTTTACAATGAAAGGTATGAAGATGTTTTACAATGGAAGGTATGAAGATTGGGAAAATCAAGGAGGCAGAGGCGCGTGGGGAGCAGGGGAGCAATGGACTATGACAGGAGGAGAACAACCCGTTGGCGCTGTTGGGCCCAAGGGGGTGTGCTGGTCCTGTTGCTTCTGGGATCAGGCTGGCCCATAGGGTCTTATGTGCAAGCAGTGCGGCATTGGCGAAGCGCCCAACACGCTGGAGAAATCGAAGACTGGCAGTCTGCGCGGGAACATCTACATGCCTGTCAGTGGTTGTGGCAATACAGCTCCTCCTGGCATCTGGCCTACGCCCGAACCTTGCGCCATCTGGGCGACTGGAAGTTAGCCCGTCAACACATACTTCAAGCGGAGCGGCTCGGACTCGACACCCAGGCAGTCGCCCTGGAGAAAGCCTTACTGCGGTACCTGGAAGGTGACCTGACCGCGGAGAAAGACTTGGGGGAGATGTACCAGCAGGGTCCTCCTGAGGCCGTCGTGGAGATTTTACAGGTTCTGGTACCCCGACTGCTGGCTCAATTCCGTTTGCCCGAAGCAGGGCCTCTTTCCGAGCACTGGGTGAAGCTTCGGCCAGAGTCCGTGACCGCCTGGAAGTATCGTGCCCAGCTTCTGGAGCGGCTTCATCCTAACAGTGACGAAACTGTGGCTGCCTGGCGACATTGGTGCCGCCTGACACCACAAGATCGGACGGCTCGCTTGGGTCTGGTCCGGCTCTTGCTGCAACGTCGGGAGCGGATCGAAGAAGCCGTAACACTTCTGGAAGAGCACTTGCTCCAATCCCCCGCGGATGAGGAAGGCCGGCTCCTTCTGGCGGAGTGTCGCTTTCTTCAAGGGGACCATGAAGCAGCCTTGGAGTTGCTGCACACCCTCATGGCAGCGGGCACGGCACAGTCCCGCGCTTACTGGCTTCGCGGACGATGGTATCTCCAGGTGGGGGATTTCTCTCGTGCGGTGAGCGATTTGCGCCGAGCGGTCGAGCTGGATCCCTCACATCCTGATGCCTGGTACAATCTGTTCCAGGCCTTGCAGCAATCGGGTGCTCCGGCGGACGAGGTGCGCCAAGCGGAAGAACGCTGGCGGCGATGCGATCAAGACCTGCGACAAGCCGGTCAGCTCGCCCGGCGGATCGGTGAGCAACCTTGGGACCCGGACCTGCGCCAGAAATTGGGGGAACTGTTCCTCCGCAACGGCAAAGAAACCGACGGCTTGCGTTGGCTCCATTCCGCCTTGCACATTCGGCCGGACCACCAGCCTACGCATAAGACCCTGGCAGAATATCACGAACGACAGGGTCGGCCGGACCTGGCCGCACCCCACCGACAATTCCTCAATACCACTCCCGACAGCCGGAGCTCTCCCCACCCAACGCCACCTTAGGACCAGCCGTATCCGATCGACGACCTGCTGCTCCGAATCCGATCGGTGACCCGATCAACGAGAAGCTACCGCGCTGCCCCAGCATCGACGTCAGTTGGAGTCGTCAGCAGGCAAAGCGGACTATCATAAAAAAATTCTGTATTCTCATTCCCACCGATCGACCAGCATCACCTCCGATCGACCAGCGACACCCTGGATCGATCAGCGGCACCCTTCGATCGACCAGCACCCCCTCCGTTCGACGAGCGGCACCTCCGAATCGACCAGCGCCCTCGCTCTTTCTACTGCCGCATCTCCTCCTTCCCGAAGATCGATCCGCGGCCATGCTGTCGCCCGCTCAGAACCGCTCATCATGAGTTGTGAACGACGGAATACCTTGGCCCTGGACCTTCTTCCGTAAGGCGGTGTGTGGCATGCGTGGATCGATGTCGGTTGCCCTTGCATGGGGGCGGAGGGTGAGCTATCAGGTGGTTTCCGCTAATTCAAGGATTTCATGATTGACCATGCGAAACCCGTACCGTGTGATCTGGATCGTCGGCACTGCGGTCATGCATTGTTGTTGCGGATGTGGAACTACGCGGATGACGGACACGCCCCGTACGGCCACGGAGATGCTGTTGCTGTCTCACGCTGTGGATTCCGCGGTCAGTCAGATCGACTTTTCCCCCTTGGCAGGACGTCATGTGTATATCGATGCTGCCGGACTGGATAAAGATGTTGTCGATCGTGGATATTTGCTCAGTCTGGTGCGACAACAAGCGGCGGCAGCCGGGGCGATTTTGCAGGATGACCGGAATAAGGCGGACTACATCGTGGAAGTCCGTAGCGGCGGGATCGGCACCGATCGACACAGTGTATTGGTGGGTACCCCCGCTTTGCAACTGCCGAGTGTCGTACCTGGAATGCCCACCAACATACCGGAGATCGCCCTGGCCAAGAAGAATGATCAGCGTGGTGTCGCTAAGATTGCTCTGTTTGCGTACAACCGCCACACAGGTCGGGCCCTCTGGCAATCGGGAAACGTCGAATCGGTCAGCCGCGTGAAGGATTTATGGGTTCTCGGGGCGGGGCCGTTCAGCCAGGGGAGTATCCGCAAGCGTCCAGAACTGGCGGGTGAACCTTTACCGACCATATCGGACCTGTTGCAACTGCGGCCGGCATCACAGGATACCGCTCTGCTGATGGGACCACGTTACTTCCCCGACCATGACCAACCCGTAGCCTCGCCGTACATGGGGTTTTTCCAGCAGCTAGGTTACCGATTGTGGAGCGGGAAGGTTGATGGCGCTCGACCAGTCCCTGCCGGTGTCGATTTCTCCGAGTCTTCCTCAGCGAACACCGTGCCATCCACTCCTGCAACCCTGCCACCCCAAGCTGGATTACCCCTACCCACTGCAGCTTCCCCCCATAAAGGCAGTATCGCCCCCAGTAAATCCCCCTGATAGGTTCGATTCGGGTGCAAACACAAGCCGGAGCATGTCGATGATGGGTATAAGGAGCATGTCGATGATGGGCATAGGGAGGGTGCAAAGGAAGTAAACGCCACCCTGGGACGCGTAGTCTCTATCTCGGCCTCTGGGAGGGTCAGCCATGACCTCGACGACCGTTGTGGCTAAGGAGGATGCAACCTGTCAAGAGCCAAACTATGAACTGTTGCGGGATCGGGGATGGATTATTGGCATGTCCTACGGTTGCTACTGCGTCGCCTGGCGGGACCGAGATGAAGTCGTCTTCGAGTGGCGTGATAACGACTGGCATCGGATCACCGGTCGGGCCAACCCCACCCTATGAACCTGAGGTGGGGCGGTCTGACCCAAGGGTAGATCAATGCCTTGGGAAGGCAAACGCTCGGTGTCAGGGCGATTGCGCTGGACGTTAGGGCGATTGCACTGGACGTTAGGACGATTGCGAGGTTAGGTCAGCGACTCGAGAAAGCCAACACCGCGCATCAGGGGGATGGAGCCGGAGTCAGTCGCAGGGGGCCAGTACCGAACAGCCGGGCCAGGTGGTCGGGCGTGATCAACTCTTGCGGCAGTCCCTGGGCGATGACCGTTCCTTGGTGCAGGCAGATCACATGGTCGGCGAAGCTGCGGATCATGTTCAGATCGTGCGAAACGAGGACGACCGTGATACCAGTTTCCTGATTGAAGCGGGCGATCAGTTCGTAGAATTTTTGCTGATCCTTGAAGTCGATGCCGCCGGCGGGTTCATCGAGGAGAAGCAGCTCAGGCGAGGGTTCTAGGGCTAGGGCGAGCAGGACACGTTGCAGCTGTCCGCCGGAGAGGCCATCGACGGGCCGATCCAGAATCTCCCGAAGGCCGACTTTATGGAGAAGTTCTTCCGCCCGTCGGGTCACACGTCGGGACACGCCGAAGAACAGAGGGCGGGAGCTGAGGGCCAGAGCGAACAGGTCCCGAACGGTCAGCGGCATCCGGGCATCCACGATCAGACGCTGGGGGACATACCCCACCTGCTCGGGGTTGGGACGGGAGTGATCGTGGCCGCACCGGAAAATGATCCGGCCACGATATGGGTACTCCCCTACCAAGGTGCGGAGCAGGGTGGTCTTGCCCGAGCCGTTGAGACCGATCACCGCGGTGATACGTCCCCGGGCTATTTCCGCATTGATACCGCAAAGAATCGGTCGGCCACCCAGTTCGACCCATAAATCCTGCATCGCCACCAACGGTGGTGTAACCACCGGTAAAGGAAGGCCCGAAGGTGCAGCAGTTACGGTACTCATCGGAGAGCCTTGGCCAGAGCTTCGAGGTTGGCACGCATCCGTTGCTCATACCAGTCCGGCGTCAGGTCCTGGAGTGGTGCGGTTTCCAACGTGTCGATCTCCACCAGAACCGGGTCGGGAACGCCGCGGCGCTTCAACTCCTTGAGCAGTTCATGCCCGGAGTGGGAATTGCTGTACTGGGGCTCCACACTGATGACGCGCACGGGTCGTTTTTCATCCGCGCACAACGCGATGAGCTTTTTCAATTGCTTGTCGCTGGGTTCCACACCTGGGTTTTTCTGAACCACACCCACAACATTCAGTTGAAAGGTCCTGGCGAAGTAGGCCAGGGATTCGTGGAAAGTGACCAGGTGGCGGTCCTTTTTGTCCCGCAACAAGGTCTGGCCGTAGTCCAGGAGTTGTCGCAGGCGTGCCGTATACTCCTGGGCGCGGCGGCGGTAGGCTTCCGCGTGGGCCGGGTCTGTTTCGATCAAGGCATCCCGAATCGCTTCCACTTGCCAGATGGCATACTCCGGGCTCAGCCAGACGTGAGGATCGTGGCCATGCTCATGAGCATGCTCCTCTTCCTCCTCCTCGTCATGGTGGTGACAGCAACTCCCCTCGCACAACATCGAGACCGGAATCTTCACGCTGACATCTACGATTTTCAATCGTGTATTGTTGCTGGCTTGACGCAACTTCTCGGGTCGATCCCCTTCCAGGCCTATGCCGTTGATCAGGAACAGATCCGCCTGGCGGAGGAGACGGGCATCCTTATCCGTCGGATTGAAATGATGTGGACCGGAGGTGGTCATCAATGGGCGCACAACGGCGTCTTCACCCGCTACATTCACGGCAAAACAATACAAGGGGGCAAACGAAGCCACCACCTTCGGTCCCGAGTGATCGGTGGGCCAGACGTCACCTCCTCTGCCGCAGCCACCGTTCAGGGCCACAAGCACAGTCAACCATACCACCAGACCGAACCGGCACCCCCATCTCCATACGGACCGCAGCGTTTTCGGGGAAGACATTCACGGGCTCCTGATGGGATTACTTTGTATTACCATTTTCATTCTAGGGTGACCCGTGTATCGGATCAAGAGCGGTCTCATGTTTTCCCTGTTTTGACTCAGTTATTATCGATGAGAAAAAAGTTTACGCCCTGGCTTCGATGCTCCGTACGCGATGATCGTCTCGACACGTTCCTGTCGGTCTACGGCTCTCGAGTATCGCCCGGTCAACGTCTCTCGAGTACTGCCAGTTTGAAGCATTAGTTTGAATGGTCCATCGTTACCGAAGCAGGAATGAGGAATTTCCTGGCTGTCTATCTACTTGTGCCACTTGTGGACAGCCGCATGTCCGTCTTTCGTCGGAACCGTCACTTTTTCTTAGGCAGTCGGATGGGGAACTCCCGGGAATCCGTACGTGCTGTTTTGAGGTAGTTTTCGATCCGGGCGATGATATCTGGGTGTTCGGTGGCGATATTGCGAGCTTCTCCAGGGTCGGTGTGCAAGTCGTACAACTCCAGGGGGAGGTGGGGGGCATGCCGGAGGGCTTTCCAGCGTCCGTGGCGGACAGCCTGACGGAACCCGCCCTCATGAAATTCCCAGTAGAGGAACTCGTGGGTGCGTTGGGTTCCCTGACCGGTCAGTAAGGGGGCCAGGGAGATGCCGTCGCAGGGCGAGGGGATGGGCACGCCGGCCAGGTCGCAGGCGGTCGGGAGAAAATCCCAGAACGCGCAGATATGATCGCTCACCGTGCCGGGTCGGATCTGTTCCGGCCAGCGCATGATCAGGGGAACCCGGATGCCCCCCTCGTAAAGGTCCCGCTTGATTCCCCGCAGGGGACCGGAACTCCGGAAGAACTCCGGCTGATTGCCACCTTCCCGATGGGGACCATTGTCGCTGGTGAAGATGACGAGGGTGTTTTTCTCCAGGTTCAATTTCTGCAACTGAGCGAGGAGGGTGCCGATGTCCGCATCCAGGCGGGTGATCATGGCAGCCTTGTTCTTCTCGGCTTGGGGCCAGTTCTCCTGAGTGTAGGGGGCGTCTGTTGGCACTTCATTCCCTTCACCCGTGGCACGTGCGCGTTCGTTGTTGGCATGGGGGATCGTGGTGGCAAAGTAGAGGAAGAATGGTTGATCCTTGTGGGAGGTCAGGAATCGGAGCGCTTCCTCGCGAAAGAGGTCGGGAGCGTAGACTCGTTGTTGGGCGGCCACATTTTCCACCGAGGATTGGGGATTGTCGATGCGGACCTTCTCTTCGTTCCGCCAGAGGTAGTCGGGGTAGTAGTTGTGGGCGTGATACTGATTGAGATAACCGAAGAAAAAGTGGAATCCCTTCCGGGTGGGAATGCCCGTGCTGCCGGCTTCCCCCAACCCCCATTTGCCGATGATCGCGGTGGCGTAGCCCGCCTTCTGGAGCAACTCGGCCACGCAGATATCTTCCGGGGCCAATGGGACATTGAGTCGTGGGCCGCCACCCCCTCCGTTGCCCCGCACGCGACAGTGGCCGGTATGCAGACCGGTCATCAAGGCACAGCGGGAAGGGGCGCATACCGTGCTGCCGGCGTAGGCGTTGGTGAAACGCATTCCTTGAGCTGCCAGGCGGTCCAGGTGCGGTGTGCGTATCTTTTGCTGACCGTAACAGCCCAAATCTCCGTAACCCAGATCATCCGCTACGATCAGCAGAATGTTAGGAGGACGACGTTGGGGCCCCGCGGGATCCGCAGCTGGGGCTGGGACTGCCGCTGCCGTTTCTGCGACTCTTTCTCCCCTTCCGATGGCGACCATCGCGGCTCCAGCAATTCCCCCTCCGATGCTGACCATTGCTGCAACCACACACGCTACCCGCAACATAATGCTTCCCCCCAAGTCCTGGTCACCGCTGCAATCCGTAGGTTTGCTCGATCCGCTGTCCGTATTCCTACTACGACCGATTGTTCCGTGGAATTACCCTACGGATAGGAAAGAGCAGGGTAAACGATAACGACGGTATCGCTGCCCGCAAGAGCGTCCAGGATACGGGACGAAAGATCCGTCCTTTGTATCATCCTGGGGCCGGCGTGTCACGGATCAGACGATATTCTCTTTGGGCCGGCGTGTCACGGATCAGACGATTGTGCGGACGGTTCCTGCCGGCCAGTTGTGTTCAGGTATATGTACCAACTCAGCAGGGGCCGGTTGTGGAGATCGTATGTGGACACGCTGGCTGCCAAAGTTGTATGAAGTGATAGTCTGTCCCTGAACAGAGAGTGCATCGGATTCCCGGCTACCGGAGGTGGAGTCCGGGCAGCCGGCTCGCCGGAGGAACACATGAGCATAGCGGGAGGAAATCAGGATCATCATGCCACGCGTTCTTGTTGCTGACAAGTTGGAAGCATCGGGGATCGATTGGTTACGGCAGGCAGGTTTGGAAGTCGATGTATGCCTGGGTCTGAAAGGTGAGGAATTGGCGGCCACCTTGCGACAATACGATGCGTGTATCGTGCGGTCGCAACCGCGGATTACGGCAGATTGCCTGGAGCAGCCGGGACGCTTACGGGCTATTGCTCGGGCGGGTGTGGGAGTGGACAACATCGATGTCGCCGCAGCCACCCGCAAGGGGATTGTGGTCATGAACACTCCCGGGGGCAATACGATCGCCGCCGCGGAACACACCTTGGCCTTGTTGCTGGCCTTGGCCCGCCGGATTCCGGAGGCGGATGCCTGTTTGAAAAGGGGCGGCTGGGACCGTAATGCCTTCGTGGGGATCCAACTGGCAGGAAAAACGTTGGGGGTGATCGGCTTGGGACGTATCGGTCGGGAAGTGGCTCGCCGGGCTAAGGCCTTGGATATGCGTATCATAGTCCTGGACCCCTATGTGACGGCGGCCAAGGCGGCAGAGTGGGGTTACGAAATGGCGCACAGCCTGGAGGAACTGCTCCCCCAGGTCGATTTCCTTACCCTCCACGTGCCTCTTTCGGACGAAACCCGCGGCCTGATCGGAGCTAAGGAACTCTCCCGCATGAAGCGGACCGCCTGCATCGTCAACGTAGCTCGCGGTGGGGTGATCGATGAAGCTGCCCTGGTCGAGGCTTTGCAGACGGGGCAGATCGCTGGAGCCGGCATCGATGTGTTCTCTGTCGAGCCATTGCCACCAGATCATCCTTTGCGGCGCGCGCCTCATGTGGTGCTGACACCCCATTTGGGGGCCTCAACAGTCGAAGCCCAGGAGACTGTGGCTTTGGAGGCGGCCCAACTCATCACCGACTTCTTGCTTCGCGGACGGGTGGCCAATGCGGTCAACATGCCGGCCGTGGACCCGCAGGAGTT
>Ga0197142_1004341_pt1 | contig 11510 bp, 9 predicted proteins | sample GBS60_MetaG_FD_148614 | JGI IMG/M metagenome (GOLD analysis project Ga0197142, IMG submission 148614) | Sediment microbial communities from Great Boiling Springs, Gerlach, Nevada, United States - GBS 60_MetaG | ecosystem: Environmental > Aquatic > Thermal springs > Hot (42-90C) > Sediment... | reverse complement strand
GGGTACCAGAAAGGGGCCTTCACAGGTGCAACGACAAACAAGCCAGGGCTTCTCGAATTGGCAAATGGCGGGACCGTTTTCCTGGACGAAGTAGGGGAATTGCCTCCTCAGCTTCAAGTGAAACTCCTGAGGGTCGTCCAGGAGAAGAGCTTCCAGAGGATCGGGGGCACAGAGCCCATCCATGTGGATGTCCGCTTCATATGCGCAACTAACAAGAACCTGGAGGAGGAAGTCATAAAAGGCCGATTCAGGGAGGACCTTTACTATAGGATCAACGTAGTTCACATCCACGTGCCCCCCCTGAGGGAGAGAAAGGAGGACATACCTCTTCTTGCCCAGCACTTCCTTGAAAAATATGCCAAGGAGATGGGAAAGGACGTTCAGGGGCTTTCCTCCTACGCACTGGAGGTCCTCAAGAACTATCATTTCCCAGGGAACGTCAGGGAGCTGGAGAACATTATCCAGAGAAGTGTGGCCTTGGAGCAGACAAAGCTGGTCTTGCCAGAGAGCCTTCGCCTAGCAGCTCACAAGGAGTCGGAAGCCGCTTCCACCGGCCCTGAGAAGATCCAGGTAGAGAGGCTCCTCGACCAAGGGTTCAACCTGGAGGAATGGCTTCTGGAGATGGAAAGGGAGTTCATCCTCAAGGCCTTGGAACGCACGGGAGGGGTCAAGACAGAGGCGGCCAAGCTTTTGGGAATAAGCTTCCGATCGCTTAGATACAGGCTGGAAAAACTGGGGTTGGGCAATGGCAAGGGGGACTAGTGACATTTTGTGTCAACCAAGTGACATTTTTTGTCACCATCCCAAGGTCCTATCCCCGTTTGGAGGCCACCCCCTCGGAGGGTCGGGGTTTGCACAACCTTCAAGGAACGCCTTGGCTCAACCGAGGCATTTCCCCATTTGGCCACTGGGCATGGGCGAACCCCCTCGGAGGGTCGGGCTCTGCACGACCGTAAAAAAACGGCCCTTGGCATCCGAACCACACATCCCCGCGGACGCGCAGAGCGCGTCCCTCCCCAAAATCGTGCCTCGGCCTATCTCCGTGTTGTCCCCGTTAGGCAACCCGGCCTTTGGGGCATCATCCCTCGGAGGGTCGTGCTCCGCACGACCGCGAGAAACGGGCCTCGGCATGACACCATCATATCTTCTCGGACGCGCAGAGCGCGTCCCTCCGCAATATCGTGCCTCGGCGTCACCATTGGTTGTCCCCATTAGGCAACCCATGTCGGGCGTGCCACCCCTCGGAGGGTCGTGCTCTGCACGACCGCGAGAGAGAGGCCTCGGCATGCAACCAACACAACTTCTCGGACGCGCAGGGCGCGTCCCTCCGCAACATCGTGCCTCGGCGTCACCATTGGTTGTCCCCATTAGGCAACCCATGTCGGGCGTGCCACCCCTCGGAGGGTCGTGCTCTGCACGACCGCAAGATGGCATTGCGTTGACCAAAGTGCTCGCCCCTTTTGGCCGTCGGCCCCCGGTATCCGTCGGCGGGTAATGGAAGGCCTAGACGTGGGCAAGGCCTTGCAATGCGGACGCGGAGACCGCATCCCTCCGCAACATCGTGCCTCGGCCTATCTCCGTGTCGTCCCCGTTAGGCAATCCACGTTTGTTTGGCCATCCCTCGGAGGATCGTGCTCTGCACGACCGCAATGCAAGGCCTGTCACATTCCATTGGGACGTGCTCTTTGGCCACCGGCCTTGGCGCGACTCCCCAAGGCTCATGGTTTGTAACCAAAAACGTAATAGTTCACCCCACATAATCGCGTTGCATCGCTGGCAACCAAAATTGTTCCACTCAAAAACATTCAATTCGGCACAATAATTGCTTGGTATCGGATCCAAGACCGGCTCTTTTTCTTTCTTAGGAAGGAGGGTTTTGCCGTGAAAACACCAAAAGGCTTTACCCTTCTTGAACTGATGATCGTTGTCGCAATAATTGCTATCCTTGCAGCAATAGCAATTCCCAATTTCATCGGTTTCAAGAAAAAGGCCATGATTGCGGCTGCAGCGGCAAATCTGGAGAATGCCCGAGTTGCGCTTTCGAGCTATGCTGCGGCTCAAGATGAGTGGTGCTACCCTCCTACTTTGACCAACTATAGCGACTTTGTTGATGTCCTCAGGTCCCACGGTCTCGCATTCCCATCGAGCCCTGCAGGCCTCAAGTGGCATTCCTTCAACGGTTACTACCGGGACCCCTCCGACTGCAAGCTGTACACCATCTCCATTACTGTGGGAGACGGGGCAACGCGCCTGAAGGCACTCCCAGCTGGGGTTTGCTGCAGTTCCGAGAGCGACCCACCAACAAACTGCGAGAACTTTGCCAAGAACATTCTTTCCTGCTCGACTCTCGGGGTCCCGTGAGATCGAGATGGCCCTCCCTGTAGCGACCTCTCACGTCCCAATGGCCAGTTCAGGTGACATTTTGGGGCCACCTAACTGACATCCCTGGGCAACCCAAGATAAGGATAGGGCAATTTGTGGATGTGGGGGGAGGGATCATGTTTCGGCAGAAGCCCTCCTTCCCTAGTGCCTTGTCAGCTCAAGGAATGCAAGGTCTGGCGATGGAACTGATCCCAAAAGTTGGCATGGTAATTGCTTATATGCTTGACGTAACAAAACCAAAGAAAGGGGGGATGCAGAAGCCTGACGCACCGTGCCACAAGCCCAAAAACTCTTTTTGCGGGATAAAAAAATAGACTAAAGGAGGAGATGAGATGAAAAGAGGTCAGAAAGGTTTCACGCTTATTGAGCTCATGATCGTGGTGGCCATCATAGGTATCCTGGCCGCCATCGCAATCCCCAACTTCGTTAGCTTCAAGAAAAAGTCTATTATTTCCTCGGCCGTCGCAAACTTGGAGACTGTGCGATCGGGCCTAAGCCAATACGCGGCAGACCGAGACGACGCTTGCTACCCAGACTCCTTAGACTTCACAACTATTAATGACACGTTGGGAAATTACGGCATCAACTTTCCTAACGAGGAAACCGCGGTCAAATGGGAAGAGGGGAGCTTTACATACACCAGTGACGATTGCGCCCTCTTTGAAGTTTCCGTGACAGTGTCAGACAACGAGACAAAGTTAAAAGCTCTTCCAGAAGGTATTTGCTGTGACAATGATGGAGACTATTGCCAGAAGTGGGCCAGGAACCTACCGCGGTGCGAACAGTTTACTGGTGGCGGTACTGGTGGCGGTGGCGGTGAGTAAGAACTAGGCTATCCTGCAGAGAGCGGTTGCTCTCTGCAGGACTTTCTCTCTTTTGTCTTTTCACTCCAAAACCCCGGTTCCTCGCAAGGTTCTCTGGTTTCTGCTTCTTGGGGCTCTCTTAGAGCCAAATCCCGATGGATGCAGTGAAAACCTGCTCTATGGTCAATTGCCCTAATGACTCTCAGGGCGCTCGGGATCGAGATATCTCATCGTCTTATAGATTATGAGAGACGAATAAGTTGAGCCGGACAACAAGCTCTAAGGGGCCGGTTGTTACTGCTGACAAGCGCGTGGAATGGATCGCTGCAGGGTTTGTCTTGATGCTCGGGGGAATTCGGTGTCTCGTTCGCTTTTCGAATGAGGTGCCATGGGAATTCCGGGACCTTGCCTCACCGGCGGTAACAGGAGGAGTCGGCCCTTCTGGGACTATGCTCTTGGACTGGATGAGCGTTTTACTGCTCTGCATTATCCTTTTGGGCAATCTTCTCCAAGGGAAGGACCTTTTCGGGTGGCCCTTGCTTCTATGGTTCACTGGATGTGCTTTCATTTTGTGGCACGGACTGCAAAGTGCCGATGCCATGCGGGTCGGTGCAAGCTGGCTTGGGGCCACAGCGCTGGGCGTGGCCGCGCTTCATCTAGCTAGAGCTCCCGGACCGAGGAAGTTCTTACTTGTGGGATTCGCTGTCCTTTTACTACCCCTTTCTGCCAAGACATTTCTCCAGGTCGGCTTCGAGCATCCCCTCACAGTCTCGTATTACAAGGAACACAAGGGCGAGATCCTTGCCCGTTACGGATGGCAGGAAGGAGATGCCGAAGCCAGAAGATTTGAGGGAAGGCTTTTGCGAAACGATGCCAAAGGTGTGTTCACCATTGCCAACGTTTTCGCCACGGTTCTCATAGCCCTCACCGGATTGGCAATGGGTTTTTTAAGCGCCTTTCTCTGGGGGTGGCGTTCAAAGGGAAGGACTGGGCCTGGGATTCTATGTGCTTTGCTTGTAGGATTGGGATTAGTTTGTCTCATACTCACACAATCCCGGGGTGGAATTGGAGCCCTGTTTCTTGCTGGATTTGTCGTTTTAATTTCGATTTTTGGCCAAAAGAAATGGCGATGGTATCTCGGATGGAGGCTTCTTTGCCTTATGCCCATTGGGGCACTACCCCCAGTGATTTGGGCCTCAGGGGCCATGAGCGGAGAAGACGGCCTCCTTCTGGATCCATCTTTGGCGGTTCGGGGCTGGCATTTGGAGGCGGCGCGGATGATTTGGATGGAAGCGCCTCTGGCCGGAGTGGGACCTGGAAGATTCCAAGAAGCTTACATGGTCCACAAAAATCCCTTGAGTCCAGAGAACGTCACTGATTCACACAACATATTTGCCAGTTGGACGGCCAGTATCGGACTAGGGGGTGTTGCCTGGGGTCTATTGCTTCTATGGATGATTTGGAAAGCCACGGCTTTGGTCGGGTCAACAAAAGATGCCGCCGCGCCGAAACCTCAAAGGGAAAATTGGCTGCCCAATTCCACTTTTCTTCTGGTGACCTTAGGCCTTCTGTTCCTCCTCCAATATCTTTTGCAAGTTCAAGAGCTCGGCCCCCAAGCAACCCTTGCCTGGATATTGGGAGCCATTAGTGCCATATTGCCGGCCTTTCTTTTGTGGAGGCATGAGATAGAGAATGGGTCTATGGTTAGACACGCTGTCCTAGCCGGCATATTGGCCCTCGCGATCCACGCTCAAATGGACACTTCCATGTCCGATCCCATGGCTGCCCCTTTGCTCATGAGCATTCTGGGTCTTGGAGCTGGATGGGGTCATCAAATAGTTTCGGGTAACATTGAGGTATCTCGAGAGGCTGAAACAACGTCCCGATTCTGGAGCACCACAAATTTTCCTTGGGTTAGGTGTTTGAATTGGATCGGTTGTTTAGGGGTGGGGCTTGTGGCTTCGATCATCCTCATTGGCTTTGTCTGGCCTCTGATGAATCTAATTTCTGAACTCAAAACCGCAGCAAGAGAAGCTATGGCTGGGAACGCCCGTTCGGCCATGAGTCACTTGGAACAGTCAGTGAGCTGGTTTCCAGCCGACCCTAGACCTTTCTATCTGATGGGGGTGATAAAATTCCAAGAGGCTAGCTATCTCGAAACAAAAGGCAATGTGCCTGAGGCCGTGACGTCTTGCAGGGCTGCCATCGAGCTATGGGAGAAGGCGGAACGCTTGGGCTCGCGGAGAGCTTTCCTCTTGAGACGTAAGGCCGAAGTGGCTACGCGCTTGTTTGGAATAACAGATGAAGAGCAATGGAGAGACACCGCACTGAGTTATGCCCAGAAAGCTGTCAATCTCGACCCTTACAACCGTTACGGTTGTATAAAGATGGCCCAGGTTTTGGCACGACTGGGCTTCTGTGAAGAGGCCAAGAGTTGGTACGAGAAAGCCCTGAGGCTGGATGAGCTACTCACGGTGCTTCCGGATCTGAGGTTTTCTCCTCAAGAGAGAAATAGACTCGAGACCCAGCTTGCCGAATTGCGCAAAGGCTGTGAGATGTGAGGCTCGGAGCAGATACTTCGAGTAAAGCCCATCTTCTGAGGCCCTCTGGATACAAGGGGTGCGGAGTGCAAGGGAAAAGGATACGGTAAGGTAAGTGGCGATTCGGGTGACTCACGTGATCACTGGGCTTGAGACGGGCGGTGCCCAGAGGAGCTTGCTCAACCTGATTCAGAGCATGGATCCAGGTAAATTTCAATCCATCGTGGTCTCGTTAAAGCCGCCCGATTCCATGAGCCAAGAGTTTTTAAAGGCCGGGATAAAGGTCCACCATCTCGGGATGAGAAAAGCCCCGGTTTCCTTCTTGGTAGGACTGGCAAGACTCTGCAGAATCATGGAAGCTTACAGACCCCATATACTGCAAGGCTGGATGTATCACGCAAACGTTCTATGCACTGTGGTGCAAACCCTCCTTTCTCAGAAGCCCAAGGTGGTATGGGGAATTCGGCACTCCCTGCATGACCTAAAAAAGGAGAAGCGGACCACACGATGGGTTATCGAAAGGGGTGCGAGACTGAGCGAAAAGGCCGACAGGATAGTTTATAATGCTTACAGTTCCGCAGCGCAGCACAGAGCGATGGGGTACAAGGCAGATAAGGAGCTGATAATCCCCAACGGGGTTGACTGCCAGCGATTCAGACCATCTTTAGAGGCTCGAAACTGGCTCAGAAAGGAGGTTCTCGGGCTTGAGGACAACCAGTTTCTCGTGGGTATGGTTGCCAGGTTTCATCCAATGAAAGGCCCTGATATTTTTCTAAGAGCGGCAAGCATTCTGGCGCGACAACGGGCTGACGTCAAATTCGTCATGGTTGGAAAAGGAATGGACAAAACGAACGACGCCTTGGAATACCTGCTCCGAGGGAATGGCATCCAATCATCGGTGTTTCTCCTCGGGGAGCGGTCAGACATGGAGAGAATACTTCCTGGGCTCGATGTGTTGTGCTCCCCGTCCAGAAGCGAGTCGTTTCCAAATGCGGTGATTGAAGCGATGGCGTGTGGAGTCCCCTGTGTGGTGACGGATGTTGGGGATTCAGCCAGGATAGTTGGAGACTGCGGATTGGTTGTGCCCCCGGGTGATAGCAAGGCACTGGCTCGGGCTCTGGCAAAAATGACCGAATTGGTCGACGATCAGCGAATAGCGCTGGGTATTCGATCAAGAGACCGAATGACTACATTTGATCAATGGCAGGTGACGAGGGAATACTCCTCCCTGTACAAATCGCTGAACTCGGAAATTGAAAACATTTGGGAGCCAGCCAAACCAGGGGACGAAACCTCCGTCGACTGAGTAGGCACGGCTTTCTGGGGAGGAGAAGGTGAACTCCTGGCAAGCTAGAAGGCGAAGTTCGACGTCAGAATCTCCAGTTGCGGATAATAGCGGCTCCTTGCCTTGGTCCAAGAAGGTGATTGTCATTCGTCCCACCCATGGTTTGGCAGGCATGGGTCTGGGCCAGCTTTGGGACTACAAGGAGCTCCTATACTTTTTGGCTTGGAGAGATGTTAAAGTCCGGTACAAACAGACCTTACTGGGTGTCTTTTGGGTGGTGCTTCAGCCGGTAATAACGGTTGCCATATTCACTTTGATCTTCGGAAAACTCTTGAAAGTCCCCACAGGAGGAGTTCCTTACCCAGTCTTTCTTCTGGCGGCTCTCCTTCCCTGGAACTACTTTGCAAGCACCCTCAATCGGTGCTGCATTAGCCTAGTGAACAATGCCAATTTGATCACAAAAGTTTACTTTCCCAGACTCGTAATTCCTCTGAGTGCGGCACTGTCGGGCCTGGTTGATTTTTCGGTGGCATTCCTGGTCCTTCTGAGCTTTCTCATATACTTCAAGATATGGCCTGGAATTGGTATTCTGCTGGTCCCCGCCCTTTTTGCAATGGTTTTTCTCACAGCTGTTGGGTTTGGCCTCTGGCTTTCAGCACTGAATGTGCGTTTTAGGGATGTCACGTATCTGATCCCTTTTTTGATTCAGATCTGGATGTATGCTACCCCCATTGTTTACGGGAGTAATTTAGTACCGGAAGGTTTCAGATGGATTATTGCCTTCAATCCCATGACTGGGGCTGTAGAGGGATTCCGATGGGCGATCCTGGGAAACCACTGGACAGGAGAAACCCTAGGGGGCCTACAATTTGTGATCTCCATCTTCATGGTGTTGATCGTGACAATAAGCGGAGCTATGTTCTTCAGAAGCACCGAAAGAACATTTGCCGACATCATATAGTCTCCTCGAGGAGACAAGCCGCTGATTAGCTTTTCCACTTATCTAAGTTCTCATTCGAAATCCAGGCTATGAAACCCATAGCGATTCGTGCTGAAAGCTTAAGTAAGCTTTATCGCCTCGGTCAACGAAAAATTCGTCATGAGACGCTAAGAGAAAAGATTGCCGACCTCGCACGGACACCCTTCCGACGCCTGATGCCTTCGGGGCGCTCGGAAGAGCAGAATAACTCGGAGCTTATCTGGGCGCTCAAGAACGTGTCTCTAGAGGTGAGGCGAGGCGAAATAATCGGCTTAATCGGAAGAAATGGTGCCGGGAAGACGACCCTTCTGAAGATCCTATCCCGTATTACGGAGCCGACAGAGGGCTATGCTGAGATCCATGGACGCGTGGGATGCCTTCTAGAGGTGGGGACTGGCTTCCATCCCGAACTCACCGGGCGCGAGAACATTTACCTCAATGGTGCCATTTTGGGGATGAAGAAGGCAGAAATTGACCGGAAATTTGATGAAATAGTAGCCTTCGCCGAAATCGAGAAGCTCTTGGACACACCCGTCAAGCGGTACTCGAGTGGGATGTACGTCCGGCTAGCGTTTGCTGTAGCGGCTCATTTGGAAGCCGATATTCTCCTTGTTGATGAGGTCCTGGCAGTTGGTGATGAAGCCTTCCAGAAGAAGTGCCTCCAAAAGATGGCAAACATAGCGAAAGAAGGCAAGACCATATTGTTCGTCAGCCACAACATGGAGGCGATAAGCTGGCTTTGCAAAGAAGCTATATGGATTGATGAGGGACAAATTATGGGCAGAGGTGATACGAACGAAATCATTAGTCGATATCTAGTCCAAGATTTCGGCACTCGAGCAGAGGTTGATCTAACCGGCTTTGCAAATAGGAACAGGCTAGGACCGGCACGCTTTCGTTGGGTGGCAATCAAAAATGCACAAGGTACTGTAACTAACCAATTTCAAACGGGCGATAAGATGATTATAGAGTTTGAGGTTTGCTGTGAAGAGAGTGTTAGCGAAATTCTTTTGTCCGTTTGGTTCAAAACCAGCACCGGGATTCCAGTGTTGCATCTCGTGGATGTAGATTCAGGTTTTCATATCAAGAACCTCTTGGGTATCAAAACAGTGCGTGTCACGGTTCCGCGTCTACCACTCTCTCCTGGCCTCTATCTTTTATCTCTTTCAGTCGGTGATCCGGTGGGACACGATTATGATTACGTGGCAGATTGCTTGTCCATCGATGTGCGTGAAGAGGCTGTAACCAGTGGGAGAAAGCTATCATGGCACCATGGCTTTGTTAATTGTCAATCGCATTGGGAGGCAGTCGAACGGAAGTAAATAAAGCGGTCCTTGAGCATTAAGCGAGAGGGTTTCTCTTTTGGCGTGGCAGTTCCACGTGGAAGGAGCTAATTGTCAAGGTACAAGAGAGGAACCCCACGCTCCAACGTTACCTTTCTCGGAAATTAGTCGTGGCCGAACGTCGAGAGCAGGTCTTGTGTTCTCCAGATCCTTTCCCTCCAGGGGTCTGCGGAGGCTGAGGTCCAAGAAAGAGACATCCAGGAAGGCGTGAAGCCGAGCCCCGGGGCATTGGAGCATGTTTGAGGCCCTAGGGGTGTGGTCATGAGCCCTAAAACCTGATGGCAAGCCCCTGTAATGACGTTCCAAAAATGAGGTGCTTGAACTCATTAAATTGTAGGCCAAAGATGAATGATCTCCATGCGATGAAGCCGTCTCAGGGGGCGGAGATTGATGGCGGAGATTTGGAAGCGTTGAAAAGGAAGCAGATTGTCTTTGTGACAAGATCTTTGAAGGTTGGAGGTGCGGAAAATCAATTTGTCCTCACCTGTCTAAAGATGAAAAAGAAAGGCCTTCCAGTGAAGATCGTCTCCTTCTATAAGGGTGGGACATTGGAAGAGAAGGTTCAGGGACAGGGCATAGAAGCTACCGTAGTAGGTAAAAAGGGAAGATGGGATGTATTCCCTTTTTTGAGAAAAAGCTTTTCAATCATCAAGAACGAGCGTCCCCTTTTGATCTATAGCTATTTGGGCGCCGCCAATATAGTCTGCGCTCTGTTCAAACTCCTCAATCCGGGCGTGAAGGTTATTTGGAGTGTTAGGGCGTCTCAAATGGACCTCACTCTTTATGATCCCATATGGAGGATCGAGAAAGCGATAATGAAAGTTCTCTCCTTTGTTCCCGACAAGATAGTGGCGAATTCAAAGGCTGGCTTTTGGGAACTGAGAAGACAAGGTTATCCCGCGTCCAAAATTCGAGTCATACATAACGGCTTCGACACATTGCGGTTTACCCCCAAGAGAGAGGAGGCAATGGATCTCAGGAGAAAGTGGTCCGGAGAAAGTGCAGAGAAGAGGCTTATCGGAATAGTTGCGAGGTTGGATCCCATCAAGGACCACGAGACCTTCTTGGAGGCGGCTGCGATCTTGCTCCAAAGGAGAAGGGATGTGAGGTTTGTTTGCGTGGGGCCTGACTGGGGCGGCAGATCCAGGAAGCTCCAGGAACTGGCTAATACCCTCGGCCTCACAGAACACGTGTTATGGGAAGGGGAACGGAAAGACATGCCAGCGGTCTATAATGCTCTAGATCTTCTCACCCTCTGTTCCACATCGGAGGGGTTCCCCAACGTGGTGGGAGAGGCCATGGCTTGTGGCATCCCTTGCGTTGTGACGGATGTGGGGGATTGTTGTTATCTAGTTGGAGATACGGGAAGAGTGGTTCCTCCCAAAAATCCGGAGGCCCTCGCTTTAGCATGGGAGGAGATGCTGGGCCAAGATCTGAGGGAAATGGGCAAGCGGGCACGAGAACGGATACTCGAACACTTCACCGTGGAAAAAATGGTGGATGAAACAATCAAGGTCTTTGAGGAGGTTCTGGGTAGGCCTCTAGAGACAGTATCTCACCCCCCAGCCATGGTGGAAGGGTCACGAGTTTCCTGAAGACAGCTCCGGCGGCGCACGCCTCAAAAGCTCACTCTCGAAGCAAACCCAATTGATCCTCCCTCTTGGAGCAAAGCTCAACCATTTGGAGCAAAGGAATTAGTGTGTGGAATAGTTGGGTTCATTGAGCCCAAAGGGTTCCTCTCTGGGGAGCAGGCCCAAAAGATCCTAGGCCTCATGGTCCGGAGCCTCTCTCACAGGGGGCCTGATGACGAGGGGCTTTGGTTCGATGCTCAATCAGGGATAGCCCTCGGCCACAGGAGGCTCGCGGTCATAGATCTGTCGCCCCAAGGCAGGCAGCCCATGGAGTCGGCAGATGGCCGCTATGTCATTTCCTTCAATGGCGAAATTTATAATTTCAGGCTCTTGGCACAGGAGTTAGAGCGCGAGGGCTTGGCGCCAGCTTGGCGGGGTCACTCGGACACTGAGGTTTTCTTGGCAGCAATAGCTGCCTGGGGCCTGAAGGAGGCCCTCTGCAAGTCCGTAGGGATGTTCGCATTTGCTCTGTACGACAAAGCGGAGAGGATACTTTATCTCGTCCGGGACAGGATGGGGGAAAAGCCACTCTACTACGGCTGGGCCA
>Ga0197142_1004340_pt1 | contig 11511 bp, 9 predicted proteins | sample GBS60_MetaG_FD_148614 | JGI IMG/M metagenome (GOLD analysis project Ga0197142, IMG submission 148614) | Sediment microbial communities from Great Boiling Springs, Gerlach, Nevada, United States - GBS 60_MetaG | ecosystem: Environmental > Aquatic > Thermal springs > Hot (42-90C) > Sediment... | reverse complement strand
AACAGGTGGAGTTCAACCGCGGCATGGTCGCCTGTGTGAATGCGACGCTCGAGGCGCTCAATGAGTTGAACCGGTCGCTTGCCGCGCTGGCCACGGAAGTTCACCGGCAGGCGGAGGCTCTCGGGGTGCGGATCGGGGCCTGCGAGCAAGAGGCGCGCCAGTTGCGCGACATCCGCAGCCACTGGAGCGAGTGGCGCATCGGCTGGGAGAAGAAAGTTGCCGAGATCGAGATCCGCCATCTGCGCGCCGTCGCCGAGCTCCAGGCGGCCTTCGACCAGCGCGTGCGCGACGCCGAGGCGGGCTTCGCCTTTCGCCTGGCGCAAGCCGAGAGCGCGTTTCGCGAGCTGGCCGGCCGGCAGCACGCCGACTTTTCGCGCGCTATGGAGGAGCAGCTCCGGCAGATTCGGCTTGACTTTGAGCGCCAGATCCACTCCGAGCTGCGCACCGTCAGGCAGCGTTTGGCGCTGGTGTGCACGCCGGCGGCGCGGCAGGGGCCCGAATCACCGCCGGCGGGCGGCCTCGATTGGTTGCGCTTCGCCGAGCGCTTCCGCGGCGGGGAGGCAGAGGTCAAAGCCGCACAGCGCCGCTATGTGGAAGATTTCCGCGGCTGCCGGCGCGTGCTGGACCTCGGCTGCGGGCGGGGCGAATTCCTCGAACTGATGGCCGAGGCAGGCATTCCGGCCTTGGGCGTCGACCTGAGCGGCGACTGCGTCGCGCTCGTTCGCGCCAAAGGACTCGAGGCCGAGCAGGCGGATCTGTTCGAATACCTCGATGGGCTCGCCGACGGCTCCGTGGACGGTATCTTCTGCTCGCATCTGATCGAACACCTGACACCGGAACGTCTGCCTCGGCTGATCGAGCTTGTGGCGCGCAAGCTGGCGCATAACGGCCTGCTGGCCATCGAAACTCCGAACCCGGCCTGCCTGGCGATCTTCGCCACGCATTTCTATGTTGACCCGACCCATGTCCGCCCCGTGCCGGCTTCGCTGCTGGTCTTTTATTTGGAGGAGGCCGGCTTCGGCGGCATCGAGGTTCGACAGCTAGCTCCGGCCGTTGAGACAGAGCCTGCGCTCGCCGAATTGCCGGAGGCCGTTCGGAGCGCCTTCTTCGGCGGGCTGGATTACGCGGTACTTGCCCGGCGGCTATGAGCGCCGCGGCAGCGCTGTGGCGGAGGCTGCGGGGCGAAAGGCTCCGCGCTTCCGGACCTGCCCCCGCGCGGTTGCTGGTGGCGAGCTTCGGCGGCTTGATCGCGGTGGGGACGCTGTTGCTTCTCATTCCGGCGGCCACGCCCGCCGACCGCCCCATCGGGGTGGTGGACGCGCTCTTTACGGCCACCAGCGCCACCTGCGTCACCGGTCCCATCGTTCGAGACACCGGAAGCGAGTTCACGCTCTTCGGCCAGTTGATCATCCTCGTGCTCATCCAGCTCGGTGGACTGGGCATCATGACGCTGTCGCTCGTCATTCTCGGGCTGCTCGGCGGCCGATTTTCGCCGATCTCACGCGCCATCCTGACGCAGACGCTCGCCGGAGCGGGCTTCTGGGAGGACTTCTGGCCGTTGCTCAAGCTGGTGGTCCGCTTTACGTTCACCGTCGAAGCGCTCGGCGCCCTGGCTCTTTTCCTGCGCTGGTGGCCGGAGCTTGGCGCCGGGCGGGCGGCCTACGCTGCCGTCTTTCATGCGGTATCGGCTTTCTCTAACGCGGGATTCTCGATTTTCCCGGAAAGCCTGGTGCCCTGGCGGGGCGACGGCCTGGTCAACGGGATCATTGCTTCGCTCATCGTACTTGGAGGCTTGGGCTATCTCACCGTATACGAGGTGCTTGCCTGGGCCCGGAGGGGCAGGCCGCTGTCGGTGCACTCGAAGCTGGCCTTGAGCGCCAGCGCGATTCTGATCATCGCCGGAGCGGCTCTGATCTGGCTGCTCGAAGCCCGCTACAGTTTTGCCGCCTTTTCCCCGAGCGAGCGGGTGTGGGCGAGCCTGTTTCAGAGCGTCACCAGCCGGACGGCGGGCTTCAACACCGTGGACGTCGGCCGTCTGGCGCCGGCTACGCTCGCTGTGATCATGCTGTTGATGTTCATCGGCGGCTCGCCCGGCTCCTGCGCCGGAGGCGTGAAGACGACCACGTTCGGGGTGCTGGTGGTTGCGGCCTGGACGCGGCTCCGGCACCGTACGCACGTGAACCTGTTCCGGCGCACGCTGAGTCCCCGCACGCTCGCCGACACGTTGAGCATCACACTGGGAGGGCTGGCGGCGGTGCTCGGCGGCGTCTTTTTGTTGTTGATGCTTCAGCAGATGGCAGCCGGCGTGGCGCAGACCCACGCCCTGTTCGTCGAATACCTGTTCGAGACGATCTCGGCGCTCGGGACCGTGGGTTTGTCCACGGGGGCGACGCCGACGCTGGCGCCGGCCTCGCGCCTGCTGGTCGCCGGGCTGATGTTCCTCGGGCGCCTGGGGCCGCTGACGGTGGCGGCCGCCCTGGCTCGCCGGGACGAGCTCGGCGACTGGCGCTATCCCGAAGAAGAGGTCATGGTGGGCTGATTGTATGCGCCATTTTGCGATCATCGGGCTGGGCCGTTTCGGCTCGCAGGTGGTGCGTTCCCTCCACGAAAGCGGCCACCGGGTGCTGGCGATCGATTCCGACCCGGAGGCGGTGCAGCGGATCAAGGATGCCTGCACTCAGGCGGTGGTGCTCGATGCGCGCGACAAGCAGCGTTTGCGGGCGCTCGGCATCCGGGATTACGACGTGGTGGTGGTGAGCCTGGGCGAAAGCATTGAGGCGTCGGCGCTCGTGGCCCTGCATCTTAAGGAGATCGGCGTCAAGCGGATCATTGCGAAGGCGGGTTCGGACGATCATGCGCGGCTGCTCGAGCTGATCGGTGTGGATGAGATCATCTCGCCGGAGCGGCAGGCGGCGGAGCGGCTGGCCGACCGCCTGGCAAACTCCGCGGCTCTCGACTACATTCCACTCGGACGGCATTACAGCATTCGGGAGCTGGCCCCGCACGAGCAGTTCCTGAACAAGTCTCTGGAGGAGTTGAGGTTGCGAAACCGCTTCGGGGTTCATGTCCTGGCGGTGCGCGACGCCCGCACGGGCGAAGTCGAGGTCAATCCCGGCGCGCAGTTTCGCATACAGGCGCACCATATCCTGGTTGTGCTCGGGCGCAACGAGGATTTTGAGCGCCTTACGGGCGGCTCCTAAGGCGCCCGGAGCCTTCGGATGGTATCAATCCGGTTAATCTAGAGACAGGAGGAAGCGCATGGAACTGCTGAGGAAGGAGCAACTGAAGACGCTGATCGAACCCACGCCCGGACCGTGCATCTCGATCTACCTTCCCACGGCGCGCGCGGGCGTGGAGGCCAAACAGGGTTCCATCCGCTTGAAGAACCTGCTCAAGCAGGCCGAAAAGGAGCTGGCTGCGCAAGGGTTGAAGACGACGCAGGTCGCCTCGCTGCTCGAGCCGGCGCAGAAGCTGTGTGAAAACAACGGTTTCTGGCGATACCAGGGCGACGGCCTGGCCGTGTTCCGCTCCCCGGAGAAGTTCTTCTACTACCGGCTGCCGATTCACTTCGACGAGCTGGTGGTGGTCACCGACCGGTTTCACGTCAAGCCCCTGATGCGGCTGTTCACCGAGGACGGTCGTTATTATCTGCTGACGCTGAGCAAGAACGACATCCGGCTGTATCAGTGCACGCGCTTCGGCATTCGCGAAGTCGAGCTGCCGGCCGAGACGCCGCGAAGCTTTAGCGAAGTGCTGGAGCTCGAGGGGGTGGAGCGGCAGATCCAGGTCCACACGGCGGGCACCGCGGTCAAGTTTCACGGCCACGGCGCAAAAGACGAAGACGAGAAGGAGAACCTGCGCGAATTCTTCCGGCGCGTCGACCGCGGCGTGCGCGAGGTTTTGCGGGATGATCGTGCGCCGCTCGTGCTGGCCGGGGTCGAGTATCTGTTCCCGCTGTATCGCGAGGCGAGCACACACCCCAACCTGGTGGAGCGCGGCGTGGCCGGCAATCCTGAGGGTCGGCGCCCGGAGGAGTTGCAGGCTGAGGCCTGGAAGGTGGTTGAGCCGCACCTTGGCCGGTCCCGTCAGGAGGCGGCCCGGCGCTTCGAGGAGCTGGCGGGCACCTCCAGAGCTTCCGCTGACCTGAAAGTGGTGCTACCGGCCGCCTGGCAAGGCCGAGTCGAGCACCTGTTCGTCGCCGCGGGTCGGCAGGTCTGGGGCAGCTTCGATGCCGACACGCTCCAGGTTCACGTGAGCGAGGAGCACCGTCCCGGCGACCGGGATCTGTTGAACCTCGCCGCGGTGCACACGTTCCTCAACAACGGTGCGGTGTATGCCGTCGAGCCGGGGGAGGTGCCCGGCGGCGGCCTGTTGGCTGCGGTGTTCCGGTACTAGGCATTCTGAACTCACCGCTCGGCTCGGATCGGATCGGCGGGGGCGTTGGCGACGCGGTCCGGCGAATCTGCTGAAGCCAGGCGCCCCGGGGTGTCGGCCATCATCGCACGTCCCGTAGCGACAGACACCAGCCGGGTAACCCGCGGGCGGCTGAGTTTTCGTCGATTTCCAGTTGGACAGCCGCATCGATGCGGCTGCCGGCGACGAGCTCGGCGGCGCGCTCGCGGAAGTTCCAGCCCTTGACCCAGGCAAGCCGGCCGTTCTGGCGGAGTCTGACCCGCAGGTGATTCTCGGCGTACACCGACGGCTCGCCCACAATCTCCGCCTCCTCGACGAGGAACAGCGGAGCGGGGTTGCCGAAACCGAAGGGAGCCAGCTTGAAGATGTCGTCGACGGCCGCGGGAGTGATCTCGTCGAGGCGGAGGCGGGCGTCGAACTCGTGCGCGGGCAGCAAGTCTAGCGGGCGAATCCGCTCGGCGGCGTAACGGTTGAGGCGGTCGCGGAGCTCGTCGATGCGGTCGGCCGGCAAGGTGAGCCCCGCCGCCTGTTTGTGCCCGCCGAAACGCAGCAGGAGATCCTGGGCGGCCTCGAGCGCCTCGAGCAGGTGGAAGGCGCCGGTGCTGCGGCCGGAGCCGCGGGCGAGGTGGGTCTCGGGGTCGATGCTCAAGACAATGGCGGGCCGATGGAAGCGGTCTACCAGGCGATTGGCGACGATGCCGATGACTCCGGGATGCCAGCCCTGGCCGGCAAAGACCAGCGCCGCCTGGTCGTCGCCGACCGGGGCCCGGGCGCACTCCTCGAGGATTTGGGAGATGATGCGTGCTTCGGTGGCCTGCCGCTGGTGGTTGAGGGCGTGGAGCTGCTCGGCGAGTCGGCGGGCCTGCTGCTCGTCTTCGGTGAGAAACAGGCGGACGACGTCGTCGGCGCTCGCCATGCGTCCGGCCGCGTTGAGCCGCGGCGCCAGCCGGAAGGCGACCTGGCCGGCCGAGGGCGCCTCCCCTGAGCTGAATCCGGCCACTTCGAGCAAGGCGCGCAGGCCCGGGTTGCGCACCGAGGCGAGGCCGGCCAGACCATGCTTGACGATGATGCGGTTCTCCCCGGTGAGCGGCACGACGTCGGCCACGGTGGCGATCGCGGCCATCTTGAGCATGGAGGCGATGACGCGCCGGAGCCGCTCGGCGGGCCAACCCATGGCCTCCAGGAAGGCATGGACGAGCTTGAGCGTGATGCCGGCGCCGCACAGGTCCTTTTCCGGGTACGGGCAGCCGGGCTGCTTGGGGTTGAGGATCGCCAGGGCCGGCGGCAGGTCGGTTTCGGGGAGGTGATGATCGGTGACGATGACGTCCATGCCCAGGGCGCGCGCCCGCTCGACCGGCTTGGCGGCCCGGATGCCGGTGTCGACGCTGATGAGGAGGCTCACCCCGGCCGCTGCGGCTTGCTCGATCACCTCGGTTCGCATGCCGTAGCCTTCGGTCAGGCGATCGGGCACATAGTGTTGAGCGTGGCCGCCCGCCAACTCGATGGCTTTCTTCAGCAGAACGATGCTCGTGGCGCCGTCGACGTCATAGTCGCCGTAAAGCAGGATGCGCTCGCCGCCGATGACCGCCCGGCGGAGGCGCTCGACGGCGGTCTGCATGCCTTTCATGAGCAGCGGATCGTGAAGATCTTCGAGCGGGGCCTCGAGGAAGCGCCGGGCGGAGTCCGGGTCGCGGTAGCCGCGGCGCCAGAGCACCCGAGCCGCCGGCGTACTGACCGGCACGCTTCGCGCAAGCTGCCCGACTTCGGCCTCGTTGATTCGGGGCAGGAGCCAGCGTGCCGGGGTGGGCATCGGCCTCAGGCTCTAGTTGCGGGAGAAGTAACCGCTCATCGACTCGCCGTTGCCCTCCTCGTCGGCCTCGGCCGCCAGATAGTCGTCGATCTCGTCGGCGATCTCGAGCAGCTCTTCATACCAGTCGGCGCGCTGGCTGTAGATGTAGGTCTGGTTGCCGAAGGTGAAAGCAAGCTCAACGACGCTGGTCAGTCCCTCGTAGATGCGCAGCTCGCGCAGCCGTTCCTCCAGGCGCTGGTGGTCCTCCGGGGCGAGATCGGCGCTCTCGAGGTCATCCAGGGCGTCGTCGATAAAGTCCGGGGCCAGTTCCCGGTGGTGGAAGCAGACCAGCGGGACCTCGAGCCGGCGGCAAACCTCCAGGAAGGCTTTGAAGTCCGGGTAAAGCCGCGAGTCCCAGTGCACGAGCGGCGTCGCCTCGGTGAGGCGGGAGTGGCTGTGGAAGACGACGAAGTTGTTCGAATCCAGGTATTGCTGGATTTCGTCTCGAAGGCGATCCAGGTTCCCTTTCATGAGCGTTGGGCCAGCACCAGAACGTCGGCCGTCGCGGCCAGTTCGCGCGCGGCCGGCGTCACGATGGTTTTCGGGCCAATGAAGATCTTCCGGCGGGCGGCGATGGCCTCCCGCACGTCGTTTTCGCACACGAAGTCGACGATCTGCACTTCGGGCTCCGGCGCCGGCGGAGGCTGAGCGGGCGGGGGCGCGGGACACACGGACGGCGGCGGGGCCGGTGCGGGCCGCGAGGCGAGAAACCGATCGACCACCTGGGCGGCGATCTCGGCCGCGCTTGCCGCCGGGCGGGCCGGCGCCGGCGCATAGCCGTGCTCGGCCAGATACCTCCTCACGGCGGCCTCGATCAGCTCGGTGGGGACCGTCGCCGGCACGGGTGCGGGGGGCGGCGCCGGCGGCGGCGTCGGTCGGGCAGCCGACTCCGGAATCGGCGGAATCTCCATCGCCTCTTCAGGAGTCCGAACCCACCAGGCCAGCCGCTTGATGTTGATGAGGTGTTGGGGGCCGACGTTGTCGCTGGTGGCGTTACCGGCCACGGCGCCGCAGCCGAGCGTCATCGACGGGAAGACGTTGGTGGTGAGGCCCACGGATCCGTGCGGCGCCGGCGTGTTGACCAGAACGCGGAAGGCAGGCATGCGCGCGGCGAACTCCCGAATGCGGGCCTCGTCGCGCGAGAAGATGACGCAGGTATGGCCGAGACCGCCGAAACGGATGATCGCTTCGCAGGTATCCATCGCAGCGGCGAAATTCTCGACGAAGTAAAGCGCCAGCACGGGCGAGAGCTTCTCGCGCGACAGCGGGAACTCTTTGCCCACGCCGTGCACTTCAGCGGCGAGGATCGAGGTGTCGGGCGGGACTTCAAAGCCGGCCATTTGGGCGATGCGCGTGGGGGACTGTCCGACGCATTTGGGGTCGATGGTGCCCTGCGGCGTAACCAGCAACTTGCCCAAGGCGTCGGCCTCAGCCGGGGTGCACAGGTAGGCCCGCTGCTTTTTGAGCTCGGCGAGCACGGTCTCGCGCAGGGCTTTGCAGGTCACAAGCGCCTGCTCGCTCGAGCAGACGGTTCCGTAGTCGAAGGCCTTGCCCTGAACCACCTTGGCCACCGCGTCCGCGATGTCGGCGGTCTTTTCGATCAGCACGGGGACATTGCCGGGCCCGACGCCGAAGGCCGGCTTGCCGCTCGAATAGGCCGCCCGGACCAGGCCATGGCCGCCGGTGGCGAGGATGACGCCGGTCTTCGGATGCCGCATGAGGGTCTGGGTGCCCTCCTGCGTGACGTGAGACAGGCACTGGACGATACCCTCCGGCGCCCCGGCCTCGACGGCGGCCTTGTGCAGCACCTCCGCAGTGTAGGCCGTGCATTTCTGCGCGCGGGGATGCGGGCTGATGACGATGCCGTTGCCGGACTTGAGCGAGATAAGCGTCTTGTAGATGACCGTCGAGGTCGGGTTGGTCGTCGGAATGATGGCGGCGACAACGCCGACCGGCACACCGTACTCGACCAGCTTCTGTTCCGGAATCTCCCGCAGCAGGCCGACCAACTTCATACCGCGCATGGCGCGGCACAGGAAATCGGCGTTGAGCAGATTCTTGGCGACCTTGTCCGGGACGTTGCCGTAGCCGGTCTCCTCGACGGCCATGCGGGCGAGCTCGATGGCCTGGGCGCGGCCGGCGGCGGCGGCGCGCTCGACGATGGCGTCCATCTGCTCCTGGGAGAAGTTGCGATACTTCTGCCAGGCCGCATACGCCGCTTCGACCTTCGAGCGTGCCTCCTGGATGGCGACGAGGTCAGGATCGTGAACCATGGCCTTTCAAGGGACCGAGCGGCGGCGTAGCCCCCCTCGAGGCGGCGGGTCGCCGTCGAGCCGGCCGCTTCACTTCTCCCGGTTCTTGGCGCCGGGAAGAATCTTCTCGACTTCCGCGTGAGGGTTGGGAATGACGTGAACGGCAACGAGCTCCCCGACGCGCCGGGCGGCGGCGGCCCCGGCGTCGGTGGCGGCCTTGACGGCGCCCACATCGCCACGTACGGTCACCGTCACGTAGCCGGCGCCGATGTACTCCTTGCCGGTGAGAACCACGTTGGCCGTCTTGACCATGGCGTCGGCGGCCTCGATCGCCCCGACGAGGCCTTTGGTTTCAACCATTCCGAGGGCTTCCATATTCCTCCTGCTTCCGCGGCGACTGGCGGAGGCCGTCGCTCCGCGTCGCGCCGCAGATGAACTTCTCACGGTATCATATCGCGGCGCCTGACGGTGATTTCGACCGCCTCGCCTGCTTCGAGCGAAAAAGGGAAGCCCGCTATCAGCTCCGCGCCGGAGACCCCCAGCGGCTGCCCATAACGGGGGAAAACCTCGTAGCGGCCGCGCACTTCGACGGTGAACCACTCCGGAAACTGGTTGATCCGCGGGTAATCGAAGGGCATGCGGAGCAAGTCGCGATGGCGCGGGCGATCGAAGCGCAGCGTGCCACGCCAGGGATGCTCCGCCCGGAGGTAGAGCCGCAGGGTCTTCTCATCCGCTCGGGCCGCACCGAGTTCGAGATCCGTGCGCCAGGGCGAGGCGCTCACCCCTTGCGTCTTCATCAAGGCGTACATCAAGGCCGTCCGAGCGCTGTTGCCGTCACCATGCCAGCCTTCCATCAGGCCGTCTTCGCCCTGTTTGGCGAAGAGGAGCTCGATGGAGCGGTCCACCCAGTCACTCGCTTCGGGCGAGGGGATGCGGCCGAGCAGGTTGATGGCTCCTTCGATGGAGTCGGCGTAGCCGTCGGCGCCGCCACCCTCCCACGGATAGTTCAGGTACTTGGGCAGATTCGAGAGGACCTTGACGACGGCCTCGCGGTAGCGGGCGACGTCATCCAGCAAGGCGACGGTGAGGAAGGCGTTGTAGGTATAACCCCAGTTGTCGGTCAACTCGTCGTGCAGGATGCGGCCGTCTCGCGGATCGACGGTGTGATAGAGCAGGCCGTCCTCGTTGCGGGCATATTTGAGAATCCGGTCCAGGATGGCGTGCATGGCCGGGCGCCAGCGGGCATGACGGGCCGGATCGGTCTTGGCCGCGACAACGTAGGCCTCCGAGAGTCCGCCGATGATTTCGCAGGCGTGATCGTCCAACTGGAGCCGGGGCGCCTCGAGGATGTTTTCGTGAAGGAAGTAGTGATCGGCCAGGCGAAAGGCCCACTGGCGGTAATCCTCCTCGCGGGTGATCCAGTAGAGGCGGCTCGAGACCTGCAACAGATTGCCGTTGACCTCGATGTTGTTCGAGGGGAGGCGGCCGACGGGGCTGTCGAAAGGGGCGTGCTTCCAGATGTCGCGCACAAGCTCCTGGAGGCGGTCCAGCCACGGGCCCGGCCCAAGCCAGTCGGTGATGGGCGTCAAGCCGTCCTTGGCGTATTCGGAGGCGCCGAAGATGACGGCGTCCAATCGGTACGGGCCGTCGCGGAAGCCCTGGCGGTCGAACAGAAAGTCGTCGGGCAGGCGGTCGAGCCGGGGCGTGAGGCGGCGCTCGGCTTCAAGCATGGCAACGAGCGAGCGTTTCAGGTGATGGTGGTCGGTGACGAAGGCGGTGAGCAGGTGAAAGGGAAAGTTGTCCGCGGCGGCGTCCTGCGCGTTCCAGTACCAGTCGCCGCGGAGGTTGCGCGGCAGCAGCCCGGAGACCGGATCCGCATGCCCGAGCCAGGCGCAGGCCAGCCGGTGGCACAAGCGGATGGCGGCCCGGGCCTGGGAGGCGTTCGAGCGGGCATCGGCCAGAGTGGGCGCGGCTGCGGCGAGCAGGAGCGGCAACAGGCGGAGTCCCATGACGGTGCGTTCAGTCTATAGAAGCGCAGGCAGGCGGCGCAAGGCGGGCGGTGCTAGACTTTCACTTCATGGCGGAGGAAGGCTGGATCGACGCGCACGCGCACGTCTGGAGCGACGACACGGCGCGGTATCCGCTGGGTGAAGGGTACCGCAAGGAGCAGATGCGGCCGGCGCGCTTTGAACCGGAGGAGCTTCTCGCGCACGCCCGCCCCTGCGGGGTAAGTCGCATTGTGCTGATCCAGATGAGCTACTACCGCTTCGACAACTCCTACATGCTGGATGCGATCGCGCGCTATCCGGGCGCCTTCGCCGGCGTGGCCGTCGTCGACAGCGGGCGTCGGGACGCCCCGGAGCGGATGCTTGAGCTCAAGGAGCGCGGCGTGCGCGGATTCCGGATCCTGGCGCCGGAGCTGAGCGCGCCGGGCATGGAGGCGATGTGGGAGTACGCCGCCAAGGAAGGGCTGGCCATCTGCCCGTTGATCAACCCGCCGGAGCTGGCGGCGCTCGAGTGGATGTGCGCCAAACACCCGCGCACGCCGGTGGTAATCGACCATTTTGCGCGAATCGGCATGGACGGGGAAATCCGGGAGGCGGACCTGGAACGGTTGTGCGCGCTGGCGCGGTTCCCGCGTGTGCATGTCAAGGTATCAGCCTTTTACGCGCTGGGCCGCAAGCGATATCCCTACACCGATCTGTTGCCGATGATCGAGCGACTCTTGCGCGCCTACGGGGCCGAACGCCTGATGTGGGGCACCGACTGCCCCTTCCAGGTGATGGAGGGCCACCGTTACGAGGGTTCGCTCGAGCTGGTGCGGGACCGGCTGCGCGCCACCGAGGCCGAGCGGGAGTGGCTGCTCAGGCGTACGGCGGAGCGAGTCTTCTTCTCCTGAGAGACGTGTTATGAGGATCACGGACATTCGTACGGTGGTGGTGAACGCTCAGCTGCGCAACTGGGTGTTCGTCAAGGTCGAGACGGATACCGACGGGC
>Ga0197142_1004339_pt1 | contig 11512 bp, 8 predicted proteins | sample GBS60_MetaG_FD_148614 | JGI IMG/M metagenome (GOLD analysis project Ga0197142, IMG submission 148614) | Sediment microbial communities from Great Boiling Springs, Gerlach, Nevada, United States - GBS 60_MetaG | ecosystem: Environmental > Aquatic > Thermal springs > Hot (42-90C) > Sediment... | reverse complement strand
AAAATGAGCCTGCTGTTTCAAAAGAATTATTAAAAATGGAGAATGTCCTCCTCCTTCCCCATATCGGCTCTGCAACATTTGAAACAAGGACAAATATGGCACTGATGTGTGCCCAAAATCTGATAACTGCCCTCATAAAAAATAAAATACCACCCAATCTCGTAAACCCTGAAGTTATAAAGAGCAAAAAGTGAAGATAATCATTGCTCCTGGGAGTTTCAAGGGTTCAATCGTCTCAAAAGATGTATCAAGTATCATCGCCAGGGGAATAAAAAAGATTAAAAAGAATGTCGAAATATATGAATTACCGATTGCAGATGGTGGACTCGGCACACTAAATATAATCACTGAATATTTTAAAGGCAAATATAATTCCTGTAATGTCACCGGTCCCCTCGGTAAAAAAATCCGTGTCCGATACGGCATTATTCAGAGAAAAAAGACCGGAATAATTGAACTCGCACAGGCATCAGGTCTCCATTTGATTCCAAAATGTTTAAGAAATCCTCTAAAAACAACAACTATGGGTGTTGGAGAATTGATTAAAGATAGTATAAGAAAGGGATGTAAAAAGGTTATTATAGGTGTGGGAGACAGCGGAACAATAGACTGCGGTATTGGTGCATTGTCAGCCCTTGGTGTAAAATTCCTTGATAAAAATTCAAAGCAAATTGAAACAAACTGTGCAGGACTTCTAAATTTATATAAAATAGATAATACTGAAATAGTATCATTAAAATCCATTAGATTTTTTATTCTCGTGGATGTTTCTAATCCACTCACCGGCAAAAATGGTGCAATTGTATATGCACCACAAAAAGGTGCCACAAAAAAAGAACTGCCAATAATCCATCAGGGTTTAAAAAATTTTAAAAAGGTAATCCTGAAAGAATATGGAATAGACCTTGATAAAATAAAAGGAAGTGGTGCAGCAGGTGGAATTGCTGGCGGAATGTATGCAATATTGAATGCAAAAATAATTTGCGGATTTGATTATTTTGAAAAAATATTCCAGCTCAACAAAAAAATCAAAAATGCCGATTTAGTTATCACGGGTGAAGGAATGATTGATAGAACAACCTTCTCAGGCAAAGCAACCGGCAGGATAATAGAGATGTGCCAAAAATATCATAAACCAGTTATACTGATATGTGGCGATTATGATTCGCGTTTAAATTTTAAAAAATATGGGGCAGTAAAAATTTATTCGTTGATTAAAATCGCAAAAAATAAAAAGAAAGCAATATCCTATCCAGAAAGGTTTTTAACAAAATTAGTTTTAGAGACAACACACTTTTTAGAGTCTATTTAATTAAGTCTGCTGTGCTGTTTTATTTCTAAACAGAATAAAGTTGGACATTGATTTCATCTGCAACTTCAATCATTGCGTAAAATTTTGGAAATGGTCCAGGGTTTAAAATGATTGTTTTTCCAATTTTATCAATACTCCGTGCCTCATGTATATGACCACAAAGGCATAGATCAGGTTGATTCTTCTCAATGAAATCACGGATATGTTTGCTGCCAACATGCATACCCATCAGGGTCTTATCAACCTTTGTATTAATGGGTGGTGTATGGCTAACAAGTATCTCCTTACCATTTTGCTTTTTGTAATTACTGAGAATCCTTTCAATTTCTTCATCTGAATATTCCTGGGGTGTTTTAAATGGAGTAAATCCACTTCCACCAATACCGAAAAATATCAGTCCTTTGAATTCCTTAATCTCACCATGGAGATTAATATTCTCATCTTTCAAAAAATCCAGGACTTCATACTGGTCACAATTACCAGGAACTGCAAGGATATTTGGATTAAATTGTCTTATTGTATTAAGCACACTCATTGCCTCTTTCTTACCGCCAAAATTCGTGATATCACCAGATATAACAATCAAATCCGCACTACTTAGAATATCAACAATTTTTTTCTCATAGTTTATCCTACCATGAATATCAGAAATTGCAAGGATATTCATTTGATGGAAAATCGGTGAAGGTTTATAATATCTTTCATAATCGTAGCACCGATTGCTACGAGTCCAGAGGCACCTCCGATCAAGGTAAGTTCACCCATCAACCTCGTATGGAATGTAATACCTTTGTTTGAACCATATACATAAGATAATGGATCATCTTTATCAAGAAATTCCGGTCCAATAGATATTTTGGGTTCTCCTTCCTCAATTGATAATTTCCCTATTAACCTCACCATCTTTCCCCTTTTTACCTTTGCACGGACTGTTTTTTCATCCAGACTCATTATTCCCTGGCAGGGTATAGACCTCAAATCCGCACACTTACCGGTTAATAAAAGTCCAAGGATTATTGTTTTATAACAGGTGTCTATCCCTTCAAGGTCAAATCTATAATCTGGTTCTGCAATTCCAAGTCTTATTGCCTCCAGTATCGCCTCCATCTTGCTCTTTTTTTCAAACATAATCTTATCAAGAACAAAATTACTTGTGCCATTTAGAATTCCACGCACATAATATACACCTGCATTGATCAACTCATTATTAATAACCCCTGAAGTTGGCAGGGCACCTGCGGTCGTTGCGCTGATACCGATATAAACATCTTTTTTCTTTGATAGTTCAATGAGTTCATCACCCTTAAAAACCAATGGTGCCTTGTTTGTGCATATGATATTAATTCCATTTTTAATCGCTTCATAAAGATAAGGATAACTTATCCCTGCATCAGTCCGTGAACCGGGTAATCCATCTACTATAATATCCAGACTCTGGTTTTTAATCAAAGGCAAAAATTTTCTCAGAGGTTCTTTTATGGTTTTGTTAATCGTTTTAATCTTTTCTTTTTTATCAATAATGCCCTGTAAATCTAAATCTCCACTTAAAAAACTCTTTGAATCTGCAACTGCAACAAATCTTAAATCAAAACCGAATCTATCAAAGATTTTATTCTTATTTTCAAGATAATGTTTAACAAACGCCCTTATAACTTTTCCAAAACCCAATAATCCTACTCTATATTGTTTGCTTCTGGGTCGCATGTAATTTGATTATATATAAAATATAGCCTGAGTCAACACTTGAACAATATACCAAGATATATATAATTAACCCGATGCCAGAATTAAAAATCATTGCGGATGAGAAAATTCCTTTTCTCAGTGAATTCTTCTCTACATTGGCTATACTCGATACCTTACCTGCATCAGAAATAAATCAAAAGAATATCAAAAATTATGATGCTCTTTTTGTCCGCACCGTAACAAAGATCAATGATAAATTATTAGAAGGCACAAAGATAAAAATCATAGGTTCAATGACAAGTGGTATTGACCATATCGATCGGAATTATCTGAGAAGAAATAAGATAAAATTATTATATGCGCCTGGTTCCAATGCACGTTCAGTTGCCGAGTATGTTATTGCCTCTTTGCTTGTCTTTGCAAAAATAAAAAAAATTTCTCTCAAAGGAAAGACGATCGGCATAATCGGCGCAGGAAATGTTGGAACAAAAGTCGCGCAGATGTGTGAGGCAATCGGTATGCGCGTATTATTAAATGACCCTCCAAAATACAATCGGACCAAAAACAAAAAGTATCTATCATTCAAAAAATTTTCAGATGCAGATATAATCACGCTCCATATTCCCCTGACTTTTAGAGGAAAATATAAAACATTCCATCTTATAGATGAAGAGTTTTTAAGCACTATCAAGCCAGGAACGATTCTCATCAACACATCAAGGGGCGCGGTGATTGATGAAAAAATGCTTATTAAATTTCGCAAAAAACTCGGTGGGCTTATTATTGATGTCTGGGAAAATGAACCGGAGATAAATATTGAATTGCTTAAGACAACTGATATTGGCACACCTCACATCGCTGGGTATTCACTTGATGGAAAATTCAATGCAAGTTACATCGTCTATAAAAAATTGTGTAAATTTTTAGAAATAAGACCGAATATCAAAAAGAATGATGTCTTTCCTGAGATAAACGAGAAGAAAGATGTATTAATTATACAAAATGATATTTTTAACACTCTTTGCCGAACAATACTACAAATCTATAATCCACTTAATGACCATAAAAATCTTTTCAGGATGATTGGGTTTGAACCTCGGGCAAGAAGAAAATATTTTGAAGACCTAAGGCGGAATTATCCAGTTAGAAGGGAATTTCCAAATTATGTGCTAAGAATGTCCGACCGTCTATCCAGTTTACAAAAATTGGTAGAAATTTTTAGGTCACTCGGGTTTAAAATCGAAGTGTAAAACAAGCACTGACCAATATAATACCGACCACTACTTAAACTTTTGATTATATAAACAAAATAACCCATAAAATAAAAAAGCGGGAGACGGGATTTGTTCCGCCCCGCCTACAGCGTGGGCGAGAATCCCGCTTCCTTGTTTTTAAAAAATCATAAGGAAGAAGCGGGAAACCCGCGACCCTTTATTCACCCATAATCTTCTCCAAATACTTCCTCTTTTTCACTGCCTTCAATTCCCTCTCCCGCCTCATCGCCTCACCTCTTGTCTCATACTCCTCATAATAACACAATCTCCACGGAATATAAGCCTTTGTTGAACGAACCCTCCCTTGATTATGCTCACTAATTCTATTTTTCAAATCTCTACACTGACCAATATAATACCGACCACTACTTAAACTTTTGATTATATAAACAAAATAACCCATAAAATAAAAAAGCGGGAGACGGGATTTGAACCCGCGACCCTCACCTTGGCAAGGTGATGCTCCACCACTGAGCTACTCCCGCAGAATAAAAAGGACCAAATCCAAAATATTCAACAACCAAAAAAATTATATTTAAAAAAATGGAAAAGTCAATAATCAGATAATTTTTATTCGATAAGTATAATATATTCTCAGCTGGCTAAACCTGGTGGTATTTAAATTATTTAAAAACCACCTCTCCCTTATCTATATCAACCTTTATTGTGCTGTTCTTTCTGAATTCACCTGCGATTATCTTCTTGGATAATGGATTTTCAATCAATCTCTGAATTGCCCTTCGCAATGGTCTTGCACCATAGACCGGGTCAAAACCTTCATGGGCAAGATAATCCTTCACTTTATCACTAAACTCAATATTGTATCCAAATTCAGCAACATTTCGTGCCACTTTTTTCAATTCCCGCTCAACAATTCCTTTTATCTCCTCAAATCCAAGTGGTTTGAATACAATCACCTCATCAATACGGTTTAAAAATTCAGGTTTTACACTCCTTTCAAGAACCCTGTAGACCTCCTTTCTTGTCTGCTCATAATCAAATTTTCCATTCTTCAAATTTTCGGTTATTATCTCACTCCCTAAGTTTGAAGTCATAATGATTATTGTATTTTTAAAATCAACGGTCCTGCCCTGGCCATCGGTCAATCGACCATCATCAAGGAGCTGGAGTAAAATATTGAATACATCAGGATGTGCCTTTTCAAATTCATCAAATAGTATCACACGGTATGGCCTGCGCCTCACTGCCTCGGTTAGTTGTCCACCCTCTTCATAACCAACATATCCAGGTGGTGCACCAATGAGCCTTGATACTGTATGTTTTTCCTGGTATTCGGTCATATCAATCCTGACCATTGCATCCTCAGTATCAAACAAAAATTCAGCAAGGGATTTTGCCAGCTCAGTCTTACCAACACCAGTAGGACCCAAAAATATGAATGAACCAATAGGCCTCTTCGGGTCTTTTAATCCTGCCCTTGAACGTCTTATTGCATCACTCACTGCAACGACCGCATCCTCCTGGTCAACGAGCCTTTCGTGGATTCTTTCTTCCATCTTTAACAATTTGCTCATCTCAGATTCAAGCATCCTTGACACAGGTATACCGGTCCAGTTGGAAATGATTTCTGCTATATCATCTTCAGTGACGCGGTCATCAATACCACGCTGTTTCATCCATTCGGTCTTTTTACGACGATACTCTTTCTGTAATGCCTCAGTCTCATCCCTTAACTTTGCTGCAAGTTCATAATTACGCATCTCCACTGCCCTTTTACCTTCTTCAGTAAGTTGTTCAAGTCTTTTCTCCATTTCTTTTAATTCATCCGGCATTGAATATATTTCTATCCGTGCCCTTGCGCAGGCTTCATCAATCAAATCAATCGCCTTGTCAGGAAGATGGCGTTCGGTTAAATAGCGATGAGATAGTTTCACTGCGGATTCAATTGCAGAATCGTCAATTATCACACCATGGTGCGATTCATACCGATTTTTCAATCCCTGCAATATCTTAATCGTATCCTCAACCGAAGGTTCACCAACATAAACCGGGGCAAATCTCCTCTCCAGTGCTGCATCCTTTTCAATATGTTTGCGGTATTCATTCAAGGTAGTCGCACCAATACACTGCAATTCACCCCTTGCAAGCGCGGGTTTGAGCATATTTGAGGCATCAATTGCACCCTCAGCAGCACCTGCACCAACGATCGTATGCAACTCATCAATGAAAAGTATTATCTCGCCCTTACCTTTTCTGATCTCATCCATCACTGCTTTTAATCGCTCTTCAAATTCACCACGGTATTTTGAACCAGCAACGAGTGAACCCATATCAAGCGCCAGTATCCTTTTATCCTTCAGTATCTCCGGAACATTCTTCTCAACAATCTTCTGTGCCAATCCTTCCACGATCGCAGTCTTACCAACCCCTGCCTCACCAATCAGAACCGGATTATTCTTTGTTCTGCGTGAAAGAATCTGGACCACCCTTTTTATCTCCTGTTCCCTGCCAATAACCGGATCAAGTTTTCCCTGTTTTGCCAGTGCTGTTATATCCCTTGCATACCTTTCAAGTGCCATATACTTGCTCTCTGCATCCTGGTCAGTCACCCTCTGTGCACCCCTTATCATCTGCAATGCCTGATAAATCTTTTCTTTGTTTATACCGAATTCCCTGAGAATCTTTACGGTTTCACCCTCTAACTCTTCAGCGATTGCGAGAAATAGATGCTCTGTTCCAACATACTCATCCTTCATCCTCTGTGCCTCTGCCTGGGCAACTGATAACAATCTCTTGGTCCTCGGCGTAATATAAATCTGCGAGGTTGCTCCACCATAGACCTTAGGCCTCAATTCCAGTGAAGATTCAAGCCGGCGCTGAATTACATCAGGCATTATATCAATTTTTTTAAGTATCTTCGGCACAAGTCCATCCTCCTGGCGCAGGAGTGCGAGAAAAATATGCTCAACATCCAATTCCTGATGGTTATATTCATCAAGAATCTCCTGTGCCAGTGCGATGGAATCCTGTGCCTTTTGTGTAAATCTATCAAATCTCATACAAAATTTAGACAGGAAATTCTAAGAATTGTTTAGGCTAATTAAAGCAAAATCAAAATGCAGACCAGACCCCACAGGATAAAATTTATTATCATCGGCATATCGTTTATGAGTGCACGGCTTGGCATATCAGCACCGGATTTTTTTTCTATTATATAAAGATACCTAAACATACCATAGATGACGAATGGAACGGTAAAAATCAAATTCTTTGTGTGGAATTTGCTTATTGTATCTGGAGATAGTGTATATATACAATAAGAAACGATGCAGGCAGAAATCGTTATCGTAATCATATGATTGAGCATATCTATTGAGTAATGATATAGAACCTTCCGGTGTTTTTCTGCCTCTTCACCGAGTATGAGCATTTCGCTCTTTCGCTTTGCTAAAATTATAAAAAGCGCCAATAAAAATGTGCAGAGAATCAACCAGGAAGATATCTCAACATTGATTATCAATGCACCTGCGATAGACCTCAAAACATAACCTATTGCAACCACAATAACATCAAGGATCACAAGATATTTAAATAATACAGAATAAAGAAAAGTCAATATTATGTATATTAGGGCAGAGATAAAGAATTTCTCATTGATTATAAAAGAAAGATAAAGGGTGAAAATACTCTGGACCACAGCAATTATGATGGCATTCAATATCTTTACTTTGCCTGAAGCGATTGGCCTATTCTTCTTTGTGGGAATGAACCGGTCAAACCTGTAATCTACTACATCATTAATTATATAACCCGCACTGCTCAGTAAAGAAAAAATTATAAATCCTAAGATTGAGAGACCAACTTTTTCTACATTATGGAATTCCCGGCTAAATACAAGCCCTGCGAACAAAAATACATTCTTTACCCACTGTTCTGGTCTTAATAATTTTATGTAATCTCTTTTCAAAACTCTGTTGCACTCGTAAATGTAAAATCCCTTATCTTCATAGCCGGCACGACCATACCGTGTGGATTCCTTCCTCCATAACCAGGTTCCTCAGCAATCATCTCTGTTTTACTACCAATTGCCTCAACTCGATTCAGTGCCTCAAATACATTCTCGGTAAAACGTAGATTCTTTATACCTTTTGTAATAACCCCGTCTTCAATCAGAAATGTTCCATCCCTTGTCATACCAGTAAATACAAGTTTGTATGGGTCAATGACATTCGTATAATGGAGTCTTGTTATGAGAACTCCTTTTTTGGTATTCTTTATCATCTCATCAATTTTACTATCTCCGCCCTTCATCACGATATGTATTGGTATAGGTCCAAAAGGATTTGGATACATAAGTGCATGGCCTGTTGATTTTTTCTTTGCCATTGTTGCAGTTATTGAATCATAGACAACATTCTTTGCAATACCATTTTCAATCAAAACAATCTTCTTCTTTGGCACACCTTCAAAATCAAATGGTGTAACAAATCCTTTTTTATAAAACGGGTCATCAATGATTGTAATCCTTTCATCAACTACTTTTTTCCCGAGTTTACCTGAAAGAAATGAGCGCCCTTCTTCGTAAGTCTTACCATTGAATGAATAATAAGCAAGATAACTGATTATATCACTGACTGCGAGTGGCTCAAAGATTGTAGTATATTGTCCTGGTGGAATTTCTATTGGGTCCTTTGATTTCAATGCCTTTTCTGCAGCAATCTTTGCGATTCTGGTAAAATTCAATTCTTTTATACTCTTTGCACCTGCCTGGACATAACCTGTGGAATTATCCGTTGCCATAACTATATTACAGAAGATATCACTACTCTTTCGATAAGCGAATGTCCCTTTAGAATTCCCTATCGCAACCGTAGAAAAACCATTGGAGACCGAACCATAACAGGTTAAATTATTCTTCTTGGCAACCTCAATTATCTCTTTTACCGCATCCGCCCTCTCACCTGGCGACATTCGTGCTGTCTTTGGTTCAAAAGAAGCAAGTTTTTTATATAAGTTTGGTTTAACCCCGGGTAATGACTCAAAATATGGATTATCAATCTGTAGACGGGCAATTGCTTCAGCCCAGTGCAAGGTTTCTTTCAACTTATCAGGTGCAGTAGAATTTGTATATGATGAACCAATCTTTTTTCCAAACGCAACCCTGATATGGACACCGGTATTTGATTCCTGAACATTCTGATGGATATAATTATTGGCGTATCTGGTGAGCGCCGAATCAAAATCAAATATTACAATTTCGGTCTGGTCTGCCTTTGAATTCTTCAAAACAAAATTAATAATTTTTCTGGCATTATCCTTATCAATCATATCACTCCTTTTTTAATTGATTTTACTTAAAATTTAACCAAAGTCAACAAGTAAAAAACTGACTCCTCTCCACTTTTTCCAATAACAAGCAAATCCCCCTTCTGTTAAAAGAGATTGTAGTTATCTCGGACAGGGACAAGCCCTGTCCCTACATAAACATTACGCATTTTGGAACGTGTATAAAATTTATGCCTGTAGTGGCCGACCGCCATACCTCTTGGCGGTTTACTCAGCATATTTAAAATTGTAGATACATCTCGGCCTTTTGCCCGGCATAAAAAAGTAAAATCTGTTGCCTGGAGTAGGGACTTTAGTCCCGTGAAAAAAGGCTCAAGAAAACTAAAAGGCAAAATCCCCCTTAATCCCCCTTTTCCAAAGGGGGAAAATAGGGGGATTGAACCGAATAACGATGCTGATAGACGATACAGGCAACAAAACCGTCCAACGATCAACGATATTTAAAAAAGGGAGAAACAGGAGGATTCAATTGCATTATGCAATTCTTTATCTTGTATCGTTAATCATGTATCTTGTATCAATGAAGGAGTAGGGACTTTAGTCCCGTGAAAAAAAATAAAACTGGATTCTATTTTAGAATTTTTGAGCAAAACCATCTAACGACAAAAAATCTTTTTGGATTTAACCCGTCAGAATTTTATAAAAAGTTTATACCCTGATTCCTGATTATTTTAGGTATACAAATTTGATGAACTCCTTTTGAGCCCCCTTCTCAATCTTGATAAAATAAACTCCGTCTGCCAGTCCCTTTGCATTATAATTGAAATAACCCCTTCCTTTCAGTTGTCCATTATATATTCTATCTATGAATCTTCCGGCGCCGTCATAAAGGTCAAATGTTACAGTCTGTAATTCTTCTAAGGTGTAGTATAGATTGACCCTTCCCAGCGCAGGATTAGGAATTATGGTAATTGATTGTCCGGAGTATTTTAAATCCTCTATCTCTTTAACACCCACAAATCTATCCCACCAGGACTGGGCACTATCTGAATTCACCTTTGCGTTTGTGATATCATTCCCACCCACAATGGCATAGGCAACCCGATAATATCCACCAGGTGGAATATTAAATGGTCCTGTGGAAGCAATTATTGACCAATTTGTAGTGGTCGAACTACTGGGCACTTTCTTTTTACCCGTGAGAAAACTATCTTTTACAACTTCAGACATCATATTAGATGGTGTCACATACAGGGAATGCCTTATTGCAGAAAGATTCGTTGCCAGTTTTGGTTCAAGGACCCTTATTCCCGCAGTCGGCTTTTGTGAACTTGTGGATTGTAGCATATAGATAAATCTTCTGATACTATCTGAACGGACAATGTTGTTCACACTGTTATAGACATCAAAATCAAACATCATACCTGAATAGAAATTATTTATCGGGCTTGCCCCATAATTATAGTAATAGAAACATACAATAACCCAGTCATCATAGCCAGGTTGAGACAAAGAGAGACTCCATTGTTTCACAACCAGTCCTTTTGGTGCTGGATGTCCTGAATCACTGTATAATGCCTCGTATTCTTCCTCTGCCTTTAATGGCGGAATTAAGGATTTTAAAGTATCAAGAATCTTAAAATCCTGATTTATCGTGGAGGAATTTGGTGGTCCATAAAATCTATCAACAATATAAGAAGGGTCAGTTCCACAGACCATACTGGCATAATATAGACACCCACAAGATGCGAGTTTTGAATACTTGAATCCCGAACCTTCGCCATAAGGATAGGTGGTTCCAAAACTACCATTGGTTGTTACTGTAAATGCACAGACACCAGTATCATGGTCAGCCCATATCCGTCTTGGTTCAGGTTGAGTGCCCACTATTGCCTTAAAGAACGGTGTCCAGCTACCCTGGTTTGATGTCGTATTCACCAGAAATTCAACCTCAGTTCCTTGAGGTGCATCTGGTGAAACCGAGATGACAAAC
>Ga0197142_1004338_pt1 | contig 11513 bp, 8 predicted proteins | sample GBS60_MetaG_FD_148614 | JGI IMG/M metagenome (GOLD analysis project Ga0197142, IMG submission 148614) | Sediment microbial communities from Great Boiling Springs, Gerlach, Nevada, United States - GBS 60_MetaG | ecosystem: Environmental > Aquatic > Thermal springs > Hot (42-90C) > Sediment... | reverse complement strand
TCGGGAGGCGGTCGAAGCCTGCGCGTCAACCGAATACGACCTGATCCTGATGGACATCCAGATGCCTGAGATGGACGGCTATGAGGCGACGCGCCGCATTCGAGCGCTTGAGGGCTCACAGCGCCGGACGCCGATCATAGCCGTGACCGCCGGCTCGGTCGAAGACAGCCGGAACCGGTGCCTCGAGGCAGGCATGGACGATTTCCTGAGCAAGCCCTTTGACGCGGATGGGCTGCGGAGGCTGCTTGAGCGTTGGGCTCCGGCGCGCGCTATCGCGGAGTGATCAACCCCCCCAACCGGGCCTCTTCGCCCGCAGGCCGCGGGTAGCGGGTCGAGTAGGCCTCCAGGTATTTAAGCCCGCTTCCGGTGTTGTAGATGACGATCCGCTCGCCGGGGCTCAAGAACCCGCCGGCGAGCAGGCGGCGCAGCGCCGCCACACACGCTGCCCCTTCGGGCGCCGCAAAGATTCCCTCGGTCGCCGCCAACTCCAGGCCGGCGTCGAGGATCTCGCTGTCGTCCACTGCGATGGCGGTTCCGCGGCTGGCCCGGATCGCCTCCAGGATGAGGAAGTCTCCGAGCGGTTTCGGCACGCGCAGGCCGCTTGCCAGCGTCGAGGCATTTTCAAAAAAGCGGCACGAGGCGGCGCCCTCCTCGAAAGCCCGGACGACAGGCTGGCAGCCGGCGGCCTGAACGGCGATCATCTTCGGGCGCTCCGGCGGGATCCAGCCCATCGCCTCCATTTCGGCAAAGGCTTTCCACATGCCGATCAGACCGACGCCGCCTCCGGTGGGATAGAGGACGGCGTCCGGCAGCGTCCAGCGAAACTGCTCGGCCAGCTCGTACCCCATGGTCTTTTTGCCCTCGACGCGATACGGCTCCTTGAGCGTCGTCACGTCAAACCAGCCCTCGGCCGCCTGCCGCTCGGCCACCAGGCGCGCGCAGTCGCCGATCAGCCCGTCGACGAGCGTCACGCGCGCGCCGAAGGACATGCACTCGATGAAGTTCGACTGCGGCACATCGCGGGGCATGAAGATGTGCGCCTCCAGCCCTGCCGCCGCCGCATACGCAGCCAGGGCGCTGGCGGCGTTGCCCGCCGACGGAATCGCCAGCTTTCGGATTCCGAGCTCAAGCGCCATTGAGACCGCGCAGGAGAGGCCGCGCGCTTTGAATGAACCCGTCGGATTCACTCCCTCGTCTTTGATCCAAAGGTTCTCGGCGCCGAGCCGCCGCCCGAGACGCCGGGCGCGAATGAGCGGCGTAAAGCCCTCGCCGAGCGAGACGATCGATTCGGCTCGCCGCACCGGCAGCACGGGCTGGTAGCGCCACATCGACGACGGGCCGTTGGGAATCCACGCCCGGTTCCAGCTCCTGCGCGCCTTCTCCAGGTCGTAGCGCACCAGCAGAGGCCCGCCGCAGGAGCACAGATTGAGCACCTGACCCGCCTCATAGCTCTTCGCGCACCGGGAACATTCCAGGTGAGTGACGGTGGTCATGGGGGGAAACCGCTATCATAGCTGAGCCGGCTGGGCGTCCGCGCCGTAACAGCGCCCGGCTTAAAGCAGCGGTGGGCTCGCTCCTGCGGCTGACTAGCCGACGTCCTTGCGGCGATAAGGCGCCTGAAGGTACCGCCGCGCCTCCCGGGCCTGATCCGATTCGGGCGCCGTGCGAATGGCCTCCTGGTAGGCGCGCAGGGCCTGACTGCGCTTGCCGATCAGGTCGTAGGTCTGCCCCAGGCGCAGCCACGCCTGAACCTCGGTGTTGAGGTCCACCGCCTGCGGCCGCGCCGTCACCTTCTGGAAATCGGCCAGCGCCTGGTCAAAGTCGCGATACCAGAACAGCAGCGTTCCGCGCGAGAACCAGATCTTCTCCCACGCCAGGCGTCCGTAACCGGGCGCTCCCGCCCGCTTGAGCTCCTCCAGCTCGCGGAGCACCGCCAGCGCCTCGTCCTTTTTGCCCAGATCGCTGTACATCTGCACCAGCTCGAAGCGCAAGATGTAGTTGCGGGGGAAGCGAGGAATCAAATCGGTCAGGTGCGCCACCGCCTTGGCCGGCTCGCGCTCGCGGCGATAGACGGCGCACAGCAGGATCTTGGCGTCCTCCCGGTTCCAGACGCCGCGGCGCGCAATCAGCTCCAAGGTGGCGATGCCGCGCTGCTTGTCGCCGCGAAAGCCGACCAGGAAGCCGAGAACCTTCCAGTGCCACGGCAGGCTGCCGACAACATAGTCGTGCACGGCCGGAATCAGCCGGGCGTCAATCATCGCCGGATCGATTCGGATGACCCGGTCGTGCAGCTTGCGCGCCGTGGTGGCGTCTCGGAGAGCTTCCATCCAGGCTTTGCGGATCAGGAAGCTGTAGTTGGCGCGCAGGCCGTAGGAGACGCCCAGCGAGTAAAGCGCCGGCGCATCGTCGGGCTTTTCCGCCAGGCGTTTGTTGGCAAGCGCCATCGCCGCTTCAATGGCGTCATCGAACTGCTTTTGATCCTCCGGCGTGGGGTTGACTTTGGGCCGCCGGAGAAACGGGTTGGCACCGGAGACGAGCTCACTTTCAAGCGCACCGACCCTGTATAGTTCTCGGTACAGAACGGTCTGGGCGACGTGATTGTGCAGCCTGGGGTTGGTCGGATCCGCAGCGATCGCCCGGCGGAAGCTGGCGAGGGCCTCGTCGTACTCGAGGTTATAGAAGTGCTCGAAGCCCTCCTCGACCGGACCAGCCCAGCAGGCAGCGGCCAGCACCAACATGCCGGCACTCCTCCACCGCCGCATGGTCGCTCTTGTCTTCATTCTACGCGGAGGCGCTTGAGCGCCCAGGCGGCATGCTCGGCGACGACCGGATCCTCGCCGGCCGCCAGCCGCTCGAGCGGCTCGCGGAACTGCTCGAGCCCGCTATTTCCCATTGCTACCGCCACATTGCGCAGGAAGCCGCGATAGCGCGCTCGCCAGACGGGCGTCGGGCGGAAGCGCTCGCGGAACTCGGCCTCAGAGAGCGCGGCCAGCTCCTCAAGCGGCGGCGCCACTTCCCGGGCGGCGAAGGCCGGATCCGAGCCGGCCGGCGCGCGGCGATTCCACGGGCACACATCCTGACAGATGTCGCAACCAAAGACATGGCGGCCGACTCCGGCGCGCGCCTCCACCGGCAGCGCGCCGCGATGTTCGATGGTGAAATAGGAGATGCACCGCCGGGAGTCGACCGCCCACCGGGGACCACTGGCAGAGGAAAGCGGCACAATCGCTTGCGTCGGGCAGGCGTCGATGCAGCGCGTGCAGGAGCCGCAGCGGTCCGGCGGCGGCCGATCCGGTTCGATCTCAAGCGAGGTGAGCAATTCGCCGAGAAAAATCCAGGAGCCGAGCCGCTCGTTGATCAGGCAGGTGTTTTTCGCAATCCAGCCGAGCCCGGCCAGGCGCGCGTAGGACCGCTCGAGCAGGGGCGCCGTGTCCACGCACACCCGATAGTCAAAGCCGCAGCCGACGAGCTCGCCAAGCCGGCCGGCGAGCCGCTCCAAACCCTCACGCATCACCTCGTGGTAGTCGCGTCCCCAGGCATAGCGCGAAATCCAGCCGCGGGCCGGATCCTCCAGTTCGGTCGAATAGGGTTCGGCGGTGTTGTAAAGTTTCCCGACACAGATGACCGAGCGCGCCGACGGCAGCAGATTCCGGGCATCCCGGCGAAGCTCCCCCCGGCGTCCGGCCAGATAGCTCATGCCGGCGGCCATGCCCTGCTCCAGCCACCGCTCGTAGTGGTCGAACTCGGCCACCGGCCCGGCCGGAGCGACGCCGGCCAGCTCAAAGCCGCACTCGCGCGCCGCCCGGATCACCAGCTCCCGCTCCAGCGCAAGCGCCCGCTCCACCTTCTACGACTGTAGCGCGTACGCCCGGCCGAGGAGGCGCCGGCGTCGCCGTTCGCGGTTCCATTTCGCCATACAGACAACAAAACAGGCAGTTTGATACAATCTCCTCGCCCCGCCCGCAGCGGGTCGACTATACTTCAAACGACTGGGCAGCGAGCGCTCAGAGGGGCTCGTCGAACTCCCAGTTCACCTTCGAGAGGGAGTGTTATGCACAAACCGATCAAATACGTCGAGAAGCTCATCTCCTACGGCGCCAAGGGCGCCTGGGTGGTTTTCGACACGCTGAACCAAATCAAGCAAAATCCGTCCTTTACGCCGAAGTGGTCGGACAAGCCGCTGCTCAAGTCCTACGAGAAGACCAAGCCGCCGCTCGGCTGGCCGCGCCAGACCGACTCGCTCTGCCCGAAGTGCGTTCCCGAGGTGCGCAAGCGGATCCTCAACGGCGAACTTCCCTATACCGTGCTGCTCGAGGAGAAGGTTGGCGAAATCAAGGCCGACATCATCGAGCGCGACGGCAAGATCCTGATGGTGAAGGAGTGCCCCAAGCACGGCTACTTCGAGGACGTCATCTCGATCGACCCGGCCTTCACGCGCCACCTCGAGGAGGTCTTCCCCGGACGCGACATCCGGGCGCACAACGACGAGCGGCTGCACAACCACGGCTCGAGCACGATCACGCACGGGCGCGGCTCGGTGCTGACGATCGACCTGACCAACCGCTGCAACATGATGTGCGACCCGTGCTTCATGGACGCCAACCAGGTCGGCTTCGTCCACGAGCTCACCTGGGAGGAGATCAAGACGCTGCTCGACAACGCCATCTCGATCAAGCCGCGCCGGCAGATGTCGGTGCAGTTCTCCGGAGGCGAGCCGACGCTTTCGCCCTACTTTTTGGACGCGATCCGCTACGCCCGCCAGGTGGGCTACCACAGCGTCCAGGCGGCCACCAACGGCATCGAGTTCGCCAAGAGCCCGGAGTTCTGCCGCCAGGCGGCCGAGGCCGGCCTGCGCTACGTCTACCTCCAGTTTGACGGCATCGGCAACGCCGCCAACTCCCACCGCAGGGTCGGCAACCTGTTCGATGTCAAGCTGCGCGCCATCGAAAACCTCCACTCGGCCGGCGTGGACATCGTCCTGGTGATTACCATCGTCAACGGCATCAACAACGAACAGGTCGGCCGCGTCATCCAGTTCGCGCTGGACAACCCGAAAAAGATCGCCTTCCTTTCCTTCCAGCCGGTCTCCTTCACCGGCCGCGACGAGGAGATTACCGACGAGCGACGCAAGGCACAGCGCTATACGCTCTCCCACCTGGCGCACGACGTCAAAAACCAGACCGGTCTCGGCGAGCCGACGCGGGACTGGTTCCCCATCTCCTTCATTTCGACCTTCTCCGACTGGGCCGACCTGGTCCACGGCCCGCAGGCCGACTGGGGCCACCTCAGTTGCGGCTGCCACCCCAACTGCGGCGTCGGCATGGCGGTGATGATCGACAAGGAGACCAAAGAGGCCGTTCCCGTCACCGCCTTCCTCAATGCCGACCGGCTGGCCCGCGACGTGGCCCGCATCAACGACGCCGCGCGCGGCCGTTTCCTCTCCGTGCTCGGCATGGCCCTGTCGCTGATGCGCAACTACGACCCGTTCAAAGCGCCAACGCACTTCCGCCTCATCGACCTGCTTCAGAAGTTCGACAAGACGTTCGGCGCCACCGGGCGCGACTACGGCCAGGTGCACGGCGAGACGCGCCTGCGCGATATCGCCAAGCGCCGCGCCGACCGCTGGAACTTCCTCTTCATCGCCGGCATGTGGTTCCAGGATCTGTTCAACTACGATTTCCGGCGCACCGAGCAGTGCATCATCCCCTATGCCACGCAGAAGGGCGAGATCTCTTTCTGCGCCTACAATACCGGCATCGGCTGGCGGCAGATCGTCGAGAAGATGCACATGACGGCCACGCTCGCCAAATGGTACGAGGAGCACGGCCGGCACGAGATCTTCGCCGGCGGCAAGAACGTGCCTCTGGCCAGCACCGAGCACTCGCTGCGGCTCAATGAAGAGCATGTCCGCATGGGCGCGCAGACGGATCTCGATCGGCTCGGCATCGCCAAGAACGCCCGCGAGGAGAAGCTGCGGGCCCGCGAGGCGCGGCGGCGCGAGGAGGAACACCGCCGCATGATGCAGCTCTATCGGCAGGTGGTGCTCAAGGAGCAGCCGTCCGAACAGCTCGTGCAGATCAGCCCGCTGGCGCCCCCTCCCAAGGCCGCCGAGAAGGTCGAGGAGGAGGTCGCCGCTTTCGGCGACTGAACCGAATCCTGAGCCGCCGAGCCGTGGGCCGCCTGCGGTCCCTTGCTCACGGCTCGGCGGCCTCCCCAATGATCTCGACCGGGCTCGCCTCGCCGGTGAGGGCGCGCACCAGAAGCCGCGTGAAGCGGCGCAAGCGCTTCCCGAGGCGGCCGGCGACACGTTCGTGCTCCTCATAGAAGGCCGCCCGGCCCGCTTTGCCCAACAGGCACGCCCCGGCGTGACGCCGGAAATGTTCCGGTCGGAGGATCCGGCGCCGGAACAGCTCCCAAACCCAGGCGTCCAGATGGGGCCGCAAAGGCTCCACCAAATCGCAGGCGAGCGAATCCCGTCCGTGCGCCGTTTCGTGGTAAAAGCCGATCGCAGCGTCCAGCCCCGCCGCGGCCAGCTCGACGCCGGCTCGCTGGTAGGCCAGCGTGTAGGCGAGCGACAGACAGGCGTTCACCGGATCGCGCGGCGGCCGGCGGTTGCGCTCTCGAAAGCCTAGCGCCGGCGCGAACAGGGCCGAGTAGGCGGCGAAGTAGGCATGAGCCGCCGCGCCTTCCAGGCCCAGGATGGCCGCCGGCTCAAGCCACTCCTCCGAGCGCAATCGGTCGAGGATCTGCGTCAGCGTCGCCGAGGCGGCAAGCAGGCGGTGGCGCTCCGCCGGCCGCTCTTCGGCCGCCTCGAGCAGCAGGCGACGCTGGCCGACCAGCTTGCGGGCCACCAGCCGGCGCGCCCAGCCGCTGCGCCAGGCCGTGTCGTGATAGGCGCGATACTGCGCCAGCCGACGCGAGGCGTCGCCGCCGCCAAACCAGCTTAGCCCCGCCCGCAGGCCCCCGGTTCGACGGTCGACGATGGCGACGCCGATGTTGCGCTCGGCCAGCTTGGCCAGCAGACGACTGGAGAGCGTCGTGCGGCCGAAGATCACGATCCGCTCGAGGAGATTGAGCGGCACGCTGCGACAGCGCTCGCCGCCCACGTAGATGGCGAGGCTGGCGCCCTCCTCCCGCAGTTCGACGCCGGAGCGGTCCAGATAGAGCGTCGCCATCTCAGCCGACGTAGAAGAAGGGGGGATCGGCCGGCGGCACGGCGATTCCCAGGGTGCGCACCGGCGAGCGCGGATCGAGCATCACCAGCAGGAAGCTGTCCTCGGCCGCCAGCACCTGGCCGATTTCCGCCAGCAGGCGGTGGCGCTCGGCCTCCGTGAGGAAGCATTCAAACACCGAGCGCTGCCCGCCGGTCGAGTAGGCCTTGAGCACCCGCAGCGCCAGACGCAGGCGCTTGGGATCCCGGACATCGTAAGCCGCCAACCACAGATTTCGTTCCGCCATCTTCCGTTTCTCTCCTTTCGAGCCTGCCGCCTCCAGGAGCGATCGACGCGCCGTTGCTCAACCGTCGCCGCAGTTGGGCGCGCAAGGGACCGCAACGGGTGCGCCGAAGTCTGCGGCGGGCAGGCAGAGAACCTCCACGTCGGTGAGGTCATAGACCCCTCCGAGCGGATCGACCCAGAGTTCACCCTCGCCGATGATCCCTGCGCCGGCCGCCGGCAGTCGGCCGGCCCTTCCGGCCAGCCGCAGCACGTCGGCCAGGCGCCGCGCCGGCGCCCCGCCGAAGACGATGCCTCGCAGGCATCCGGCCTGAAGCAGAACCCAGGCGACCGCTCGCGGATCGTAATCCTCGGGATTGACCAGATCGAGGGGGCTGAAGGGAATCCTCAGCCGACCGGCGCGCAGGGTCAACTGCGCCAGGTCCACCGAGGCCGGCCGGAGGCGGCCGCCGGCTTCGCGGACCGGGACTCGCGCGTCACCGAGGACGTCGTCGGCGTCCGAGCGCCGCTTCCGTCGAATGCGCGCAACGAGGCGGCCGACCAGCCGGAACCAACCGGCCCGCAGCCGGGGCCGCAGGCCGGCGATGCTCAGGTTGCGCCTGCGCCGGGCTGCGGCGACCAGACGCGCCTTCTTGCCCATTCGTTCCTCCTTGTTTCGCCTGTCGCGAGCCGACCGATCGCCGATCGGTTCCCTGCTCTTTGCACATCATCAGGCCAGTCGGCCCGAAAAGCGCCGGCCGGAAAGCTTGTGGCGTCGTCGTCAGGGTTCAGGCCGACGGACCGGCGCCAAAAGCGTCCGCGGGCGGCCCCCACCTGCTTACGCCTCGGCTTTGACCCTGCCGTTCACCGGAATCTGAAAGAGTGACCGTTGCATGGTAGCGGCCACCTCCTCGACGGAGGCACTGGCCTGGAGCGCTTCGAGCGCGGCCATCATCAGCTTCATGAAGTACAGGCCCTTGATATTACCCAGCGGCCCGCCAGGTTTTCCGCTCCTGATCACAGCCTGCCGATCTTGCTTTGGCGCCCCGCGGCGGATTCCGACCGGCGCCTCTTGGTTCCGAGGCAGGGCCCGCAGGCCATGAGCTAACACCGCATCCTTCCCAACAACCATGCAAACAATGCGACCCCGTACATCCCCAGCGCCAGCTTCACACCTCTTTCAAGGTCCCCACCTTCTGCCGAAGCCTACAACATCGCAGTGCCGCAGACAACCCAAAAGCCGACGAACAGTCTGGGATCATCCTTCCCCATGTTTCACCTCCTATCGTTGTAGTCTTCTTCTTCGTCTCATCCTCCTCAAAAAGCTAACTGCTTTCCGGTCCCATCGGCACAGTGGAGTAGCAGCCACCTTCTTCACATACTCCACCGCCCCGGCGTCATTGCTGTCGTACACCAATACAACCGCGGGGTCACAGTGGCGAACGGAGATTATCACCCCGGCCGGCGGCATACCACACTTGCGAATAACCATACTGACAAGGTCAACTGCCTCGAGTAACCCTGTCACCCCGGTACCCAGAGGCGGCCCACATATTTTGTGAATCGCCAGCATTAGAATCTGTCAGCGCGGCGCCGTTTTATGCACGTCGCCGCCGGAACTTCGCTTTCATTAGACACATCGTAGTCTACTGCCGGCCAGCCGTACGGCCGCCCGGTGTACATCGTGCCGAGCACAATCCCTTTCCGAACAACGCCACCAATCTGCCGGTGAGACGCGATCCGGCTGGCGTCACCCTGGGCGATCTGGCCGGTAATAATGACTCGGCCAGGGAGTTCGCGATACCGGATCCTAAGTCTCGGTCCCTTCTCTTTCAGGTCTCCGTTCATAGCCGGCAGAAGACAAACCAATGGGAGGTAAGGTCTTAATCCCTTCTCCTTCAGGTCTCGGTTCATAGGTCGTGGTCGGCTTCTCTTGCAACGGGGACGTGGTCTTAATCCCTTCTCTTTCAGGTCTCGGTTCATAGCGACATGATAATCTGTAATTCCTTCTCTCTCGTCTTAATCCCTTCTCTTTCAGGTCTCGGTTCATAGTGGGTGACCATGAAGGTCACCCAACTCCCGGAGTCTTAATCCCTTCTCTTTCAGGTCTCGGTTCATAGGACTGCAGAAAGACCGGTTATGTGGCCTGCTGAGTCTTAATCCCTTCTCTTTCAGGTCTCGGTTCATAGGTGTATCCCTATTCGATGTAAAACCCGCATTCGCCGTCTTAATCCCTTCTCTTTCAGGTCTCGGTTCATAGGCATGGCAATCTCAGCAATTCTGCTTGCAATAGCGTGTCTTAATCCCTTCTCTTTCAGGTCTCGGTTCATAGAGGTGCTTAATTTTGTGCTGGTCAGCCTCCGGCGCGTCTTAATCCCTTCTCTTTCAGGTCTCGGTTCATGGGTCATCTTTGAGGCCCTCCCCTCCAACGTGGAGTCTTAATCCCTTCTCTTTCAGGTCTCGGTTCATAGATTCCGAGGAAAGTATGTGAGTCACGACGGTGTCTTAATCCCTTCTCTTTCAGGTCTCGGTTCATAGCGGAATGCTTGAAAAGTTCATTCAGCCTGAGGTCTTAATCCCTTCTCTTTTAGGTCTCGGTTCATAGCTGGCGGCGGCGACAACGCCAAGCCGCCGCCAGGTCTTAATCCCTTCTCTTTCAGGTCTCGGTTCATAGTTCGAGATTCAGCTGTCTTCTAGCTGGGTGACGTCTTAATCCCTTCTCTTTCAGGTCTCGGTTCATAGAACGTCAGGGCGGCCGTTGCCGCCCTGACGGGGTCTTAATCCCTTCTCTTTCGGGTCTCGGTTCATAGGCCGCCGCCGGCAGCAGGATCACTAGGCACCCAGCGTCTTAATCCCTTCTCTTTCAGGTCTCGGTTCATAGGCCGTCAAAATCCGGACGAGCCATCGGTTTCCGGTGTCTTAATCCCTTCTCTTTCAGGTCTCGGTTCATAGAGCCATCGGTTTCCGGTTGCTTCCGACGCGCACGTCTTAATCCCTTCTCTTTCAGGTCTCGGTTCATAGCCCGAGTCCCCTGAAGGGGCCGTCCCCGTTCAGGTCTTAATCCCTTCTCTTTCAGGTCTCGGTTCATAGAGTTCTTCATTTCGCTTTGGTCGGCCTCCGGCGCGTCTTAATCCCTTCTCTTTCAGGTCTCGGTTCATAGGCCGAGTAGACCCAGACATTCAGCAGGGTGCTGTCTTAATCCCTTCTCTTTCAGGTCTCGGTTCATAGGTTCGGCGCGCGTCATCTTTGAGGCCCTCCCCTCGTCTTAATCCCTTCTCTTTCAGGTCTCGGTTCATAGGGGAGTGGGTCGTGAATTTTGTCCATGGAAACGTCTTAATCCCTTCTCTTTCAGGTCTCGGTTCATAGCCAGCAGGCCGCGCTAAGGCACGCAGACAAGTAGCGTCTTAATCCCTTCTCTTTCAGGTCTCGGTTCATAGATCCGGTGGAGAAATGACGAGAGAGTCGATTGTGTCTTAATCCCTTCTCTTTCAGGTCTCGGTTCATAGAATGGCTCCCGCCCACGGTGCGGCTCGTTCGCCGTCTTAATCCCTTCTCTTTCAGGTCTCGGTTCATAGCTCTTCCATGGAGACATCGCGAGCCAAGCCATGAGTCTTAATCCCTTCTCTTTCAGGTCTCGGTTCATAGGGTCGGCAAGGGTCGTTTTTGAGAGCTTGCCCTCGTCTTAATCCCTTCTCTTTCAGGTCTCGGTTCATAGGCGAGCCTGGTCGCCAAGACCGTCGATCGCCTTGTCGTCTTAATCCCTTCTCTTTCAGGTCTCGGTTCATAGCTGGCGGCCGCCCGATCGCACCCGCGCAGGACGCGTCTTAATCCCTTCTCTTTCAGGTCTCGGTTCATAGGCCGGTGGCTTTCACTGCGGCCGGCCTCAATGGTCTTAATCCCTTCTCTTTCAGGTCTCGGTTCATAGCGCCGGTTCGCCGTGGTGATCGGGCTCCAGTCGTCTTAATCCCTTCTCTTTCAGGTCTCGGTTCATAGTTTGCAGATGCCTCTACTGAACAAAACCGGCGGTCTTAATCCCTTCTCTTTCAGGTCTCGGTTCATAGGCTTTAGGTTGCTCCAGAC
>Ga0197142_1004337_pt1 | contig 11513 bp, 8 predicted proteins | sample GBS60_MetaG_FD_148614 | JGI IMG/M metagenome (GOLD analysis project Ga0197142, IMG submission 148614) | Sediment microbial communities from Great Boiling Springs, Gerlach, Nevada, United States - GBS 60_MetaG | ecosystem: Environmental > Aquatic > Thermal springs > Hot (42-90C) > Sediment... | reverse complement strand
GAAAAATCCTGAAAATATAGTGAACTATGTGGACTTTTGAGTATGTTGACTACCTCGGAGGTTCGTCAGTGCAGCTACAACGTATTGGATGCTAGCATTGACAGCAGCGCAAGATATGGGGTTTTCGGAAAAATCTCCTGAAATACTTCTTTTTTGTCCACGTCGAATTATTCAGAGGTTCCATTTTTATTTATAAAGGGTTTTGGCAGATTTACTTAGATTCGGCTAAATAGTTTCCGTCACTGGTTAGCCGAATGAAAATGTCCTTGGAGAGCTCTGTCTGTCAGGTCCGATCCCTTCGGAGGTATCCGTCTTGAATCCTCCCTAGACGGACGGACAAGCCCGCCCCTCCATTCGCTAAAATGTCACGGAGATACGTGGAGTGGTGGTGGGGGGCGGGGAATATTTTCTATATTGCCCATTTTATCTATATTAACATGAAGTGGGGGGACAAAAAAGAAACGGAAAAAATCTACTAGACCCTCTCGGATTGCTGCTTAGAATAAAAATAAATCCCACGTGGTCCTCGATCTAGCCAACAGCCTTCTATGGAAGGCCCCTGGGTGATTATGAGGTTTCACCCAACCTATCTTGAATGCGAGGACCCATGGGAGAGGAGGTTCGGCTGCCGGTAGGACCGGCAGACGGTCTAGGACTCCCATGAGGGATCCTTTGGGCAGAAGGATGGCGGGGGCGGGTAAAGGGGATGACCCCAGGGGCGCACCGGATGCTAGGCCACCAGGTGGGAGCGGCCGATTTTGTTTGCCCCGCCCGGCACGTATTACCTTAGTGGATTTTTTTACCAAATTTTGGTTCCGGCCAATCTGTTGGGTAACCGGTGGTAGAATTTGGGTGATTGGGCCGAGGGAAGCTGTGGCCTCGGGAGGCTCAGCATGGGTTAACCGGAAGGCCGAGGTGGATTTTTGGGATATTTCCCACGAAGGGCAAGCGGGGGAATCCTGATTGGGAGAATCCGCCTCCCCTGGCCCGGATTTTCTTCACGGGAGTCCGTGGGAGCGATTGGTTGGGGATTGGGAGAAAGTCTTTCGGGAGCTTCGTTAAAGGAGGAGGAATCTCTTGTACGACGTGATCCTGGACGATTTGGACGATGATGTGGAATCCGTCGGCGACGATGTCCTCGATGTAGAGGACAAAGAAACTCATTTAGAGTTTGAGGCCGTCTTAGACGCCCAGGTGGACGATGAGTTGGATTTCGAAGAAGAGGAGGAAGAAACCTCTTTTGCGGAAAAAGAAGACGAGGAGGACGATGCTTTAGAAGCCGAGGAAACTGAATCCTGGTCCGACGATCCGGTCCGAATGTATTTAACCCAGATGGGCGAAATTCCGTTGTTGACCCGACAGCAGGAGATCGCCCTGGCCAAGCAGATTGAAATCAACCGGGCCAAATTCCGACGTCGGGCTTTGGAGTGCGGTTATGTTTTGCAGATTGCGGTGCGACTCCTCCGCCGGGTGCTGGACGGAGCTTTGCCGTTTGATCGCACCGTGCAGGTTTCCGTTTCGGATCGGCTGGAGAAGAATCAGATTCTGGGCCGATTGCCGCACAATCTCCGCACCTTGGAGGTACTGATCAAGCGGAATCGCCACGATTATCAGATCGCCACCAGCCGGAGTAAACCGATGGGCAAACGCCGGGCGGCTTGGCGGCGGTTGGGCCAACGTCGTCGGCGTGCGGTTCGGCTTATCGAAGAACTCGGCCTGCGAACCCAGCGCATCGAGCCGATGATCAAAGTCCTGGAAGATTTTAGCCGGCGGGTCGATGAACTCAAAGCCCGCATCGCCCAGCATCGGGCGCAAAACCGCCCCCCAGAAGAACGCCAGCCCTGGCTGCTCGAATACCGAAATATCCTTCGCTCTCTGGAAGAAACGGCCACCAGTTTGCGAAACCGCGTCGCCTATCTGAAGCAAATCTATCAAAAATATCAAGACGCCAAACGGGGCCTCTCAGAAGGCAATCTTCGCCTGGTGGTCTCGATCGCCAAGAAGTATCGCAATCGCGGCCTGAGCTTCCTGGACCTGATTCAGGAGGGCAATGCCGGCCTGATGCGGGCGGTGGATAAGTTCGAGTATCGCCGAGGTTTTAAGTTCTGCACCTATGCCACCTGGTGGATTCGGCAGGCCATTACCCGTGCCGTGGCCGATCAGGCCCGCACCATCCGTATTCCCGTCCACATGGTGGAAACCATGTCCCGGGTGCGGAATGTTTGCCGCAAACTCCGGCAGAACCTCGGACGGGAACCCACCTTAGAAGAAATCGCCCAGGCTTCTCAGACCGGCCTGGACGAAGCCCGCCGTGTCCAAAGCATGAGCCGGTATCTGATCAGCCTGGATCGCCCCGTCGGCAACAGCGACGACAGCCACTTCGGCGATCTGCTGCCGGATCAGGACGCCGAAAGCCCCGCCTCCGGCGCCGCCCAGCAGATGCTCCGTCACACCATCCACAAAGTCCTTAAAACACTCAGTTACCGAGAACGGGAGATATTGAAGCTCCGCTATGGCCTGGGCGACGGCTATTGTTACACTCTGGAAGAAGTCGGCCATATCTTCCGGGTGACCCGGGAACGTATCCGCCAGATCGAGGCTAAAGCCGTCCGAAAACTCCAGCAGCCCAGCCGAAGCCAACAACTGGTCGGCTTTTTAGACTGACTTGCTGCATCCACTCCACCCATTTCCGGACGGATTGGGGGGAATACCAATCATTTCCGGCGGCTAATACTTTAGTTTGACTGTATCTACCGGTCCCAACTACCACAATCTGTGGTGTTTGAGCCGACTCGTAGCCCCTACAACTGGTAGGGGCCGGTTCCGGTAGGTACAGTCAAAATAAAGGGTTATGGTAGATTTACTACATTCGGCTAATAGTTCCAGGGGCACTGGCACTAAAGCGAACAGAACAACCTCCTGGGGAAGGGCTGTCTGCTGGGGAAAGGCTGTTGGCTGGTTCGGTCGCAGACGGCGGACGCTGGGCTTTGGGAGAGGCCAGGGCCATCAGATGGGTTAGGGTTCTTATATACATGACTCCGTCGGCTACCGCCGGGGTGGCATGGGTCCCCTCGCCCAACGGAAACCGGGCCAGGAGCTTGAACTGTTTTTCGGCGGCCAAAACAACCATCTGTCCATCTCGGCTGATGTTATACAGCCGGTTGCCGACCCGAATGGGCGAACTGAAGTACTCGCCGCCCACTTTTTCCCGCCAAAGCAGTTTGCCGCTGGCCGCTTCCAAGCAACTGACCACCCCGCCTTTATCCACCCAGGCAAAAAGCAGCTCGCCGTGGGCAACCGGGGTGCACACATACGGCACCGGCAAAGGAACCTCATAGAGCAGTTCTGCTTTGGCGCCGGTGGCGGGATTGCCGGGCCGAACCCCCACCATCTGCTTGCCGATCCCGCCCACCCCAGAAGCACAAATGATTACATCTCCGACGACCACTGGCGAACCGACCACCCGATATTTCAGCACCGGCAATTCCCAAAGCGGTTTTCCGCTCTGGAGCTCGATGCCGCTGGGGCCGTGCGCCCAACTGACGGCAATCACCTGCACCGGGCCTTGGGCCGGCCGATACACACAAGGCGTGGCATAGACGGTCTTTTCGCTCCGGCGGGGGCATTGCCAGCGCAGCCGACCGGTTTGAGCGTCCAACGCCGCCACACTGCTTTGCCCATCCTGCTCATTGGCAACCACGACCAACCCGTCGGCCACTATCGGCGATGCGCCGAAACCATGCTCCGATTCAAACGCCCCCAGATCGGCCTGCCAGATCGGCTCGCCATCTTGAAGCCGAAGGGCTTCCACCACATACCGTTTGGGTTGGGCATAGCACCAATAGACCCGCTCAGCGTCCACCGCCGGGGTGGAGGAGGCGTAGCTATTGTATGGGTGGAGGCGATGGACTTCTAAGGAGCGGCTTTTTTGCCAGAGGATTTTCCCCGTCGGGGCGTCCACGCACAGCAGCCACAATGTGCCGTCCTCCTGGGCCGCCGTGATCAGCACCCGATGGCCGCTCACCACCGGAGACGAATGTCCCGAACCCGGCAACCGAATCTTCCACAGATAGTCCTGTTCATTCCACTGCACGGGCAGGGCGTCGGCCTCGGCCTGTCCCTGCCCGTTGGGACCCCGAAACCGAGGCCAACCGGCCGATTTTGTGAGACGATCGGCTAGGGGCGTTCCGGCTGTTTCGTCTGGTTTAGCCGACGGGGAGGCCTGATCCTCATGGGCCGACGCTGCTGTCTGAGCAAACCCTTTTGGCCCGGCCGGCCAAACGGTCAGCACCAGCCCCAGCAGAATCCACCCAACCGTGCCAAAAGATCGTAGCATGGTGTTGGCTCCCTCTCTGGGAAAACAGGATGGTCAGGTTTGCAAACGGCACTGAGTGTTTCATAATAAGCGGAGTTTGGTCCACACCAGCAAGACGGAAGCACCAGAACTCCGTTGCACTTTTCCCATTTTACCTTACCAAAAGATTGGTCGGATAGGCGGGCAAGACGTATGGCCTATTGTGTGGTTACCGGCGGGGCAGGTTTTATTGGCAGTCATTTGGTCGAGGCGCTGTTGGCACGTGGCGATCAGGTCTTGGCCGTGGATGACGAATCCACCGGACGTCGGGAGAACCTGTCGGCGGTTTGGGGGCATCCCCGGTTGGAATATCTTCGGGCCAGTGTGGCCGACCCCACCGTGGTCGAACGGATCACCGCAGAGGCTACGGAGGTCTATCATTTGGCCGCGGCGGTTGGGGTGGCCCTGATTGCTGCCGACCCGGTCCGAACGATCGAAACCAACATCTTTCCCACGGCCTTGATCTTGCGGGCCTTGGCCCGCCGGCATCAACAAGGCCAACAGGTCAAATTTTTCCTGGCCAGCAGCAGCGAAGTCTATGGCAAAAATTCCACCCTCACCTGGAAGGAAACCGAACCGATGGTCTTCGGGCCGACCTGTCGGCCCCGATGGGCTTATGGAGTCTCCAAAGCGATCGACGAGTTTTTGGCCCTGGCCTGGCATCGGCAGGTGGGATTGCCGGTGGTGATCGGACGGTTTTTCAATGTGGTCGGCCCCCGGCAGACTGGGGCCTATGGGATGGTGTTGGCCCGGTTTGTGGAGGCGGTGTTAGGGGGTAGGCCGTTGGTGGTGCATGACGACGGCCAGCAGATACGCTCCTTCGCTCATGTTCAGGATGTGGTCCGGGCGGTGATTCGGCTGATGGAGTGCCCGGAAGCGGTCGGCCAGGTAGTCAACATCGGCAGCGAGGAGCCGATTACCATCTTGGACTTGGCCCAGCGGGTGATCGCTGCGGCCGGTGCCCGGTCGCCGATCCAGTTTCAAAGTTACCAGAAGGCGTATGGGCCGGACTTCGAAGACTGCCGACGCCGGGTGCCGGACCTCAGCCTACTGCGGCGACTGATCGGGTTTCAGCCCCAATATACGCTGGACCAGGCTATCCGAGAGGTGATCGCCTGGAAGCAGGCCGAACTGGCTAAGACGGTACCGGCATCTGAGACCAGCGCCGGATTGGGAAAATAAACCTTTGTTCACATTGTCCTGTCAGCTTCCTGCCATCCCTACCCACCCTGCATGGAAAGGGTTTGGGTGTAGCCTGAGCGGGCGGCAGTAAAAAGCTCCGGCCCGGCCCGCCCCCCTGCCCTTGCTTTTCCAAGTACCTACTCAAACTGTAAATGAAACCCGCTACCATCGCCGAAAACCGGCAAAAAATGGCCGATTCGGCCCTCTGGAACCGAAGGAATCGAACCATCGATAGAACGGAATGAACTCCTTATTTTACAATAAGTTATAGCCAAAAAGTGGCGTTGCCGTTTACAGTTTGAGTACCTAGTTTAGCCTGGTGGCCAGCCGAAGGTCCGCCCGGCCAACATGTGGAAATGCAGGTGCATGACCTCCTGGCCGGCATCGGGACCGCAGTTGGTTACCACCCGATAGCCGCCGGCCAAGTTCAATTGCTGGGCGACCTTCTTCATCACCACAAACAGATGCCCCACCAGGGCCTCGTCGGCCTCGGTCATATCGTTGACGGTGGGAATCTCCTTTTTCGGAATGACGATCAAATGGACCGGCGCCTGGGGACGGATGTCTTTGAAGACCAGGGCCTGGTCGTCTTCATAAACGATTTCTGCCGGAATCTGCCGATCGATGATCTTCTTGAATACCGTTGTCATCGCTCCGCTCTCCCTAGAAAAGGAACGGTACTACCTTGACTGTATCCACCGGGAGCGATTGCCACAATCAGTGGAGTTCCACCCAGTTTTAGCCCCTATATATGGTGGTAGCCTGGTCGGGTGGATACAGTCAAACTACGGAACATTGCCGCCGGAGGAAGGAAGCCCTCATGTGTTCTCTTTGGAACAGCTCCTCCCTTCGGATGAGATGAAATGTTGTAACATCTCAAACTGTAAATACAACTGCCCAACCCCGGCAAAAAGCAGCAGAAAAACACCGATTCGCTCCTCTCGAACCGAAGGGATCCATCCGCCGGGAGAACGCAAATAACTCCTTATTTTGCAATACGTTATGGCCAAAAACCGGCGTTTCGGTTTACTGTTTGAGTTGTAACATTTTAGCCGAATGAAGCAACTCGCCTCTCCCCTGGCGGGAGAGGCCGGCTGAGGCGAAGCCGAAGCCGGGTGAGGGGGCAAATGGAGTGCCCGTCGGACCTGACAAGCAGGTCCCTCCAAGGGCGTCTTCCTTCGGATAAATTGACTGTATCTACCGGGCCCAATTACCACAATCTGTGGTGTTCGTGCCGACTGGTAGCCCCTACAACTGGTAGGGGCGGTTCCGGTAGATACAGTCAAAATAAAATGTTACGAAATGTTATGTTTTGCGTATTGGCTACCCGTTCGGGACGCATGGTTTTCCGGGATTGCCTGGGTTCGGCTGCCGGCTACGGTTCAGGCGGTTTGAGCCGGCCGGTTTTGTCGGCTTGCCAGATCTGGCCGGTTGCCACGTCCATAGCCGTCAGATATCCACTGCCATAACAGCAGGTGTCGATGCAGACCAGATGGCCCAGGTCGAGGATTTGGCCGGTTTTTTGGGCGGTGTGGCCGACGATCGCCTTTTTGCCCGATATATGAGGTCCAGGCTGCCGATCCCGAAGATACTCCCACCGGAGGACCTCGGTCGGCTGAACCTCTAAGGGCAAGTCCGGCAAATAGTTGGCATGGACAAAAAAGTGGGTTTCGGTTTCGTAGTAGGGCAGGCAGCCCCGCAAAAACCGAATGTATTTTTCCGGAATTTCTTCCGGCCGTTTGACCCCGAAACTATACAGGGTGGTGGTGCCGCCGTAGCCCAGCCAATCCAAAAGGGCCTGGCTATCTTCCAGTAGCCCCAGCAGCATTTCATCGTGGTTTCCCAAGATGGGGACCAATCGGCACTGTTGGGCCAGGTCCATGAGCAGATCAAAACATTCCCGGACCTGCATTCCCCGGTCGATATAGTCCCCAAGAGTTATGATTGTGTCCTCCTTTTGGGGGGATATTGACTTCACCACGGTTTCTAGGGCCGGCAAACAGCCGTGAATATCCCCGATCGCTATCACCCGCCCAGACATCTCACCGTAACTTTCGTCGAAAATCCTCCTTTAGAACCTCCTAATTAAGGAAACATTCTCTCCTTTTTTGCAAAGGAAGGAAAGAGGCCTGGCGGTCTGTCCGTTTTTTGAAGATTCAAGCTGGAGAATCTATAACGACTTTGCCGATAAAACAAACTGAACAGGTAAGTTTCTCAAACTGTAAACGGAAACGCCGTCTTTTGGCCATAACTTATTGCAAAATAAGGATTTAATTGCGTTCTTCTGGTGGACCGATTCTTTTGGTTCGAGAGGCCGAACCACTCGTTTTTCTGCTGGTTTTTGCCGGGGTTGGACAGTTTCATTTACAGTTTGAGTTTCTTTCTTCCTCCGATTGGGGAGTTGCTGGTTTTCGGATAGCTGGGCCCCAGGAGAAAGTGGGTATGCGGCCGCTATTGGTGGGGGTAGGCCTTCTGGTGATCGCAGGCTGTGCGTTGCTGCCGCAGGTAGGACGCATCCCGGTTTTGGAGAATCCGTTTGACCAGGTGCGGCGGGTGGCCGTGGCCCCCTTTTTCAACCTCAGTGAAGAGCCGACCGTCGATGGCCGACAGTTCGCACAGGCCTATTACAATGCCCTGCAAAGTGTGACCGGGTTTGAGGTGATTCCGGTGGGGCAGGTGGAACGGGCCATGCGGGAATATAGGTTGGGGCTGAACAGCCCTCAAGAGGCGAGCCGATTGGCCCAACTGTTGGGGGCCGATGCGATCGTCATCGGCGCAGTAACCGATTATAGCCCCTATTATCCCCCCCGGTTGGGGTTAAGGGTGGAATGGTACCCAGCCAATCCGGGGGGAAATTCTCCCGGCGGGCCCGCCGAGAAAGATTCTTGTTGTACCACTTCCCCGCATTCCCCCAAAAAGGGGGATGCTCTGGGAGTTCAGAAGGGCGAACCCCCGGAAGGCGCCAACAACACCCCTTTGGAGGGAGTTGAGGCCACTTTGATAAAAGTGCCGCATCCATCGCCCCTGTCCAATAACAACCCTTCAGAGGGGAATTGGTCCACCTTAAAGACGGGGCAAAATCCGTCCCTTCCCCCCATCTTGCCCATGGTAACCCACACCCGGATTTACAACGGCCATGATGCGGAGTTTACCGCCGCATTAAGCCGATATCACCTGACCCGGGACGATGCCCGTTTTGCGGGCTGGCAAACCTACCTGGAACGGAGCGACGATTTTATTCGATTCTGTTGCTACCAACATCTGGAGGAGATGTTGATGCAACACGGAGGGGCCAACCAAACCAAACTGGTCTGGCGCTGGTCTTCGATCCGATAAAACCAATAGTTTGACTGGATACACCGGCAGGCGCCCCAATCTGGGGAGTTCCCACCAGTTTCAGCCTCTTCATGGGGTAAGATCTAGTAGGATGGATGCAGTCCAAATGGGCCGCTTTCTCAGGGTGGAGCCTGGTGGTGTTGTCGGAGCACCAGTTTTTCTGGCTGGAGGAGTTCGCTTTCCATGGCGCATGACATCAATGTGTTAGCGTTGATTAAAGGTAACGAGAGGTATATTTTTTTATATGACGATGCCAGCCGGGCGGAAACCCTCCGGGTGCTCGGCCGCTTTGCCTCCAATCCGGAATTGAGTTTTACCTGGTACGATGCGGCCATCCTCAGCCAAAAAATCCGTCAAGAAAGCCAGAGGAAATCCTCCGCTACCCGTCGGCTCTATCTGCCCCTGCCGAGCGAAGATCAACCCGAATAAGCCCGCCTTCTTGTCCCCCCGGAGGCAAAATCGCCCGAAAGGTACCCCCCTCAGGAAGAGGGCCCCTTTTGGGGCATCCACCTTCCCCACTGTTAAACTGTCTTGAGGGACCAGAGGCGAAAAGCGACTGCCTTGCCAGCCGGGGCTCGCTCTGGGCAAAAAAGCGGCTGTTTGGCAGAGAGTGCCCCGTCTTGGCACACAGACCATGAGATTGACTGTATCTACAGGGCCCAATTACCACAATCTGTGGTGTTCGGGCCGATTTTTAGCCACTCCAACTGGTAGGGACCGGTTCCGGTAGATACAGTCCACTTAGAGGCTGTCCCGAAATTCGCAAATTCGGAGGGTGGCCTGCAAGCCGGGGATCTCCAGCCAGTGCCAAAAACCCTACAAAAACAGGGGATTCCGATTATCCTTCGGTTCCGGGGGGAACCGTTCGGATGGGGTAAAATCGATTTTCGGGACAGCCTCTTAGAGTGAGCAGTTCCGGAAATGCGGAGGCCATCCCTCCGTTTGCCGGTGCTTTGCTGGGAAAGCCTTTGGGATGCTACCGCTTCCGTTGGCCATTAGCCGATTCTTGCGCTACCTGGAGGTGGAACGGAACGCCTCTGCACTGACGATCAAAAGTTATCGAGAGGATTTGGTGGCGCTGCAGGAGTATTTCACCGAAGCCAACGGGGGCCGTTGTCCGACGCCGGCCGAAATTACCACGCTGGATCTGCGGGGTTATGTGTCCGCCTTGAGCGAGGCCGGGTATGCAAAAACGACCATTGCCCGCCGATTGGCTTCGCTGCGGAGTTTTTTCCGGTTTGGACAGCGGGAGGGGTGGGTGGAGCAGAATCCGGCCCGGCCGCTTCGCAATCCGCGTAAAGGGCGGAGTTTGCCGCATGTGCTTTCCACGGAGGAGGTAGCCCGGCTTTTGGCCGCCCCGCCCGCCAATACCCCCATGGGTCTGCGCGACCGGGCGATTCTGGAGACGCTCTATTCGGCCGGGTTACGGGTCAGTGAACTGGTGGGTTTGAACGACGGGGATTTGCTCTGGGAGGAGGGATTGGTGCGGGTCCGAGGCAAAGGTCGGCGGGAACGGCTAGCGCCGTTGGGCTCCTATGCGATTCGAGCGCTGCGGCAGTGGCTCCGGGTTCGGCCTCCGGATCCGACCGGGGCTTCGGCGTCGGATCGACCGGTGTTTGTCAATCGGTTTGGCCGTCGCTTAACTACCCGAAGTGTGGGCCGATTGCTGGAAAAATATCTCCGGCAGACCGGACTGGATCGGCGGACCTCCCCGCATTCGCTTCGGCACAGTTTTGCCACGCATCTGTTGGATCGGGGGGCCGACATCCGAAGCGTGCAAGAACTTTTAGGCCACAAAAGTATATCAACTACTCAGATATACACCCATCTGAGCGCAGCCACTTTGCGTGCCGCCTACGAAAAAGCCCACCCCCGCGCTAACTAAAAGGCGTAACATTTTTGCCGAACGAACATGCCCTTGGGGGGTCCTGCTTGTCGGGTCCGTTGGGGGGATGCGTTTGTGGCACCAGTCTGGCGGGCACGACTGGTATGCCCCTCCATTCGGCTAACTTGAGGGTATCCACCGGGAGCGAGTGCCCCAATCTGTGGAGTTCCCCTCATTTTTAGCCCCTATATATGGTGGTAGCCTGGCCGGGGGGATCCAGCCAACCTAAAGAAATCCACATAATTGAGGGTATCCGGAAATCCGCTTTATCTACCTCCCTGCTGAATAAATAGGGAACCTCTGAAAAATCCTGAAAATATAGGGAACTATGGGAACTTTCGACGGTGGGGTCGGCCTTCGAGGCGGCAGAGGGTAGCTACCACATCTTGTGTGTTAGCAGTGTCAGCAGCCCAATATATAGGGTTTTCCGAAAAATCTCCGGAAATACTTCTTTTTTGTACATGTCGAATTATTCAGAGGTTCCATAGATATATCAAACTCCCATGGTCCAACGGAGTTTTGGACAGGCGGGAGTAGGTTCTAGAGGGGAACTGCCCGGAATGGGGCAACGAGTACCCAGGGAATTCCCGGACACACGCACATAATTACGAAATTACGAAACAGGTCCACGTGTGCAAAATAACTTCGGTTTTGGGGTTGCCCGTAGTCCAACCACTTCCGGCATTTTGTGGACTTATTAGAACGTTCCCAGTTTGATCAGCAAAGCCAGCAGCAGGGCCAGGCTGACCAGGGCCA
>Ga0197142_1004335_pt1 | contig 11515 bp, 14 predicted proteins | sample GBS60_MetaG_FD_148614 | JGI IMG/M metagenome (GOLD analysis project Ga0197142, IMG submission 148614) | Sediment microbial communities from Great Boiling Springs, Gerlach, Nevada, United States - GBS 60_MetaG | ecosystem: Environmental > Aquatic > Thermal springs > Hot (42-90C) > Sediment... | reverse complement strand
TTGAGGATAACGCGTTCTTCTAGGTACTGCCATACGGCGTTCAGCACCTGTGGAAAGAGCGTGTGTCTTGCCCCCCAATCCTCTCGCCGCTCCTTAAGCCTACGTGTTAGGTCGGCCGCGATTTCGTACACTGTTGCCTGGAGGCGCTTTTCTCGGTGAAACGGATTACGATCGTGCGCGACCTCCGGACCCGGACCCAGACGGTCGGGCCGCCCGATCCGGTAACCGACCGCAGGCTTGACCGTGACTTCGGTCGGCTCGCTGCCCGGGTCGACCTCCAGGTATGGGATGGCATCCAGGTTCAGCCGGATACGGCTTTGCACATCGACGACGTAACCTTCCACCCGCGGAAAGGTGATCTCCAGGTGTTTTCGCTCGGGCAGCGCCCGGACGAGCGTGGAAACCTTCGCGACCTCGGTTCGGCTGATGGGCTTCTTTTTGACGGGGATGACCTCAAAGGGCACGCCATAAACGTCCACGTACTCGGGCTCGGAGAAGTCGTCGTAGTTCAGTCGCCTTAGGCCGCGCCCCACTACCTGTTCACACAAGAGTTGGGAGGTGAAAGCCCGCAGGCCCAGGATCTGGGTCACATTCTGGGCATCCCAGCCCTCGTTGAGCATCCCGACCGATACCACGCATCGGATGTCTTTCCCGGGCGGATTGCCTTCGCCCTCCCACTCGAGCTTGCCGATCGTGTCCACGACCTTACGAAGCCGCTCTGCCGCCTGGGCCTTCGTTTCGCCTTCGATGGCTGTCTCGGCTTCAGCAAGCAGTTTGGTGTCGATTCGGAACGTCACCTCGCCGTCTGGGCTGTTGGTGAGTTCCGGCATAACATTGCCCCGAGCAATGTGCTCGTGAACCAGCTTGGCCAAATCGGTGTTGTCGCAGACGACGATCATGACGGGAGGCACAGGCGATCCGCCGCGCTGGAATTCCTCCAAGGTCTTCTTCCACTCTGAGGCCAGGGTGGCCAGCGCACCCTCTGCCTCTCGGAGCACCGACTCGGGCTTGGCGCGACGGCGGGCGGTCTGTCTTTCCGAGGCGGGCAGCGCTTGGTTGATCGCCTCCCACAAGCGGAAGTACTTAGGGATGAGTGCCCCGGTGTTGTCGTCTACCGGTACGCGCGGAATCTTGACGATACCAGACTCAATGGCGTCCACCAGGCCGAAGTCCGACACGATCCACGGAAACGGTGCTCCCTCTTCGTAACCACTACCTTTGATGTAAAAGGGCGTGGCAGAAAAGTCGGCGCAGAGGTTGATGCCCCGGGCGCTGGCTATGCGATCCAGCCCGCTCACCCACACGGTGGCCTCCTCGCGCTCCTTGATCTCGTCCGTTGAAAGCTGCGCCTTAACCTCCTCCGGCAACGGCGCCGGACGATACGCATGGTGGGCCTCGTCGTTGATGACCAAGATGTTCTGTTTGTTCCCCAGCCCCTTGAGCACCCGGCGGCAGAAGGCGGCGTCGCTTTCCGCGCCCCGCTGCACCACGCTCCTGGAGCGGCTGTCGTCCTGCGGCTGGAAGAGATGCCAGTTCGTGACCTCGAATTTGCCTTGCTGCAGCCGTTCGAGTAGCCCCCGGGGCACCAGGTCGAACCTGTCGTAGTAGTTACCTGGCTTCCAGGGGAGAAGTACCTGCAGACGCTCCCGGATGGTCAGGTTCGGGCAGACGAGGAGCACGGCGTCAGAGAATCGCCGGTCCTGAGGGTTGGCCAGCTTGTTGAGCACCTGCCAAGCGATGACCATGCCCATGACGACGGTCTTCCCGCTCCCTGTCGCCATCTTACAGGCGTAGCGGGTAAGGCCGTTGTCCTTGGGAATTGTGATGCCCTGTTTTTCGGCGGGAGAGGCTTCAACGAGCCAGATGAGCGTTTCAGCGGCTTCCCGCTGACAGAAGAAGAGCTTGCGCTCTCGCTCGGGGTGGTTCCAGTGAATGAGCAACTGCCGGGTGATGGGCGTAACGCCGGGATAGCCCCGCTCCCGCCAGGCTTTGACCTGCTCGCGAATGGTGTTGACCAAATCCAGGGGGACGAACTCTTCCTCCAGCATGGCCATCTGCGGCCCGCGCGTCCGGGCCTTAAGGTAATACCCCGCTGGTCGACGGCCCTGCTTTAATATGGGTTGGCCTTCTTCGTAAGCCCAGTAGCGCGTGGGCTCATCAAAGGGTGAGTTCAGGATGGGGTTGTCAACAAGGAGAGACATAGCTTATCACCTGCATTGCTGGACGACCTCTTCAGCAGTCTTCATTGCATTCGAAACCAGCGCATCAAGGTTGTGGATCTCATCATCATAATCGCACTTGCCACGCCACTTCTGTAAATCTTCCAGATACTCAGCAATTTCCGGCCAGGGTTCACTAAGATTCATCAAATGCTTTCTGAGTAAACTATGGTCTCGCCCAGTGCGGCTACGCTGAAAGCCAAACCTATTTTCAGCGTAGTTGCGCGCGGAACAGAATGCGGCATAATAAGCTCGGCTGACAGATGTCCGCCTTGCTGCCTCTAGGGAGTAAGACGAACCCGAGTATCTTGCCAACTCACGCGCCAGGGCTAAGAATTCTGTCCAATCGAAAGGCATCCTCCACCTGCCTCCGGTTGATGAAAATCAGTGGTGAGAATGAGCCACCCAGATTTGCCGCGAAGCAAATGCCTGTACTGCCTTCTGGCGAATCTGATTCTTTCCATGACGGTTTCATCATACACGGGAAATCTCGCATACAAGACCAAATGCTCATCCTCGCCCTCTGGATCACGATAGACTTCTAACTGAAGCTGCGCTTCTTGGAGACGATCCTTCGCAATCAAAACGGCTTGCTTAACCGCCTCAATTATGTCGGGAAATCGTAGCAGGTAGCCATAGACTTCCCCTTGCTGCCTGACACGGACACCTTGAAGATAAAACCAGTTGAATAAGCGACCAACTTCTGAAGAGAGAGAGCCGGTAGAGATGTCCCATTGGTGTATAGGGGTTGCGGTGACAAGAACGTCTTGCTCTCGAACATGGGCCGGCACCTGCGCGTACAGTCTTGGTTCCTCCGAAACGGCGAAAGGCTTGCCGGTGCTGGAGGGTGGCCATGCAATTGGGTAGCTCTGGTTTGCACCCATTACTGTGCCAAACATAATTAAGTCACCTCCCAAAACATTCCCCTCAGTTTATCGGTGATACAGCCTTCAAAAACCTCTTCCACTCGGCTGTGAGCTTCCTCGATCCAATTTAGAACGTCCGTCGGTGCCACGTCACGCGATCGGACAAGAAAGTAATCCAGATCGAGCATGAACGCAGCCTTGCCTTCTCCCCCTAAAGGCGGAATGGGTATCAACTGCACGCGACAACGATCTCTGTCATCGGCATAGGAAAATTCCACTCCCACAAGGAAGGACGTCGCATGTCGAGGAAGCCTCGACCCCATAAACGGGTAGAACTCGAAATATTCGTTCAACTCGACATTCTGAGCAGGCAGTTCAATGCGGTTGATATAGCGCAAACCTATACGTTCCAAGCCCTGTACTTCTACGGTGTTCTGCAAGATTTTCCAAACCATTGCAATGCGAGGTTTAAAGCCCTTCCAGTGTGGATAGGGCTTCAACGCATTGACCACGAGCAACCGAAGACCTACTTGGACAAGCATCTTTCTATCCTCCGTGAAGAACAAGAGGCGTTCACTCGTGCGGATTTGCTGTTGAAACCCCTCTGGTCCTTGCGTGAGTTCCACCTCTTGAATCAAGCGTTGCTCTTTTTGCGGAAATGATTCCTTCAGCTTCTCGTAGAGCAATCCGGGCACCGTAAGGTCCCAGCGTGTCGCGGGAGTCAGTCGGAATTCGCAGACTGCCTCTTCGATAGGGGGATTGGCGTATTTTCTACCCATAATAAGCAGCCTCCTTTTATAAGTTTACCACCCTCACCACCTCATTGCCCCGAAAGTCAATCACCTTCACAGCAATGCGCCCGTGCTCGCCGGGCTGGAAGGGGAAGGATACGTGCCGCGCCTCCGCTTAAAAGCCTCAGGGTCAATCTGGGCTTTCTGCCCCTCTTCGTAAGCCCAGTACCATGTGGGCTCTTCAAAGGGGGAGTTGAGGATGGAGTCGCCAATGAGCATGGCATTTGCCTTAAGTCACAATCTGTTGCGGTGTTTTCCTCCCTGCAGGCGTGCGGTCCAAGTCGGCATCCAGGCTTACCAAAGTGAGAGCGTGCTTTTCCGCAGCGACGTACTGATAGGCATCGTCGAAATCTAGGTTGAACTGCTCCATGGCTTCGAGCACGCCTAGCAGGTCTGTCGGTTCCAGATGAATGACCGTCACAGCGCCATCGATGAAGACCTCCTGCACGAAGAGGCGGAAGGCGTCCAGGCGACCGAGCCGGCAGAAGATGATGCCGATGGAGTGCAAGGCGAAGTCCGTGACGGCGAGCTGGTTCGATGGGATCTGTTCCAAGAACCGCCCGATGACCTCCGATTGCTCCTGGTCGAGCAAGCGCTCGAGCCAGATATTGGTGTCCACAAGGTACATGGCTCAGTCGCCTCGCCACTCCAGGGCTTTTCGCTGCAATTCCAGGGCGGTGAACCGGTCCTTGAACTCGCGCAAGGCACCGGCCCAGCTCTGCCGAATGGGTTTCCCGTGGGCGACCTTCCGACGCTCCAGAAGAAAGCGTGCGAAATCCTCCACCTCTTTCCTGAGATCCGGCGGCAGCTCCCGAATCAACTCCTCCAGGGATTTCATAGCCTCACCTCCCGATGGTACATTTCCCCACATTGAACACCCTTCGCCTTCGGTGCATGCGGCTCTCCGAAGGGCAAGTTAAGGACGGGGTGTCAATGAGCAGGGCCATCTTTACACCTTGCCCTCCTGAAGAGCCTTCCGTCCTCGTTCTGAGATCTCCCAGATGCCCCGAGGCGAGTAGCTCTTCAACAGCCCTTCTCGGGTCATCGTATTCCGACACCACTGCGCCGTGTTGCGCCAACGGATGATGTTAGGATCCGAACGTAAAGGTTGACGGTCAAAATCGTTCAAGATTCCCTGCATCTTTTTCTCCACAAGATCCAACACCTTAGACATCTCCGCTCGCCCTCCCAATTCCACCAGAGCTTCCAGGATCGGCCTCCGAAAGGCATCTTCACTCGTTCTCAATCCTTTCTCAAGTCTCTCCGGACGCCTTCTACTCTTTTTTTTCTTCGGAGCATAACCAGTGAAGACATTTCTCCACTCGTTTTGAAGCGCCTTAACCCTTTCGCGGAACTCGGCCAGCCGGGTCGCAATTTCAATCATTCGACGAGCTTCATCGTAAGCCCCTTTCTGGAAGGCTTTGCTCCCGGCCTCGTTGATGCCATTGGCAACCTGCTCGATCTCCTCAAGCAGGATTTCAAAGGCGATGTGCACCTCGTTCCCGTCCATGATGGCGCTCCTTTCCTACTCATGAGGTACTTTGACCACCCGCACCACCTCGTTCCCCCGAAAGTCTATCACCTTCACAGCAATGCGCCCGTGCTCTCCAGGCTTGAACGGGAACGACACGGTGCCCCGCATCCGGTCGAAGGCTTCCGGGTCGATCTGGGCCTTGAGAGCCCCCTGGAGCTTCTCCCAGGCGTCGAGGTCGCCAGGGAAGAAAGCCTGCGAGATCTTGAAGGTCTTCCCGTCGTAGTCGGTGTCCAGAAACCAAGCCGCCACGTCCTCGCCTCGGGTGCTGTGAACCTCACCCGTCACCGGGTCGTAGATGTCCACACCACGGAGCTCCACAACATAGGTGCCGTCCGTCCGCCTCTCCACGCGCACATCGGGCTGACCGAAGACGGTGAAGATTTGGCTAGCGCGCGTGGTCTTGAGGAGGTCCCCCACCAGCACATCGGGGGCAATGTTGGCGAAGTGTACCTGGAGTCCCGCGACGGGGGCCTTCTGGATGAGCGCCTGCGCTTCTGGATCGAAGGCGAATCCCGCAAAAATCAGCACCTGATAGCCGTTGAGCCTGGCGGTCGGTATCGCCTCCTGCACCTGGTGGGCGATCACCGGTCCGTGCTGGGGACCGAAGCTGATGGCGACGCGCAGCACGTTGCCGTTCTGCCGGGCTTCCGCTTCGGCGTGCAGGTAGCCCAAGTTGAGCGGACGGATGTTCGCCAGCTCCAGCCTCTTGCCGCCGGGGAAGAGGACGCTTCCCTGCTGCTTGAGGAGATGGATCATCGTCGTGAGGTAGTCCCCACCGCGATCGCTGATGCGGGCCTGGGCCTCTTCCGCCTCAAACTGCGGGATGGGCGCTTGCGTGGGGTCTTCGACGGCGGGCACCGGAATCGCCTCCACGGTGAAGGGGCCGGAGACGCGCACCACGCCGCGCACGACTTGGGGGCGATCGTAGCGCACCTCCTGCGGGGCGTTGCGCTGGATGCTTTCATCAATTTCCCGGCGCTTTTTCCGCTTCAGCTCCCAGAAGCGGCATAGGGCCTCCTGGGCTTGTGCAGGCCAATCCTCGGGCGGCATGGGATGGGGGATTTCGTTCGGCTCCCAGCGGTGGCCGGTCTGCCGGTAAACGACCTCCAACAGCCGTTCGGTTTCTTCTCGGTCCTCAGGTCGCAGGCTATCCTTGAGCTTCAGCAAACGCCAATAGGCTTGGGTGGCCTCCTCCGGCCAGACGGGATGCGGCACCTCACGCGGCACTTCCCATTCTTTCCAGTCCTTGCCCAGCGCCCGGTTGAGATCGGCCAGTGCCTGGTCTGTCTGTGGCTGGTATTTTGCGGCGATGGTGTCAATTTCGGTGTTCTTGGCGATGGATTCCAGCGTGATGTGTGGCACGGTCTCGTAGATGAAGCCGCCGGCGGGTCCACGCTCCGGTTCCCGCAGCTCGTAATAGTCAAACTTGGCGGTCATGAGGCGCTGGCGGGCGATGGCAAGCGCCACGCGCGAGGTGTCGCAAGTGATCCAGCGCCGCCCCCCACTTTTCGGCGCAGTAGGCGGTGGTGCCGCTGCCGCAGGTGGGGTCAAACACCAGGTCACCCGGGTCGGTGGTCATCAGGATGCAGCGCTCGATGACCTTTGGGGAAGTCTGCACAGCGTACACTTTTGCAAGTTCAGGCGACGTATCACTCCATGTGGAGGTAATTTCCTCATAGGCGAAGTCGTCAAAGTACGCGACAGTGCGAAGTGCTGTTTGAAGTGCAACAATCCTGTCTGCGTTCGCAAGCCTTAAGAATCCATCCGGAGAGTATCGCCAAGAGCCTGCCGGAATGCCCCATTCCTTGCCTTGAAATTCCCTCGTTTGTCTGTCGCCGGGACTTTTCGAATGGACCGGCAAAGTTGTAAAGGGCCGCAATTCTCTTTCCAGCACCCTTTGAGGATTGGCTTTTTCCACTAAGCTCATCGCACGACGACCACCGTCGGGGAGCTCCACGTTCGCGAATATACCCGTATCGATTTCACGCTTCTGGAAGATCCGACGAAATTTCACCGATTTGCCGTTTCTGGCATACCACAAGAGAAAGTCCATAGTCCTCTTGGGCGCACGCTCTTGCTGTGCACCTCCGGTTGTCTTGTAGGGAATTATCGCCACAAAATTCTCCCGCCCGAAGACCTCATCCAGCAGGCAGCGCACCAGGTGCAGGTTCTCGTCGTTGATCTGGACGAAGATGGAGCCGCTTTCGGTGAGCAGTTCCCGCGCCAAAAGCAGCCGGTCCCGCAGGTATGTGAGGTAGGAGTGAATTCCCAGCTTCCAGGTGTCCCGGTAGGCTTTAATCTGTTCGGGCTCGTGGGTGAGGTCTTCGTCCTTGTCCTTGACATCCCGCCGGTCGATGCGGGGCTGGAAGTTGCTGGAGTATTTGATGCCGTAGGGCGGGTCGATGTAGATCATCTGCACCTTGCCCGCCATGCCCTCTTTGACCAGGAGCGAGTTCATCACGAGGAGTGAATCGCCGAGGATCAGGCGGTTCGCCCAGCCCACCTCATGCCGGTAGAACTCGATCTGCTTATCGGCCGGCAAAGGTGTTTCGCCGAAAAGCTCCAGTTGCAAGCACTGCGGCCGTCGCACCGCATCCAGGATGGCGCGGGTGGAGATGCGCTCGTGGATGTGGAGCGAGACGACGTCCACCTCGAACGAGGTGTGCTCGGCTTTGCCCGCCCAGACAAGCTGCGGGTCCAGGTGCGGGTCGTAGGCGTAGTGTCTCGTTTGCCGCTCGCGGACTTCGTAGGTGGGCGCGACGCCGGCAGGCGGGTTGTTCTTCCGCCGCGCCTCTGCGTGCCGGAAGTCGCGTACTCTGGTCGGGTCTGTCTGGTGCGTCTTCTTTTTGCGTGGCATGGAACTCACTCCTTAAGACTGATGGCTCTGACAAGCTTCTGACTGCGCCCTCTGTCCGGCAAGGCCCGCGCCGCCTCTCCGATAATCTGCAAGTTCCCCACGAACCCGCCTTGCGGCAGGTCGTCCTGCTCGAAGGCCGCTCTTCCGCCGTTGAGGTGGCGCTCGATGGCGGCAATGGCCTTGAGCATGTCTCGCAGCCGTTCCTTGGGGTCTCTCATAGCGGCACTGCCTCTCTAAGTACACGCTCTCGGATACGAGGCTTGAGACCTCGCTCCGTGACCACGTCCACCCGGCCACTCACCCGCCATGGCCTTGGTCCTCCAATCGTTTCACAAGCGCCTCGATCTGGTGTTTGAGGAGGGGGAGGTCTCTTTCCACGGTCCTCCACACTTCCTCCAAATCCACCCCGAAATACTCGTGAACCAGCACGTTGCGCATGGCGACAATCTGCGCCCAGGGTATCTCAGGGTGGGACTGGTGAAAGGCTCTGCCGAGCCTGGCGGCCGCCTCTCCGATGAGCTGAATGTGGTATAAGACCCAAGTCTGGATCAGTTCTTCCTGTTCAAACGCCTCTCGACCCTGGACGGCGTAGCGCTCGATTTTAGCGATAGCGTCCAAAATGTCTTTCAAGCGTTCCCTGGAGTCTCTCATAATGGGACTGCCTCTTGTAACACCCGCTCACGGATCCGGGGCTTGATGCCGCGACTGCTCACCACGTCCACCTTGACCCCCAATAGTTCCTGAAGCTCAAGCCAGAGCCCGGCATGGTCGAGCAGACTGCGTCCGGGTTCGAAGTCCACGATCAGGTCAATGTCGCTTTGTTCGTCCGCCTCCCCACGGGCAACCGAGCCGAAAACCCGCACGTTGTGTGCCCCGTACTTGGCGCACACCTTCAGGATTTCCTCGCGTTTGGCTTTCAAAAGGTCCTCAAGCGTCATAGCCCAGCTCCTTCAGGTTGGAGGCGATAGCGGCATCGAGCTTTGCCGCCTCAGCCTACTGCTCCCGCAGTTGCGCCACCAAGCGGGCCATTTTTTTCCTCGAACGGCTCGCCGTCGTCGGGGGCTGCCTCGGCACCGACGTACCGACGTGGCGTGAGCATGTGGCCGTGCTTGCGGATCTCGTCCAGCGCCCCTCCATCCCCTTGGCAATGGCCTCGTCCGTCAGTTCCCAGTGTGGCCGGTCCAGCATCAGGCCCAACTGGCAAGCATCGATGAAGAGCACTTGGTCAGGCCGGTCGCGGAAGCGTCCGTTGCGCTCCGACCACCAGGCTTCCCGAGGCACACAGAAGATATTTTCCGCCCGGTACTCATCGGGGTCCTCGGGGTCAGCGTAGGGCTCCGCGAAGAGCTTCTTCCGGTGTTCCTGGAAGGCGTCGGAGATGTAATTGAGGAAGATGAGTCCGAGGACGACGTGTTCGCAATCGGCGTCGTCCATCGAGCCGCGCAGGGCGTTAGCGGCATCCCAGAAGTGGGACTCAAAGCCTAAGGCGGCCGATAGTGTTGCGGGCTTTTCTGTTCTCTTAGCCATGGAAACCCTTCCTCGAGCTAGTCTACACGCTCTCCCCAGTATAGTGGCACTGGAGAAAGAGTGTCAAAAACGAATCAGATTCCGTGCATCCCAATAGCCTTGCTCCCCTAGTCTTTTGAGTGGTGGGTCCACTGCGAGTTTGATCGGGGGAACCTCCCGCTGCACCGGGTCCCAGACAAGATCCATGTCGATGGCAAAATACCCCTACACGAGGATATTGCGCACGCCAATAATCTTTCGCGAGGGAATGTCAGGGGCGAGATTTCTGACCTCCTCAGGCGGCCTCCGGGCCGCCTCGCCAATAATCTGCAAGTGCCGAAGGAACCATACTTGGAGCAGCTCGTCTTGCTCAAAGGCGCTTCGATCGCGATCGCGGTATGGTTCAATAGCGGCGATCGCTTCCAGGATATCCCGCACCCGTTCCTTGCGGTCTCTCATGGCGGCAGTGCCTCTTGAAGCATACGCTCTCGGATACGGGGCTTGAGACCCCGTTCCGTGACCACATCCTCCCGGTACCCCAGGAGCCGCTCCAAATCGCATTGCAGCCCGCCCAGGTCCAGGGGTTCGGCCAGGCTCAAGCTCAGCGAGAAAATCGATATCGCTCTGTTCGTCGGCTTCGCTGCGAGCTATTGAGCCAAAGACCCGCACGTTGTGTGCACCGTACTTGGCGCACACCTTCAGGATTTCCTCGCGTCTGGCTTTCGAAAGCTCCTCAAGCGTCATAGCCCAGCTCTTCTTTGAGCTCCTCAATAAGTGCTAAATTCTCCCGCGAATTGGCAGGCTTCGGCAAATGCCATCCTTTATTTGAGATTGCACAGTGAAAAACCTTCTATTTCGGGAAACTGACGCCTTAGGTCCTTTGCGAGGCGGTCGATTACCTTGTGCCCCCAGCCTAGCGGGTGGGTCATCACTCCTTACAAACCCGGAGTGCGCCAGGAGAACTATCCCCATTATAAATGAAGGTCGGAATTGGTAGCGTTTGCCAATCAGTGTAAATTCAGAAGTTCGTCATGGGGGGTGCCTACCGCTTCCCATATTGAATTCGGCCCACTGAGCAAGGGATCCTGATGCAGAACTCTTCCGGGTCCTGGCCGCCTATCTCCTGAGACTCCAAGAGAAAACCAAAAAGAGAATGCCCACTATCTACTCTAACTGAATCTGGACAGTGGACGTGGAAGGTGCACCAACATGTCACACCGCACTACTTGGAGATCGATCAAGAGGAGAAGGACAAGGGACGTCCTCTGTGCGTCCGCAAAGACGGGCCGTGCTTAGATTCGGGCACCCCTAAGCGGACCGGGGGACAAGTTTCTTCCAGGGTTGGGGTAGTTGACAAGGGGTCTAAAATGGACGCGATGTTAGCAAACCCCGGGCCTTCCCCGCGGGCGTGCGGAGCCCGCCCCTCCGCGGGGGGGCGGTCCAAGGTAAGATGCCCTTGCGGCGAGAAGCTCGGAGATGGCGCTGAGGGTTCTTTTCTTGGAGATACTGCGTTTTGGTGTCAAGCCCTCCTTTGGTTTGGGGAGAGAGAAAGGTAGTCTATCCGTCCGCAATGCGAAGTCGTGCTCGTGCTGGGGTATTTCATTACCCGGAACGGGCAGGCGAGGGGCCGGTGGCCTGACGGAGCAATGTCTCGGTGAGCATAATGCCACCCTGGCGGGCGTGCGGAGCCCGCCCCTCCGCGGGAGGTCGAGCCAGGGTCACGGGCCTTAGGGGAAAGGCCG
>Ga0197142_1004334_pt1 | contig 11519 bp, 5 predicted proteins | sample GBS60_MetaG_FD_148614 | JGI IMG/M metagenome (GOLD analysis project Ga0197142, IMG submission 148614) | Sediment microbial communities from Great Boiling Springs, Gerlach, Nevada, United States - GBS 60_MetaG | ecosystem: Environmental > Aquatic > Thermal springs > Hot (42-90C) > Sediment... | reverse complement strand
AAAGTTGTTAGGGAAATCACTGGACTTGGACTTGCAGAGTCAAAAGCACTTGTTGAAGGTGCTCCAAAAGAAGTAAAAGCTAATGTTGATAAGAATACAGCTGAGGATATAAAGAAGAAATTAGAAGAAGCCGGAGCACAAGTAGAGATTAAATAAGATTGGAAAGAGAATTCTTAAAAGAAAAAATCTTTATGACGTCTTCCTTCTATGAGGAGGACGTCGTATCTAATAAATGTGATCAGGTGTGTTCGGAATATAGTATTTAATGATAAAAAGAGGAGAGAATGTTTTTTTATTTTTTTAAAAAATAATAGGAGAGATTATGGCTAATTTAGTATTTGAAAAACAGCATAATTTTTCAAAGATAGGTAAAATCATAGAGATTCCGGATCTTCTTCATATGCAAAAACAATCATTTAAGGATTTCTTACAAATTGACGTCCCACCGGAGAAAAGAGAAATAAAAGGTATTCAAGCATCTTTTATGGATGTTTTTCCAATAGAGTCAGGTAATGCAGTATTAGATTTTGTTAAATACGATATAGGAAAACCTACTTATCTTTCACCTGAAGAAGCTATACTTAGAGATGGAACATATGCTGTTCCTCTTAAAGCGACTTTTAAACTTATTATAAAGAATAAAAATGGAGATGTTAAAAAAGCAATAGAACAGGAAGTAAATTTATGTGATATTCCAATGATGACTGAAAGTGGATCTTTTATATTTAATGGAGCAGAAAGAGTTGTTGTAAGTCAACTACATAGATCTCCGGGTATAATATTTGAAGAGGACGAAGAAAAAAAACAATCAACCATAGGAAGACCACTTTTTTATGGAAGAATAATACCTTATAGAGGAGCATGGATAGAGTTTGAGTTTGATCAAGAAAATATTTTATGGGCAAGACTTGATAGAAAAAAGAAGGTCCTTGCAACAACACTTTTAAGAGCTTGTGGCATTGAAACTAACGCAGAGATTATTTCTCTTTTCTATGATGTTGAAGAAATTGAACTTACTCAAGAAAGTATTAATAAAATTAAAGGTAGATATCTTGCCCAAGATGTATTTGATGAATCAAGTGGTGAGGTATTATTGAGTGTTGATGAAAAGCCAGGTAAGGCTTTGACTGAAAAAGAACTTTCAGATTTTATAAATAAGGGAGTAAAGAAGATAAAACTTATAAAAGATAATCCTGAGAAGATAAATCCTGCTATATTTTATACACTTCAAAAAAATCAACCAAAAACATCGCTTGAAGCAAAGAATGAAATTTATAAAAAGATGAGAGCTCAAGAGTATGATCCACCAAAGGAATACATAGAAAATTTCTTAAATGAGATATTTTTTAAAAGTATAAGAAGATATGATTTTTCTGTTGTAGGAAGATATAAGGCTTTAAGAAAACTTGCTCCTCTTTATCATAGACTTGCTGAAAAAAATAAAAAATATAAAATTCCTGATGAAAAAAATAGACATCTTACTGTTGAAGATATAATAGTTACTATTCAGTATATTCTTAAACTAAACGATGGAGTTGAAAGAGAAGTTTTTAAAATTGATGATAAGTGGAATAAATCTCTTATAAAGATTATAGAGAGAAATACTAGAGACTATAACTCGGATAAAAAAGAAATCAACTATAAATATGAAATTGACGATATAGATCATTTAGGTAATAGACGTATTAGATCTGTTGGTGAGTTGCTTGAAAATCAAATAAGGCTTGGTCTTGTTCAGATGGCAAGATATATAAGAGATAAGATGGCAAGACAAGAGCCTAATATGCAGCCTAAGAATATTATAAACTCTGCCCCTCTTGTTGCAATAATAAGAAAGTTTTTTGGAACTTCTCAGCTTTCACAGTTTATGGATCAAATAAATCCGCTTGCTGAGATGACTCATAAGAGAAGACTTTCTGCACTTGGTCCTGGTGGTTTAAATAGAAAAAGAGCAGGCTTTGAGGTTAGAGATGTTCATCATACTCATTATGGTAGAGTATGTCCGATAGAAACTCCAGAAGGAGCAAATATAGGTTTGATAGTTTCACTTTCTTCATATGCAAAAGTTAATGAGTATGGACTTGTGGAAACTCCATATAGAGTAGTAAAAAATGGAATGGTAACAGATGAAGTTGTTTATATGGATGCAAATGCTGAGGATGGTGTTTTTGTTGCTCAAGCAAATACTCCTGTAGAAAATGGAAAAATAGTTGTTGATCAGGTTTATGGAAGGCTTGCTGATGGGTATATTTATGTTTCTAAGGATGAAGTAAAATATATGGATATATCTCCGCTTCAGGTCTTTTCAGTATCGGCATCACTTATTCCTTTTCTTGAAAATGATGATGCAAATAGAGCTCTCATGGGTTCAAACATGCAGAGGCAGGCTGTACCTCTTATAAAAACTGAACCACCACTTGTTGCAACTGGTATGGAACCTTATGTTGCAAGGGATTCAATGGCATGCGTTATAGCAAATAGAAGTGGAAAAGTTATATATGTTTCTGCAAATATAATTGCTATAAAGCCAGATGATTCAAATGAACCTGATATTTATCATTTAGTAAAATTCAAGAGAACAAATCAGGATACATGCATTAACCAAAAACCAATAGTTAACACTGGAGATTATGTAAAAAAAGGACAGATTATAGCTGATGGACATTCAATTTCAAGTGGTCAGCTTGCTCTTGGAAAAAATATCCTTGTAGCTTTTATGAGTTGGGAAGGATATAATTTTGAAGATGCAATTCTTGTTTCTGAAAGATTAATAGAGGATGACGTTTTTACTTCAATATTTATTCAAGAATATGAGATTGAAGCACGAGATACAAAACTTGGACCAGAGGAGATAACAAGGGATATACCAAATGTAAGTTCTGAAATGCTTGCACATCTTGATGAAAATGGTATAGTTGTGCCATCAACAATGGTAAAACCTGGTGATATTCTTGTTGGTAAGGTTTCACCAAAAGGTGAGCAAGCAATGACTCCAGAAGAAAGACTTCTTAAAGTGATATTTGGTAAAAAAGCTGATGAAGTTCAAGATACATCTCTAAGAGTTCCACCTGCTGTGTATGGTAAGGTAATTGGTACGAGAGTTTTTGTTAGAAGAGAAAAAATATCGAAAGAAGAGGAGATAAAGAGAACTCAAGAATTAAAACAGGAAATGGAAAAACATATGCAGGTTTTAAAAGAATTTAGAAAGGAGGCATTGAAGGAAACAACAAAAACTGCTGAAGTTGAAAATTTTTATAAGTTGATGGAGAAAAAAATAAAAGATAAATATACAAGAGAAATAGAACTTATAAAAAAGACGGGTGAACTTCCTGTTACTGTTAATAAGGTTGTTAAGGTTTATATAGCTCTTAAAAGAAGATTGCAAGCAGGTGATAAACTTTCTGGAAGACATGGTAATAAAGGTGTTGTATCAAAGATTATGAAAAAAGAGGATATGCCATTTTTGCCTGATGGAACTCCAGTGGATATTGTTTTATCTCCTCTTGGTGTTCCTTCAAGAATGAATATTGGACAAATACTTGAAACAATGTTAGGATGGGCAGCATATCATCTAAAGACACAAATGATATGTCCTGTTTTTGATGGTCCAAAAGAGAAAGATGTTATTGAACAAGTTAGAAAAGCAAAGGAATATCTAAGATCAAAAGGAGTTCCAGACCAATATCTTCCAGATGATTACTGCAGAATAACGCTTTATGATGGAAGAACAGGTGAACCTTTTGCTGAGAAGGTTACAATTGGATATATGTATATTCTTAAACTTATACATCTTGTTGAGGATAAGGTTCATGCAAGATCTATTGGCCCATATAGTCTTATTACAAGACAGCCTCTTGGTGGAAAAGCTCTTTTTGGAGGGCAGAGATTTGGTGAAATGGAGGTTTGGGCCCTTGAAGGCTACGGTGCAAGTTATACATTACAGGAAATGCTGACAGTTAAATCTGATGATTTTACTGGAAGAAATAAATTATATGAGAGTATAATAAAAGGTGAGTTTCCAGAAAGCCCAGGGGTTCCAGAATCATTTAAGGTATTAACAAAGGAACTTGCTGGTTTGGCACTAAATGTTGAACTTATTAAAAATCCTCAGAAGGAAAAGCAAGAAGAAGATAATTCTAAAAAAGTTACCAAAAAAACAAAGATTACAAAATAAAAGGGAGAGTTTATGGAAGAAAAAATAAATGATTTAACTGCTGCAAAAATATCAAGTTTTCTTGGGATCAAAAAGAAAAAAACTGTTAATGAAAAAGTTATGAATTATGATGATTTTGATTGGATAAAAATAGGACTTGCAAGTCCTCAAAAAATTAGAGCATGGTCTTATGGTGAGGTTAAGAAAGCTGAAACTATAAACTATAGAACCCTTAAACCTGAAAAGGATGGACTTTTATGTCAAAGGATTTTTGGGCCTATCAAAGATTATGAATGTGAGTGTGGAAAATATAGATGGGTTAAGTATAGAAATGTTGTATGTGATAGATGTGGAGTTGAAGTTACAGAATCTAAGGTTAGAAGAGAAAGAATGGGTCATATTGAACTTGCATCTCCAGTGGTTCATATATGGTATTTAAGAAAAGCCCCTTCAAAGATAGGTATAGTGCTTGATATGAAGCCATCTGATCTTGAAAAGGTTGTTTATTATGCTGCTTATGTTATTACAGAAGATTTAGTAGATCCAATAACAAATAAGGTTGAATATAGAAGGGGTGATATTCTTTTTGAAGAGCAACTTGAGAATGTTAGAAAACATTTTCCAAACATAAAAGCGGGTATAGGTGCTTATGCTATAAAAGAGCTTCTTGAGACGATAGATCTTGAAAAAGAGATAAATATACTTGATGAAAAACTTAAATATGAAAAAAATCCTGAAGAAAAGAATAAAATAATAAAAAGATTAACAATACTTCAAAGTTTTTATGAAAATCAGATGAGACCTGAGTGGATGGTTCTAACAGTTCTTCCTGTGATACCTCCTGATTTGAGACCACTTGTTCCTCTTGATGGAGGAAGATTTGCAAGCTCTGATTTAAATGATCTTTATAGAAGAATTATAAACAGAAACAACAGATTAAAGCATATAGAAGCATTGAGGGCACCAAAGGTTATGATTTTTAATGAAAAGAGACTTCTTCAAGAAGCTGTTGATGCTTTAATAGAAAATGGTGCGAGAGGAAGGGTAGTTACATCCTCTAATGGAAGACCTCTTAAATCTCTTTCTGATGTACTTAAAGGTAAACAAGGAAGATTTAGACAAAATCTTTTAGGTAAAAGAGTTGATTACTCTGGTCGTTCTGTTATAGTTGTTGGGCCTCATCTGAAACTTCATCAATGTGGTCTTCCAAAAACCATGGCTCTTGAACTTTTTAAACCTTTTGTCCTTTCTGAACTTATAAAAAAAGAAAATATCACATTAAAAGTTGCAAGAAGAAAAATAGAGTCACCTGATGATGAGGTATGGGATATATTGGAAAAAGTTACTAAAAATCATCCTGTACTTTTAAATCGTGCTCCAACGCTTCATAGAATATCAATTCAAGCATTTGAACCAGTTCTAACCGAAGGACTTGCAATACAGTTGCATCCACTTGTTTGTGCTGCATTTAATGCTGATTTTGATGGTGACCAGATGGCAGTTCATGTACCACTTTCACCTCATGCTCAGATGGAAGCAAGAATTCTTATGATGTCAACAAATAATATACTTTCTCCAGCAAATGGTAAACCTCTTGCTGTTCCTTCTCATGATATGGTACTTGGAATAAATTATCTTACAAAGGTTAAGTATGGTGAAAAAGGGAGTGGTAAGTTTTTTGCAGATTTTGGTGATGCAATTGCTGCATATCAAAGAGGCCTTGTTGACCTTCATGCACCGATAAAAGTTAAAGGATTTAATGAATTTATTGAAAAAGATAACAATGATTTTAAGATTGATAATCCTAAAACATGGAAAGATTATACAACTATTGGAAGAATTATATTTTTTGAAGTACTTCCAGAAAATATAAACATAAAAGATTATAACAGGCCGCTTGCAAAAAGGGATATTGTTGAGTTGATTGATTACTGCTATAAATCGAATGAAATTGGTCCTTATAAAACTGTTCAACTTCTTGATAAACTTGTTGAATTGGGATTCCATTACGCAACTCTTAGTGGTTTAACTATATCTATTGCAGATATGAAGATACCTGTTGTGAAAAAATATATTATAGAGAAAGCTGAAAAAGAGGTTAAAAAAATAAATGAACTGTTAAATGATGGTATAATAACAGATGTTGAGAGATATAATCAAATCATAAATAAATGGACGGATGTAACAGAAAAAGTTTCAAAAGCGGTTTTTGATGAGATGGCAAAAGATGAAAAAGAAGATTATAATTCTGAAAAACCACGTTTTAATAGTGTTTATATGATGGCGGAATCTGGAGCAAGAGGATCAAGACAACAAGTAAGGCAGTTGTGTGGTATGAGAGGATTGATGGCAAAACCACAAAAGAAGCTTACCGGTGGGAAAGGAGAGATTATTGAAAATCCAATTATCTCAAATTTTAGAGAAGGTTTGAGTGTACTTGAGTACTTTATATCCACACATGGAGGAAGAAAAGGTCTTTCTGATACAGCATTAAAAACAGCTGATGCAGGTTATCTTACCAGAAGACTTGTTGATGTTGCTCATAATGTTGTTGTAACTATTAATGATTGTGGAACCTCAAATGGAATTTATGTTGAAGAGTTAAGAATTGGTGATGAGGTTATTGAATCTCTTGAAGAAAGAATTATAGGAAGGATTGCACAGGAAGATGTTAAAGATAATAATGATAATCTTATAGTAAAAAGAGGGGAATATATAACAAAAGATATAGCAAAAAAGATTAAACAAGCTGAGATAGAAAAGGTTTATGTAAGAAGTGTGCTTACATGTGAAGCTGAGGATGGTATTTGTGCAAAATGTTTTGGAATAAATCTTGCTACTAATAAAGAGGTTGAATTGGGAGAAGCTGTTGGTATTGTAGCTGCTCAATCAATTGGTGAACCAGGAACACAGTTAACACTTAGAACATTTCATATAGGTGGAACTGCTGCTTTTGAAACTTCAAGATCAGAAATAAAAGCAGATCTTGATGGAAAGATTATTTTTGAAAATCTTGAAACTGTTGTAAATAGAAATAATGAAATTATATGTATTTCAAGAAATGCAGTTGCAAAAATTAAGGGGCATAATAACAAGGAAAGCGAAATAAAGATTCCTTATGGTTCAGCTATAATTAAGAATCTTAAAGAAAAAGAAGTTAAGAAAGGTGATATTATCGCAAAAACCGATCCTCATACTATGCCAATAATTGCAAGGAAAGGTGGAACTGTAAAATGGATAAATATTGAAGAAGGAAAAACACTTCATAGAGAAAGAAATAAGGTTACAGGAATAATAGAAAATAGAATTATAGAACATAAAGGTACAAAGAAACTTAATCCTATGATTGAGATAGAATATGATGATAAAAAGGATTCATACTTTTTACCTGTAAACTGTATAATAGTTGTTGAGGATGGAGAAAAGGTAGAAAGTGGTGATGTTATCGCTAAGATGGAAAAGACATCAATTAAGACTAAGGATATCACTGGTGGTCTTCCAAGGGTTGCCGAGCTTTTTGAGGTAAGAAGACCTTCTAATCCTGCTATAATAGCAAAAATAGATGGAACAGTTACTTTAAAACAGAGTTCTAAAGGTCATATAATTGTTGAAGTGAAAAATGATGAAACTGGTCAGGTTGAAAGTTACGATATACCTTTTGGAAAACATTTAATGGTTTATGATGGTGATAAAGTAAGAGTTGGAGAAGCACTTACTGATGGTTCTGTTGATATTTATGATCTACTTGAGGTTAGAGGTATAAATGAGGTTCAAACATATTTAGTTAATGCTATTCAAGAGGTATATAGAAGCCAAGGTGTTGGTATAAATGATAAGTTTATTGAGATTATAGTAAGACAAATGATGTCAAATGTAAGGATCACAAATCCTGGTGCTTCAACATTTTTAACAGGTGAGATAGTTGCAAAATCTATTGTTAGAGATGAAAATAAAAAATTAAGAGAGAAAGGTCTTGAGGAAGCTTCATATGAACCTGTTCTTCTTGGAATAAGTAAAGCTTCTCTTTCAAGTGAATCATTTATATCAGCTGCAAGTTTCCAGGAAACCACAAGAGTTTTAACTGATTCTGCTATATTAAACAAGGTTGACTATTTGAAAGGTCTTAAAGAAAATGTTATAATAGGACATTTAGTACCTTGTGGTACCGGTTTTATTACCAGACAATTAAAAATTAAAAAGGAGGATTAAGAGATAATTGCTCTTAATAAAAAACTATGGCTACAATAAATCAATTGATAAGATTAGGAAGAGCTAAGAAAAAGAGAAAAAGTAAATCCCCCGCCCTTCTTGGATGTCCTCAAAGAAGAGGCGTATGTACAAGGGTTTATACGACAACACCAAAAAAGCCAAACTCTGCATTGAGGAAAGTAGCACGTGTTAAGTTGAGTTCAAAAATAGAAGTTACAGCTTATATAGGTGGAGAAGGACATAATCTTCAAGAACATTCTATTGTTCTTGTTAGGGGTGGAAGGGTGAAAGATTTGCCAGGTGTTAGATATCATATAGTAAGAGGGGCTCTTGATTGTGCTGGAGTTGAAAATAGAAGACAAGGAAGATCTCTATATGGTGCAAAGAGACCTAAACAGCAGGCTGAAAAAAAATAGTTGAAAGGAGGATTCTGTGCCAAGAAAATCTTTAAAACCACATGAAAGAAGACCGCTTCCACCACCAGATATAAAATATAATTCTGTACTGGTGGCTAGATTTATAAATAAAATTAATTACAGAGGAAAGAAATCTTTAGCAGAGAGAATTGTTTACTCAGCTTTTGATCTAATAAAAGAAAAAACAGGTGAAGATCCACTTAAAGTTTTTACACAAGCAATTGAAAATGCAAGGCCACTTCTTGAGGTTAAACCAAGAAGGGTTGGTGGTGCAACTTACCAAGTTCCTGTTGAAGTACCAAATCTTAGAGGAACAACTCTTGCAATGAGATGGCTTATAGAAGCAGCAAGAAATAACAGAGGCTCAAGAAATTTTTATGAGAGTCTCTGTGATGAAATAATACTTGCTTATAAAAAAGAAGGCGGTGTTATAAAGAAAAGAGAAGATGTTCATAAAATGGCTGAGGCCAATAGAGCTTTTGCCCATTATAGATGGTAATTTTTTAGAATAAGGAGAGTTAAAGATGGCTGATATAAATCTTCATAAATTAAGAAACATTGGTATAATAGCTCATATAGATGCTGGTAAAACAACAACTACTGAAAGGATACTTTATTATACAGGTAAGGTACATAAAATTGGTGAGGTTCATGAAGGTGATACTGTTACAGATTGGATGCCTCAAGAAAGAGAAAGAGGTATAACTATTACTGCAGCTTCAATATCAACAGAATGGAAGGGATATTCAATAAATATAATAGATACTCCTGGACATGTGGATTTTACAGCTGAGGTTGAAAGAAGTTTGAGGGTACTTGATGGTGCAATAGTTGTTTTTGACGGAGTTCAAGGTGTTGAGCCACAATCTGAAACAGTATGGAGACAGGCTGATAGATATAATGTTCCAAGAATAGCTTATGTAAATAAAATGGATAGAACAGGTGCAGATTTTTATATGTCATATAGGTCTATCATAGAAAAACTTGGTGCAAATGCATGGCCTGTGCAACTTCCAATAGGAAAAGAAGATAAGTTTATAGGATTAGTAGATCTTGTTGAAATGAAGGCATACAGATGGACAGGAGACCAGCTTGGAGCACATTTTGATGTTGATGATAATATACCACAAGATATGATGGATGAGGTTAAGGAATATAGAGAAAAGCTTATTGAAAAAATATGTGATTTTGATGATAAATTGATGGAGAGATATTTAAATGGAGATACTAATTTTACGCCAGATGAGATAAAAGCAGCTATAAGAAAAGGAGTTATTTCATGTAAATTTTTTCCTGTTCATTGTGGATCTTCATATAAGAATAAAGGGGTTCAGCCTCTTCTTGATTCAGTGATATATTATTTACCATCTCCTTTAGATATAGCAGCTATAAAAGGAAAGGATCCAAATACAGGTGAAGAGATTACAAGAGAAACAAGCAATAAAGCTCCGTTTTGTGCTCTTATGTTTAAGATTCAGGCAGATCCTTTTGTTGGAAAACTTACATATGTTAGAGTTTATTCAGGGGTATTAAAAACTGGTGATATAGTTTATTTTGCTAAAAAAAGAACTACTGAAAGAATAGGAAGAATGGTTAGAATGTTTGCAGATAAAAGAGAAGAAATAAAAGAAATTCAAGCAGGAGATATTGCAGCAGTTGTTGGTGTTAAAAATGCAAGCGTTGGTGAGACAATATGTGATCCAAATAAACCAATAGAACTTGAGGGAATGAAGTTTCCAGAGCCGGTTATATCAATTGCTATTGAACCAAAGACAAAAGATGAGGAGGAGAAACTTTCACTTGCTCTTTCAAGACTTGGAGAAGAGGATCAAACATTTAGGGTTAAAACTGATGAAGAAACAGGACAAACAATACTTTCAGGAATGGGAGAACTTCATCTTGATATCATTGTTGATAGACTCAAGAGAGAATTTAAGGTTAATGTAAATGTTGGTCAACCACAGGTTGCTTATAGGGAATCTATAAAGAGTGTTGTAGAAGAAGAAGGTAAGTTTATAAGACAATCAGGTGGTAGAGGTCAATATGGTCATGTTTGGTTAAAAATTGAACCGCTTGAAAGAGGAAAAGGGTTTGAGTTTGTTAATGCAATTACTCAAGGAAGAATTCCAAAGGAATATATTCCTGCTGTTGAAAAGGGATGTGAAGAAGCTCTTCAAAGTGGCGTTCTTGCAGGATATCCTTTAGTTGATGTAAAGGTTACTTTATTCGATGGTTCTTTTCATGAGGTTGATTCATCTGAAATAGCATTTAAAATAGCTGCTGCTATTGCTCTTAAAAATGGTTGTAAAAAAGCAAATCCCTATCTTCTTGAACCAATAATGAAATTTGAGGTTGTATGCCCAGAAGAAAATATAGGTGATATAATAGGTGATCTCAATTCAAGAAGAGCAAGGATATCTGAGATGGGTAATAGAGGAAATGCAAGATATGTTAGAGGAACGGTGCCTCTTGCTGAAATGTTTGGTTATGCTACAATAGTTAGATCATTATCTCAAGGAAGAGCATCTTTTAATCTTGAACCGTCTCATTATGAAGAAGTGCCTGCAAATATTGCAAAAGCAATAATTGAAAAGCGAACAGTTAGTACTAAATAGTGATTTTTAAATTTTAAAAAGGAGGTTTTATATGTCGAAAGCTAAATTTGAGAGGACGAAGCCACATGTGAATGTAGGTACTATAGGGCATGTAGATCATGGGAAGACAACGTTAACAGCAGCGAT
>Ga0197142_1004333_pt1 | contig 11520 bp, 8 predicted proteins | sample GBS60_MetaG_FD_148614 | JGI IMG/M metagenome (GOLD analysis project Ga0197142, IMG submission 148614) | Sediment microbial communities from Great Boiling Springs, Gerlach, Nevada, United States - GBS 60_MetaG | ecosystem: Environmental > Aquatic > Thermal springs > Hot (42-90C) > Sediment... | reverse complement strand
TGTCCCCGCGCGCGGTGGACTCCAGCAGCTCCACCCCCAGCTCATTCGCCATTGACTGCGCGCCGGCCAGGTAGCGCTCGAAGAACGACCCTTCACCCACCTCGCGCACCAGCGCGATCCGCACCTTTTTATTCGGATCAGCGAAGGGGGCGGGAATGCCCTCTGGGGTCAACGCCGGGGCTTGTTCTTTAGGGGCCGGCGTTGCCTGCTGCGCCGCCGGCGCTTGTGGCGTGGCCTGCGGCGCCGCACAACTCATCAACACAAACGACGTTGCGACGAGCGCGTGAACGAGAAAACGAGTTGGTTTCATCTGTATCCTCCTTAAGACTTAATTAGTTTCCGGAACAGCCGACGCTGTTCGTGAAGCCTGGTCATGCGCGTATTTCTCCTTCGGCGGGATGACGCAAATAAAGCCCAGGGGTTGATCGGGGGGCGCCTTGAACTGATGGATTTCATTGGGCGCGATGAATATCGCATCGCCCACGCCGATCGGATGCCAGGTGTCGCCGAGCAACACCTGCCCCCCGCCCTGTACGATGATCACCCCATGGGGGTGCGGATGACTCTCGTAGGACGAATGCCCGCCTGGAGGGATGGTGAAGTAGCGGATGATGAAGTCCTGGGCGCCCTCGTCGCGCCCGATCAGGATGCGGCGCACGGCGCCCGGCGCAGCGCCGCCTTCATACACGTGCGCGCGCACCGTGCTGTAGTCCCAAGTGCCGGTTGGGTTGAGCTGTCGATGAATCACTCCCATAAGCAGTCGCTCCTCTCTTTTGGCTTGGCAGCTCACAACAGCAGCCCGGGCCGCTCCAGCCCGCGCTGTAGGTCGCTCAAAAAGCGCCCCACCTGCGCCCCGTCCACAACGCGGTGGTCGGCGCTCACCGTGAACGTGGCCATGGGGGCGATCCGCGTCTGCCCATCGTCAGCGGGCACGACGCGCTTCGTCGCGCGCCCGACGGCCAGGATGGCAGCCTGGGGCGGGTTGACGATCGCCGTGAAGCGGTCTACGGCAAACATGCCCAGGTTGGAGATGGTAAATGTGCCGCCTTGCACATCGGCCAGCGTCAGCCGGCCCTCGCGCCCGCGCTGCGCCACATCGTTCAACCGCGCGGCCACCTCCAGCAGGCTCAGCCGATCGGCGTGGTGAATCACCGGCACGATCAACCCCTCATCTACGGCCACAGCCACACCAATGTTGATGTCGCTCCACTCCACGATCATCTCGTCCTCAAACCCGGCGTTCAGCGCCGGATGCCCTCGCAGCGCCCAGGCGCAGGCCTTGACCAGCAGCGCGGTCAACGTCACCTTCGGTTGCCCTTCCGCTTGCGTCGCGCGCCAGTCCTCGACGACCGCCAGCGCGCGGCTCATGTCCACGTCAACGCTGACGTTGAACTGTGGGGCCTCGCGCGTGCTCTGGCTCATCCGCTGCGCGATCGTGCGGCGCATGCCACTCAGCAGGACGCGCCGGCGCACCGCCGGCCCGCGCTCTGCGCTCGGCGACGCAGGGGCAGGCGCAGCTTGAATCGTGACCTGTGCTTCTGCGACGCGCGCCACGTCGGCGGACTGGATGCGCCCTCCCGGCCCGCTGCCGCTGACTTGTGCCAAAGCCACGCCCAGCTCCCCTGCCAGCCGGCGCGCAGCGGGCACAGCGGCCACCTTGCCGCCGCTCACTTCGGCCTGGCTAGCGCTGCGCTGTTTAGCGATGAAGGCCTCGACGTCTTGGCGGGTGATCTGGCCGTCGCGGCCTGTGCCCGGCACTTGGCTCAGATCAATCCCGTGCTCGGCAGCCAGCTTCTGCGCGATCGGCGTCGCCTTGACGGCCCGTTCGGCGGGCGCGTTCGCCGGCGAAGGGGTGGGCGCGATGGCCTCCCCGGCGGCAGCGAGATAAGCGATCGGTTGGCCGATCGGCACGCGCGCGCCCGGCTCGGCCAGCACCTGCGCCAGCACGCCATCGGCGGGCGACTCGACCTCCATGGTGATCTTGTCGGTCTCCACCTCCAGGACGGCCTCGCCCTTGCGCACCGGGTCGCCGACCTGCTTCAGCCAGCGAACGATCGTCCCGCTCTCCTGGGCCATCTCGAACTTGGGCATGATGATGGGGATCGCCATAGTTGGCTCCTTCGCTAGACTTGCAAGCGCGCCAGCTTGCGCGCAGCGGCGGCAATGTCCTCGGCTTGTGGCGTCGCTGCCCGTTCCAGCGTCCGGTTGTATGGGATCGGCACGTCGGCTCCGCCCAGGCGCAGGATAGGCGCTTCCAGATAAGCGAACGCCTCGCTTTGGGCGATCGCAGCGGCGATCTCCGCGCCGTAGCCGCCGATCAGCGGCGCCTCGTGCGCCACCAGCAGCCGGCCCGTCTTCTTCACCGACTGCACGATCGTGTGCAGGTCATAAGGCTTCAGCGTGCGCAGGTCAATCACCTCGCACTCGATGCCTTCGCCGGCCAATTGCGCTGCTGCCTCCAGCGCGCGCGGGACGGTGATGCCGGCCCCGACGATGGTCACGTGCTGCCCGGCGCGCCGCACAGCGGCCTTGCCGATCGGCACAATGTAGGGCAGCTCCGGCACAGGGCCTTTTGCCTTGTAGAGCAACTTGTTCTCGACGAAGATGATCGGGTTCTGGTCGGCGATGGCGGCCAGCAGCAGCCCCTTCATGTCGTAGGGTGTGCTGGGCATGACGACCTTCAGGCCGGGCACGTTGACGAACCAAGACTCCAAGCTCTCGCTGTGCTGCGCGGCCGCGCCGGTGCCGCTGCCGGCTGGCAGGCGCACCACCATCTGACAGATCGTGCGCCCGCCGAACATGTAGCGCACCTTGGCCGCCTGGAGCACAAGCTGTTCCATGGCCAACGTCACGAAGTCCTGGAACTGGAACTCGGCGATCGGCACCAGGCCGGTCATGCCGGCGCCGAAGGCCACGCCGGCGATCGCGTTCTCGCTGATCGGGGTATCGCGCACGCGCTCGGGCCCAAAGCGGTCATACAGCCCCAGCGTGACGCCGAACGCGCCACCGTACTTGCCGATGTCCTCGCCGATCAAGATGACGTTTGGCGCGGCCTCCATCGCTTGGGCCATCGCCTCGCGGATCGCCTCGCTGCCGGTCAGCTCGCGTTCGCCCGGGGGCGGCTCGCTGCCGGCATGCCGAGCGAAAGTGCGCGTGAACCAGGTGGGCAGCGGGCGACCGTTGAACGGCGCAGGCGACCCCAGCATGATGCCGCGCATCGCCGGGTCGGTGCGATTGGCCGGCTCCTCGTAATACACCTCGTTGAGCAACTCCGAGGGATCTGGCTCCGGCGAGGCGTCGGCAAACGCCACTGCTTCTTCAATGGCCTTGACCGCTCGGCTGCGGATGTCATCGGCCTGGACGCGGGTGAGCAGGCCGTGTTCGATCAACAGGGCCTCGAAGCGGGCGATCGGGTCACGGGCTTGCCAGGCCTGCACCTCTTCTTTTGAGCGATAGACCTGCTTATCGCTGCGCGAGTGGCCCTTGTAGCGATAGGTCACCACCTCGATCAGCGAAGGCCCTTGGCCGGCGCGGGCGCGGTCAACAGCGGCCTTGGCCGCCTGATACACGGCCAGCACGTCCATCCCGTCCACCTGTTCACCCGGCATGGCGTAGGCCGCGGCGCGGTCGGCCACCCGCACCGGGATGGCCTGCTTGGCCGGCATGCTCATCGCGTACTGATTGTTCTCGCAGACGAAGACCACCGGCAGCTTCCAGATCGACGCCATGTTGAGCGTCTCGTGAAAGTTGCCGTTGCTCACCGCGCCATCGCCGAAGAAGCACATCACCACGCGGCCGGTCTTGAGCAGATGCGCGCTGAGCGCCGCGCCGACCGCGCTGCCCATGCCGCCAGCGACGATGCCGTTCGCGCCCAGGTTGCCCAGCTTGACGTCGGCCATGTGCATGCTGCCGCCGAAGCCACGGCAGACGCCGGTGCGCTTGGCCAACAGCTCGGCCATCATCTCGCGCACGTCCTGGCCGATGGCGATGGCATGGCCATGGCCGCGGTGCGTGCTGGTGATCTGATCGCCCGGTTGTAGCGCGGTGATGCATCCCACGGCCGAGGCCTCCTGCCCGATGTAGAGGTGCATGGTGCCGTGCACCTTGCCGGCGAAGTATTGCTGCTCAGCCGCTTCTTCAAAAGCGCGGATGAGCTGCATGGTGTAGAGCATCTTCAACAGCGCCTCTGGGGATAACGCGGACAGCGCTGCGGATGGAGGGGTTGTCTCAAGGGTGTGAGTGGTCATGGCGCGAAGTGTGTAATGATTTGGTTTAGCCCGCGTTAACCGCGCGCAGGATGCCGGCGGCGACCACCTCGTCGGTCACCAACGCGTTCACCAGGCCGCTGCGCAGCGCGCCGAGGACAGGTTCGATCTTGGCCTCGCCGGCGGCCACACCTAAGCGAATGGGAATGCGCGTCAGCGTCGGAGCATCCACGCTCATCACCCGCCGGCTGATCGGCAGCTCGAGGATGCGGCCGTTGATGTCGAAGGGGATCGCGCACACGTCGCCCACCGCGCCGGCCTGTCGCTGCATCTCCAGCGACTGGCGCGGGCGAAGAAAGCCAGCCTTCACCAGCGCCGAATGGTCGGGATGGACGGAGCCGATCCCGACCAAGGCAAGCTGCGCGCGACGCAGCAGCGCGAACACCTCGCGGATGTGCGCGTCGCGCATCAGGCCGTCGCGGGTTTGCTCATCGCCCACCAACAACGGCGCGGGCAGCGTGGCGTACTTGGCGCTGAAGGCGCGCGCGATGCGGCGCGTCAACTCGGCCCCGTCTATCTCCGGCAGCCGCGTGCCCAGCGAGCCGATCATCTGGACGACATACACGCCGCTGCGCGGCTGTGGGCGCAGCGCGCCGGCGACCGCGGCGAGCGCGCTGCCCCACGAGACGCCGATCGTCATCTCATCCCGAATCAGTTCCGCGAGCAAGCCGGCGGCCAGCGTCCCCACCCTGCCGAGCGCATCGCTCTGAAAGACGCGACCGCTCTCCAACACGCGCACGTGTTCCAGCCCAAAGCTGGCCTGTAGGTCGCGCTCCAAGGAGACAGCGCGGCGCAGCGGGTGATGAACGCGGATCTCGACGATGCCCTGATCGCGGGCCTCGCTCAGCAACCGAGAGATCATCGAGCGCGAGTAGTTCGTCTTGCGGGCGATCTGTTCTTGGTTCAGCCCATGGACAAAATACAACTCGGCGATCTGGGCGAGCATCGCAAGTCTGCTCTCAGGCACAGCATGCGTCGTGGCCATAGTTCTGGTGATACAGAAGCCTAATGGAGCGCGTGCGATTGTCAAGCAAATGTGAAGGGCGTTCACAAATGTGAATAAAGGGAAGTGCTTTTGGCGTCAGAGACCATCTCAGTGCTTCTACAGCGAGATACAAGCCCCTTACGTGGAGCACGCGAAGCAAGTCGCACTGCTAGGAGCGCTGGCATTTCTCTGAAAGGGTTGCTCCTGATTGGTGAACGCACTCGTTGCCCATTGTTGACAGATTCTATGTAGCACCGCATAATCGGCATCGCGTGATGCGCATCGTTGACGTAGACGCCGTCTGGTTGCACTGCCCCATTCCACCACACCAACAACACACGTCTGATTTTGGGCGTATTACCTCATTCGACACGACGCTCGTGACGCTCAAAACAGACAATGGGTTAGTGGGCTACGGCGAAGCAAAGGCAGGTGTAGGAAGTAGCGCCGCATGTGCCTCACTAGTAACGTGCATTCGCGAGGAGCTGCGCCCGTTGTTGCTAGGCCAAGACGCCCGAGAGATCAATCGCTTGTGGGAACGAATGTATAACGGCACGCGTGAGCATTACGCATTGACGCGCGGGCGCAGCTTCCCCGTTCTGGGACGGCGCGGGCTTACCATAGCAGCAATGAGCGGTGTGGATATGGCCCTCTGGGATGTGCTGGGGAAATCGCTGGGATGTCCTGTCACGCAGTTGCTCGGCGGCGCTTGTCGTTCAGCAATGCCAGTGTATGCCAGTGGCGGCTGGGCAGACGTGGAAAACATCGGCCATCAACTTATGAGCTACGTGAATGCTGGGTTTAAGGCCGTAAAGATGCGCGTTGGTGTCATGGACACTGAAGTTGATGTCAGCATCGCACGCGTGAGAGCAGCCCGCCGAGCATTAGGGCCTCACATTAAGCTAATGGCCGACGCCCATGGCACGTTCAACGTTGCTGAGGCGAAGTGGTTTTGTCAACAGGTCGCTGAGTGCGACTTATTCTGGTTAGAAGAACCTGTAAACGCCGACGACCGCGCAGGGGCTGCTGAGGTTCGCGCACATGCCACAATGCCCATTGCGGCGGGCGAGAGCGAGTTCACCCGCTTCGACTTTCGCGATCTGATTGCGCATCGAGCCGTGGACGTATTACAACCTGATCTGGCGATATGTGGTGGACTGACTGAGGGTCGCCGCATTGCAGCGCTGGCCGAAACTTATCAATTGGCCCTCGCGCCTCATCTATGGGGATCGGCACTGTCATTCGCAGCAGGGATTCACCTGGCGTTTGCCAGTCCTAGCGCCATCATTCTGGAATACTCGCTGGGAGCAAATCCTCTACTCCACGACCTGCCAGAAGAGAAATTCGAGATATGCGATGGCATGATCACAGCGCCTGTTAAACCAGGCCTTGGCGTTACACCCCGTCCTGATTTTATTGAGCGCTACACTGTGCGCATACCAGCCACGCCCTAAGGAGAGCAAAATGAAGGTCGAACAGATTCACCATGTTACCCTTATCGTAGATAGGCTAGAAGAGGCCTGTGACTTTTACGAGCAAGTGCTTAAGCTAGAGCCGGTGAACATGGTTCCGTTGGACTTTCCGGCTCAGTTCTACAAAATTGGCCAACACCAGCAACTCCACATCACTGAATGGGATGACACGCGCTCCTTTCGCGGCCATGTCTGTCTACAGGTGGACGAATTCATGCCGATATTTCGCGAGGCCAAAGCGCGCGGCCTGATAGATACGGCGCCATGGGGAAAGGTACGGATGCTCCCCGATGGTTCAATGCAAATGTTTTTACGCGACCCTGCCGGAAACTTGATCGAGATCTCTTGCAAACCGGGTACGCCTATTGATGAAGAGATTTTTGCAGACCCGTTAGTGGAAAGCGAACGAGGGGTGTTCGTGAGCGGACGCAACGATCCGCGTAGCAGGCGTCGAGCGACAAGCTTTGATGAAGCCGACGCAGTGAACTCCAGCCCTATCTATTAGAGGATGCCATTTCTATTGCTTGAAAGCCTCCACCCAGAGGCAGAGCATCTGCTCGCCCAACACGATCAGATTATCAAAAGCGCATACGTTGAGGATGCGCTGAGTATCGCGCGCCGCACTGAAATCAGTGCCATTTTCACCCGCGGCAAGCAAAAAATCTCCTGTGAACTGATGCAAGCATGTGGGCCAGCACTGAGAGCTGTATGCCGCGCCGGCACAGGGCTGGACACCATCGATCTGGTTGCCGCGAAAGCGCTAGGCATCACTGTCATCTTCGCGCCAGGCCTGAACGCTCAGACTACTGCCGAGCATACCTTGATGTTGTTGCTGATGGCGGCGCGCCGCGCGGCAACGCTAAATGCCCATGTAAAGGCCGATCACTGGTCTATTCGTGACACGTATATGGGCATTGAGCTGAACGGTAAGACACTGGGGATCATAGGTCTGGGCAGTATCGGTCGGCGCGTCGCTGAGTTTGGAGATGCGCTCGGCATGAAAGTCATCTACTGGAGCAGATACAGCCGCGATGACCGCTGGGCTTATCGTAGCTTAGACAGTCTGTTAAGCGAAGCCGATGCAATTAGCCTCCATATAGCGCTCACAGAGGAAACGCGCCATTTGATAGGGGCGCGCGAATTTGCACTGATGAAGCCCGGCGTTATCCTGGTCAACACCGCACGCGGCGCACTCATTGACCAGGCAGCTTTGTGCAAAGCGATAGAGTCAGGACGTGTCGGTGCTTTTGCCGCTGATGTACTGGAGCAACAGCCACCAGACCTGCGCAAGGATGAATGCCTGTTAGACAGTGAACGTGTGACTCTTACCCCTCACGTCGCTGGTCTCACTGACCGAACCTATCGAGAGGTTTGTCTCTTCTGCGCACATAACGTCCTGGCTGTGGTCAAAGGCGAGCTACCTGATCCGCGCTCGGTCTTTTGCTAGGCAAATTCTTCGTGTTGGGTTACTATTGCCGTTAACCAAACAATCCTCAGAAGGAGGCTAACCATGCTCATCTCTATGCACAACTGGATGCGCGCAGAACCTGTAGAGACCACCATTCGCCGACTGGCCAAGTATGGTTATGATGCAATTGAGATCAGCTACGACAGCGTTGAACTATCGCCAGGCGCACCAGGCACGGCCGCTGTGCGCAGGATGCTCGCAGAGCACAAGATTAAATGCTATGGCTCAATTAGCCTTATGTTCAAGGGGCGCGATTTAATTCACGCTGATCCGGCCGTGCGTGCTAGCTCAGTAGAGTATCTAAAGAAATGTGTAACAATGGTTGACGAGCTCGAGGGTCGGGTGATGTCCATCGTGCCCAGCGAAGTCGGCAAAGTGAGACCAATGGCTTCTCCTGAAGAAGAATGGCGCTGGGCCATTGAAGGATTAAAGGAGGTATACGACCATGCCAAGGCGCGCGGGGTGAAGATAGCCATTGAGCCGCTCAACCGCTTCGAGACTAACTTTCTCAATCGTCATGATCAAGCCCTGCTACTGGCCAAAGAGGTCGGTCCGGATGTTGGGGTATGCCTGGACGTGTATCACATGAACCAGGAAGAAGCTGACATGTTCAAGGCCATCGAGAACGCCGGCGACAAGCTCTACGACCTTCATGTGGCCGACAACAATCGCATGGCTTGCGGTATGGGCATGCTGGATTGGGCCAGGCTGTTCCAGACCTTGAAGAAGATCAACTACGACGGAGCGCTCACCGTTGAATTTGTGCCACCAATTGACCGCACCCCTGCCAATCCATATAAGAATGCTCTGGCAGCTGCTGATAAGACTCTAACGCCAGAACAACTCAAGTTTATAGAAGATCACGGCAGCGGCATCCTGAGTGAGGAGTTTTACTCATGGTTGGTAGAAGTCTCTATCAACACCCTGCGCAAATACATGTGACTGGTTCGGGTGCTCTGATATCTCCCTTACTACCTGTCTATGAGCAGCGCCGCGCTTCGCTCAAGTAGCGGGCGCGCTCCTCGCAGGTCAACTCGCGTGCGGCTAGGGATTGCGCGCGGCTGAGCAGCGCATCGCGCCGGCGCAGGTGCACGCGCACCAGGCCATCGGCGCTCGCGCTCACCGCGCGCTCCGCGTCCAAATCGGCGAGCCGCGCCGGCGCAGCATGACCATACAGCGCGAAGTCCACCTTGTTGGCGACCGGTGGCAGGTCGTCCGCGCGCCACTCCCCTAGCGCCGCGCCATCGCGCGGGTCGAGGCGCAGCGCAGCCTGGGGGGTCAACACGCCGATCTGGCCATCGCGCAGAAAGGCCACCCGGCTGATGACGGCGGTCTGCTGGAACGGGCCGGCCAGCAAGCTGCCCGTCGCCACATCCCACACCCGCACCGCGCGGTCGGCGCCGCCGGTGATGAGCCGTCGGCCATCCGGCGAGAAGGCGACGGCGGTCACCGCGCCGGCGTGACCGCTGAGCACGGCCACGGGTTGGCCGGTCGTCGCATCCCAGATGCGCGCGGTGCGGTCGGCGCTGGCCGTGGCGATCGCCTTGCCGTCCGGCGAGAACGCGACACTCGTCACCGCTCCCTGATGCCCCCGAAAGGTGACGAGCACCTTGCGCGTCCCGATCTCCCACAGGCGAGCCAGCCTATCCCGGCTACCGGTGAGCAGGAAGGCGCCATCTGGCGAGAGGCGCGCGTCGTTCACAGCCGCAGGGTGCCTGAGCGCGCCCTCGTCCGGGGCAGCCAAGGCCAGGGCTTGGCGCAGCGCATCCTCAGACTGCGCCGTGGGCGCGGCACGCTCGGCTTCGATGGCGATCAGCAGCGCGAGCTGTGGGTCGCTGGCGAGTTGATTCACCGCCACCGCTGCCAGTTCGCGTGAGCGGACGATCTTCACCTCCGCCTCCGCCGTGGCGCGGACGGCGGCTGCGCCGGCGGACTCCGCGCTGGCGCGCGTGGCGAGGGCGCTCGCCGTCGCCTGTAACACGATGGCGCGCTGTTCGCGGTCTGCCACGCTGGTGGCCAGCGCGATCGCCGTGGCGCGCTCGCTGAGCGCCGCTGACTGTCCGGCGATGGCCTGGGTCGCCGCCGCTTCTGCGACGGCGCGCGTGGCGAACGCGGCCTGTTCGGCCTGCCGCGCTGCGGCTGCCCGCGCCTCCGCCGTGGCGCGGGCGGCCTCGGCCTCGCCGGCCTGCCGGAGGGCGCGCGTCGCCTCGGCCTGGGCCAGCGCCTGCGCCGTCGCCGCCGCGTCGGCGCGCGCGCTGGACTGCGCCGCCTGGAAGAGCGCGACCGCGCCGAAGATCAGGGCCAGGCCCACTGCCACTCCTGCGCCAGCGGTGACCACTTGCATCCGCCGCAGGCGCGCCGCCTGGCGCGCGAAGTGCGATTGCGCGGCCTGTTCCCCCAGCGCCCTGCGCAGGGGTTGCGCGGTCGGCGCATCCGGCACCAGCGCAGCCGGCCTATCTTCCTCGCGCTCGCGGATCGGCCCGAAGTCAATGTAATCGGCCAGCGTCAGGTGCTTCGGCTGGCCGCGCCGGACGGGGATGGCCAAAAAGAGCTGGCGCAGGCCGGTTTGTAAACGGGTGAGCGGATCGGGGTCGCCATCCAGATCATTGACCAGCCGCGCGACCAGGGCTGGCTCGATCGTCGCGCCCACCTCCAGCGCCGGCAGCACGATCGCGCGCGCCAGCTCTGTTGTGCGCATCATCGGCACCTCAACGAGGTTCGCCGCGATCAGCGCGCTGAGCGCGGGATAAGGGGACAGCTTTGGCAGCGCCTCGGCGCGCATCACCCAGATCGTGAGCAGGCGCGCCGGGGGTCGCGCGCTAAGCTGATCGAAGAAGCGTAGGCAATCTGCCCCATCCTGCCCGTCCACCGACGAGCAGATCGCCTCGAGCGGGTCGAGCACGAGCACCAGGCGACGCTTGGCATCCTCCCCCAGCGCCATCTCCACGAAGGTATGCAGGTCGGCAGGCGTTCGCAAGCCGCCGCGACGGATCGCCGCGACGATATCCGCGGCCAGGCCGGCCTGCGCCCCCAGCTCAGCGCAGGTCTCGCACAGACGGCGCAGCGGATTCGTGCCAAGCGCGACGCTGCCGATCAGCCAGCGGTCGCTATCCGGCAGCGCCCCGCTGCGCAAGGCGAAGATCACGCCAGCCTGGACCAGCGAGGTCTTGCCGACCCGCGGCGGGCCGGCGATGGCGACTGCTGGCGCGCCGCGCTCGATGCGCTCCAAGATGGCCTCGAGCTGTTTCTCGCGGCCAAAGTACAAGCGAGCGTCGGCTTCGCTGAAGGGCTGCGGGCCGATATACGGACAGCGACCATCGAAAGGACGTG
>Ga0197142_1004332_pt1 | contig 11526 bp, 6 predicted proteins | sample GBS60_MetaG_FD_148614 | JGI IMG/M metagenome (GOLD analysis project Ga0197142, IMG submission 148614) | Sediment microbial communities from Great Boiling Springs, Gerlach, Nevada, United States - GBS 60_MetaG | ecosystem: Environmental > Aquatic > Thermal springs > Hot (42-90C) > Sediment... | reverse complement strand
CCAGTCGGTGAAACTCATGTAGAATGCAGAGATCATGGGGTAGAATCGCACGAAGACAAAAAAGGTAAGTGGTACAAGTAGGAACAGATACGCCGTCATTATCTTCTTGTGTCTCAGCTTCATTGTCTCACCTCGTAAGGGCGCGACAAAAGTCGCGCCCACATTTCACTTACCCACCGACATCCAGAACTTGTCCAGAATCTCCTGCTCCTCCTGTGCGGCTTCCCTGAACGCCTGCTCGGGAGACACACCCTTGAGCCACACTTTGTCGACGGCGTCCATCATGACTTTCCTTTGAGCCGTCTCATCCACGAAGAAGGTTGCATGTGCGTACTCGAGTCCTCTCAAGAACGGGCCGTAGATCGGGTCGTTGTAATACTTCTGTGCAACTGCCGGGTTGGCCGGAAGTTCTCCAACTTTCTCGAGCCACATCTCCATGACCATTTCGCTCGCGAGGAACTTCACGAACTTTATCGCCGCGTCCAACTTTTCTCCCGTGCAAGTGCTCGTGATTCCGTTCGCCCAGAAGGAAGCGAAGTTCGATTTGATACCGTTGTGTTCGGGCAATTCAGCCACACCGAAGTTAATACCAGCTCTCTTGAGAGCTGCGATCCTGAAAGATCCATCAATATTCATCGCCGCCGATTGCGATGTGAAAGCCGTTATGTCGTCGTTCATGAATCCTGGATAACCAACCTTGTGAACGGTTATGAGGTCGGTGTAGAACTTGAGTGCCTCAGGGACTTCATGGTAGGTCACTTTCGTGTAATCATCGTTGTAAGGCGAACCACCGAACTGTCTCACAAGAACTTCTCTTATCCAATGATGACCCTGCCCGGACGGCTGGGTCGCTAAACCTGCTTGAACTATGTTGCCCTGTTTGTCGTACTTCGTGAGCTTCTTTGCCACCTCCACCAACTCTTGCAAGGTTCTCGGTGGTTTTTCAGGATCGAGTTTGGCTTCCTTGAAGAGATCTTTGTTCCAGAACAATGCGAGGCTCCTCACGGCTATGGGTATGGCGTATCTTTTACCCATGAACTCAACGCCTTTCGCGACAAACGGGAAGAAGTTCTTTTGGAAGTATTCATCGGAGAACTCGTTTTCTGGAAGTGGTTGCAGATAACCGGACGTGACATACTTCGGTATCCAACCGTAGTAGAGATTCACGACATCTGGTCCGGTACCAGCCGGGACCGATGCCGCCACCTTTTCGTTGAAGGCCTCGTAAGGAAATGTCACGTGTTCTACCTCGATGTCTGGATAAAGTTTTTGGAACTCCTTGATGAGCTCGTCGATGGCTTTGACTTTGGTTTCGAAGTAGTACTGCCAGTAGACGATCTTCACTTTGCCAAAAACTGACAGAGACAGCACCAGCAGGATCGCGAGAGTCACCAGCAAAAACCTCTTCATAACGACACCTCCTTTTGAATGGGAAACCCCTTGGTGAAAGGGAACACTCTGTCGAGATTTTGAGTTCGTTAAGTACCATTACTAACCCAAATTTTAATGGACTTGAAACTTTGTGTCAAGTAAATCCTTAAGTGATTTCACATCGCTTTCGCGCTAAATTAGTGCCAATTGACGATTAAAGATAAGAAATCTCCGTTTTCCTCCGGTTTCCTGTGTCTATCTTGTTCTCGCAGTCAGAACAATTTAAATTGAACTTCTACATTCACTTACAACGACACTTGGAAACGGTGCTCTCTGCCATGCACGATTCGGCCGTTCACTCTCTGTACAACACCAAGGCGCTTATGGGCTTGAGCTCAATCTTTCCAGCGAGTTTGTAAAGAACTTCAACGCCGGCGTGTTCGTTGTCCACAACGACGTTCCATTCTCCTTCCGGCAGTTCGAATTCCACCGGTTGCACGTTGCCGTTGTAGATCACCAAGATATCTTTCCAAGGATCGTTGTTCGCGTGGTCTTTCAACACGAAGGCGACGACGCGCCTTGGGGTGTTTAAAAAGACCAGATGTTTTTTGATCTGCCCCGCATCCCTCATCCTGAACGCCGGGTGTGTCTTTCTGAGTTCTATCAAACCTCTGTGGTACTCGAACACGTCGATGAACTGCGCTTTCCTTTCGTAATCGAGCGCGTTCAAAGAGATCGGAGCGTTGTAAGAGTTGTCGTTGAAGTTCTTCGTCCTGCAGAAATCTTGACCCGCGTGGAGGAATGGAACACCTTGGCTCGTCAAGATGATCGCCCCAGCGAGTTTTTGCGCGTTCTTGAGTTCTTCTTCAGTCCAAGTTTTTGTTTTGTCGGCCTTCGCTGCCAGATAATTCTTGTCCCAAAGCGTGTGGTTGTCGTGACATGCAGCGTAGTTTATGGTCTGCTCGGATGAAGATGCGAAGTCTTTGATCGTTCCACCGTAATCTATGCTTCCCACAACACCGCGCTTCAATCTCGTCTCCGCTCCGAAAGTTCCAAGCACGAAGCCTTTAGTGGTTGGATTGAACACAGAACCACGGATCGCATCTCTAATGGAATCGTTGAACACTGCGATCCTCGCATTTCCAAGATGATGCTTTCCAAACCTGACTTGTGCACCCCAACCTCCCCAAGGTTCACCGTAGATGATCACGTTTGGATTGATCTCTCTCAGAGTTTTTTCGACCAACAGCATCGTTTCTTTGTCTATCAAACCCATCTGGTCGAAGCGAAAACCATCCACGTGGAATTCTTTGGTCCAGTACGTGACTGTGTCGAGTATCAACCTTCTCATCATCAACCTCTCACTCGCCGTTGTGTTTCCGATGCCACTCTCGTTTATGTACTGGCCAGCTTTGTCCACGCGGTAATAGTAGTAAGGCACAGCTTGATCGAGCGGTGAGAGTTCTCCGACACCGTAAGTGTGCGGAAAGACAACGTCCACTATTACTCCAATGTTGTTCCTGTGGAAGGCTTGAACCATCTTTTTGAACTCTCTTATACGCTCAGCTGGATCGAACGGGTTCAAACTGTACATACCTTCAACGGCCATGTATAGATACGGATCGTAGCCCCAGTTGTAGCGATTTTCGAAGTCTCTGTTGATCTCATCCCCAGTGTAGAAATCGTTCACAGGTAGGATGTGAACGTGCGTCACTCCGAGTTCTTTGATGTGATCCAACCCCGTGGTGACGCCGTTTGGACCTCTCGTGCCTTCTTCGATCAATCCGAGATAGCTACACTTGTTCTTCACCCCACTGGTCAAAGAACCTGTCATGTCGGCGACGTGTATTTCATAGATGATCGCATCCACGTAGGAATCGAGTTTCACCCAAGTGTCTTTTTCCCATTCGAGTGGGTTGGTCTTTTCAAGGTCCAAGATCGCACTGTAGCGACTCTGCACAGAAACAGCTTTCGAATACGGATCGACCGATTCTCTTTCTTTACCGTAATTGAAGTATCTGTATCTGTAGAGCCAGCCTTCGAAGTCTCCTTCCAATCTCGTGTACCAAACGCCTTTCTCACGTCTTTGCATGTCCACGATCAAGTCTGGCTCTTCCTTTTCACTCTTGTAGAGCAACAGCTTCACCCACTTGCTCACGGGTGACCAGACATAAAACTCGCTGAAGTGGGGTGTGTAGAGACAACCTAATGGAGCATCGTAATAGAGTTGGTCCAAAACCTCGATCGCGTACACCCTCGCGGGCTTGAAACCTTCCACGTGCAGGAAGATGTCTTTCGAGAGGTCTTCTTCGCTGAGTGATTCTGCCAGATTCACCAAGAAGTGTCTGGTTCTGGTTATATCGGTTGGGTCGGCTTTCTCTAAACTTGCAAGTTTCACTTCTCTTTCATCGACGAAGAGCTTCACCTTGTCGAGATAGGTTTTCGTTTCGATCGGGTTGGTGGCGTAGGCTTCTATCGTCGAAAAGTCTTTGAGCCTTGCAAAGAAAATTCTCGGACTCGTGTCTGGTCTTTTTCTGAAAATCTCCTCCACCCCCTGCAAGATCCAAACTTCGGCGAAGTTGTCCTCGATCTCTATGAACCTGTCCTTCGCAACATCCTTCGCTTCCCACTCTTTGAGTCTGACGATGATTCCGACCTTTGTCAAGTCCATGTCCAAAACGACCGTGGCTTTGAGACCAAAATCGTCGACCTCGTCGAACTGGTAAGCTTTGCCTTCTTGTCCTATCGGCTCAACGGGCCAGATCCACAGGTTCCAACCTTCGTAGTTTCCATCGAACCTGTGATAGTGAACAACAATCGTGGTGGCTGAAAAGAGGACGGTCACGTACAGAACGACTATGAGCGAAAAGATCTTTCGCATCGTAACACCCCCGAGCATTATTCTACCCAATTTTGCTCGGTGTTCATAACGGCAGAATCAATGCGTTGACGATTCGGTGATAATCGTCAGATGTCAAAAGGATTTCAACTGATGATTTCTGAACGAATTCTTGAAAAATGGGGACCATTTCCCACCAGAAGGTTAAAAATCTCAGAGATCTGTTTTTCTAAGGAATATCTGTTTTCAACAAACCTCCGGTACGCTTCGCTATTGTATTCACTCGAAACGAGCGTGGGGATCTCGTCAATGAAGTTGAAGATCAAATCCTTGGGCCACAGACTCTCTGATCCGCAGAAGTTGTGTACCAACGGTTTTATACCGCAAGCCATCGCTTCGGCGATGTTATAACCAAAACTTTCGTGCACACTCGTTGAGAGAACAAAATTCTTATCCTCCAAAAACTCTTCGATGTTTTTCACATATCCTTGGAAAACAACGTTCTTTTCTAAGCCAGTTTCCTTCAGCAAATGGGTGAAGTAAAAGTGGTACCTCAAATCTTGAAAATCCCCAGCGATCGATAGATTGTACCTCGGATCGATCTTCACCAGCTGCCCCATCACCTGTAACCACATCGCAGGGTCTTTCTTGTAGTTTATGTGAGCAACGACAGCTATGTTGTATCCTTTCTCGCGAGGTTTGAACTTGAACTTGTTCAGATCCAAACCGTTGTACACCACGACTGTCCTATCCTTGATCTGCTCATAAACTTTGGGATGGTAGGTCGCGATGACCTCTTTCATGTGTTCCGCGACGAGGATTAACGCGTCTATTTTCCTCCAGTCAATCTTTCCAAGAAAAGCGTTCGTGAGTGCCTCGTAGCTGTGCAATCGACAAACGATTTTTTTGCCCATCTTCTCCAACTTGTTCGTGATCTCCACCGCCAGCTCGTTCGCCCATTCGAGCCAGACTATGTCCGCCCACTTGTAGGCTTGAACTATCTGATTTCCATCTCTGGTCACGACCAACTTCACTTCGAAAACGTTCGAGAGCACCTGCGCGATGTCCTTTATGAAGTTGTCCAAACCTGGCAGACAAAAGATAGCGATCTTTTCGGTTCTTTTGAACTTCGCCTTGGCTTGCTCGAACTTCTCTCTCATCTCTGGCAAATCACTCAACTGCGCGGCTTTCGAATAATAATGAAGCGCCATGGGAATGTTGTTCTGTGCGAGCTGTGTGTCTCCCAAAAGATCGTACACTTCCCAAGTTTTGTCTTTGATCCTCGTCAGATAGCGCCAAGATTCGAAGAAGTTCTTCTTCTCGAACAAGACCTTCGAAAGATTGAAAAGCACATCGTCGTTGGTCGGATCGAGTTTCAAAGCTTTTTGAAAGTGTTCTAAGGCTTTATCCAGTTCTCCTTCTTGGTAGAAAGTTATTCCAAGGGTGTTATGGTGCACCCAGGTGGTCTCGTGTTCTGGAACACGTGCATCGGTTTTCAACGGTGTTTGATCTACCGACAAGATGCTTCCACCACCTGAACACCCTCTAATATCTTGGGTGTAGATTTCCATCTTTCCTTGTTCAACATTGTCGTTGCGCAGTTTCAGCGCCGAAAGGCTTTGAAAAAACTTGAAGGCAGGAGTGCGGAGATACAGATCGGCGACCCTAACTATCTCTTCAAAAACACGAACATCAGAGTCCGTCGTGGAGACATTGCTCAGGAAGGCCAACCCAAGAATCCTTGATAGGTAATAACAGTAAGGAGCATTCCTGATAGAGTTTCCACTCAATAAGAAGACAGGTGTCCCAGCGATATCCAAGGTGCTAGGATAAGGACAGGTGTTTATCACTGAACTTCTCATGGTACCCAGTGTCAAATGGGATTGCAAATGTTTGACAAACCTTATTCTGGTGATGTTCGTACCGACGTACATCTCACTGTGCTTCTTCGAAGTTCGGTGATCCCCTTCTCTCGTGAAAACTGCTGTTTTAGAAAAACCAATCCTTGCGCCGCTAAGAATCATCTTGCAGAACAAATCGAAATCCCCATCCACGTTGAAGAGATTTATATCGAACCCTCCCACGCTTTCGTAGACATCCTTCTTGAACACTGATGAAGATCCACCAAGAAAACACCAAAAAGATAGAATGAAAAATTTTTCGACATTAGACACACTGCAGAGTTTTTTTATAATATCATTACTCACAGTGAATTTTTGGGAGATCCTCTTTGGCTCAGTACCAAAGAAAAAATCGGTCGAGAAAACCAGATCGTAACCGTCACCTATCAAACTTAGATCTTTTTCCAGCTTATCGTCGCTCACGTACGCGTCATCCGCACTGATCCAGGCTATGACTTGGGAATCAGAGTTCTTCACAGCGTTGTCCAAGGTTACAGATGCACCCAGATTCCTCGGATTATTCAGAACTTTCATGCCACCAAGTTTTGTTCGTTTCGCAATGCGGCAGAGCATCTCTAAAGACTCGTCCGTCGACCCATCATTCACGGTCACCCACTGAACATGATGAGCTATCGTTTGTTTTTCCAATGATTCATGCAGTTCCTGAAGGAAATTTGCAGCGTTGTAGACGGGTGTTACGACACTCACCCAAGGTTGATCTCTGGGAGGATTTTCCCAAACCAAAGTGGGTTGTATCGAAGCATCATCCCTGGTGACCATGTTTTGCGCCCTATTCAAGTATTTTCTCAGAATCTCGTTCAATGTCTCTACGTCCTTGTGGAAAATGAATTCAGAGACGTCATTTTCACTCACCGGTCGATCCCCCCGCCACGAACTTGTACATTTCAGTCCATACATCAGGAAAACGCTCACCCATCCTCGAGAGAAAATCTTTCAGCTTCGCCACGTTCACATAAAACTCTACAGGATAACTCTCATTACCCCAAAGTTCGTACTTCAGATCAAAATTTTTTCTCATGAACTCGACCACGTCTATGACTCTCACGGGCAATTCATGCGCAAGGTTACAAACTTCAATTTCTTTGGTCTGCTCTTGAATTAAATTCACACTCTTCACAAGAATTTGCGCTACGAACCAAACTGGTAGAGGATTCAGGTAAGATGTCCCGCTGCCGAACACTTTCAGCGTCGTACCGGTTTTTACGGCATTCTTGATGGCCGTCATCAGTCTCGTCTGTTTCTCGCCCTCACCAAAGGCATACATGAGTCTGTAGATCAGAACCCTTGAGCCACTCATTTTGACACCACATCTCAGAGTCTGTTCGGCCAACAGCTTCGCCAAGCCATACGAATTCTTCACCGGATAAACATCCTTTTCATCTACAACTGCTTTCGAACCGTAATAGATGGCGGCCGAACCGAGATAGACTACGAATCCTTGAAAACCCTTGCTGAATATGTCGTCGATGTATTTGGTTTCCATCTCATAGACACACGCGAAATCGCGCTCGGCAAGATTGTGGTTCGAGTTCCCCGCCGCGATCAACAAAACTTGCGTTTTGTTCAGAAATCTCTCAGTGAACTGGTGAAAATCCACGCAGTTGCCATTCAACCTTTTTGTGAAGTAGACACCAAGCACGTTATCAGCTCCGAATTTCTCTTGGGCCATCTTGAAGATCCAGCTACCGACGAAACCGCTCGCCCCGATGACAGCTATGTATGGTTTCTCAAAAGACTTCGATACCACTTCACCACCTCCTCTATACCCTGATCTATCCCAACCTTAGGTGAATAACCTAACTCTTTGATCTTTTTGATCGAAAATTTCTTTTGAAGAGACAAGAACTTTTCGGGAGGTTCGACTAACCTTATCAGTTCTTCGCTTGCACCAGCCGCTTTCACACACTTTTTGGCCAGTTCTTCAGTGGTTATGTACTCATCGCTACCTATGTTGTAAGCCTCATAAACGCGAGGTTGAAATTCGTGTCTGTGTAGAACCAACATTACTCCCTCGACGAAATCGCCCACATAACACCAAGCCCTGCTAGATCCCCTGTGTACGATCAAAGGTTTCCCAACGAGCGCATTGTAGATAAACTGGTCCAGTGCTGACTTGTATTTGCTGGGATACACTCCGGGACCATAGACCATGAAAGGCCTCACACCCACGGCTTGCAGTTCATAGTTTTTCACGTAATGAGCCACTAGTGCTTCTCCGAAAAGCTTGCTCATCGCATACACGTTTGTCACGTCAAAGGGGGAGACATTGAATAAATCAGGTTCTTCAACACAAGAAGAGTCGTCGAACCTCTTACCGTAGACCTCAGACGTGCTAAAATAAATCAGCTTCGAGCCACTCTCCAAACACAGTTGAATCAAGTTGATGACTCCCACGTCGTTCACGTAAATCATTTTTTGCGGGTGCTCTTCCCCAACAAGACGCCCCACCTCACCAGCGGTGTGAATCACGACATCGAAAGGACCGTTCACCTTAAAGACTCGCCAAAGCTCGGAAAAATTGGTCACATCAGCCCTCACGTACTCATCGAAGTCGCGAATCTGAAGATCGACCGACACCACTTCATGACCGAATCTCCTTAAAGTGCTCACCAAGTGCGTACCTATGAAACCTAAACCACCTGTTACTAGCACCTTCATAACGCTCACCTCGATCACTCTGACTGAGCAGCTCATTTAGTTTCCTACCTCTTGAACATTCTGTGTATCATCCAGAAATTCCTTGAAAAAACAAAAGGCGGGCGTGAGCCCGCCTTTCGTGTTGTTCGATGTGTTATCGCAACAGTTGCAGCACCGTCTGTGGCAACGCGTTCGATTGTGCCAACATCGCCATGCTCGATTGCATCAAGATCTGTTGCTTGGTGAACTCCATCATTTCTTTGGCCATGTCTGCGTCTCTGATTCGAGACTCTGCAGCTGTCAGGTTCTCCGCAGCTACTCCAAGGTTGCTTATCGTGTGTTCGAGCCTGTTCTGCACAGCTCCGAGCCTTGCGCGTGCGGTGCTGACTTTGTGGATCGCTGCGTCTATGACCATGATCGTTCTTTCTGCACTGTTCTGGTCTGTGACTTTCAAAGACTCTTCTGTGAGTCCAAGTGCGGCTGCTCTCATGTCGTCGAGGCCTGCTATCATGTTGTGTCCTTCGTTCGCACCGATCTGGAAGATCAGCGAGGTGTCTTCATACCACCTTTCCTCAGCTCTCACAACACCACTGTCAACTACCTCTTCCATTGGCAAAGCGCCACCGAAGGAGTTGATGTTGTACACATTAGTTAGCCAAGTGAAGATAACACCTTTGAGACCACCTGCAATGTTTATGTCGAACGTTGTATCGGTAGTATTGTAACTAATGGATCCTGTGACTGTCCCGTAGATAGCCAGACCACTGCTGAAGTCAACTATGGGTGCGCTCGCAAGGCCTGTCTCGTTGAAGTAGTTTATTCTCACATCCAACGCGCTTGTACCAGCTCCAGTAAACTGGCCTACCTCGACGACGTAGGAACCTTCGTTCACATCATCAAAAGTTAAGTTCACCGATGTCGCAAGCGTGACTCTGAACGAATTCACGAAGGCAGATACCGTGTCGATTCCTATAGAGGCATCAGAAACAACGAATTCGAACCTGAGACCGCCAACCGTTGTTATGTATGACGAAGAGATCGCCTCGCTGGATACAGCGAAGTCAAACACCGTTGCCCCACCAGCGAGCACAGCCACAGTTCCATTTGTGATTGATATTGTGAATGCTCCCAAAGTTCTGCCAGCAATGGTAAAGTTAAACGACGCATCGTTAGAAACATTAGAACCACTTGCAAGTTCGATTCCTCTTATATCACCAGACTGTGAAGCTTTCAGATCGAAGTTACCACCCGTGACCACTTTGACGTCTGGATTGTGTCTGAAGCTTTCGATCTTCCCATCCAAGAGCTTCATCGTGTTGAATTCGGTCGTTCTTGCGATCCTGTCTATCTCTTCTCTGAGTTGGTCGAGCTCGGCTTGGATCTGGTTCCTATCGACGTTGGTGTTGGTGTCGGACGCGGCTTGGACTGCGAGCTCCCTCATCCTCTGAAGGATCGAATGAACCTCCGTCAGCGCTCCTTCCGCTGTCTGAATCAAGGATATGGCGTCCTGCGCGTTCTTGACGGCCATGTTCAAGCCTCTGATCTGGCCTCTCATCTTTTCGCTGATCGCCAAACCAGCTGCGTCGTCTCCTGCTCTGTTGATTCTCAGACCAGAGGAGAGTTTCTCGAGCGTCTTGCTCATCGAATACTGCGTCTCGCTCATGCTCCTCCAAGCGTTCAACGCGTTGATGTTGTGATTGATACGCATATCCGCACCTCCCTGTTCTTCTCACCGCCTCCCTGGCGGTGGATTCTCTCACCAACGGGCCCGTTGGTTTTCATTAGTTATATCGGCAGGTTGAGGGAGGATTTTAGAGGAATGGTCGTGAGCGTGTATCGATGGAGAAGAATTTTCTCTACGGTGAAAGAAGAAAAAATAAAGGTCCCCTCGTCGGGGACCTTGAAACTCTATGTACAGTTCGAAGTTCAGTGCTGATTGGAAGAACTTGACTCGAAGGAAAACTTTCGTCGGTGAAACTGCTTTATTTGGAAATTTGAACCCATGTTGATAAAGGCTGGTTGAAATGTCGATTTCACTCGGGAGCGCTTGATATTTTTGGATATAGCTCACAGAATCTGAGGAATTAGAATGAAACCAATGTAGGTTCCCACTTCCGGCCGGATGATCTTTCCTCTGGAGCGCTCCCATTGATATGTATACGGGCATAAACATTGAGAATTCGAAACAAAATTATGAACATCGAAGGACGGTCCCGTGAAAAGGGATGATCTTGTTGGCGCAGGTGGGATAACAGCTTCAAGGTGGTAGGATTTGAATACAAAAGATCTCGAGGAGGCGAACGGTATGGAACAGCTCGTCAGGCCTTCGGGTTCTTGGGTCGCGCTCGTGACACCATTCACTGAGAGAGACGAAGTCGACATCGATGGTTTCAAGAAGCTGGTGGATTTTCATGTAGCGAATGAGACGGACGGGTTGATATTCATGGGTTCAACGGGAGAAGCGACTTCGTTGTCGATGGAAGAAAGGAAGTTGATCATCCAAGAGATGGCGAAGTATTGCAAAGGAAAGATCAAAGCCTTCTTCGGAACGAGTTGCTCAACGACGAAAGACACCGTGGAACTCTCGCAGTTCGCTGAAGCGTGCGGTGCGGACGGAATTCAACTCGTGGTTCCTCCTTATATAGTGCCTCCACAGGAAGCGATCTTCGAGTTCATCGCAACGGTGGCAAAATCTGTGAACATAGCCGTGACGATCTACAACAATCCATCCAGAGTCGTGGCGAACATCGATCCTTC
>Ga0197142_1004331_pt1 | contig 11527 bp, 9 predicted proteins | sample GBS60_MetaG_FD_148614 | JGI IMG/M metagenome (GOLD analysis project Ga0197142, IMG submission 148614) | Sediment microbial communities from Great Boiling Springs, Gerlach, Nevada, United States - GBS 60_MetaG | ecosystem: Environmental > Aquatic > Thermal springs > Hot (42-90C) > Sediment... | reverse complement strand
ACAATAAAGTGAACCACTACTTTTGACTTGGAAAATTAGCTGTTAGGTGCTTGTTGAGATTTCTATAAATTCTCCTATTTTTCTAAATTTTTCGTAGCGTTTTTCAAGAAGTTTTTCGATGGAGAGTTCTTCGAGGTTTTTGAGGTGTTTAACGATGGATTTTTTGAGACTATGCATGATTTCGTTTTGCTCAGAAGAAACTTTCCATTGCACTGGTTCGGGAATTATCTCGTCAACGATTCCGAAGTTGTATAGGTCTGAAGCTGTTAATTTTAGGCTTTCGGCTGCTTTCGGTGCTAGTGATGCATCTTTCCAAAGAATAGCTGCGCAACCTTCGGGAGATATGACCGAGTAGATAGCATTTTCCATCATTATTATTCTGTCACCGACGCCAATGGCCAAAGCTCCACCAGAACCACCTTCACCTATGACCACAATCAGAATTGGCGTTTTAAGATTTGCCATTTCGCGCAGGTTGTAAGCTATTGCTTCGGCTTGACCTCTTTCTTCAGCGTCGATGCCCGGGTAAGCTCCCGGAGTGTCTATAAAACTTATGACAGGTCTTCCGAATTTTTCGGCAAGTTTCATGACTCTCAAGGCTTTGCGATAGCCTTCGGGTTTAGGCATCCCAAAGTTACGGAATTTTCTGGCTTCCATGTTCCGACCTTTTTGATGTCCCACAAAAGCCGTTTCTATTCCATCAATTGAGGCAATACCGGCTATTATTGCCGGGTCGTCAGCGAATCTTCTGTCGCCGTGTATCTCGACCACGTTTTCGAATATAGCTTCCAAAATATCTGATGTATAAGGTCTTTCAGGATGTCTTGCCGTTAAAACTCTTTGAAAAGCCTCTGTTTGCATATAATCAAAATTTTAAATTTTCGGCACGGCGGATTTCCAATTTGCAAATCGAATTTCCCTTGCCATTATTCGTTTTTCGTTTGTTTTGTGTTTCTTTTGACCGTAATGAAAACACCTGCAAAAATTAAAAATGCCCCGATTACCGTTGATGTGCTAATGGTTTCGCCGAGGAAAATCACGGCCGAGGAAAATCCAACAAGAGGCTGAAAGTAAATATAAACAGCAACAGAGGAAGGGGAAATCTTTGATAGTGCCATTGCGTTCAGAATGTAGGGAATGCAAGTTGCAAAGATGGCTATGTAACCTACCAGTAGCCATACCTTTAACGGAATTTCGGAAATTTCAACTTGAGAGAGAGAGAAAAGACCGAGCGGAACACAAAACAAGCTTGCAAAGATAAAAATCCAAGTTATCGACTTCATTGCACCTTGACGCAAAAACGTTTGTTTTGAGATAGCAACGTAGGTTCCGTATGAAAGTGAATTCAAAACTATAAGAATGTCGCCTATCGTTGTTTGCGATGAAAACGAAGCATTTTTAATGTCAATTAGAATTAACACCCCGATGAGACCGCAAAGAATTCCGAGCAACTTTGCCGGATGAAACTTTTCCATTCTCAAAAATATGCCGATTGCCAGCGTGAAGATCGGTATTGTCGCCGCTAAGAGCGAGGTATTTGCAGCTTTTGTTAGAGAAAGCCCACCGATGAAAAAAAGCTGATTAAAGGTGACGCCGAGAAAACTAAGCAAGAAAAGATTGAAATAGTCTCTGCGATTATCTAAATGCAGGTCTCCACGGTAAAGCCTTTGAAACATAAACAAAACAATCGCCGTTATGAAGACGCGAAAGCCGACCAGAGAAACTGCCGGGATCTCTTGCAAGACAATTTTTCCTATTACAGGTAAGGTTCCGAAGAGAATTTGAACGGTTATAAGCCAAAAATGCGGGAGAATATCTTCAGACACAACCTCTTGATCTGATCCATTCAACCTTTTTTCCGAGTTTTTCATTTGATTGTAGATGCTTCAAGTTTCTGCTGTGGGCTAATTGCAAGTTTGGCTTCAGGAAGAAATTGATTGAAAAGCTTACGGATTTTTTCTTCATCAGAGTTATCGACGGCTTCTGCGAGTTTTGAAAGCATTATTTCAACCTCTTTCAAGGGATATTCGGTTATTTTACCGATGAAAATTTTAGGGTGCTTCGTTTTGATCAGACTTTCCCTTATTGACTCTAGTTCTTCAAAGAGTTTTTCACCAGGACGAATTCCGGTGAAAACTATCTCGATGTCTTCGTAAGGTTCTAAACCTGAGAGGCGGATCATATCTTCGGCCAGGTCGAGGATTTTGACAGGTTTACCCATATCGAGCACGAAGATCTCGCCGCCTTTTCCTAAAGCACTGGCTTGAAGTACTAATTGTGTTGCTTCAGGTATTGTCATGAAATATCGGGTCATTCTCGGATCGGTGACGGTTATAGGACCACCTTTTAGAATTTGCTCTCTGAAAATTGGGATGACAGAACCGCTTGAACCTAATACATTTCCGAATCTTACCGAGATATAGCGTGTTTGAAATTTTTTGTGTAGGCATTGAACTATAACTTCGGCCATGCGCTTTGTTGCTCCCATGACCGAAACCGGATTTACCGCCTTGTCTGTTGAGATTAGAACAAAACTTTCTGTGAGGTTTTCGCCTGCTATCTCGGCAAGTATTTTGGTGGCGAAGACATTGTTTTTAACGGCTTCAACAACATTTTTTTCCATCAAAGAAACGTGTTTGTGGGCTGCTGCATGAAAGACTATCTCGGGTTTATATTTCCTGAAGATTTCTCTCATGCGGCGCTCGTCTCCTACGTCTGCAATCAAAGAAACTATTCTAAAAAGTTCGCCAGAAAGCGAATTTTCGACTTGAAACAGTGCAATTTCCGATCTTTCTATCAAGATGAGTTGTTTCGGGTTAAACTTTAAAACCTGTTTTGCCAACTCCGAGCCTATCGAGCCGCCTGCACCCGTAATCAGAATAGTTTTGTTATCCAAAAATTCATGTAGATTTTCCATATCCAGTTCAACAGGCTCGCGCTTGAGAAGATCTTCGATTTGAATATCCCTAATACGGTTGATGCTGATTTTTCCCGAAGCAATTTCATTGAGGCTTGGAACGATTTGAGTTTTTACCGGAATCTGACGGCATATTTCTAAAATTCGTCTTATCTGCCTGCCTTCACTCTGGTCAATTGTGATTATCACCTGTTCGATGTTCAATTCATCAACCAATCTTGGTAGATCGCTTGTTGTTCCCAGAATTTTTATACCGCTTACGCTTCCGCCTATTTTTTGTCTGTCATCATCAACAAAGCCCTTAATCAAAATACCGGAATCGGCTTTACCGACGATTTCTTTGACCAAAGTCGCTCCAATTCTACCCGCACCGACCAACAAAGTGGGTTTTCGCTTGATTTGATACTTTGTCGGACTAATTTTTTTGTTTTCAGATATCTCATAAAGGAACCTTCTTAGAACTCTGAGTGCAAGCAATCCTGAGAAAGCCATTGCTGTATCCATTAGAGTTATAGAAAGCGGAACTTGCCAGCGCCTGAACATTTCAGGTGAAAGTATTAGTCGAAACGCGACTAAAATTGCACCGGAAATAAAAGCTGCTTTTAGGAAGATTTTAATATCCTGAAGACTGATGTAACGCCAAATGATTGAGTATCCACCTACGAGAAAAAAAGTTACAAACTGCACCAAAACAACAAAAGGAAGTTGGTTCAAAGCATTCTCAAGATAGTATTCGGGAAGTGAGAAATCAAATCGCAGAAGATAAGCAAAGAAAAAAGAACCGCAGAGAACTATAAAATCCAATGCAACTTGCGCTGGACGTCTTAGAAACCACAACTTTTCACCCCAAAATTTTGCTTTTGATTTTTTCATCGTCCGATGCCTTACTTAACTCTTGAAAAGAAATTAAACCGTCAATAGCTTGATTGTCAAATTTTAGAAGCGTTCGTTTCCTTCTGGAGTTGATAACAAAACTCGGTGGGTTAGCTTCGGATATAGTTTGGGGGTTGGTAGCACTTCTCTCTTACGAAGCTCGTACTTTCAGGAAGTTTGTACATGAAGCATAGGCATTTGCGGTTGTTCTACTTCTACAAAGTCAGGACAATCAACCCTAATTTCGCTTATTAATAGTCTCTTTTTCAACAAGTTACAGTAATGCCTTGATTTGCGTTTCTCATAAAACCGACAGTTCATACACATCCTCTGAATTGAAATCAGACCGCTCCTGTTTGATTCAAATATGATTTTTTGTAAAAGATTCCATAGCATTACTTTTTCCTTTTCTTGTAGTTCTTCGATGATTTGCCTGAAAGGAATTGTAAATTTGGAGAGCTCAGCGGTTAATGTTTTACCGTTTTCGGTGACCGTCAAGAAATGACTGCGGGCATCAGAAGCATTCGTAATTTTTTTGACAAAACCTTTCGTTTCAAGTGCGAAAACGGCGTCACTTACGGTAGCCTTTGAAAGACTGAATTCTTTTGACAGATAACTGATATTGCATTTGGAAGGATCGTGGTTGTTCAGAAATATCAGAAGCTTTATCTGTAGGGGAGATAAACCAAATTCTCTCGCCATTTTCCACGAAAGCACTCGAAAAACTTCCGAGAGCCTTTCAAAGGCTGCAACAATTTTATCTTCAATTTGTAATTCGTTCACTTTCTAAACCTAATGAAAAAACAGCGGTTTTTTACTTTATCCATATCTTATCACGATTTCTCCTTTTTGCAGGGATTTTGTGTAAGATAAATAAAGATTAGACTTAAAGCCGTTAAAAGCAACCTTCATTAAACCAAGATAGAAAACCTCATAAATCCGTCCTATTACAGGACGGATTTAGTAAGTCCGATAAAATTTCTATAAGCAACTCCTTGGAAAGTTTGTTTTTTCACCAATTCAGACTTACTTGTGGGAGCCGTTTTCCTCAGATTTTACGCTTGAAGTCTAAGACACTCAAAACTCGTTATCTCTTATGTAAGGATAACACCATAGAGTCACACTCAGAACAACAGCCTTGAACCAAGCATCATGCATTTTTTCTACTGTTTCAGGGTCATGACCTTTCTTCGATAGAAAACTCTTGATCGTTGCAGTTATTGGATAAATGAACGCAACCATGTAGCGAAAAGGAATTATCGGTTCTGCATCTACTCCATCCGTTTTGTTTTTCTTTGTCGAATGATGCCTAAGACCTATCTCATGTTGGTAGTTCAGCCAATCTTGATCGTATGGACGGGTACATAAATCCATTATCCATTGTCCAAATCTTTCTCTAACTGCAGCAAGGTAATCCGAATTGGGTACACCATCTTTGCCGAAGTAACGAACAAGATGCGGATGACTGCCCACAAATCCATACCACAAATCGAGAATTTCTTGAATCTGGTCTCTCAAAACCTCACCTGCCAGTTTCAAGTTCTTTTCGTCTTCTTCTGTAAACAAAACCGTCTTTTTAAGTAATTCAAAATCTTGCATATCAACAGGAGACATGCTTACTTTACCGTAATCGTATCCTTTCATCTTTTTCACCTCCATTGAAATTTCCAATCTGGTTAGGATTCCTAACCAAATCAGATACAATTTTAGTTAGGATTCCTAACTAAATCAAGCTTTCGGGTATGAATTTTTTGCGGTTGTTTCGGTAAGATTGAATCAGGATAGAAGACGGAGACTATCACCTGCAAAATGTGATTTGTTTCGAGAGAAGTTGTATGTTGTTGGCAGTTCAAAGGGTGAGTTTTTCAAGGAACTTTGGAGAAAATTTATTTTGGGAGGTTTTGTAAATCTTGCAAAAGATTTTTTTTCTTAATAGAATTAGTCATAAGATTATGACAATATGAGGTAAAGGGTTATGGCGAAGATTGACAAGATTACGCTAGACATAATCGAGAATGCTTTAAGGAACACTCGTGAAGAGATGGATGCGGTGCTGTTTCGTTCGGCGATGTCTCCTGTTATTCGTGAGCAACACGATGGTTTCCCGATGGTTTGCACACCAGATGGAAAAATGGTAGTCGGGCAGTTCGGTTCGTACATTAGAGGGTTTCTAGAAAATTGGAAGCGGGACATCAATGAAGGAGATGTTTTTCTGACCTCGGATCCATACAGTTGTGGTGGAGCTATTTCTCACATCAACGACTGGATGGTTTTAATACCGATTTATTACAAGGGTGAACTTGTTGGTTGGGGGTCGCAATTTGGACATACGGTTGACATAGGCGGTCCGGTTGCAGGGAGTTTACCTACAGATGCCGATACGATCTTTGGCGAAGGCACGAGAATTCCGCCAGTTAAGCTTTTTGACCGAGGTAAGCTCAATGAGGATGTGCTGAACCTGATATTGGCAAATTCAAGGGTGCCTGTGATGAACTATTTTGACCTGATGGCAATAGTTGCGGCTTGCAGAACTGCGGAAAAACGCGTCAAAGAACTTTGTGATCGCTTTGGGAAAGAGACTTATCTAGATGCTTGTGAGGCTTTGTTGCAGAGAACATACGACGCCATGAGCAAGCTAATTGTCCGGAATCTGCCCGAAACTCCGTTAGAGTTTGAAGACTATGTTGATGACGACGGACGCGGAAATGGTCCCTTCAAGATGAAGCTGAAAATATATCGCAAAGGAAATGAAGCATATTTCGATTGGACGGGAACTGATCCACAGGCTCCGGGACCGATCAATTTCTACCTGAACGAAGAAATGTTCAAGATGTTTATTGGTGTCTATCTGATAATGGTTTTCGACCCGCAGATTTTATTCAACGATGGTTTTTATCCACTTCTTCATGTCACGATTCCAGAGGGAAGCCTTCTACAGCCGAAGTTTCCGGCGGCTTTAGGATGTCGAACTCATGCTTTGGCGCGGCTCTTTGATGTTCTCGGAGGTGCTTTAGGAAAAGGTGCTCCAGAGTTAGCAACTGCTGCAGGTTACGGCACTTCGCCTTATCTTCTCTACAACGGCTACGATGAAAACGGAGAATTCTTCCATCTGATGGAGATAACTTATGGTGGTATTCCGGGAAGACCTATGGGAGACGGTATGGATGCCCACTCCTGGTGGCCACTTTTTCAAAACATTCCGACCGAATACCTAGAAAGCTACTATCCGATAACGGTGCTTGAATACGGTAGCTTGCCCGATTCCGGTGGTGCAGGATTCCATCGAGGTGGAAACGGCGTTCATAAAGTTTACAGGTTTGAGGTTGACGGCGAGATTGCCATTCATGATGATCGCGAAAGATCAAAACCTTGGGGGATTATGGGCGGTTTACCCGGCTCTAACTCCAGAAAGAAATTAATTCGCACCGACGGCACCGAAATTGATTTACCTTCGAAGATTTCTAGAGTTCCTGTGAAAAAAGGCGACATATTGATTTATCAAACCGCTGGTGGTGGTGGATGGAAAGATCCGCTTGACAGGCCTGCCGAGAAGGTCCAAAAAGACGTCAGAAACGGTTTAGTTTCGATTGAAAAAGCTCGCTCCGATTACGGAGTTGTTTTGAATCCGGAAGATTTGTCCATTGATGTAGCTGCTACAGAAGAATTGCGTAAACAAATGCGTGAAAAACGCGGTGAAGTTCCGCTGTTTACTTTTGGAGAAGTTCCCGAACCTATTGGAATTGTTGCTGAATGGTATCGCGCAAAATCGCAAAAATCAGAAGAGGCAGGAAGAATTGAAACAGATAAATCACTTGCTACCGCCGAACATCCTCAAACGCAGCAGACAGGCGCAAGTTCCACCCTTCTGCCCGTCTGAAAAACTGATTGGAAAGTCAGCTCTCATCAAAAAGCTGGCTTTCCAATCTTTTCCCAGCGATCACCTCTTGGAAATTGACTGATCACCTTTTAGAAACTGACTAATGTATGTCTATATTTTCTGAGCAGCGTGAAATGTATAAAGAGAAAGGCTTTGCGAATCGTGTTGGCTTCGGTGAAAGGCCTGCGCTGTTGATTGTTGATTTTATCAAGGGATTTACCGATACTGCATGCCCTCTCGGATCAAACTTCGATGTTCAGATCGAGAAAACATCACAAATTTTGAGGGTTTTCCGAGAGAAGTCGCTTCCTGTGCATTTTACAACTACAGCTTATGATTCAAAAATGATTTCGGCAGGTGTTTTTGTAAAAAAGGTGCCGAGTTTAGCTCATTTGAAATTGGGTTCTGAGTGGATAGAAATTGACGATCGGCTAAAACCTGAAAATGGAGAAATTGTATGGACCAAACATTACGCCTCTGCATTTTTCGGGACTTCTTTAGCCTCAACCCTTCTTGTTGAGAAAGTTGATACTCTTTTCATAGTTGGATGCACTACTTCAGGATGTGTTCGTGCTTCTGCAGTTGATTCATGTCAGCACGGTTTTAGAACTATAGTTGTTCAGGATTGTGTCGGTGATCGTTCGCCTTATGCTCATGAGGCTAACCTATTCGATATGGACGCAAAATACGCCGATGTCGTTAGCTTAGAAGAAGCCCTAGATTACTTAGCAAAGCTTTCGTGCTGATTAACCTGCTATCCGCAACTTTTGTATGCGTCTGATAACGCTTCGGTATTCTATATGTTCGGAAGAATGTTCTCGAAAAGTGAGTTTGTTGGTTAATTCCTTGAGACAATAAAAATCAAGAAAGATTGGATCAATCTGGGGCCGAATTGACCGTTGGTTAGAATTGACTGTTAGTTAATTGTTGAAACAACGAAAAGCACCAGTTCACCGTTATCTCCCAGTCTTTCGGATTTCAATAAATCGGTTTCGGCGATTTCGTTCTCATAACGTAGTGGCACGAATACCAAAACGGTTTTTTCATTGTTCAATCTCATAAATTCTGCAATCTCGGCAACACCGTAGAAATATCTTTGTTTACCGTCGTTAGTGCGGACTAATCTTCCTGCTCCGTAAAATTCTAGATTGTGTGCGATGGTGTGAAGAGTTAGTATTTTATTTGACTCATAACCTTTTTTGCTCGCTTGCACAAGTAAAGGCTTGAGTGTTTCGTGTTGAATAAGGCGATCGGCAAAAAACTCTAGCAAAATAATTACAGATAAGAGCATTGTAAAGGCGAGAGCAAATAGGATTTTATGAAGTTGCCTGTGTTTTTGTATAAGTTCATACAGATAATTTGTCGTTAAGATGCAGGCGGCAGGCAGAGCCGGAAGAATGTATCCAGGTAGCTTTGAACCTGAGAAACTAAAAAAAGTTAACGGCACAAACATCCAACAAAGAGCAAAAAGTTCGGCTTGAGAAGTATTTTCTAAAGTTAGCTTCGCTTTAATCAACTTTAAGTAAATATTTTTTGATGATTTCCAAGTCGCCAGCAAAAAAAACGGCATCCATGGTAGTGTCATCAGAGGTAAAACTAACCAGAAAAACCAAAAGGGCTGTGGATGAAGATATTTGTTGGAAGTGTATCTTTCAAAATGATGTTGAATAATAAATTCGTCGATGAACTTCCAGCCGTGCTTTTCATACATCGGGAGATACCATATACCCGCTACTGCAAAGGTTAAAACTATACCGGGCAAGATGCTGATTAGAACAAGCTTTTGCGGAACTTTTTTTTGAAGCAAATAAAATAATGTTACGGTAGTAAAAGGAAAGATTGCTCCTACCAGCCCCTTTGCCAAGATGGCAACACCTGTAAAGAAATAAAAGCTAAAAAGCCATACGAAAGACCACTTTGAATTTGTTAGAAAAAAAGCAACTCTTTGAGCTATGATAAGACGCTCGGAGTTTTTTATTTTGAGTAGTTTTAAATTTCTGGTGTTTTTAGCAGTCTGTTTTTCTAACGTCGAAAAGGCGATGAAGAATGAAACGAGCGAAGCCGTTATCGGGAAGGTTAGAATTATATCGAAACTGGCGCCGCGCGAGAATACTATCATTCCGATAGAAGTTGCCGTAATGAGACCTAGCCAATTAGCAAATTCTGTATTTTTCCAGATAGCCTTGCCAAAAATCCACAAAAATAGAATTGTAGAGAGTCCGAATATAGCAGATCCAAAACGGGCAGAAAATTCTGAGATACCGAATGTTGAATAAGAAAGAATCTGAAGCCAATAAAGAAGAGCAGGTTTTTCAAACCATTCAAAACCGCCGAGGGTTGGAGTTATAAAATCCCTGCGTTCGTGCATTTCCCTTGCTACCTGAGCGTAGCGAGGTTCGTCAGGACCGACTAACGGTAGATCAAGAGCAAAAAAATAAGTCGCTGTGGTAGCGAGAAAAAACACTAACCAAAAGACGAATTTACCTGTTTTTGTTTTTTTGGTAAATTTCATCGGAAGTTCGGTTTTAGTCTAAAATCTAGATTTTTATGAGTGAAAAAGCAAGTTTGAGAAACATAAAAGACCTAAGGACGGCCGTCATTGGCGTAGGGGCATTGGGAAAACATCATGCTCGCAATTATGCTGAGCTTTCTCGTGAGAAAAAGGGAAAATTCGTCGGTGTATGCGATATTGACAAAACTAAGGCTGATTCAATAGCCGAAGAATACGGTTGTAGAGCTTTTGTTGATTGGCGCGATTTACTCGATCTGGTAGATGCGGTTTCGATTGTTACGCCGACAGAAACTCACTGTGAAATTGCCTGTGCCTTTTTGGAAGAGGGAATTCATGTTTTGGTGGAAAAGCCAATAGCGCGAACCCTAGAAGAAGCAGACTTGATGATCGAAAAAGCTAAAAAGTCGGGTGCGAAATTGATGGTTGGGCATTTGGAGCGATTTAACCCGGCGATGGTGGCTTTGCGTCCGCATGTTGCTAATCCGCTTTACTTTGAAATCCATCGGATTTCCCCCTTTCCGAATCGAAGTCTTGACGTTGATGTAGTCCTTGATGTGATGATCCACGACCTAGACGCAGTGCAGTGGCTCGTCGGCGAAAACATAGGTGTTGCCGAAGTTCATGCTGTTGGTATACCGGTTCTGAGTGACAAAATTGATGCAGCAAACGCCAGAATAGAATTTGAAAACGGAGCAGTCGCCAACATAACCGCTTCAAGAATAGGGACAGAAAAAATCAGAAAGACTCGATTTTATCAACCGTATTCATACGTTGTTCTCGATTATGCTACAAGATTTGCTTCATTGACGAGTTTAATTTCAAGCGGTGAAGGTTCAGGCATTTCGATAAACCGCCTAAAGGTTGATGATTTCGAGCCTTTACGTGCTGAGATCGAGGCTTTTCTGAATTGCATCGTTGATGATGTAGAGCCACCGATATCCGGATATGATGGTAGAAAAGCTTTGGGTCTTGCCATCCAGGTGCTTGAAAAGATTCAAGAACACCGAAGTAAACTGAGAATCTAAAAGCCCATTATGTTTTTCGAGGTCAACGATGCATGATACCCTTTTACTATATTCGAGTTTTCTTCAAAAAAAACGAGCTTCGGAATCCTTGCCTGAGTTTCATTGCAATTTTGTTGCTTGACAAAGCTTTCGGTAAAGAAAAGTTGTTCCCTGCGAGTTTAGATTAACCATTTCAAACAAGAGGAATTTTGTAGCTAAAATTTTGCGAGAGGTTAGGTGGTGATTTTGAAAAAGACAAAAAATTTCACTTTTGAAGCATGCAAAAGGGCTTCGTTTTTGATATTTTCAATTCGATGAAATCAGCACTATAACAAAACCTAATC
>Ga0197142_1004330_pt1 | contig 11528 bp, 9 predicted proteins | sample GBS60_MetaG_FD_148614 | JGI IMG/M metagenome (GOLD analysis project Ga0197142, IMG submission 148614) | Sediment microbial communities from Great Boiling Springs, Gerlach, Nevada, United States - GBS 60_MetaG | ecosystem: Environmental > Aquatic > Thermal springs > Hot (42-90C) > Sediment... | reverse complement strand
GGCTTCAACCCCTATCGCGTCTCCCAGTTCAAGAACCTGGACAACTGGATCAAGGCCGGCATGAGCGAGCAGGCGGCCAAGGACTACCTGGGCGCGATTGAGGCCAGCTTGAACAGCCCGAACATGGTGCTGGACTTGCGCATCCCGCAGAACCAGTACTATCAGGGCATCGTGCTGGACGGGGCGATCGCGAAGTTCCTGGCCGGCGAGCAGGACATCGCCGCTACCATGAAGGAGATTGAGGAAGGCTGGGAGCAGAAGACAGAGGAACTGGGCCGCGAGAAGCAACTGGCAGCCTACCGCGCCACGCTCGGCGTGCAAAAGTAGGCCGCTTTGAAACTGGGAGGGCGAACTCGCCCTCCCAGTCCCTCAAGGTGAATGATGGCGACGATCACATCTACAGTCAGCGTGCCGACGACGCGCATGCGCATCTCGCGCAGCGAGCAGCTCGCGCCCGCGGTGTTCATCCTGCCGGCGGTGCTGGTGGTGCTGTTCATCTCCATCTTCCCGCTCATCCTCTCGTTGTTCCTCTCGCTTTCGCGGCTGCGCTTTCAGGCTGGCGGTCTGGAGCTGCAATTCGTCGGGCTGGATAACTATCGCAAACTGTTGCTCGGCAACGAGCAGAAGGTGCTCTTCGGCACATTGAGCGAGCCATCGCTCCTCGGTTGGGCGATCTTGGCGTTCGTCGCAGCGGTGCTAGGGCTGACCGTCTATCGCGCGGTTCGGCGTCGGGCGTTCAGGGCGGCCATCGGCTGGCTGTTTGCCGCAGCAATGCTGCTGGGGTTGACTTATCTCATTGTTGCGACCCTGTTTGCGCCGGCAGGCCGGCCAGGCACGCTGGTGGTGACGATGCTCTACGCTGTCATCGGCGTTGCATGTCAATACTCTATCGGCCTGGGTCTGGCCCTGCTGTGCGCCCAGCCGCTGCCCGGTCGGCGCTTCTTCCGCGTGGTCTTCCTCCTGCCGATGATGATCACGCCGGTGGGCGTGGGCTATCTCTTCCGCATGCTGGCCGATACCAACAAGGGACCGCTGGAGCCTTTGTGGATCGCGCTGGGGATGCAGGACTTTGCCTGGTCCAACAACGCTTGGGGGGCGCGGATCGCCGTGATGATCGGTGACATCTGGCAGTGGACGCCTTTCATGTTCATCGTGCTCTTGGCTGCCATAGAGGCGCAAGAGATCGAGCCTGTGGAAGCGGCGATCGTGGACGGCGCGAGCAGCTTCGACATCTTTCGCCACATCACGCTGCCGGCGATCCTGCCGGTCAGCACCACCCTGATCCTTATTCGCATGATCGAAGCATTCAAGATTATTGACTTGCCCAACATCCTCACCGGTGGTGGGCCGGGCACCGCGACCGAGACGCTCACGCTCTATGCCTACCGAATTTGGCGCGCCCTCGACATCGGCGGATCGGCAGCCATCGCCTACATCCTGCTCTTCCTGGTCACCTTCATCGCCACGCTTTATGTGCGCGCGTTGCGCAGCCGGCTGGGGACGACATGATGCGGTCTTTCTTTCGCAGCAGCTCGCCGTTCAGGCTCTCGCCGTTTAGGATGCTGGTCTCGTACCTCATCCTGGGCTTTTGGGCTTTTCTGATCCTCTTCCCGCTCTATTGGCTGTTCATCACCGCGTTTAAGCTGCCGGCGGCGGTGAACAACGGCCCGTTCTACATACCGTTCGTTGATTTTCAACCCTCGCTTCATGCCTGGGAGTACGTCTTGATCGAGATCGGCAATGACACCGTCCGGCTGTTCACCAACACGGTCGGGGTGTCGTTGATCAGCGCCAGCCTCGCCCTGGTGGTGGGGTCAGGGGCTGCCTACGCCCTCACCCGCTTTCAATATCGGCCAAAAGTGGGCACGGTGTTGGTCTTTCTGGGGTGCGTACTGTTGGCGGTCGTATTCACCGTCCTGGGAGTGCCGTGGCCGCTGGCTGTGGCCGTTGCGATCGCCCTGTTTATCCTCAGCCTCTTTACCATCGCCCGGCGCTTTAAGCGCGCGCTCAGCAACAACGACATCGCCTTCTGGCTGATCTCCCAGCGCATTTTGCCGCCGGTGGCGGTGGTCATCCCCATCTACGTCGTCTTTCAGCAACTGCGCCTGCTGGACACGTGGGTGGCGCTGATCATCACTTACGTGGCGACCAACCTGCCGATCGTGGTCTGGCTAATGCGCGACTACTTCGCCAGCATCCCATACGAGTTAGAGGAAAGCGCGCAGATAGACGGCGCATCGCGCTTTCGCATCTTTAACCAAATCGTGTTGCCGCTCTCGTTGCCTGGCCTGGTGGCGACCTTCCTCTTCGTCCTCGTCTTCTGCTGGAATGAATATCTGCTCGCCCTCTTCCTGACCAACGCGCGCGCCCAGACGATGCCGCTGGCCGTGGTGGCGCAGAACGCCACCCGCGGCCCGCAGTGGTGGTACATGTCGGTGCTGGTGCTGATCATGATCGTGCCGGTGATCGCCATGGCGATCGCGCTTGAGCGCTACATCGCGCGCGGGCTGTTGGTGGGAGCGGTGAAAGGCTAGCGCGCTGTGGGGCGGCGCTGGGCTGCGCACAGCTCGTCTAACACTTGGCGAGCGCGCACTGCCGCCTCCGCCAGCGGCACGATCGCCTTCTGCGCCTCGTCGCGGCGCTTGAACTCCACCCCGCCGGCGGCCAGGGCGCGCGGCGCTACGGTGATGCGCAAGGGAAGCCCAATGAGGTCGGCATCGGCGAACTTCACCCCGGGGGATTCAGCGCGGTCATCATAGAGCGTCTCAACCCCCGCGGCCCACAGCGCGTCGTAGAGCGCGTCTGCGCTGGCCGCCGCTTCTTCGCCGGCGCCCCCAAGCCTCACCAGATGGACGGCATACGGCGCGACCTCGACCGGCCAGCGCAGCCCATGTTCATCGTGATGCGCATCGGCGATGCAAACCAGAACGTGACCTAGGTTGACCTGGATGAGGCCGAGCGCCAGCTTGCGCGCTGCGCCGTCGGCCGCTGAAAACATCGCATCCTCGAGGTCGAAGGAGGCCCGCCAGAGGAGCTGGATGGCCTCCGCCGCGCGCATCGGCGCGCCGCAGCGTGGACAGGCATCGCCCACTCGCGCCAGGGCGATGTCGGTGACCAGGTGTGCTGTGTAGTCGCGGCCATAGTTGGTGTTGCGCAGGTGATACCCAGGCCGATTCGCGCCGGCCACCAGATTGGGCGAGTTCGGAATCGCGTCGTCGGCGACGATGAGGACTCTGTCGGCGCCCAGGCCGATGGGTGAGGCATACCCCGGCTCGGCGCCGGCGGCGCGGATGGCAGCTTCGCTGGCCGGCCGCAGATGGCGCGCGCCCAGCGCGATCCGCAGCTTGGCCTCGCTCACGTCCATATCCCCGCGGATGACGGCAAAGATCAACCGCTCTTCGCCATCGTCCATCTGCGCGCTGAGAAAGACCGCCTTGGCCGTCCTGGCCTTGGGCACGTCGAGGAAGCGGGCCAAGGCCTCGATGGTGTTGGCGCCTGGCGTGGCCACCTCGACCAGGGGCTGCGCCGGCTCGTCGGGCGCGGGCGGCTTGCGGAAGCCGGCGATTGGTTGCGCCGCAGCGTAGCCACACGCATCGCAACACAAGAACGGCGCGCCGCCCTCCGGCGTGAGATACCCCAGCCCCTGCGCGATCTTCCCTTGTGGCGATAGCCCAAGCACCGGCCTGGTCGGCAGGCCACACGCGCGCAGCCAGCGCTGGAGCGCCGCTTCGTGCGCATCGAGCTGTTGGACAAGCTCAGCCTGGTCGCCGGCCAAGACGAAGACGCGCAGCACCGGCGATTGGCGCGCCCCCAGCAACCCATCCCGCAACCGCCCGCCCGCCTGGGGTTCGACCTGAAATTCAAAAGCGCTGCGCGGCAATTGGCGCTGCGAACGTATCACGCCCTTGGCCACGTCCCCGATGTGACTCGCCGTCGGCAGGCTGATCTCCTGGCTGCCGAGCGCTTCCAGCGTTTGGCAGGCCAGGGCCGTGATGCGCTTGAGCGTCCGCTGGCCAAGCGGCAAATAGGCAAAGTGATCGCCCCCCACCAGATGCACAAAGCCGGCGCGCAGCAGCCGCTGGCTGGCCGCGTGTAGCACGCCGGCGGGCGCGTCGCGCATCGTCGCGGCAAAAAGCTTAGAGAGGCGCACAGCTATGGCAACGCTTGTTCAAGCCAGGCCAATGGGTCAACTTGCACACCACCCACGGCCAGCTCAAAGTGCAAATGCGGCCCCAGGCTGCGGCCGGTGTTTCCGCTATAGCCGATCACCTCGTCAGCCGCGACGATCTGCTCCAGTTCAACCGCGAATTCAGAGAGGTGACAATACAACGTAAACACGCCGCGGCCATGGTCGAGGATCACCGTCTTGCCCCGGATGGGCAAATCGAGCAGCGCAGCAACCCGGCCATCGGCAGCGGCCCGAACGGGAGTGCCGCTTCGAGCAGCCAGGTCTATGCCGCTGTGATAAGTGTAGAGCGTGCCGCCGTTAAAGTCTCGTCGTGCGCCGAAGTATGAGAGGATTTTGCTCTTGATCGGCCAGCGCAGCGGCCCCTGCCACCGCTGGGTAGCGCTGAACTGGCTGATGACGGCCTCTATTGCCTCCTGTTCTGCTTGGTTGACCTGCGGATCAAGCAGCATAGAGAGCTTCGCGCTGATGTTGAGCCGTTCGTAGCCAAAGCGCCCGGCAGCAACCTGAACCTGTCCCTGGACCGCGCTGGCCTGTCCGTTTTGCGGCACGGCTTGAATCGTAAGAGGGTACACGCCGGGAGACAACAAAGCCGGCACGCCGATCAGCGCGACGTATTCATCCTGCTTTTGGGCGAAGCGCAGCGGTCGCCCAGCCAGATCGCCGACGATGCCGCCCAGCGGCAGGGTGGCCGACACCCGCACACTGATCACCTGTCCCTGGCGCGGGACCGGCGGCCATACCTCGATGAACCAGAATGGGTGGGGCAGGCCGCCGGCCAAGCCGGCGTTGGCGATCCGGATCAATTGCCCGAAGACCAGACACGTGTGACACGCCAACGCGTTGGCGCGGCGAATGTGCTGCGGCGTGACGCCATAACGGGCTGCCAGGCCGATTAGCGTATCCCCTGCGCCCACTCGGTGCAGGTGGATGTTCGTAGAGAGCGGCTGAGGCAGACGGATGGTCTGGCCGGCCAGCAACAGGTAGGGGTTGGTCAGCCGATTGCGCTTGGCCAATTCGCTCGCGGCAAAGCCGGATCGAGCTGCCAGCGTGTAGAGCGTCTCGCCGACCTGGGTGACGTGGACAAGCGGATCATCCGGCCGGCCAGGTGTAGGCACGATGACCGGCGCGGGCGTAGCCACCACCTCGATGACCGATTCCGGGTCAGCAGGGGTGGGCTGTGTCGCATCCTCTGTGCCGTTTTGTGCGCGAGCCGGCCCCGCGGTCGCTACCCACGATGTGAGCAGCACAACGCCGATGAGCAGCCGCAAGGCGCGCCCGCATCGCGTGGAAGCCGATTGTGGGCCTGACATCGTCCGTCGCCGACTTCTGGGAAGGTGCGCTCGCTCGGTGCGGGCTACACGAACGCTGAATAGCCCGTGATCGCCTTGCCGACGATCAAGCTATTGATCTCGAACGACCCTTCGTAGGAATACACCGACTCCGCATCGGCGAACAGCCGGGCGACATTGTGCTCGAGCAAGATGCCGTTGCCGCCCAGCATCGCCCGCGCAATGGCCACCGTCTCGCGCATGCGCTCGGTGCACCAGGCTTTGGCCAGCGAGGCCTGCTCTGGGGCGATCTGGCCGCCGTTGCGCTCCATCAGGCGGGCCAGTTGGACCAACATGCCTTGCATCGCGGTGACGTTGCCCAGCATCCTGGCCAGGTTGATCTGCTGCACTTGGAAGGCCGCGATCTTGCGCCCGAATTGTTCGCGCTGGAGCGCGTAGGCCAGGGCGTGTTCATAAGCGCCGCGGGCGATCCCCAGCGCCTCCCAGGCCACGTCCGCGCGCGCGTTGGTGAGCTGGCGGGCCACGTCGTCGAACGACTGTGCGCCGGGCAACCGATTAGCTTCCGGCACGCGGCAATCCTCCAGCGTGATCACCACGTTTTGGACGATCCGCTTGCTGATCTTGTCGTGGATCTTCTCAACGTGATAGCCGGGCGTGCCGCGCTCGACCAGAAAACCGTTCACCTGACCGGTTTCCAGGTTCTTGGCCCAGATGCAGTTGACGTCGGCGAAGGTGGCATTGCCGCTCCATTTCTTCTGGCCGTTGAGCACCCAGGTGTCGCCGTCGCGGCGCGCGGTGGTGAGCAGGCCGCGCGCCGCGCCGCTGCCCACCAGCGGTTCGCTCAACACCCAGGAGCCGATCTTCTCAAAACGCAACATCGCCGGCAGCCAGCGGTCTTTTTGGGCTTGAGAGCCGAATAACCAAATTGACGTCATGCACAGCCGCCGATGCACGCCGAGGAAGGAGCACAACGATGGGTCAACGCGCGCGACCTCGGAGGTGAGCATGCCGGCGAGCAAGGGGGACATGCGCGGATAGTGGGTTTGGCCCTTCCCGATGGTCTCCATCACCAGCGCACCGATCTTCGGGATGATCTGCATCGGGAATTCGCCACGTTCCCAGTAGGTGTTGGCGATTGGGGCGACCTCGGTCCGCAGGAAGCTGCGCCAGCGCAGCACAATCTCGCGCTCGTCTGGCGACAGTTCTGCCTCAATCTCGTAGAGGTCGCTGTTGATCGGCGGCGGCTGAACAGGCGCGCGCGAGCGGTCGAGCGCACGCAACATGCGCCGCAGCTCATCCGCGTCTAGGTCGCTCAACGCGGCGAGCAGGCGGTTGACGTCGGTCTTTTGAGCGAGCGCCTCGAGCACCTCTGGCGCAACGACCGGTTGATCTTGATACAGCATCTCATTCATGAAGCGGGGACCCTGCCTTTTTCTTGCCCAACTGTAGGCTACGTTCATAGGCGGCCCACACCGCCCGCGAGATCACGGTGCGGAAGGCGCCTTTCTCAAGCTGGTAGAGCGCAGCGGCGGTGGTGCCGCCGGGAGAAGTGACCTGGTTACGCAACTCAGCGACATGCAGCTTAGACGCAGCGGCGTATTCTACGCTGCCGCGCAACGTCTGAATCACCAACTTCTCGGCGATTGGTCGCGAGAACCCCATGTGGACGCCCGCGTCAATCAGCGCTTCCATGAAGAGGAAGACATACGCCGGGCCGGTGCCGCTGAGCGCAGTGGCCATGTCCAGGTACTGTTCGTCCTCCACGAACACCTCCTCGCCCATCGCTTTGAGGATCTGCACCGCCTGCTTGCGCTGGACATCGGTCACTGCGTCGGTGCACGTCCATACAGAGATGCCCTGGCCGATCTGCGCGGGCGTGTTGGGCATCGCCCGCACGATCTGCGAATGGCCGGCCAGCCCTTCGCGCAGGGTGGCGATGGCGATGCCGGCGGCGATCGAGAAGACCAGCGCGTCTGGCCTGACGACGCCCTTCAGTTCAGCCAGCACCTTATCCATCACCTGCGGCTTAATCGCCAGCACGATCACGTCGGCGTGGGCCGCGGCGCTGGCGTTGTCGGCAAAGGCATGTACTTGGTAGCGATCGCTCAGGAAGCCGCGCCGCTCAGGGTTTGGCTCGGAGAGAGCAATTTGGTGGGGTTGCAGGATGGCGGAGCGCAGCAGGCTCTTGATGATGGCTTCGCCCATCACGCCGCCGCCGATGAAGGCAACGTGTGCGTCGTGAAGCATAGATGACGGTCTCCTGTGCGTCAGATTATCGTTCATCTGGGAGCGCTCAACGGGGGTGCATTCATAGAGTCGGGGCCCCTGCGCTTGGCGTGACCAGTTGAGCGCATGAGGGTCACCGGCAACCCTGAGGCGAAGCGACGCTCGCGCCCGATTGAGGCGCTGCGGGATTTGCTGAGGCCGGCACGGCTTTGGCAAATGCGGCCGCTTGGCGCTTTGCTCGTATGACAAAGTCAGTGGACACAGCATGCCGTGCTTTGCTCAGGCCTAGCATGACAGGCTAGCGCGGCGAGTCATGCATGAACGGTCACGTATCAATCTGGGAATCAAATATCTTTCCGGTTGGGCCACTCTCGAGGCAAGATGTGTTATACTTCCAGGGCTAGATCCTAGCTGGTGCGCACCGCGCGCTACCCTGAATTGAAGAGAAGAAAGGCTACTGGGCATAGATTCAGTAGCCTTTCTTATCGCCTAAATCAAGCGAACAAGTCCAGAGATTATGCCGACTATCAACCAATTGGTCCGCAAGGGCCGCAAGCCGAAGAAAAAACTGAGCAAAGCGCCGCAGCTACAGTTCATCACGAACTCGCTGAAGGGCGACAAGCGCATTATGCAGCGCAAAGGGTCGCCCCAGAAGCGCGGTGTGTGCACCGTTGTCCGAACGCAGACGCCTAAAAAGCCGAACTCTGCGTTGCGCAAGGTGGCGCGCGTCCGCTTGAGCAACGGCGCCGAAGTCACTGCGTATATCCCTGGTGAAGGGCATAACCTCCAGGAACACTCGGTGGTGCTGGTGCGTGGCGGCCGCGTGAAGGACCTGCCCGGCGTGCGCTATCACATCGTGCGCGGCGCGCTGGATGCCAAGGGCGTCGAGAAGCGCGCCCAGGGTCGCTCGAAGTACGGGGCAAAGCGCGCCAAGCCCGGCGCACAGGCCGCAGCAGGCAAGGGCAGCCCAAGCAAAGGCGGAAAGAAGTAACACAGCTATCGAGCTATGCCAAGACGAAACTCTCCTCCCAAGCGTGTTGTGCCGCCGGACATCCGGTATGGCAGTGAGCGCGTGCAGCGCTTAATCAATCGTTTGATGATGCGCGGCAAGAAGAGCGTCGCTCAGCGCATCGTGTATACCAGCTTCGCGCTGGTCGAAGAGCGCGCTAAGCGGCCTGCGCTCGAGGTCTTTGAGGAGGCGATCCGTAACCTGTTGCCCTCAGTGGAGGTGAAGCCGCGGCGCGTCGGCGGCGCGACGCTGCAGGTACCGGTGGAGGTGAACCCTTATCGGCAGGAGAGCCTGGCGATGCGCTGGCTCATCCATGCTGCGCGTGAGCGCGCCGGTCGTTCAATGGCCGAGAAGCTGGCCGCGGAGATACTGGATGCTGCCAACAACACCGGCAACGCCATCAAGCGCCGCGAGGAGACGCATAAGGCGGCTGAAGCAAACCGCGCATTTGCACATTTTAGGTGGTAGTGTTGCTGAACTAGCAAGGGAAGGTCTGAGATGTCTAAGGATGTCCCACTCGAGCGAATCCGCAACATTGGCATCATCGCGCACATAGACGCGGGCAAGACCACCACGTCTGAGCGCATCCTGTACTACACCGGCCGAACCTACAAGATCGGTGAGGTTCATGAGGGTGCTGCGACCATGGACTATATGGAGCAGGAGCAGGAGCGCGGCATCACCATCACCGCAGCGGCCACGGTGTGCTACTGGAAGGGCTATCAGATCAACCTAATCGATACCCCAGGGCACATCGACTTTACTGCCGAGGTGCAGCGCAGCCTGCGCGTCCTGGATGGCGGCGTGGTGGTGTTCGACGGCGTGGCCGGCGTGGAGCCACAATCCGAAACTGTTTGGCGACAGGCCGACAAATATGGCGTGCCGCGCATCTGCTTCGTGAATAAGCTGGACCGCACCGGCGCCAGCCTGGAGCGCTGCGTGGACATGATCGTGGATCGCCTGGCCGCCAAGCCGCTGGTCATGCAGATTCCCGTCGGGATTGAGGCCGACTTCCAGGGCATCATTGACCTGGTCAAGATGAAGTATTACACCTTCGAGGGCGATAAAGGGACGAACGTCGTTGAGCATGAAATCCCCGAAGGGTATCGAGAGGCTGCGCAGAAGGCACGCGAGAAACTCGTCGAGACGGTCGCCGAGATCGATGACGTGCTGTTGGAGAAGTACCTCGCTGGCGAGACACCCACGGCTGAAGAGCTGAAGCCAGTCATTCGGCGCGGGACGATTAATCGCAATTTCTTCCCAGTCTTCTGCGGATCGGCGCTCAAGAACAAAGGCGTGCAGCTCGTCCTGGACGCGGTGTGCGATTACCTGCCTTCACCGCTTGACATCCCGCCTCAGGAAGCGGTGAATCCCAAGACCGGCGAGACGGTGGTTTGTCACCCAGATCCGAAGGCGCCCTTCGCTGCGCTGGTCTTCAAGGTCATCACCGACCCAACTGGGATGGGCAAGCTCTCCTTCTTCCGGGTCTATAGCGGGCGCATTGCACAGGGTGACACCGTGCTCAACGCGACCAAAGGCAAAACCGAGCGCATGGCCCGCTTGTATCAGATGCACGCCAATAAGCGCGAGCCAATCACAGAAGTGACCGCCGGTAATATTGGCGTGTCGCAGGGCCTGAAAGAGGCCATCACCGGCGATACGCTCTGCGATCCGAATGCCCCCGTCCTGCTCGAATCAATCTCGTTCCCTGAGCCGGTGGTGAAGCTGGCCATCGAGCCGAAGACAATTGCTGATCAGGACCGGCTGAGCAAAGCGCTGAAGGCGCTGAGCGACGAAGATCCCACCCTTCACGTGGCGACCGATGAGGAGACCGGCCAAACGACGCTGGCCGGCATGGGCGAGCTACACCTCGAGGTGATCGTTGACCGCATGAAGCGCGAATACAACGTGGATGTGCGAGTGGGCCGCCCGATGGTCGCCTATCGAGAGACGATCACCCGCCCTGCCAGGCACCGCGCTGTGTTCAAGCGCCAGTCCGGAGGTAGAGGCCAATACGGTGACGTGGAGATCCAGATCGAACCAAGCGAGAAAGGCAAAGGGTTCGTCTTCCTCAACGAGATCGTCGGCGGCGCTATCCCTAAGGAATATATCCCCGCGGTTGAGAAAGGCATCCGCGAAGCCCTCGATGCGGGCGTCATCGCCGGCTATCCGGTGGTGGACGTGACCGTGCATTTGGTGGATGGCTCATTCCATGAAGTGGACTCCTCGGAGATGGCCTTCAAGATCGCCGGCTCGATGGCGATCAAAGAGGCCATCCAAAAAGCCGGCGGCATCATCCTCGAGCCGATGATGCGTGTGGAAGTGGTTGTCCCGGAGGAGTTCACCGGCACGGTCGTGGGCGACTTGAACGCGCGTCGCGGCCTGATCAACGCCATTGAGCAGCGCGGCAACGCCCAGGCGATCCGCGCGTTCGTGCCGTTGGCCGAGATGTTTGGCTACGCCACCGATCTGCGCGGCATGACCCAGGGGCGCGGCCAATTCGTCATGGAGTTTGACCACTACGCCGAATTGCCAAAGAACCTGGCCGAGGAGTTGATTCACGGTCGCACGGCAAAGGATGGGAAGCGGTAGCTCAATACACAATACGTAATACGCGATACGAAACACGCAATACGCAATACGCAATACGCAATACGTATTCCGTATTCCGTAAGTAGATGCACAAAGGAAGCTGAGACATGGCCAAGGAGAAGTTCGTACGGACGAAGCCACACGTGAACGTGGGGACGATGGGGCACATCGACCACGGGAAGACGACGCTGACGGCGGCGATCACGAAGGTGCTGTCGCTGAA
>Ga0197142_1004328_pt1 | contig 11528 bp, 9 predicted proteins | sample GBS60_MetaG_FD_148614 | JGI IMG/M metagenome (GOLD analysis project Ga0197142, IMG submission 148614) | Sediment microbial communities from Great Boiling Springs, Gerlach, Nevada, United States - GBS 60_MetaG | ecosystem: Environmental > Aquatic > Thermal springs > Hot (42-90C) > Sediment... | reverse complement strand
CACTGCCGCTCTTGCCCAACCTGCTGGGCCAGGAGATCGAGGCGGCGGCAGTGCTGGAGCGCTTCCGCCAGGACTACCTGGAAGAGGTGGCGGCTATCCTGGGGGGGGAGGAAACGGCAGGGGTGGAGATCCAGTACGACCCCCAGGCTTGGCGACAGCTTTTGCAGATGCCCCCTCCCGGCCTAGACGAGGTGATGGCCCTGCTGACGGTCCTGGAACAAGAAGCCAGCGGCCAGTTCGACCTGGTGGTGGTGGATACCGCCCCCACCGGCCACCTCTTGCGCTTTTTGCAGATGCCGCAGGCCCTGGAAGGCTGGGTGAGCCTGGCCCTGAAGCTGTGGCTAAAGTACCGCGACGTGGTGGGCCGGCCGGAATGGGCGCAGCGGTTGCGGGATCTCTTGGCCCAGGTGCGCCAGCTGCAGCGGCAGCTGCGGGATCCCCAGTTTGTTAGCTTTGTCCCTGTCTTCAACCCTGAACAGGCAGTTCTGGCGGAAACCGAGCGCCTCTTGGCAGAGTTGGATGCCCTAGGGATCCCCCATCCCTACGCCGTTCTCAATCGGGTTTGGCTGGAGGACTCCACCCCCTTTGGCGCAGCCCTTTGGCGCCGCCACCAGGCCATCCTGGCCCAGTTGCCCCAGCGCTTTCCCCAGCAGGCCATTGTCACCCTCCCTTTCCTGCACCCGCCCAGCCTAGAAGCCGTTGGGGCTTACCTGCTGGGCAGCCCGGCGCCAATTCCCGCCTAGGGAGGCTAGCCTAGAGAAAGTGCGGGTGCCGCCTCTTTCCTCTGCGTTTTGCCTATGTTGCCCAACCTCCCCCTGCAAGCCATCCCCCTGTTCTCGATTGCTGCAGCCATCCTGTTGGTGTACCTGCCCATGGGCGTGGTCGGCTATGCCCGCGCCCGCGTTGGCTACGATCCCCATGCGCCGCGGGCCATGTTCGACCGGCTGCCTCCCTACGGCCAGCGGGCCACCTGGGCCCATGCCAACAGCTTTGAGGCCCTGGGCACCTTTGCGCCGTCAGCCTTGATTGCCTATGTTACCGGCCCCCACCCGGATCCCTGGCTGTTTGGCCTTAGCGGCGACGAAGGGGTAGCCTTGCTCTGCGGTGTGTTTCTGCTGGCACGGCTGTTTTACAACTTTTTCTACATCGGTGACATTCCCCTGGGGCGCTCCCTCTCCTTTTTGGTTGGGTCGCTGGCCACGCTGGGCCTGCTGCTGATTGGCCTGTTGCCGTTTCTGGGCCAGAACTGGGCTTAGCCCGAGGCTACAGCCGCAGCGACGAGAGGGCCACGCCAGCCCGGTGGGCCACCACCACGCCAATGGCCTCCAGGTAGGAGCTAACTGCCACATGCGGGATCCCCAACTGGCGCGGGTGAACCTGCATGACGGTGGTGTTTTCTTCGACGGCAATAAACAGGGGCGGGCGGGGGCGGCTGGCGAGGTAAAGGAGGCCGGGGCCGCCAAAGGCGGTGGCCGGGGCAATGACGCTGTCCACCTGCTCCGCTGTCAGGTCGCCCGTCTGCAGGGGATCCCCCCTTTTCACCAACTGGGGGGCGTAGCTCAGCCCTGCCAAAACCGAGGGCAGGAAGGTAAACCCCACCTCTTCAGCAGCAGCGCGGGGGTGAACCGGCTTGGGGTCGGGATCAGGGTAGAGGGCCGGAGCATGGGCACACGGGATCCCCAGCTCCCGCACCACCAGGTGGCTGAGGATGGCCTCAGCCCCCGCCAGGGGATCTACCCCCTGCCCCTGCTCGTACTGGCTAAAGTCAAGATCGTCGGGGAAGCGGGCCACCACGGCAATGGCCTCGGCCCCTGCCTCGAGCAGCTCACGGGCGGCTTCCAGGAGCGCCTCGGCATCCGCTAGGGATCCCTGACTGGCCCCGGCAGGGGAGAAGCTGACGGCAACGCCTAAGGGTCGAGGAGTCAAGCGCCAGGGGCCGATGTCCAGCCCCAGCGTGGCCTGAGCGGCTTGCATGACCTGCAAATGGCGCTGGCGCAGATCCTCAGGGATCCCGGCATCCAGCACCACCCCGATGCGGTTTTGCCGCACTGGCCTGAGGAACCACTCCCCGGCACAAAAGCGATCCAGGCCGTACCCTTCCACATAGAGGACGTTCTTCAGGGGCCAAAACAGGGTGGCGCCGTTAAGCACATTGGGATGGGTGATGAGGCAGTCGACAGCAGCGGCCAAGGCGCGGGCCACGGGTAGGGCATCGCCAGCAAAGCCGCCCACCCGGGCACCGATACCGGTGGGAACCAAAAGCAGGGCAGTGTAGGGGCGACCCATCGGACTAGACCTGGGACAAAAGCTGCTGCGCCAGCGCCTCAGCCCGCCGCACACAATCGCCCAGGGCCACACCGTCTAGGTAGTTGGCACACACCCAGATCCCCGGCGTCTGGGAAGCCAGGTGGGCCTGCAACTGGGCCATCCGCTGCCGGTGGCCGAGGGTGTACTGGGGAATGGCGCGGGGCCACAGGCGCTCGCCCAAGTAGATGGGCTCGGCGCGGCGGGTAAGCAGCACCTGACTGAGCTCGGCGTGGACAATTTGCGCTCGCTCCTCAGGGGACAGAGCCGTGATGGATGGGATCCCTTGCCGGCGGGCCAAGGCCGCATCGGTAGCACCGCCCAGGAAGCTGAGGAAGCTGTGGTAACCCTGGGGAGCCCGCTCCGGGAAAAGACAGGAAGCCCAGATAGTGCCTAGGGTGCGTAGACCCTGGGAGCGAGGGATGAGGTGGCCAAAGCCCCGCAGCGGCTGCGGCAGAACCGCTTGGGGATAGGCCAGAGCCACCACTGCCACCGGCGGATAGGGGATCCCCGCCAAGAGCTGGCTGGCCTGGGGGTTGAGTTCCTGCAGCAGCACGGCAGCCTCGTAGGCGGGGAGGGCCAGCACCACCTGGCGAGCAGCCACCCAGCGGGATCCCTCGGGGGTTGCAAAGCCTACCCAATAGAGCTCTCCCTCCCGCTTCAGCTGCACCGCTCGCCAGCCCAGCCGCAGGCTGTCGCCCAGCTTTTGGGCTAGGGCTTCTGGCAACTGCTGCAGCCCCTGCCTCAGATTGCCCAGTTGGCCCCGCTTGGGCGGGGGGTGGATGGCTGCGGGAAAAGGCTGGGGTCTTTGGCGCAGAGCCTGCAGGGCGCCGGCAAAGAGACTGCCGTAGCGCTCCTCTAGGCCAGCTACCCGAGGGAAAGCTGCTACCGCGCTGAGTTGATCCGGATCCCCAGCATAGACCCCCGAGGTGAAGGGCTCCACCAGGCGCTCCACCACTTCGGATCCCAGTTGTCGCCGGAAAAACTGCCGCACCGTCTCCTCCTGCCCCGGCGGCGGAGGGACAAACCCCAACAGGCCCTGCAGAGCCCGCAGCTTACCACCCACACTGAGCAGCCGTGAGCCCAGAGCCGCCGTGGGGCTCAGCGGCACTGGCAGCAGCTCTCCTTCCCAGTAGATGTAGCGGGGCAGCTTGGCATCGGCCAGCACCAGTTGGTCGGCCAGGCCCACCTCGGCAATCAAGTTGAGCAGGGCAGGCGTAGGGGTAAAGCTGTTGGGGCCTTCCTCCCAGCGGTAGCCGTCTTTGGATTGGGTGGAAATGCAGCCGCCCACCCGAGAGCTGGCCTCGGCCAAGAGCACTGGCTGAGCGGAGCCACCCCTACCAGAGAGACCCTGCTGCAGGCGCCAAGCCAGCGTCAGGCCACTGATGCCTGCTCCGATGACCACCACCTCGGCCCTGAGGAGTTCAGGGGTTGCAAGATCCACTGCTGCCTCCACGCTGTCTATCCTCCATCACAGGCAACACGAGGGGCGCCAATTAGCGCAGCACGCGAAACAGGCTGGGGATCCCGGCTACCTGGGGAAGCTGTTGGATCTCGGCCAGCGCCTGCCGGCAGTCGGCCTCGCGCACGGTGTGGGTGAGGACAACAATCTCCGCCAGCTCCTGGTGGCACTCCTTTTGGGTAATGCTCTCCAGGCTCACCCCATGACGGCCAAAGCAGGTGCCAATGGCCCCCATCACCCCCGGCCGATCCTGGGCCAATACCCGCACGTAAAACTCCGACTGTACCTCCGCCAGCGGCAGCAGGGAAGCCACAGGGGGAGAAGCAGGCAATCCCCAGAGAGGATTGGGGAGATGGGCCCCTGTCTGCAGGTGGGCAAGTAGGGTGAGCAGATCCCCAACGACAGCACTGGCCGTCGGCCCCTGTCCTGCCCCCGGCCCGGCGAGCACCACCTGCCCTAGGGGATCCCCTTGTACCCAGACGGCGTTGTCCACGCCGTGGATGTTGGCCAGCGGGTGGGTCAGCGGCAATAGGGTGGGGTGGACGCGGACATCCAAGGCCGTTTCGGCTCCTGGGACGCCAGCCCTCTGGGCAATGGCCAAAAGCTTGAAAGTGTAGCCCCACTCGCGGGCATAGCGGATGTCGGTGGGGCTGATGCTGCGGATCCCTTCGCAGGGGATGGCCTCCCGCGGCACCGACACCCCAAACGCCAGGCTAGCCAAAATGGCGATCTTGTCCGCCGCATCCCATCCTTCCACATCGGCGCTGGGATCCGCCTCCGCATAGCCGCGGGCTTGGGCTTGGGCCAGCGCTTCGGCAAAGGAGCTACCCTCCTGGGCCATCTGGCTGAGGATGAAGTTGGTCGTGCCGTTGATGATGCCCCAGACCGCCTGGATGCGGCTGGCCTGCAGCGACTGCTGCAAAGCCTGGACGACAGGGATCCCACCCCCCACGGCTGCCTCCAGCAGCACGGCCACCCTGGCCTGGGCAGCAGCGCGGAAGATCTCCTCGCCATAGCGGGCAATGACCGCCTTGTTGGCTGTAATGACTGGCTTGCCGTGGTCAATGGCCTTTAGGATGAGGCTGCGAGCCGGCTCCAAACCGCCCATGAGCTCAATCACCACGTCAATGTCTGGATCCGAGACAATCCGCTCCAGGTCAGTGGTCAGGCGCTCAGGCGGGATGGCCACCCGCCGTGGCTTGTCCAGGGAACGCACCCCTACCGCCGCAAGCTCGACAGCCTGCAAGAGGGGGTGAGGTGGGCGTTGCAAAATCTCTACCACGCCCGTGCCGACAGTACCCAGCCCCAGCAGCCCAACCCGATAGACCACAGCCGCTCCTTCGCCCGTTGATCCCTGAGACCCAAAGACTTCCTTACCTTTACCAGGTTGACACACTCCTGGCCCCATCAGGACGAGATTTTGGCCATCCATCCCAAGGCGCTTTGGGTTCAGGGGGAAGGTGCGTTGAGACAGCCGCAGGGATCCCTCGCTGTGGGGGCAGTGCCGGTTTGGGGTTTATGCTGAAGGGGGGATCCCTTTACAGATGTTTTCATTCATAGCCTTCATGTCCAGAACCTGTACCATCTACCGCCGTGCCCACTTTGCCGCCAGCCACCGCTACTGGCTGCCAGAGCTCTCTGAAGCCGAGAACCTGGCCCGCTTTGGCCCCCACGCCCGCTTCCCCGGCCACGGCCACAACTACGTGCTGGAGGTGGGCTTGACGGGGGAGGTAGATGAGTACGGCATGGTGCTTAACCTCTCACAGGTGAAGCGGGTGATTCAGGAGCGGGTGATTCAGGAGCTGAACTTTGCCTACCTCAACGAAGCTTGGCCAGAGTTTGCCCAAACCCTGCCCACCACCGAGTTCATCGCCTACACCATTTGGCAGCGCCTGGCCGATGCTCTGCCCCTGACCAGCGTGCGCCTCTATGAAGATCCTGAGTTTTGGGCCGAGTACCGAGGAGAAGCCATGCAAGCCTATTTGACCGTTGCTACCCACTTTAGCGCCGCCCACCGCTTGGCCTTGGATCACCTCAGTCTGGAAGAGAACACCGCCATCTATGGCCTCTGCGCCCGTCCCCACGGCCACGGCCACAACTACGGCCTGGAGATCACCGTCAAGGGATCCATCGACCCGCGCACGGGAATGATCGTGGACTTGGCAGCTCTGCAGCGGGTGATCGAGGAGCAGGTGGTCAAACCCCTGGATCACACCTTCTTAAACAAAGACATCCCCTACTTTGCCCAGGTGGTGCCCACCGCCGAAAACATTGCCCTCTACATCCAGCGGCTGCTGACTCTGCCCCTGCGGGAGCTGGGGGTGCAACTGCACCGTGTCCGCCTGCAGGAAAGCCCCAACAACAGCAGCGAGGTCTATGGGGAGTTTCCGCTAGAGGAGCTGGGCACAGCTACCGCTGCCACCCCATACCCCGCGAGCGAGGGCAAGAGGGATCCCTCCGAAGTGGAGCCCCTGGCCGCCGGCAGGGGTGGGCCAGCCGCCTATGCTGGATCTTGTTAAACTGAGCGGGCAGATTCCCGCCTTCGCCCGCCACCTGCAGCAGGAGTCGAAGGCCAACCAAGAGCGTCTGCGCCGAGCCTGGCAGGAGTTTGCCCGCCTGCAGCAGGAGCCCCAGCTCTGGCAGTCCCGCTGGGCGGAGTGGGGAGCCCATCTGGCCTTTACCTGTGCCAGCCCTGCCGAGCCGCCGGAAACCTGGGGATCCCTGCCCAAGGTGGAGCCTTTGCAGGGACCGCACACGGTGGTGGCTACCGACGGCTCCCAGATCCTGCCCAGCCACCACGAAATTGCCTATTGCTCGCTCATCAACATCGGGCGGGTGGCTCTCCACTACGGCACGCAAGAGTGGCCGCTGCTGGACAGCCAGCCCCTCCTGATCTACGGGGAGGGACTCCTTGCCGAACCCGAGCGCTCCCCCTGGCTGCGGGGAAGGACGTCCCGTCGCCTTCCCCGCCCAGTGGATCAGCGGGGTCCAGAGCTGGAGGCTGAAGCTGGACTGGCCCTTCGCCGCTCCCAAGCAGAACTGGAGGAGCTGGTGGAATTGGCCCTAGCGCTGCCCAGAACTCGCCGGGTGCTGGCGCTACTTGATGGATCCCTAATCCCCTGGGGCCTGGAGCCGCTGCCCAAGCCGGCCCAACAACCCTGGCTAGAGCCCATCCTAGCTGCCCTAGAGCGGCTGCGGCTGGCTCGCATTCCTCTAGTGGGCTACATTAGCGCTTCCCGCAGCAGCGAAACCCTCAACTACTTGCGCCTGGGGCTGTGCCCCTACCTGGGCTGCGACTGCCACCGCTACTGCGCCGGCGAGAAAACTCCCCCCTGCCAGCCCTTTGCCCCTCTGGCAGATCGCGTTTTTTGGGGATCCCTGCTGCAGCCGGGCGAGCGTAGCCCCCTCTGGCGCAGTGGCGCCAGCGTCCTGGAGACTTTTGGGGAACACCACATCCACTGTTGCTACTTGAATGTCGGCAATGGTGGTGGGAAAGGGGATCCCGAAATTGCCCGCCTGGAGTTTCCCGCCTGGGTGGCCCAGGATCCAGAGCTGCTGCAGCAGGCCCTGGCAGGGGTGCTGAGCCAGGTGCAAAAGGGCTTTGGCTACCCCATTGCTCTGGCCGAAGCCCACCATTTGGCCGTGGTGCGCAGTGGGGATCGGCAGCGCTTTTTTGCCTTGGTGGAGCAGGAGCTCATCCGCGCCGGCCTGCGCCATGTAACCATCTCCCGCAAAGAGGCGCAGAAGCGCAGCGGCATTGCCTAGTGAGCGCCCCTGCCCAGTTTCTCTTTAGGGGGAGAGGGGAAGGCCCTGTTGGCTGGGATCCTTGGCCTTGCAGAAGAGGCTATAGCCTCTTGAGCGGATCCCAGCTCCAAGGCTATCTTTAGCCGATTGACCCCTCGGTTTTGTTGCCGCCCTATGATGAGCCGAACTCCTCTGCGCTCCGTTGTCCCCAGCTTGGCCCCTACTTCCCTCTGGTACAAGGACGCCATCATCTACGAGGTGCCGGTGCGGGCCTTTTTCGACAGCGACGGCGATGGCGTGGGCGACTTCCAGGGCTTGACCGAAAAGCTGGACTATTTGCAAGACCTGGGGATTACAGCCGTCTGGCTGCTGCCCTTTTTCCCCTCCCCCCTCAAGGATGATGGCTACGACGTTTCCGACTTTACCAGTGTTAACCCTGACTTAGGCACCCTGGAGGACTTCAAGATCTTTCTGGATGCCGCCCACCACCGCGGGATCCGCGTCATCATTGAGCTCATCCTCAACCACACCTCGGATCAGCACCCCTGGTTTCAGCGGGCCCGACGCGCTGCCCCCGGCACCCCTGAGCGCGACTTCTACGTCTGGAGTGACACCCCCGAAAAGTACAAAGAGGCCCGCATCATCTTTCAGGACTTTGAAGCCTCCAACTGGACCTGGGATCCGGTGGCCAAGGCCTACTACTGGCATCGCTTCTACTCCCACCAGCCGGATCTCAACTACGACAACCCTGCCGTGCAGAAGGCCATCTTCGAGGTGGTGGACTTTTGGCTGAGCATGGGGGTGGACGGCCTGCGGTTGGACGCGGTGCCCTATCTGTACGAGCGGGAGGGCACCAACTGCGAGAACCTGCCGGAAACCCACGCCTTCCTCAAGGCGCTGCGCCAACACATCGACCAACGATACCCCGACCGCATGCTGCTGGCAGAGGCCAACCAGTGGCCGGAGGATGCCGTAGCCTACTTCGGCAATGGGGACGAGTGCCACATGGAGTTCCACTTCCCCCTCATGCCACGGCTCTTCATGGCCCTCCAGATGGAGGATCGCTTCCCCATCATCGATATCCTGCAGCAGACGCCCCCCATCCCCGAAACCTGCCAGTGGGCCATTTTCCTGCGCAACCACGACGAGCTCACCCTGGAGATGGTTACGGATGAAGAGCGGGACTACATGTACCAGGTCTACGCCAAGGATCCCAAGGCGCGGATCAACCTGGGCATCCGCCGCCGCCTAGCTCCCCTGTTGGGCAACAGCCGCCGCCGCATTGAGCTAATGAACAGCCTCCTGTTTTCCCTACCCGGCACGCCGGTCATCTACTACGGGGACGAAATTGGCATGGGGGACAACATCTACCTGGGGGATCGCAACAGCGTGCGCACCCCCATGCAGTGGAGCGCTGACCGCAATGCTGGCTTCTCGCGGGCCAACCCCCAGAAGCTCTATCTGCCTGTCATTATTGACGCTGAGTACCACTACGAAGCGGTCAATGTGGAAGCGCAGCGCAATAATCCCCATTCCCTCTGGTGGGCAATGAAGCGGATGATCGCGGTGCGCAAGCGCTTCCAGGCCTTTGGCCGCGGCTCCTTTGAGGTGCTGCACCCAGAAAACCGCAAGGTGCTGGCCTTTATGCGGGCCTACGGCAACGAGCGCATCCTAGTGGTGGCCAATCTCTCTCGCTACGCCCAGTGGGTGGGGCTGGATCTGTCGCCGTGGGAAGGGTTGATCCCAGTGGAGATCTTTGGGCGGACAGAGTTTCCCCCCATCGGGCGGCTACCCTATTTCCTCACGCTGGGCCCCCACTCCTTTTACTGGTTCTCCCTTGAGACCAAAACGGAGCACCTTCACCTTAGCCCTAGCAGGCTAGAGGAGCAGGCTCGCCCAGCCACGCTGGTTATTCAAAAGGGCAGTTGGGACAGCCTCTTTCAACGGGAAAGCCAAAAGCAGGTGGAGGCTGTTTTGGGCGACTACCTCTACCGCTGTCGTTGGTTTAGCTCCAAAAACCGCCAGATCCAGTCGGCCCAGATCTTGGATGCCATCCCCTGCACCTGGGAGGCAGATCCCCCCTTCCGGGGCCAGATTTTGCTCCTACAGACCGAGTTTACCGAGGGGGAGGCAGAACTTTACTCTCTCCCTGTCGGCTACGCCACCCAGGAGACAGCTCTCCACCTGCGGGTGGAGACGCCGCAAGCCGTGATTGTCCCCGTGCAAGTGGCTGGGGATCCGCCGGGCGTGCTTTTTGACGCGCTGGCCGATAAGACCTTTTTGTTGCATCTGCTGCAGATGATTGCGCAGCAGGCTCACCTGCGCCACGGGCGGGGAGAGCTTTGGGCCACGAGCTTGACTACGCTTGAGTACGACCCCAGCCTAGAGCCCCGTCTCCTCAAGGCAGAGCAGAGCCACACCTCGGTGGTCTACGGCAACCAGTACATCCTCAAGTTCTACCGCAAGCTAGCCGAGGGGGTAAACCCAGAGCTGGAGGTTGGCCGCTACCTGCTGGAGCACCATCCCCAGGTGCGGGTGCCGCGGCTGTTGGGATCCCTAGAGTATCGCCGTCGCCGTGGAGCGCGGGGTTTTGCTCCCAGTGATCAACCCATTACTCTGGCCATTTTGCAGGAGTATATCCCCAACGAGGGGGATGCCTGGCACTACACCTTAGACAGCCTCGAGCAGTTTTTCGAGACGGTGCTGGTTCACTACCCAGAGGTGGATCCCGTGCCCGTTCCGCAGGGATCCTTCCTGGAACTTGCACAACTTCCCCTGCCGGAGCTGGCCTACGCCACCATTGGCAGCTACCTGGAGTCGGTGCGGATCTTGGCCAAGCGCACCGCCGAGCTGCACCTTGCTCTGGCTGCTGAGACGGAAAATAAAGACTTTGCCCCCGAGCCCTTCTCCAGTCTTTACCAGCGCTCCATCTATCAATCCATGCGCAACTTGGTGGGCCAGGTGTTTCCCGTATTGGCCAAGCAAATCCCCAACTTGCCAGACCTGGAGGCCAAGCTGGCCCGGACTGTTTACGACCAAGAAGGGGAGATCATGAGCCGCTTCCGCCTCATCCTGGAGCGGAAGATCACGGCTTTGCGGACCCGCTGCCACGGGGACTACCACCTGGGCCAGGTGCTGTTTACTGGCAAGGACTTTGTCATCCTCGACTTTGAGGGAGATCCCAGCCGGTCGCTGGGGGAACGCCGCCTCAAACGTTGCCCCCTGCGGGATGTGGCGGGGATGCTGCGATCCTTCCACTACGCCGTCCACCTGGCCTTGCGCCAGCAACTGGAAAGCGGCTTAGTTTGCGGTGACCACTGCCCCGACATGATGCGCTGGGCCCAGTTTTGGTACCGCTGGGTTTGTGCTGCTTTCTTGGCCGAGTATCTCCAGGTGGCTTCCCAAGGGGCTTTTCTGCCCCGCAGCTGGCAGGAGCTGGAAGTGCTGTTAGGGGCCTATCTGCTGGAGAAGGCCATCTCTGAGCTGGGCTACGAGCTCAACCACCGTCCCGAGCAGGTGGAGATCCCACTGCGGGGGCTCCTCCAATTGCTGGGCATTTCCACCAAGGTCTGAGGGATCCCGGATGTGGGGACGGTTTAGGCTGGCGGTTGCTCCCGAACAGCTGCAGCAGCATTTTCAACTCGAGATGGGGACGTTGGCGGCGCTCCAGCCCCGCTACAACATCGCCCCTGCTCAGCCGCTGCTTCAGCGCCAGGCCACTTAGTTCCGCTGGGGCTTGATCCCCAGTTGGAGCCGCACTCCTAAGGCTGGCTTAATCAATGCCCGCGCCGAGACGGTGGCCGAGAAACCCTCCTTCCGCCAGGCCTTTTGCCGCCGCCGCTGCCTATCCCGGCAGATGGCTTCTACGAGAGGGCACGGCCAAGCGGCAGTCCTACTGGTTTTACCTGCTGGATCGACCGGTGTTTGCCTTTGCCGGCATTTGGGAGCGCTGGCGCAGCCCACAAGGGGCGGAGATAGAAACTTGCGCCATCCTCAACACAGCAGAGTAGCTTGGTAG
>Ga0197142_1004326_pt1 | contig 11529 bp, 9 predicted proteins | sample GBS60_MetaG_FD_148614 | JGI IMG/M metagenome (GOLD analysis project Ga0197142, IMG submission 148614) | Sediment microbial communities from Great Boiling Springs, Gerlach, Nevada, United States - GBS 60_MetaG | ecosystem: Environmental > Aquatic > Thermal springs > Hot (42-90C) > Sediment... | reverse complement strand
GCAAACAGCACAATAAGCACCAGAAACGCAACCCATAGCGCCAGCGTCGTTCGCATCGCTTCACCCCTGCATCTCTGCCCGCAGCACTTCGGGCTTGACAATCCCGATGTACGGTAGGCTCCGATACTGCTGCCGCCAGTCCAGCCCGTAGCCGACCAGAAACTCGTCGGGCGCGTCGAAGCCCTTGTAGGCGATGGGGATGTCAATCAGCCGTCGGTAGGGGCGGTCTAAAAACACGCACACCTTCAGGCTGGCGGGCTTGCGCCGCTCCAGAGTCTTATAGATGTACGCCAGCGTCAGCCCCGTGTCCAAGATGTCTTCCACGATAATCACATGGCGCCCCGCGATGGGTTCGTCGAGGTCTTTGGTGATGCGCACCTCGCCCGACTGGGACTGGGGACCGTAGCTGGTGATGGCGAGGAAGTCCAGCGTGTGGGGGATAGCCATCGCACGGGCAAGGTCAGTCAGGAAAAACAGCCCGCCCTTCATGACCGTGACCAGGTGGGGGTTCAGCCCCGCATAGTCGCGGTCAATCTGTTGCGCAATACGCCGTACCTTGCGTTTGATTTTGCGCTCGTCGAGCCAGACGCGCTGAATAATAGGTGGCAGCGTTAGCTCGGGCAGCGTAGCCGTTTGCACGGCAGAATTGTACCCGACCGTTAGAGCGTTTTTGTCAGGCTCGAAGATGGAAATGTAGTCGACTAATCCAAACCCTCCCCGTCAACGGAGGAGGAAACAGTCCTTCACCCGTTGACCGAGGAGGGTCGGTCGCATCGGCTAAAAACCGAACGCACAGGTACTAACAGCCGTTTCCGAAGTTAAACAGCACGATGAGCAGGTCAAGGTCGTTGACGGTGCCATCGTTGTTCACATCGGAGGGGTTGATTCCCAAGCTACCGAAATCAAAGAGCACGCTCAACAGGTCGAGGTCGTTCACACAGCCATCACAGTTGACATCGCCCTCTACTGCCTTGCGATAGACGCGGATATTGTCGATCTCGATGGTCATGCCTCCACCTGAAGAGAAGCCCAGATTCAGTAGGCAGTACTCGGGTGTATCACTGTCTGGAAGGGTTGCATCTCGGTAGTCCAGTGCGACAGTGCGGGTGAAGGTGCCGTTGCCCGCTGCGACCTCAGCAACATAGTTCGCCTGCCCCCATCCTGCGTCGCTGTTGATGGCAATAATCATGTTGCCCCATCCTTGAGGGGGTGGCGAAACGACCGTGATATCCATCACGACTAGATCACCGCGTCGCAGCATCGCCGCCAAGCCGGGCACAGTGCCGCCGAAAATCCAGTGGAAGCCGTCGGACAACTCCACACGCATCTTGCCGTCTACAAGGCTCACACTCGCGCCAGGGTCTTCTGGATCTGGAGCAAAGCCGTGCAAGGTATCCGTGAAGTCCATCGCAGACATTTCACATTCCGATCGATACAGACGCAACTGGTCAAAGTAGATTCGATGCGAGTCGCCTGCGTTCAGTCCCAAATTCATCTGGAACCACTCTGTGTTGTTCGGATTGGGCAGCGGAAGCGATTCCAAATCGAGCAGCACAGTGCGCGTGCCTGGCACACGGGGCAATCCGAAAGAGTAGGCTGTCTGTCGCCAGCCAAGCTCTTCATCATTAAAAGCAACAATCAAGTTTGACCAGGGTACACTCACATCGGCTGTGGCGTCGATGAGCAGCTTTCGGCTCACTTGTAGGTAGGGGAGCAGCTCATCGCGCACGCCGTTGCCCAGCAGCCATCGGAAGCCACCGCTGCCCTCGGGCCACCAAACGCCCATCGAGTAGCTGCCGTGCGTCACGCCAATCGTTCCTTCTCGGAACACTTCCCAGCCACCAGTTGCGCTGCCTGCATAGCCGTGCAGGTCTTCGGTCTCGAACGAGTAGACAATCTGCGCAGGGGCAGTCGCTATGGTGAGCGCGCCCATCAGAACGCCCATGTATCGTAAAGTCTGCCTCATCGCTTGAACCTCCTTCGCGTTGACTTGAAACGCTTCAACGCACCCTTATTATACACCATTTTGCATTCCAACTCCTACCGCTTGTGGAGTGGTCAGCAGCAATTTCTGGAGAATTTGTGGGGAGTGTGTTCTTGCATACAGGGATAGAAGAGGTATAGTAAGGGTATGGAGCTTGCTAGCCTGATCCATCGAGTGTTGGAAGGGGAAGACTTGGACACGGCGCAGGCGGAGGCGCTGATGGATGCCATGATGCGGGGCGCGCTGACGCCCGTGCAGACCGCAGGCGTGCTGATGGCTCTGCGCACGCGCGGAGAGACGCTGCACGAGTTAGTTGGCTTTGCCAAAGCGATGCGCGCTCACTCGGTGAAGGTGCCGATAGACAATCCTGACTTATTAGACACCTGCGGTACAGGTGGCGACACGCTCAAGACATGGAATCTATCGACAGCGACGGCGTTTGTGGTCGCAGGGGCGGGCGTGCCCGTCGCCAAGCACGGCAACCGCGCCGTGAGCAGCAAGTGCGGCAGCGCGGATGTGCTGGAAGCTCTGGGCGTAAACCTGAACTTGACGCCCGAACAAATTGCGCAAGGCATCGAGCAAGTCGGCGTGGGATTTCTGTTTGCGCCGATGCATCACCCTGCTATGCGCCATGTCGCCCCCGTGCGTCGGGAGCTGGGCGTGCGTACAGTGTTTAACTTGTTGGGACCGCTGACCAATCCCGCGAACGCTCGCAAGCAGCTGCTGGGTGTATTCAGCTGGGAGTGGTTAACGCTGATTGCCGAGGCGCTGGCGCAACTGGGCACGGTGCGCGCCCTGATTGTGCACGGGATGGACGGGCTGGATGAGGTCTCGCCAATCGGGGTAACGGTCGCTGCGCACCTTAAGCCCGACAGCACCATCGAGACCTTCGAATTCACGCCGAGCGACTTGGGACTACAGGCGGTACCCCCTGAGGCGCTTGCACCAGGCGAGACTCCGCAGGAAAACGCACGCATCCTGCGTGCGGCAATCACAGGCGACGATGAACTACGCACGCAAGCAATTCTGCCCAGCGCGGGAGCTGCACTGTGGGTCTCGGGGCGAGTGGACGACATCCGCGATGGCGTGTTGCTCGCTCAGCGTGCCATCGTATCGGGACGCGCTGAAGAGACGCTTGAAGACTATATCGCCTATACGCAACGCTGCAGCGTATAGAGACGAACGGGTCTGTGCCAACATAGGCACCGTGCTGCTCTTTGCCCAGCGGCAGCCGCGCGTCTTCAGAGGCGCCCCACACGCCTTTGCATGCAAGGAGTCGAACCGCTCTCACGCAACGGTGTACCGTGCGACTGCCTCTTCGTCCACTTCCACGCCCAGACCGGGTTTACTGGGAATCGGTAAGTAGCCCTCGCTGTCGGGCACAATCGGCTCGGTCAGGAGGTAGTCGCGCGCCCGCAGGTCCCACCCCGGCGGCTCATACGGGAACTCTGCCCACTCGCAGTTGGGACATGCGCCCATCAGTTGCAGGTTCGCTGCCAGCCCCAGCCCGTTTGTCCAAGTGTGCGGGGCAATCTGCTTACCGAACGCTTCGGCGAGAGCAGCAATCTTCTTACCCATCAAGATGCCACCTGACAGCGCGACATCAGGCTGCAGCACATCCAGCGCGTCGCGCACAAGGTATTCACGGAACTCGTGCAGATCTTGGTTCATCTCGCCGCTGGCAAGTGGTATGGGCGACTGCTCACGCAAACGGCGATAGCCTTCGTAGTCGTGCTTATCCAGTGGCTCTTCCAGCCAGCGCACGCCCAAGTCTGCCAACTCTTCGGCAACGCGCAGGGCAGTTGCGATGTCCCACTTTGGCGCGGGCGCCATCCCTGCCACGCGCCAGCCCATGTTCGCGTCTACCATGATCGTCATGTCGGGGTACTGCTCGCGAATTGCCTGCACGACCGCCATATCCTCGCGCCAGTCCCAGTTGTGAAAGCGGATTTTGACGGCGCGAATGCCCATCTCGCGGATGTGGGCGACATACTCCAGCCGTGCGCTCGGCTCGCGCAACTCGCCCGTGCTGGCATACGCCCTGACGCGCTCCTGATAGCCGCCCAGCAAGCGGTACACGGGCTGCCCCACCGCCTTACCAATAATGTCCCAGAACGCCATCTCAATCCACCACAGGCGCAAGCCCAAAAAGGTCGCCGAGCGCGCGATTTGCACGACCTCTTCCACATTCATCGGGTCGCGCCCAAACAAAAACGGCAGCAAGAGGTCTTTCAACCCCGTGCCCTCGCGTAGGAACGCTACGCCCGCTGCGTAGCCTTTGATGCCCTCATCGGTCTCAAGTGTCAGCAGGTTCACGCGGTGCGCCGTCTGCGGGTAGCCCGGCAACCACGACGGATAAAACGGCGTCTCCAGCGGGTACTCCAGCAGCCGCAAATCGATGTTGATAATGCGCATAGAATCATCCCCTATAAGTTTACTCTGTTCCATCGGAACACGCCTTGCCTGCGCGTTCCGTTTTCTCCTGAAGGTTTGCTATAGGGGCGTGCTTTCCTGCCAGACGGCAACAACTGGGCAGCCCTCACCTGCTTTCGGCGGGTGCGAAGGATTAGGTATACTTCAGTGCGTGCAGCGCGTGCCCTGCGCTGCGCATAAGCAAGTAAGGAGGCAACTATGGCGAATATTGGTAAGGTCGTACAGGTAATGGGTCCCGTCGTCGATGTGCGCTTCTCCGACGGCGAGTTGCCCGCTATCTACAACGCCATCAAGATCAAGGACGAGGCACGCGGTATCGATTTGACCTGCGAGGCGGCGCAGCACTTGGGCGACGACATCGTGCGCACGGTCGCCCTCTCATCCACCGACGGGCTGGTGCGCGGAATGGACGCTATCGACACAGGCGCGCCCATCAAAGTACCCGTGGGACGCACCACGCTAGGCAGATTGTTCAATTTGCTGGGCGAACCGATTGACGAGCGTGGTCCCGTAGAAGCCGACACCTATGCACCCATCCACAAGCCCGCCCCCTCGCTGGAAGAGCAGAATGTCAAAACCGAAATCCTTGAGACGGGGCTGAAGGTGATCGACCTGCTATGCCCGTTTAATAAAGGCGGTAAGATTGGGCTGTTCGGCGGTGCAGGGTTGGGCAAAACGGTGCTGATTCAGGAACTGATTCGCAATATCGCCACCGAGCACCAAGGCGTGTCGGTCTTTGCAGGGGTTGGCGAGCGCACGCGCGAGGGCAACGACCTCTACCTCGAAATGAACGAGACGGGCGTGATTAGCCAGACCGTGCTGGTGTTCGGGCAGATGAATGAGCCGCCTGGCGCGCGGCTGCGTGTGGGGCTGACCGCCCTCACGATGGCGGAGTACTTCCGCGACGAGGAGGGGCAGGATGTGCTGGTTTTCATCGACAACATCTTCCGCTTCGTGCAGGCGGGCGCGGAGGTATCCGCGCTGCTGGGACGCATGCCCTCCGCTGTAGGCTACCAGCCGACGCTGGCGACCGAGATGGGCGAACTGCAGGAGCGCATTACCTCCACCAAGCGCGGCTCGATTACCTCCGTGCAGGCAATCTATGTACCTGCGGACGACCCGACCGACCCCGCCCCCGCGACCACCTTCTCGCACCTCGACGCCTATGTGTACCTCGAGCGGCGCATCGCCGAGAAGGGCATCTATCCCGCCGTCGACCCGCTGGCGTCCACCTCAAAGAACCTCGACCCCGCGATTGTCGGCGAGGAACACTATCAGGTGGCGCGCAGCGTGCAGCAGATTCTGCAGCGCTATCGCGACCTGCAGGACATCATCGCGATTCTGGGCATTGATGAGCTGTCCGACGAGGATAAACTGATCGTTGCCCGCGCCCGTAAAATCGAACGCTTCCTCTCGCAACCGTTCTTCCTCGCCGAGAAGTTCACGGGCAACCCTGGTCGCTATGTGCGTGTGGCGGACACCGTGCGCAGCTTCAAGATGATCGTCAACGGCGAGGTGGACGACCTGCCCGAGCAGGCGTTCTATATGTGCGGCACCATCGAGGATGTGTTCGAAAAGGCGAAGCAGCTGCAGGGGGCATAAGCGATGCGTGAGTTTTTGCTGTCGATTGTGAACCCCGAGCGCACGGTGCTGGAAGAGCGCGTGGTGCATGTGCGCCTGCCTGGCAGTGAGGGCTACTTCGGTGTGATGGCAGGGCACATGCCCTTTTTCGCGCAGTTGCAGTATGGCGTAGGCGAGTACCGCCGCGCGGACGGCGTCACGCGCAGGTTCACCGTGCTGGGCGGATTTGCAGAGGTGCTGCCCGACCGCACGATTGTGCTGGCGGACGGCGCGGAGCTGGCAGACGAAATCGACCCCGACCGTGCCCGCGTTGCCCTGCGTAAGGCGTTGGAAGTGCTGAGCCAGCCACTCTCGGAAGAGGAGCTGCAAGAAGCAAGACAGGCAGTGGAACGCGCCAAAGCGCGCCTGCGCGCAATCGGCGAGCAGGTTTGACCTAAGCACACGCTGCCGACGAACCGATGCTGTGTGCACCTGCTGCCGCCAAATAGTGCGTGGACAGGTAATGCCGACTGCACACATAAACGGCACAGCCATATCACGCGAGGATCCCACATCCACAAAAGGCTGGAGATTAGTCGAACGGCGACTCCTCATCGGGTTCAGCAGTGCGCGGCTTCTGCTCTGTGCCGAGCGCAAGCCCGACTGCCTCTTGCGCTGTGCGAGCAGGCAGCGCGGTCAGCGGCAAGCGCTCGTGGGGGCGTTGCAGGTTGCCCCGAGGCACAATTGCGTTCCTAAAGCCTAATCGCGCCGCCTCTTGCAGACGCGACTCCAATCTCGGCACGCTACGCACCTCGCCACCTAACCCTACCTCGCCAAACACCACCAAGTCGGGACGCAGTGGTCGATTACGCATCGCCGACGCCACAGCGATCAGTACCGCCAAGTCCGCCGCTGGCTCAAACACGCGCACTCCACCCGCCGCGTTCACAAACACATCGTGCGAGAGCATACGAAAGCCCAGTCGTTTCTCCATCACTGCCAAGATCAGGCTCACCCGTTCGTAGCTTAGCCCTGTAATCACGCGCCGTGGCGTGTTCAGAAACGAAGGGGTTGCGAGCGCCTGAATCTCCACCAGCATCGCGCGACTCCCTTCTAAGAGGGGAAACACCACCGAGCCAGGCACATCAGTTGCCCGTTCCGCCAGCAGTCGTTCCGACGGGTTCGGCACGGGCATAAGCCCTTGCGGCTGCATATCGAACACCCCCACCTCGTCTGTCGCGCCGAAGCGATTCTTCGTGGCGCGCAGTACGCGGAAGAGCCCCTGCGGGTCGCCCTCAAAGTACAGCACTACATCTACCAAGTGCTCTAACACTTTAGGTCCTGCAATTGCGCCCTCTTTGGTGACATGCCCAATCAGGAACAGTGCGACCTCTTGCTCTTTAGCAAGCTGCTGCAAGGCGGTCGCGCAGGCACGCACTTGGGCAATCGTTCCTGGCGGATTGTCGATCTGTGTGGTGTAGAGCGTCTGCACTGAATCGAGGATAGCAACGGCAGGTTGCTTGGTCTGAATCAGGTGCAGGATGGTCTCCAGTTCGGCGGTGGCAGCAGCGTGCAGGTTTGGACTGAGCGTGCGTAGGCGCTGCGCGCGCATCTGCAACTGGCGCAACGACTCCTCGCCCGTTAGGTACAGCACCGTGCCGTGCTGGGTCAGTCCTTGCGCTGCTTGCAGCAACAGCGTGCTTTTGCCAACGCCCGGCTCGCCGCCAAGCAAAATAAGTGATCCTAACACAACACCCCCACCCAGCACGCGGTCAAACTCGTCGATACCCGTTGGCAAGCGTGTTTCGACTGCATCGCTTAGCCCGACCAGCGGCTGCGCTTGGATTGCTGTAGTGCTCCGCGGGCGCGCCCGTTCCTGAACAGACGCGCTCCGAGCGGGCGCGATAACCTCCTCCTGCAGCGTGTTCCACGCGCCACACTCTGGGCACTGTCCCATCCAGCGCGGCGTCGCGTAGCCGCATGCCGTACACACATACTGCGAACGCACTCGTGGCATCGCCCTACACTGTACCCTAAAGTGCCTGCACCCAGAAAGCCGAGCGGTAGACGCCCAGCCGCACGAACCCTTACTTTCGCCCCCAGATTTCCTGTGGCTGGAGAACTCCGATCTGCTTCGCTTGTGCAAACTGCACTGAGCGAGTTCTTGCCATTTCTCCACAAAACAACCCGTACCTCGAACAGTTTGGCACAAAAGTTGCTGTAGCGCACAGTGGGTGCGTTTATATCCTGCAGCCAGCGGCGCATCTAACCCGTCCGTCAACAACGCCACGGAGGCGGAGCGCGGAGGTAACGATGCAGCCAGTTGCGCTCCACTGTTGGAACAGTGCGGCGATTGTCAAGCCGCTCATGAGAGCGCGGAAAGGAGTTTGCTGCAGGAAATTTGCTACCTTTCGATAAGTCTCGCAGTGATGAGAGTGTGCGGAAGGAAGAGTGTTTTTGGGCGCTAATAGAGGAGATACCGCAATGCGACAATACATCCGCTTTCGGCAAAGCGCGCTCACAAGCGCCACGGTTCTATCGTTCGTAGTGTCTGCTGGCTGGTCGCAAACCCTAACTTGGCTGGGCACCTTGAACGGCAGTATTAGCGTTGCTTCAGGCGTTTCTGCAGACGGTTCAGTTGTCGTTGGCTGGGCGCAAAACGCCTTTGGGCAACGGCGCGCCTTTCGTTGGACCGAGAGAGAGAAAATGCAAGATCTCGGCACGCTGGGCGGCACAGAGAGCGTTGCCTCAGGTGTTTCTGCAGACGGTTCAGTTGTCGTTGGCTGGGCGCAAAACGCCTTTGGGCAATGGCGCGCCTTTCGTTGGACCGAGAGAGAGAGAATGCAAGATCTCGGCACGCTGGGCGACAGTTTAGCGATTGCTTCTGGCGTTTCTGCAGGCGGCACAGTGGTTGTCGGCGTATCTGCGAACACCATAGGTCAGCTACGCGCGTTTCGTTGGACCGCAACAGACGGCATGCAAAGTCTTGGCACACTACCAGGTGGTATTAGCAGCATCGCTTATGGTGTTTCTGCAGACGGTTCAGTGATTGTTGGCGCTGCTGACAACCTTGACACGCAGATACGCGCGTTTCGTTGGACCGCGACAGACGGCATGCAAGCTCTTGGCACGCTGGGTGGCAGGGAGAGCATTGCTTTCGGCGTCTCTGCGGACGGCTTAGTGGTGGTCGGCTGGGCTGAAAACGCTGTTAGGCAACGGCGTGCCTTTCGCTGGACCGCAACAGGTGGGATGCAAGATCTCGGTACATTTGGTGGCGCGCTCGGTGCAGCAGTGAGTGCCTCTGCAGATGGTGCAGTGATTGTAGGCGATGCAGACTACGCTAATCGGCAACGACGCGCCTTTCGCTGGACAGAAGCGGGAGGCATGGAGGATCTAAACATCACCTACGCGCAGCTACTGCTCCCTGGTTCGTATCTTGTGGGGGCTGCTGCTATTTCCCCCGACGGGCGCTACATCGTAGGGCAGGGCTACAACGCTGTCTCAGGACGCTTCGAAGCCTACCTACTAGACACGGGCTTCCCACCACGCGGAGATGTCGACCGCAACGGCTGTGTAAATGATGTTGACTTGTTGCAAGTGCTATCCAAGTTTGGTGCGCGCGGCTATTGCAACGAAGACTCCAACTGGGACGGTGTTGTGAATGAAGTCGATGTGCTGCAAGTGGTGTCTAATCTAGGAAACGGGTGCCAAGCAGCTGCGCACTAGATGTTGGCTTGCAGTGATTGCCGCGCGACGCTTGTGTTCGGGGTGGGCAAGCTGTGAGGAGTCTGCCCACTTCCGACTCTCTCTCCCTGCACACCGCGAACTCCAGTGATGTACCCCTATAAGCTCCCTTCAAAGAGGTAGGTTTTTAGTCTGACCCCGATTGCAGGCGTACCGCTCACTTTCCCAGCCTGACGCTCATTAGGAGTGCGAGCGTCTCGCCTGCACACGAAGAGATAGTTGATGAGCGGAAAACCCAGCGCGCCAGTTCAGCCCCTCACGGCCACTGGTGATACATCCCCGCCACTTGGTCAGTGAGAGGCTTGGCGCGGGCTTCGAGGGCGCGCAACTCGTCGGGCGTCATCGGCGTGAACGCGCGTGCCGCCGCCAGCAGCTCGCGCAACTCGCGCAGGCTGTTGGGCAAAATGACCGCCGTGTGAATCGGATGGCTCAGTGCGTAGCGAAACAACTCGCTCACGGTGAACTTGCCCTCGCCCACCAGCCGCCCCACGCCCATCACCTTCATCACCGCCAGCCCAACCCCCTTGCGCCGCGCATACTCCAGAAACTCCTTCGCGAAGGTGCGCGGATGGTGCGGCTCCGTCGGGTTGAGCGGGAACAGCACCATGTCGAACGGGAACCGCTCCATCGCCGTCCGAATCACCTGTGGGTCGTTGTGCCCTGAGATGCCGACATACTGCACAATCTTTTGCTCTTTCGCTTTCTGGAACGCTTTGATCGCTCCGTCGGGGGCGAACAGGCGGTCAATCTCGTGCGGGTACGAGACATGATGCACAATCCACTGCTCCAGTCGGTCGATGCGCAGGCGTTTGAGGCTGTTTTCGAGGTCGCGCCACGCGCCGTCGTAGTCGCGCCGCGCGCTCTTGGTGCTGACGAACACCTTGCTGCGGATGCCGTCGATTGCCTCGCCGAAGATGCGCTCGCTGTCGCGGTACTGCTGCGCGGTGTCGAGGTAGTAGACGCCCTGTTCGACGGCTTCGCGGATGATGGCGACGGCTTCTGCGGTGCGGCTGGCGTCTTGCAGCACGCCCGCGCCGCCCAGCGCGAGGATAGGCATCCGCACGCCCGTCTTGCCGTAGGTTCGTTTGGGAAGTTCGCGCGTCATTACTGCACCGCCTGCATGCGCTTGAGGAACTTATCGGCGCGTTCGAAGCCCGTCAGGCGCAGGTCGCGCCGTTCGTTGCCCTGCGAGTCGATGAAGATGACCGTCGGCAGCCCGACGACCGCGTGCCGCTTGAGGGCATCTTGCACAGTCGGGTCAGACTCGGTCGTAGCGTCCAGCACGAGTCGCACGAACCGCTCCGATTCGCGCACGACGGCAGGGTCGGTGAAGGTGAAGTGCTTCAGTTCGCCGCACGCTTGGCACCAAGTCGCCGTGAAGTCGATCAGCACGGGCTTGCCCTCCGCCTTGGCTTGCTCCAGCCGCTGGAGGCTATACGGCTCCCATGCGATTTCCACTTTGGGGCGCGTCATCGACAGTGCGTTGTTGACCATAATCGCAGCACACACGACGCCAATCGCCTGCTTGAAGCGCACGACGCGTGGCTGGGTAATCTCCTTGCGCTCGCCGAACAGGAAGTAGAGCGCGCTCAGCCCCAAAAAGGCGACCCACGCCCAGCCATAGGTCTGCGGGGACATCAGGCTGCTCGCGAAAAACAGCGCGACGCCCAGCAGCAGCATGCCGAAGATGCGTTCCACCAGTATCGTCCACTCGCCTGAGCGCGGGATACGCTTCTGCACGCGGTCATAAAACAGCCCCGCGACGAAGTAGGGCGCGCCCAGCCCCAGCCCCAGCGCGAGGAACGCCA
>Ga0197142_1004323_pt1 | contig 11535 bp, 10 predicted proteins | sample GBS60_MetaG_FD_148614 | JGI IMG/M metagenome (GOLD analysis project Ga0197142, IMG submission 148614) | Sediment microbial communities from Great Boiling Springs, Gerlach, Nevada, United States - GBS 60_MetaG | ecosystem: Environmental > Aquatic > Thermal springs > Hot (42-90C) > Sediment... | reverse complement strand
GTTGGAGTTGGCGTAGGTGTAGGAGTAGGCGTTGGGGTTGGCGTTGGGCTAGGCGTTGGGGTTGTGGGAGTGGGCGTCGGGGTTGGCGTAGGCGTGGCGGGGGTAGGCGTGGGGGTTGGCGTGGCTGGCTGTCCTATCTGTATGGTGAGCGCCTCTCCGCCTGGCGCCTGTATCGCCACCGTAGCTGGCCCTCTGTAGGTGAATTTGTAGAGGTAGGAGGGCTGCTCCTCTAGGTAGGAGGCGAGGACTCTGGTGCCGTTTACTACAAGGAAGGGTATGCCCACGTTGGGGTCTTCAGCTCTTATCGTGACTGTTACCAGGTCGCCTGGCGTGGGGCTTCTGGGCAGTATCCTCTCGACGGTTATCTTGGGGACCGGGGCGTATTGGCCCACCGCGACCCATATGGGCTGGCCGGAGAGCTTGATGGTGTAGCGGATGTATTTGCCCAGGGGGTGTTTTTCGGCTTTTACAAACTCGGCGGTGCCGTTGAAGACTTTGAGGCCTGCGTAGTCGCCTGGGAGGTCTATGGTGAGGGTCCCAGCTATCATGTCGCTGTCGATGTATATCTGGGCCGCCTCGGAGCCCCAGGTCAAGACTGCGAATTTCCTGTAGGTCCACGTCTCGGGGTCTATCTTAACCGTGCCGTTGGGGTAGACCACATACGTCCTGAAGCCGTGGGAGGTGTCTATGGAGCCTCCCAGCGTCCTCGTGGTGACGAAGTAGGTGCCGTTTATCACAATGGTGGAGTTGCCGCCGTGGACGTGGCCGGCCATCACCAAGGCGACCTTGTGCTTAATCGTTAGGTTGAGGAACTTCTCGAAGGCGGGTCTGTTCTGGAGGTGGCTGGTGTAGATTAGGTAGTAGGGCCTCCTGCCTGTGGGGTCCCTATTTAACCTGTCGATGTCCTGGGGGCCGCGGTAGGTCTCCACCACATAGGCGTTCCGGAGGTAGAAGGGCGGGTGGTGCATAAGCACGATCTTCACCTTGTCTGGGTACCTCGCCAGGGCGGACTCGTAGAACTTTACCTGTTCATCCGTCAGGTAACCGTCATGGCCTGTGTCTAGGCCTATGACTAGGTAGGGGCCGATCACCCTGTACCAGTAGGGGAGTCCCTGGTATTTCCTGTAGTTCACCAACGGGTCGTCGCCGGCATGGTCGTGGTTGCCAGGTATCACAAATATGGGTTTTGTGATGGTGGAGGCGTAGCGGACGAAGAGGAGGTGGTGCCAGGCCTGCCCCCCGACGTCTGCCTGGTCGCCTGTGAAGAACACCACGTCGAAAGGCATGGCGTTGGCGTAGAGCGCGGCGTGGATAAGGCGGTACACCGACGCCATGTCGAGCTCAACCCCCATATGCGCGTCTGTTAGCTGGAGTATCCTGAGGGGCCCGGTGACGTTGCCAACCCATACCGCCTTGGGCTCGTATATCTCCCCGCCGTTGATCACAATATCATACAGCCCAAGCGGCGTGCCGGGGGGTACATATGCCGTAATCACGTTGCCGGAGGCCGTGAACTCGAGCTCTATGAGAGGCGTGCCGGGGGCCGCAAGCGCGACGCTGTTAACCGTGGCGGGGGCGTCGAGCGTGACGTTGAAGAAGCTCCCTGGCGCGACGTATATGGGGGCGCCCCATCTGGGGTCGGTGACTGAGGCGGCGAGTAAAAAGGCGGCAATTAGGAGGAGAGCAAAAAGTGATCTCATCGTGCTTTGGTCTCTTCAGCGGCGGTTGTCTTACCTCTGCGCAGGGCGAGGGCGGCGGCGGCGATTGCGAAGACCAGCGCCAGGGCCGTGCCGACGAAGGCGGTGGTTCTGGCGTTGTTGGCCTCCGCAACTGCGGCGTTGAGTTGTTGGGTCAACTGGTCAACCTTCTGGCTGAGGGCGGTTATCTGCCCGTTGAGGCTGTTCAACTGGTCGCCGATGGCGCTGACTTGGGCCGTCACAATGTCTACCTTGCTGGAGACTTGAGACACGCTGTTTCTGACGCTGGCAACTTCGCGTTGAGTAGCGGCTATCTCTGTCTTTACATTTTCTAGTTCTGTGGAGAGTTGTAATATTGCCCCCGTCTGTGCCATCATGGTGGACAGCTCTCTGTAGTTGCCCGTGGCCCACAGCATTAAGTTTCTAAAGAACCTCGGGCCGTCCAGCGGCACTCTGTAGTAAATCGGCGCCACGCCCGGCTCGTAGCCGCCGTAAGGCGTTTCGCCGGAGAGTATCAAGACGCTTCCGCGAGGCGTGAACTCCAGAGCCATTAGGGCGAAGACCCCCCGGTCGCCTGCGGTGTGTGCCTTGCCGTCTCTGCCCTTCGCGTCGGCGGAGGTCCTGTGTTCAACTATAATTCCGTTTTGAGTTGTCCGCACGATTACGTGGATGTTGTTGTAGTGCCTCTGCACCTCTGGGCTCGTGGCGGGCACCCACTTGCCGTCGGGGAGGACAACGGCCACAGCCCCAGGCCCGTGGAAGAGGGCGCGTTGCGCCATGAAGCCGAGGAAGGCGAGCTGGGGCGGCGGGGCTACCACGCCTATTACTCTATAGCCCGCGCCGGCGTTGTGTTGCGAATCTTCCACCGACACGTAGTCCAGCCTGATGCGTGCGCCTAGATACTCGGCTATGTCGTTGCAGACGACCTGCGACTCCTCAGAGCCCTGTGCTGGGTAGTCTGAGTCGGCGGCGCACCACAGCACCTTGCCGCCTGTTTCAAACCAATTCTTGAGGGCAGCGAGCTCTGCCTCGGTGAGAGGCTTAGGCGGCTGGCCCAGGATGATTACTTTATATTTAGAGAGGTCGACGGTGGAGAAGTCTCCCCTCACCAATACGGCGGCTCTCGTGGCGTTTAGCTTTAGAAGTATGGGGTCTTTCACCTCGCCGGGGGGCACCAAGATGTGTAGCTGGGCGAAGTCAGATATGGCGTAGGGATTCACAGTGCTGTTTACCCAGAAGTCCAAGCCCTTGGTGGCCTCTCCGTGGGCGGCATCGACGAGTATTGGGACATATATTTGCTGGGCGGCGGCGAGGGCCACCGCCAAGAGAACCGCGATTATTTCGGTTCGCATAGGCGGGGATGTCCAGGATTTTAAATATGTGTTGCATATGAAACACTCTCTGTTCACGTCACGAATGGTTTAAAAACCAGCTCAAATGCGGCTATGCAAACAGGTCTAGTCTTGGGGATAATCGCATTCACAATTGCGCTTGTTGCTATAGTTTAAATGTATATCATACGAAACGGGTGCTTCGTGAATGTTTTAAATACCTGTTCAAGCACGTCTATGCGAACAGGTCCAGTCTTGGGGATAATTGCATTGATTGCAATTGCGCTTGTTGCTATATATTTCACCACCTTCCCCTCAACCCCCACGCAGACGCCCACGACCACAACTCAGGCCACGCCTACTCCCTCGCCTACCCCCACTCCGACACCAACAACCCCAACGCCGACACCTACTACAACCCCAACCACGCCGACCACGCCCAGCCCCACGACAACTACTCCGTCGGTTTGTACAACTCTTACCGTTATCACCCGGCACCCCACCGACATCTTAGACGTCACTAGGTCGCTGTTTCTCAAGAGCGATGTGGCAAAGAAGTACGGAATCAAGGACATAATCTTCAGGCCGGTGGCCGCGGGACAGTGGAGGGCGCTTATCCAGGCTGGGCAGGTGGACGTGGCTTGGGGCGGCGGCCCCACTCTATTCGACTCCCTGTATAAAGACGGCCTCCTCCTGCCGCTTGAGGGCGATGAGGTTAAGGAGGCGTTGGCCCAGATACCCAAGACCATAGCGGGTATGCCCATGACGCGGACGGGTCCCGATGGGAGGGTGTACTGGGTTGCCTGGGCCGTATCTAGCTTCGGCTTTACAATAAACAAAAAAGTGCTTGAAAGAGTCGGGCTGCCAGAGCCCAAGACTTGGGCTGACCTCGCCTCGCTGGAGTACGGCAGGGGCGTCCTCAAGGGCTTTCCTGTGACTGGCTTGGCGAATCTCCCCGCCTCCACAAGCAACACGAGGATTGCTGAGATCATACTGCAAGCCTACGGATGGGACGAGGGGTGGCGCGTCATAACCATCACCGCGGCAAACGGGAGGATCTTCGGGGGCAGTGAGCCGGTTAGAGACGCTGTGATCGCAGGCGAGATCGGCGCCGGGTGGACTATAGACTTCTACGGCTACACGGCTCAGCTTCAGAACCCCGACACAAAGTACATCATCCCGCCCGACACCTCCGTCAACGGCGACCCCATAGCCGTCGTAAGGGGGACTAAGTGCCGCGAGGCCGCGGAGGCCTTCGTCGCCTGGGTTATCACAGAGGGGCAGAGGGTGGTGTTTGACCACAGGATAAACAGAATGCCCGTTAATCCCAACGCCTTCAACACGCCGGAGGGGCGGCAGAGGCCCGACTTGAAGACGGTATACGACTACATGCTTACGTTGAGAACAATAGACTTCAACGACACCCTCGCGCTTTCTGTGGAAAACGTGGTGATGTACTACTTCCAAGCCGCCATTACAGACAACTCGGACGTCCTCCAGCAGGTCTGGATGAGGCTAGTGAAGGCCTACCTCGACGGTAAGCTGGATAGGGCCACGGCGGAGGCCCTTGCGAGACGGCTGGGCGAGCCCGTCACCTTCACAGATCCAGACACGGGCCAGCCAGTCAAGCTGACGTTGGAATACGCGGTTAAGATCAACGACAGGCTTGCTGACGCCGCCTTCCGCGACAAGATACAGGCGGCCTGGAGAGACGCGGCGCGGAGGAAGTACCAGGAGGTGGCCGGCAAAATACCGTAAGTTTTTTAGTCTCGCCTTTTTAGGGCGGAGGGTCAGAGGACGAATCCGTATCTTGTCTTGAGTACTCTCGTGGTTAGGGTTATTGCGGCGACTTGTATTAGGACTAGTATGAGGCCGAGGGTGGCGGCTTCTTGCACGCCGTATAGCCCGCTTTCGAAGCGTTCTCTCATGAAGGCGGTTATGGGCATGGCGGTGTCTTGTCCCACGCCTTTTAACACGCCGAGGGTTATGCTGAGGGAGACCTCGCTGGTGACGTAGACGAATCCTATCAGGGCGCCGCTGAGTATGTTGTTTTTGAGGAGCGGTATGAGGATCCTCCTGAGGACCCCCACGTAACTGTCGCCGAGGTTGAGGGCTACTTCCTCCATGGAGGGATGTATCTGTTGCAACCCGGCGTAGATACTCCTCACGACGAAGGGGAGCTTCCTCACGGAGTAGCCGATTATTAGGTAGAGCTCCGGGCGCCTCAGCGGGTCGAGGAGGTCTGCGAGGTCCGGCGCAACGCCGCGTAGGGCTGTGGTGAGCTCGAGCGAGGTCAGGAAGTAGGCGTACGCCACAACGAGACCTGGTATGGCTATGGGCATGGTGGCTAGGGCGTCTAGGGCGTCTGCGGTGGGGCCTTTGGACCTGGCGGCAGCGACGGCAACGATGATGCCCACGGCTATCATAATTAGGGTGGCTGCAACGCCGTAGTACATAGTGTTGACTACGCCGCGTAGGAAAAGCGGGTTCTCAAACGCCTCAGCTAGGCGGGCCGCCGCGTTTTGCAACGAGGGGGCCTCGGGGAGCGGCGTCGTCGTCCACCTCTCTGCAAACACCAGCGTGAGCGCGCCGATTAGGGGAGTGGCGGCAATTACCACGAGGGGGAAGGCGACGGCGTAGATCAAGGCCTTACCCACGGGGCCGGGGGTGTAGGACTTGGGCCGTAGCTGTCTTATCAACATGGCGTATTGCCTAAGTCCCACGTATTTCCTGACTGCGAGAAAGGACGCTATGGATATCGTGAGGAGGATAAGGGCGAGGAAAGCCGCCGTGGGGCTTATCTGTCCCCGCAACTGGTCGAGGAACTTGGAGTATACCTGGTAGGAGAGTAGCTTCCTGGCGGCTGGGTCGTCTTGGAAGATTATGGGAGCCGCCACGTCGTCTATGGCGAAGATGAAGACTAGGACGAAGGCGGCTGCGAGACCCGGCGTGGAGAGGGGCAGAACCACGTCTCTGACCGCCTTCCTCTCGTCTGCGCCTAAGTTGTTGGCCACCTCCTCTAGGGTGGGGTCTACGCGGGTCAGCGCGGCGTAGATGTTGAGGTAGGCTATCGGCAGGTACATAAGGCTCTGGACCATGGCCACGGCGGCGAGGCCCGAAATCTCCACCTTAAATGGCAGGTTTAAAACGTCGTGGAGGATCCAGTTGAGGGTGCCCCACCGCGGGTCGAGCATCTTCCGCACGACATACGCCGTGGCAAACGGCATGACTATGAGGGGGATAGTTGCGAGAAAGCCGAGGAGGGTTCTGCCCGGGAAGACGTATTTGGCCAAGACGTAGGCCAAGGCGAATCCCAGCGCCACGTCGACTGCGGCCACCGTGAGGGCCACCCAGAGGCTGTTTAGTATGACGCCCAGGTCAGGCCCCCTGATTACAATGGTGGGCGGGTCCGTGGGTCTGACGTAGATGGCGTTGCTGAAGGCGTCCGGCGAGAGGTTTATGTAGAAGGGGTCTGTGATGGACGTGTACACCTCGCCTATGCCGGCCAGGACCTGCCAGAATATGAAGGCCAGAGGGAAGACAAGGAATAGGCCAAGGAAGGCGTATCCCAACGCTGTGGACCACCTTATGAACTTCATGGCTTGAAGGCCCAGGCTCTCGCGATCTCTGCGGCTACCTCCTCGCCGGGCTGGGCTGGCGGTCTCGGCCCCTCGGCCTTAAGCACCTTCCCAGAGCACCTCAGCGTGGTTTGGTAGTACCTGCCGAGGAAGATGACGTCTTCTACAGCGCATTTAAGCCCGCCTCCGCCGATGAATATGTCCTCAGGCCTCACCACGACGTCGACCTCGTCTCCCGGCGCCAACCTGTGGGGGGTCTGGGCGGCTATGGGAAACCCCACGTCTACTGTGGCGACCTCGCCCTTTGCCTCCACGACGCGTCCCTTGAGCACGTTGGAGCGCCCCACGAAGGTGGCGACGAAGAAGTTGGCAGGTTTGTAGTAGATCTCCTCGGGCCTGCCCACCTGTTGTAGCTTGCCGGCGTTCATGACGGCGATTCTGTCGGCGACTGCCATGGCCTCCTCCTGATCGTGGGTGACGTAGATCGTGGTGATGGACAGCCTTTTTGCGATTTTCCTAATCTCCTCCCTCAGCTCCACCCTGAGCTTGGCGTCGAGGTTGGCGAGGGGCTCGTCGAGGAGGAGGACCTCGGGTTGCACCACGAGGGCCCTGGCGAGGGCGACTCTCTGTTGCTGGCCGCCGGAGAGCTGGAAGGGCCTCCTCTCTTCGAAGCCGGAGAGGTCCACCAGCTCCAGCACCTCCTTGACTCTCCTCCTTATCTCCTCCTCGGTTAAGTTCGTCCTCTTTTTCCTCAGCCGGAGGCCGTACGCCACGTTGTCAAAGACGGTCATGTGAGGCCAGAGGGCCCAGGTCTGAGGCACCACCGCCGTGTTCCTCTCCTGGGTCGGTAGCCGGGTGACGTCGCGGTCGTCGAAAAGTATTCTGCCGGAGGTGGGCTCCTCCAGCCCGGCAACGAGGCGGAGGAGCGTGGTCTTGCCGCATCCCGAGGGCCCGAGGACGGCCATTATTTCGCCGTCGTTTACCACCAGATCCACGTCGTCTACGGCGACTACTCTGTTGTCGAAGACTTTCCGGAGCTTCTCCAGCCGGACGACGGTCACGGGAGAACCTACAGACCATTATTTAATTTATATTCATAGTTTTTACGTCGCGCGGCGGGTCGCGTGGCGGGCGGTAAAGTATATAAACAGTGCCGTAGGGGGCGTTATGTCTTTCGTCTACCCGGATGCTATAATCTCCACGGCGGGGCATGTGGACCATGGGAAGACCCAAACCACCTACGCGCTGTCGGGGGTGTGGGTTATGAAACACAGCGAGGAGATCAAGAAGGCGATGACCATAAAGCTGGGCTACACCCAGATCGGCATCTACGACTGCGGCGAGGAGTACTACTACACAGACGGGATTCTGCAAAACGGGAAGTGCCCCAACGGTTCGGAGCCGAAGCTGATAAGGAGGGTTTCCCTGCTGGATGTGCCGGGTCACGAGGTTTTGGTGGCAACCATGGTATCCGGCGCCGCCGTGGTAGACGGCGCGATCCTCGTGGTGGACGCCTCCCAGCCCGCCCCCCAGCCGCAGACCGTGGAGCATTTCGCCGTGTTGGACATAATAGGCGTCAGGCGGATGGTGGTGGCGCAGAACAAGATCGATCTGGTGACCAAGGAGAAGGTTCTGGAGAACTATGGACAAATCAAGGAGTTTCTAAAGGGGACCTGGGCCGGGAAGGCGAAGATCATCCCTATCTCCGCCCTGCACAAGGTGAATATAGACGCCTTGGCCACCTACATGGCTAAGGCGATTCCGCCGCGTGAGGCTGAGCTGGGGAAGCCAGCCAGATTCTCCGTGTTGAGAAGCTTCAACGTAAACCCGCCTGGGACGCCGCCGGAGAAGCTGAGGGGAGGCGTCTTGGGAGGCACCCTTTTACAAGGCGTCGTTAGGGTGGGCGACGAGCTGGAGATAAGGCCGGGGCTGAAGGTGGATAAGCCGAAGCCCGGCTACCAGCCCATCTACACCAAGGTGCTGAGCATAGAATACAGCGGTTACAAGGTTGAGGAGGCCAGACCCGGCGGCTTGGTGGGCATAATGACAGGCCTAGACCCCGCGCTGACCAAGGCTGACGCCCTCGCGGGGGCCGTAGCCGGGAAGCCCGGCACCCTCCCGCCTGTTTGGACCGCCCTTGAGATAGAGACAAAGCCCATACCCAGGGCGGTCGAGGGGAAGATAGAGCCGTTTAAACAGGGCGAAGTCGTTCTCGTCGCCGTGGGCCCCGCTACAGTGTTTGGGGTTGTGCAGGCAGTTAAGAAAGACGTGGTGACCGTGGCGTTGAAGAAGGCCGTCTGCGCTGAGCAGGGTTCCAAGGCGGTTGTAATCCGGCAGGTGAAAAACAGGTGGATAGTGACAAACTACGGAACCGTTAAGGGCGGCGCCGCGGCGTTAGAGTAGGCCCGCCCAGTTAACCTCCTCGGCGACTACCGAGTTCCTGATAGCCTCCAGGACCGTCTCCGGTATGGGCACCTCGGCGTTTATCTCTCTGTGCCGAAAAACCAGCGAAGCCCCGCCTGTGGGCTCAACCTTCGCCTTCAGGTAGTGGATGCTCCTGGGGAGCGCCCCGGGTCCGTAATCCTCCGGGAATATGGGCTCCGCCTTGACCTCCCCCGCCGCAGTCCTTATGTATACCGAGTCTTGTATTCCGTTGAATCTGGGAAGCACGGTCCTAAGCTCCTCTTCGTTGAAGAGGTTAACCATCACCGTCAGCGAGATCTCCCCCCTCCGCGGCACTATGGGGAGGTAGGTGGCCACAGCCTCCTTAAGAAGCTCCTCGCCCAGCTCTTCCTCGAGGAAGAGCGTTTCTTCGATCTGGAGCCACACGGCGACGGCATCTTCAAACAACACCGTGACGCGCCCCATATCAACGTATCTGTTCTTTTTATACTCCGTGATAAGCCCCAACGCCCTGTCTCTTACCTCCCTGTATTTCGAAGGCGGGAGAACCTCCCTGACGAGGTGTTTGACTTCGGGAAGGCGCATTTAATAAGCTCCTCGTCTTCTACCTCGGTCTTCTCGCCCTTTGCCTTGAGGTATTTCTCCAGAACCTCGTTGAACCTCCCAGCGTGGAACCTCTCTATCTTAGCCAAGGTCTCGAAAAGCTGGGCAGTTTCGTGGAACCCCTCCTCTCTTGCCACCTTAGCGAAGCCGGGGTACATCTGCGTCTATTCGTATGTCTCTCCATAGATCGCCGCACGCAACGCGTCGGCGATGTCGTTGATCTCGATGTCGGTTACAGGATCCACGCCGAGATGCATCAACAAGCTAAAGGCGTGGCCCGTCTCGGCCTGTGCCGTTTTTTCAAACACCGCAGCCACCTCGTTAAGACCTTTCTCCCTCGCCATACGGGCGTAGAAGAGATATCTCCTATTCGCCATGGACTCGCCTTGGAAGGCTACTTTTAGGTTTTCGTAGTTTTTGTTCACTTTATTGGTTTCTTCATGATAGCCAAATTAGAAGCGGTTTCAAAAATCCAAAATACAAAAATTGCATAGCGGCTCAGACCGCGGAATAGTTCTCACCGGTCGATAGGGGGCAAGTCGTCCTCATCGCCGACTATATCTACGCATTAATATTTGAACCTTATCTCTCTACATGTGTCTTTCCGGGGCGCGATACAGCGGGGGTCCCGACTGGGCCGCCGTGGGGGTGTTGCTGAGAGAGGGGAAAATCCTCCTCATTAAACGCGTGGAGAGGAGGGGGGATCCGTGGTCGGGGCAGGTGGCGTTTCCCGGCGGCCGCTGGAAGCCGGGCGAGGATCTGCTAGGCACCGCCGTGAGGGAGGTGCAGGAGGAGGTCGGCGTGAGACCCACGGCGCTGGCGGGGACGTTGTCCCCCTTCTCGCCCCGCAACGCGCCCTGGCTGAAGGTGGTACCCCACGTCTTTACCCAGTGGGAGGGCGATCTGCAGCCCAACCCGGCGGAGGTGGCTGAGGTACGTTGGGTAAGTCGACAAGATCTGAAGGAGACAGAGTGGATGGGCGCGCCGGCGTATGCGGTGGGGAGCTGGGTGGTGTGGGGCCTCACCTACAGAATCCTAAGCCAAATAGTGGATTGCGGCCTTCTCTAGTTTATAAAACTTTTGGAATTGTAAACTCCAAAGATTTAAAAATACATTGGAACCGAGAATTCCAGATAATTTTTAACCACTGGTGGAGAGGTATTAAAGTGAAATACGTAGACGCGGCAGAGGCCGCCGTTCTCCTGCTTAGTTTACCAGAGGTACCCGCGTCCGCCGCATCAACTCCCTGAAGTTATCCAGATCCAACCCGCTGAGTTGCTGTGCCCGCCGCAGATCCCCCGTCTCTATGTAGTATATTAAGGCGGCTCTCAGCTTAGGGGGTAGTTGCTGTATGAATTGCCAATCTGCATACCTCCTCCTAAGCTCCCTAGCCTCTACCTCATCCCAACTAGACTCCATACATGCTCCCAATCTCTCCTCCTAAATAAATGCACAGCCTCTTGTTCATACCGCCTCAACTCGTCTACTAAATCCTGTAGAAGCCCCCTCCTCCACGCCTCGACTATGGTCTCAAACGCCCTCCACACCACAACGCCAAGCCCGAGCACGCGCGGCGCAAAATAGGCGCCTCCGTTTTCTGAAAGCACCACGTATCCAAACCGCAACCCCGCCGCGAGGCAGACGGCCTCCGGGTAGTCGATCGCCTTCAGAGGCTTAGAGCGGCTAAGCGCCATGAGCTCCCTTGCCTTTGCCTCGATGTCTGGCGTCTCGGTAAAAAGAGTAAAAGAACCCTCCGCCAGCTTCTCCGCGACCCAGTCTATCGCAGGGGGTAGCTGTATCTCCCTCAAAACAGATTCAGGCACGTGCACCACATTGAATAAACGCGTCAGCACCTCGCGTCTCGAGTACCTACTCCAGTCGATCAGAAAGGAGGAGTCTGCAATTGCCTCACGTGACACTGGG
>Ga0197142_1004322_pt1 | contig 11535 bp, 10 predicted proteins | sample GBS60_MetaG_FD_148614 | JGI IMG/M metagenome (GOLD analysis project Ga0197142, IMG submission 148614) | Sediment microbial communities from Great Boiling Springs, Gerlach, Nevada, United States - GBS 60_MetaG | ecosystem: Environmental > Aquatic > Thermal springs > Hot (42-90C) > Sediment... | reverse complement strand
GAGGCCCTGTTCGAGCAGATTGCCCCGCAGCCGGCTCAGGCCGCGCGCCACCAGGGCGCGGTAGCGCAGGTCGCTCACGGCCGCCGGCTCGAACGCAGCATCCAGCGCCGTCAACTGGTCGGTCAGCTGGATCACGGTGTCCCAGTCCTGGGCCGCTGCGGCCTCGCGGGCCAGGGCGAGCAACTGGCCCTTATCCGTAATCACCGGCGTGGGCGTGGGCGGGATGGGCGTGGGCGTCGGGGTCTGGGCTGCGATGGCGGTGGCGATGAGCTGACGCACGCCGTAATTCTCCGGCTGGTATTGCAAGATATAGGCGTAGTTCGCCTCGGCCAGCGCATATTTGCCCTCGCGCATCAGCGCGTTGGCCTTCTCGAAGCGGGCCAGCAGCGAAGCCGCGATCGTCGCCGTCGCCCGCAGGGCGGCCTCCTGGCGGCCGGCCTGTGCGCCGGCCAGCGCACCGGCAGCGACGATGCCCACCAGTGCGCAGATGAACATGGCCACGAACAAGGCCGGCAGCAGCCGGCGCGCGACCATCCGACGCCGTGCGCTCGTGGACGAACCGGACAGGGGCAATGCGTCGGTGGGGATGTCTGCCATCGCTGCGCGCAGACGGAATTATAGGCTTACGAACGCCGACAATTCAGGGGTGCATTCACCAAAAACTCTTCGCGTGCTCCGCGCCTCCGCGTGAGATTCGTCTTCCCCCATTCAGGCGAAGCCGGCGACGCCCAGCGCGTTCAGCGCGGCAACGGCAGCCGGGCCGATCAGCAAGGCGGGCAGATAATTGGCCAGCCGGATGCGCTTGAGGTCGAGCAGGCTGAGGCCGATGCCGAAGATCAGCACCGCGCCGGTGGCGGAGAGCACGGCCAGCATGGAGGGACTAAACAACGCCTGGATCTGGCCGGCCAACAGCGCGATCCCGCCCTGGACGACCAGGATGGTGAGGATGGAGAAGCCCACCCCGACGCCCAACGAGGCGGCAAAGGCGAGCGAGGCGAAGCCATCCAGCGTGCTCTTGATGGCCAGCAGCGAGTAGTCCCCGCGCAAGCCATCCTGGAGCGAGCCGAGGATGGCCATCGGCCCGACGCAGAACACCAGGCTGGCCGTGATGAAGCCGCGGATGAAGCGCGCGGTGCGCTCGGCGTCCGCGCTGCGGGCGAAGCGGCGCTCCAACGCCGCGCCCAGGCGGTGCAGCGCGCCGTCGAGGTCCAGCAACTCGCCGACGACCCCGCCGAACAGCAGGCTCAACAGGACAACGATGAACTTGAGCGGGGCGTTGGGCTGGCCGGCCAGCGCGTCCACGATGTTCAGCGCGGCATAGGCGATGGTGCTCATGCCCAGGCCGAAGAGCACCGTCTCGCGCATCCGCTCCGGCAGGCGCTGGCCCAAAAGCACGCCCAGCGCCGTGCCGATCAGCACGGTGACGACGTTCAGCAGTGTGCCGGTCATGCGTCGGTCTCGCCGATCTGCCGAACGCGCAGCTCAGCCTGTTCCAGCAACTGTGCACACCGCGCGGCCAGCGCCTGACCGCGCGCGTAGAGGGAGAGCGCGTCGTCTAGCGGCAGGTCGCCGTCCTCCAACCGCGCCACCACCTGCTCAAGCTGGGCGAAGGCTTGTTCAAAGGTGAGCGTCTCGACGTCCGTCATGCCTTGCTCCGTTTACAATCAGCGGCCAGGGATCGGCAGCCGGCGTTGATGAGAGCGGATGCACCCCGGTGGGTGTCCTGGTCTTCAAAACCAGTGGCAGGTTGCTCAGCAAGCTGCGGTGAGTTCGACTCTCATCCGCTCTCGCTCTCACGCTTCTAGGTCGTCTATAAACTCGCCGTCTTCCTCCTCGCCCGGCTCGGGCCTGGTCACGGCAGCGAACTGAGCAGCCTGACCCTTGGCAATTGACTCGCGCACCTGCGTTTCGATTTTGGCGACCAGCTCCGGATGTTCGGCGAGGTAGGCCTTGGCGTTCTCACGCCCCTGGCCGATCCGCGATCCCTCATAAAGGAAGAACGTGCCGCGCTTCTCAATCAGCCCCAGCGCGATCCCCACGTCCAGCACGTCGCTCAACATGCTGATGCCCTCGTTGTACATGATGTCGAACTCCGCCTCTTTGAACGGCGGGGCGACCTTATTCTTGGTGACGCGCACGCGGGTGCGGTTGCCGGTCACTTCACCGCCCGACTTGATGGCCTGCACGCGACGCACATCCAGGCGGACGGAGGCATAGAAGCGCAGGGCCATGCCGCCGGTGGTGGTCTCCGGGTTGCCGAACATCACGCCGATCTTCTGGCGAAGCTGGTTGGTGAAGATGACCGCGGTGTTGGCCTGTTTGATCACGCCGGAGAGCCGGCGCAGCGCCTTGCTCATCAGGCGGGCCTGGACGCCCGGCTGGAGGTCGGTGATCTCGCCCTCGATCTCCGCCTTCGGCACCAGCGCCGCGACCGAGTCAATCACCACCACGTCAACGGCATTCGACCGGATGAGCTGCTCCGCGATGTCGAAGGCCTGCTCGCCGGTGTCCGGCTGCGAAATCAGCAGGTCGTCCACGTTCACGCCGCAGCGGGCGGCATAAGCCGGGTCGAGCGCGTGCTCCATGTCTATGTAAGCGGCGATGCCGCCGCGCTTCTGGGCCTGGGCCACGACGTGCTGGCAGATGGTGGTCTTGCCCGACGACTCCGGTCCGTAGATCTCGGTGATCCGCCCGCGCGGGATGCCCCCCACGCCGAGCGCGATATCCAGCGCCAGGCTGCCGGTGGGGATCACGTCCACGTTTAATTGCTTCGCCTCGCCCAGCCGCATGACCGCGCCCTCACCGTGCGCTTTGAGGATCGACGCCAGGGCGATATCGAGCGCCTTTCGCTTGTTATCCGCTGCTGCCATTGCTCTCTCCTTACGACCCGTCGGCCCGCGATCGCAGCAGGCCGCAGAACATCTGTTCTACAATTATATGCATCACTCAGCGCCTGATCAACTGGTCGCGCTCCGGCCCGACGCTGACCATGGTGACCGGCACGTTGGCCAGCGCCTCGATGCGCGCGATGTAGGCGCGCGCAGCAGCCGGCAACGCATCGAAGCAGCGCGCCTGTCGCACGTCCTCTGACCAGCCGGGCAACGCTTCGTAGATCGGCCGGCATTCGGCCAGCACCACGCTATCCTGTGGGAAGTCGGCGAGCCGCTCACCGTGATGGTCATACGCGGTGCAGATGAGCACCTGGTCGAGGCCGGTGAGGATGTCCAACTTGGTCAGCGCCAGCTCGGTGAAGCCGTTGATCTGCGCCGCGTAGCGCAGCGCCACGGCGTCGAACCACCCCACCCGCCGCGGCCGGCCGGTTGTCGCGCCGTATTCATCCCAGGGATTGGCCCCGCTGCCGCGCAGGCGCAGCGCCAACTCGCCGTCCAGCTCGGTGACGAACGGGCCATCCCCGACGCGCGTGCAGAACGCCTTGGCCGTGCCCACCACGCGGTCAATGGCCTGAGCCGGCACGCCCAGGCCGGTCAGCACACCGCCCACGGTGGCGTTCGAGGAGGTCACGAACGGATAAGTGCCGTGGTCAATGTCCAGCAGCGCGGCCTGCGCGCCCTCGGCAAGGATGCGCTTGCCCTCGGCCAGCGCGCGATGAAGGGTGCGCGCCGTGTTGGTCACGTATGGCGCGATGCGCTGCGCAGCGTGGGCGTACTGCTCGGCCAGCACGTCGGCGTCGAGCGACGGACAGCCGTAGTCGCGCGCCAAGATTTGATTGACGCGCTGGGTATGCGCACGCACGGCCTGGGCGAACTGGTCAGGCCGGCGCATCAGGCCAGCGCGCAGCCCGATGCGCGCAGCCTTATCACTATAGGCAAAGCCGATGCCGCGCCGAGTGGTGCCGAGGCCGCCGTGGGTGGACTCGCGTGCGGCGTCGAGCGCGACGTGGCCTGGGAGGATCACGTGCGCGGCCTCGCTGATCTGCAAGTTGTCGGGCGTGATGGGAAAGCCAGCCTCGGCCAGCGCATCGCACTCCTTCAAGAAGTTCACCGGGTTGATCACCACCCCGTTGCCAATGATGTTTAAGCAGCCAGGGCGAAACACGCCCGACGGCAACAGGTGCAGCTTGAAGACTGCGCCGTTGATGGTGATCGTGTGGCCGGCGTTGTCCCCGCCGTTGAAGCGGGCCACGATGTCGGCGGATTCGGCCAGCGCATCGGTGATGCGCCCTTTGCCTTCGTCGCCCCATTGGGCGCCAAGCAACACAGTGATAGGCATGGCCTCTCGTGAGATGCTGATGATACGCCTAGCGCAAGCGCGCCTGGGCGCGTTCACCAATCCGCGAATCAGGCGGGCTGGGCGACTACATCTCTCTGCGTTCCCCGCGTCTCCGTGTGAGATTAAGCCTGCCCCCAGCCATGAATGCGGCCGCGCGCCTCCAGCTCGGCCAAGCCGGCCAGCACCTCGTCGCGCGGCAAGCCGCCCAGCAGCAGCTCATGATCCTGGAGCGCCAGCAGGCGCTCGTAAAACGCAATGCCGGCCTCGAGCAAAGCAGGATCATCCGGCCACGCAGCCAGCAGGTCGAACAAATCGTCTTCCGCATCGGCATAGCGGCCCACGCGCTCGTGATAGCGGAACAACCGCTCGCGCAGATCAAAGGGCAGGCCGTCGTGATCCAGCTTCTCGATCAGCGCGTCAATCTTCTCAATATAGGCCGCGGAGGTGCCGAAAGGTTGACGCAGCAGCGTCTCGATCAGCAAGCGAGTGGCTTTCCGGTAGCAAGCCTGGGCCGTCTCGTCATCCCCCTCCATGGCGTGCCAGTCGCCATCGGCAGCCAGCAAATCCCCCAGCGCCAGCGCTTTGTCCAGGTCGCCCACCTGCGCCATGCCGCAGGCCAGGATGAGATAGTCATCGGGCGCCTGGCGGATGAACGTCGCGTCCATGCCCAGCAGGGCGCGATAGGCGGCGTCGAGTTGTTCGCGGGCCTGGGCGCGCCGGTCCTCGGCGAGGAGCTGCTTGAGCGCGAGCAGGAATTCGCCGAACTGCTCGATCATGCGCTTGATGTAATCCTGAGCATAGGGCATGGCGCTCACTCCAATCCGTGCATGTGTGCGAAGGCAGCGATAAGCTCTTCGACGGGCGCTTCGTCCACCGGTGAAGGGCCGATCGGGTCTTCTACCTCGGACAGGTTGCCTTGCATGATGCGCAAGGTGTTGAGCACGCCAAAGCTCAGCGCCTCCAGGTCGTAGCCACCCTCCAGCACGACGACCATGCGCCCACCGCACAGCGCCTCGCTCAGCTCGCACAGCACGCGCATCATGCGCGCGAAGCCGGCCAGGGAAACGCACATGTGCGCCAGCGGGTCGCGCCAGTGCGCGTCGAACCCCGCCGAGACCACGATGAGGTCGGGCCGGAAGCGCAGCGCAGCCGGCGCCACGATCTGGTCAAAGACCAGGGCGTAGCCGAAATCGCCCGTCTGCGGCGGCAACGGCACGTTGATCGTCAGCCCGCGTCCCTGTCCGCGCCCTTGCTCGTCCGAAGCGCCGCTGCCGGGATAGATGAACCCGTATTCGTGGATGGAGAGGAACAACACGCGCGGGTCATCGTAGAAGATGGCTTGCGTGCCGTTGCCGTGATGCACGTCGAAGTCCACGATCATCACGCGCTCCGGGCGCGCGTCGCGCTGGCTGCGCAAGGCAGCCGGCGACCAGGCGTAGTCCTCGGCAGCATCCAGGTCGCCCAGGGCAGATTTGGCCGCGAAGGCTGCGTTGTTGAACAGACAAAAGCCCTCGCCGTGATCGGCGAAGGCGTGGTGGCCCGGCGGTCGCACCAGGGCGAAAGCGCGGCACGCTGCGCCGCTCATCACCGCCTGCGCAGCGGCGATGCACGCGCCGGCGGCGAGCGCTGCCGCGTCGAAGCTGGCCGCGTTGAGATAAGTGTCGGGGTTGAGCGCGCCGCCCCCGCGCTGGCTGAGCGCCTGAACCCGCGCGACATAGGCCGGTGCGTGAACCGCCGTCAATTGCGCGAAGGTGGCCGCAGCGAACGAGAGCGGGCGCAGCGCATCTGACATATTTCGCTCGCGCAGCAGGCCCATCACCGCGCGCAGCCGGCCAGCGTGCTCGGGATGCCCTGGGCGGTCATGTTCGAGGAAGAGCGGGTCGTAGAGATAGGCGACGGACGGCATAGGCAGGAGCGTCAATGGCCGGCGTTCACGGGCACAGGGCGGCGCCTGGCCGGGTCGCGCAACAGCGTGAGCACCATGAGGCTGCCGATCACGAGGATGACGGCATTGGCCAGGAAGGGGCCGCTGCGATCCACATCGTAGAGCGCGCCCATGATCAGCGGGCCGATCACCTGGCCTGTGGACTGGGCCAAGGTGTAGAGGCCGAAGCCGGTGCCGCGCCGCTGGCCGCCGGTCATGTCGGCCACCAGAGCTTGTTCAGCCGGCACGGCTGCTGCGTAGCAGATCGCCTCCAGCGTGGCGAACACCATCAGCGCGATGATGGCCGGCGTGACGCTCGGGAAGAGCAGGCTGAGGAAGGGGATGGTGAGCGAGAACAGCCCGCTGGTGGTCAGCCCGACCGCGATCGGCGGCTTGCGCCCCACTCGGTCGGCGATGCGCCCCAGGCGCGACGGCAGAAAGGCCCAGATCAGCGCTGCCGGAACGTAGGCCATGGCGATCAAGAAGACGTTCTGGGTCAGATGGTCCTGGATGAACGTCAAGATGAACGGCGCTAAGCCGTAGGAAGAGGCCGTCGTCAGCGCCACGATGCCCATCAGCACGTATAGCTGCGGGTCTATGGCCTGCCTGGCGTGCTCCTCGCGCTGCGCCTCGATCAAGGCGTATCGGCGCGTCTCCGGCACAGCCCGCAGCGCCAGGATGAAGGCCAGCAGCGCCCCCAGCGCATACAGGGCGAAGATGAGCGACCACACCGTCTGGTTCAGGCGCAGGCCATGGGCAGGGTCTAGCCCAAACAACAACAGAATGGGCACCGCGATCAAGCCGCCGTACAGCCCGCCGCGATACTGGGCCTCCTCGGTGTAGCCGAAGCTGGAGCCGCGCCCGCTCCGGCGCGCCAGGTCGGCGGTGATCGTGTATGCGGCCAGCAGCATCGTGCCCAGGCCAAACCCCTGGATCGTCCGCGCCACGAACAGCATGGCGACGGCGAAGGAGGCATCCGCGCGGAGGCTGATGTTGCCGACCTGCAGGCTGAACTCGCGAGCCAGGGCGAAGAGCGCCATGGACACGAACAGGATGCCGACGCCCAGGCTGAGGAAGGGCTTGCGGCCGTAGCGGTCCATGCTGCGCCCGATGACCGGCCGGGCGATCGCCATCATAAAGGCCGGGATGGCGAACAGCAGCCCTTTCTCGAAGCCGCTGACGTTGAAGTTGCCCGAGTAGATGGGCAGCGCGACAACAATGATAGAAGTAGCCAGCGAAGCGAAGCGGATGACGTTCTGCAGGCGCTGAAGATGAAGGCGCGCTTCGCTGGCTTCCACCGGATGAGCCGCTGCTGACACTATGCCGGCCAGGGCAGGGAGCTCGCTGCTCTCGCGCGGGATGGTCTGTTGCATCGAATTATCGCATTGTAAACGGGCTTACCTAAGATGTAGGAGAGAGTGTTCCGATTCGGAATGAAAGGCCGCGCGGTTGGGCACACGCGTTCGGTCATCCGCAAGCGCATCGCTCATGTCATTGCTGCGGATTGAGCACACCAAGGTCACCAGCATCCTGCCTCACCCTGTCATGCTCGCAAAGCATCTCAACGCCTGCCTCACCAAAGCCCAATGGCATCGCCTAAGCCCCACTCCAACTTGATGTCATGTTGCGCAGAGAAGCATGTCAACACCCTCCTAATCAAAGCCCCGCCCAGCCACCACTCCCCCTCCGTAACAGCTCATGATGGCAGGGCCATCATTTGGACGGGGGGAAATTAGCGGCGTGACGGCACAGTCGCTGTTTCCCAGGACGCGGGGGAAGCCCCTTTCTGATTCCCCCGCACGCGGGGGAAAGCCCCTTTCTGATTCCCCCGCATGCGGGGGAAAGCCCCCTTCTCATTCCCCCGCACGCGGGGGAAAGCCCCCTTCTCATTCCCCCGCACGCGGGGGAAAGGAAGGGGGCTGTAGCGGCAGCCATCAGCCTGCCACCTCAGCTACCCCGCGGCAGCTTGGTTCGCTGCGAGCTGAGATGCTTCGCCGGCGCTCGGAGATAGGGTAGGGCAGGGCCTCAGCGACCCCGTGCGATGACCACTGGTCATGCCGAGCACGCCCGTTCGCTCAGCAGGAACTGCTTGGCTTATGAGGAATAAGCAGACTGATGAACGCAGCCAGGCTAAACATCAGGCAAATAGGGCTTAAACAACACTTAACTTTCCTCTGGTTTCATCCTGAGGGAGATTGAAGCCCAGAGGATCGCAATGCAAGAGGCGCTTGCCACGTCACCTGTCAGGACGTCGAACGCGGAAGAGAGGGATAAGGACATCGTTCTCCGGACGCGCAACCTTTCTATTTACTACGGCCGCTTTAAGGCGGTGCACGAGGTCAACATGGACATTAAGCGCAACCGGATCACCGCCCTCATCGGTCCTTCGGGGTGTGGCAAGAGCACGCTGCTGCGCGCGTTCAACCGGATGAATGACCTGATACCCGAGGCGCGCGCCGAGGGCGTGGTCGAGTTTCACGGCTTTAACCTATACGACAAGAAGATAGATGCCGTGGATGTCCGCCGGCGCATCGGCATGGTCTTTCAGAAGCCCAACCCTTTCCCCAAGAGCATTTACGAGAACGTGCTCTACGGTGTGCGCCTAACGCGCCGATTGAGCAAGAGCGAAGCAGACGAGATTGTGGAGCGCAGCCTGCGCGCCGCCGCGCTGTGGGACGAGGTGAAGGACAAGTTGAACAAGCCGGGCACGGCCCTCTCCGGCGGCCAACAACAGCGCTTGTGCATCGCGCGCGCGATCGCCGTCCAACCAGAGGTGATCCTCATGGATGAGCCGTGCTCGGCGCTCGACCCGATCGCCACGCTGAAGATCGAGGAGCTGATGCGCGATCTGGCGAAGGACTACACGATCGTCATCGTCACCCATAACATGCAGCAGGCCGCGCGCGTCAGCCACTACACGGCAATGATGATGATGCGCGAAGATCGCGCTGGCGAGGTGATCGAGTTCGACGAGACCGACGTGATCTTCACCAAGCCAAAGGACAAGCGGACGGAGGACTACGTCAGCGGCCGCTTCGGCTAAACCTTAATGCCTGCTTTAAAAGCGCTTAACAAGGCGGTCTTAAGCTGAGCTCGTAAATCCTATCTCTTAGAGGAGACACGTATGAACACGAAGACTGCTTTCAGAAGGACGCTTCCCGCCATCGGGATGGCCACCGCCCTCAGCCTGACGCTGGTGGGCACGGCTGCGGGCCAGACGAGGCTTCCTCCGGTGAACCCGGCGCAGGTTTCCGGCAACATCAACACCGGCGGCAGCTCGACGGTGTATCCGCTGAGCGTCGCTATTGTCGAGAACTTCAGGAAAGACGGGTTCAAGGGCGAGGTAAATGTTGACCTGATCGGCTCAGGTGCCGGCATCCAGCGCTTCTGCCGCGGCGAGTATGACGTCGCGAACTCCAGCCGCGCGATGACGCAGCGCGAAATTGACACCTGCCGGCCCGCCGGCGGCGGCAAGCCGATCCAGTTCCAGGTCGCAATTGACGCGCTCACCATCGTGGTCAACCCGAAGAACACCTGGGTGCGCAACCTGAACAACAACCAAGTGGCGCTGATCTTCTCTGGCCAAGCCAAGACGTGGCGCGATGTGGACCGCCGCTGGCCAAATCAACCGATCCGCCTCTACAGCCCCGGAACCGACAGCGGCACCTATGACTACTTCGTCGAGCAGGTGTTCAGGAATCTGCCGGCTGCTCAGCGCCGCAACATCATCCCGCAAGTGCCGGGCGTGCAGCTCAGCGAGGACGACAACGTGCTGGTGGCCGGCGTTGAGTCTGACATCAACGCCATCGGCTACTTCGGCTATGCTTACTACGAAGAGGAGAAGGGCAAGCTGAAGGCGGTGAACTATGAGGGCGTCGCGCCGAGCGCTGCCACGGTGGCCAACGGCCGCTACAAGTTCGCCCGCCCGCTCTTCATCATCAGCGCGGCGCCGATCCTGAAGAGCAAGCCTCAGGTCGCGGCCTTCGTCAACTACTACCTGACCAACGTGGACAAGGTGGTTCGCCGCGTGGGGTATTTCCCCGCGCCGGCCAGCGCCTTGGAGAAGGCTCGCAAGGATTTCCTGGCAGCCGTTCAATAAGCATCGCGCCAGGACGAAATCCGAGCAGGGAGGCACTCCCTGCTCGGATTCTCATATAGAATAATAAAAGACAGGTTTGTTTAAGGGAGGTTAGCTAATGGCAACATTCTCGGCCTCGCTTTCACAATCGCGCGCGCGAGGCAGTTTGAAAAAGAAACGACGGCCAGGTGAATCGCTTATTCGGGCATCGTTGGTCGCTTCCGCATTGGTGTCAATCTTGACGACGATCGGCATCGTGGTTGTGTTGTTCGCCGAGGCGTTCGTATTCTTCGCCGCGCCCGAGGTGTCTCTGCTTGAGTTCTTCACCGACACGGTCTGGGCGCCGGAGGCAGGCCGCGTGGGCATCTTGCCGCTCGTTACCGCCACCGTCATCACCAGCACCATCGCAATCTTCATTGCGCTGCCGCTCGGCCTCTCGGCGGCCATCTTCCTGAGCGAATATGCCTCGCCGCGGGCGCGCGCTTATCTCAAGCCGATCCTGGAGTTATTGGCCGGCATTCCAACGGTTGTCTATGGTTTCTTCGCAGTCACCTTCATGACGCCCCTGCTCAAGAGCATCTTCGGTCAAGACACCGTGGAGTTCTACAACATGGCGTCGGCCGGCCTGGTGATGGGCATCATGATCATCCCAATCGTGGCCTCGATGAGCGAGGACGCGCTGAGCGCCGTGCCGCGGGCGCTGCGCGAGGGGTCGTATGGCTTGGGCGCCACCAAGCTGGAGACCAGCTTCAAGGTCGTGCTGCCGGCGGCGGTGTCGGGCATCGCCGCGTCGGTGATCGTGGGCATCTCGCGCGCCTTCGGCGAGACGATGATCGTCGCCCTGGCCGCTGGCGCCGGGCCGAACTTCACCTTCAACCCGTTCCAAGCGGCCGAGACGATGACCGGCCACATCGCCCGCATCAGCAGCGGCGACCTGAGCTTCGACTCGCTCGACTACACCAGCATCTTCTCGATCGGCATTGTGCTCTTCTTTATGACCTTGACGCTGAACATCATCAGCCGCTGGATCGTGCAGCGCTATCGCGAGGTGTACTAGCATGGCGATGACCTCTCCGAGCCGCTCGGCTGAACCGCTTGAAATCGGCGCCGATCCGTCCGTTCGCCGACGTCAGCGCATCGGCCTCCTCGGCCAGGCCGGCCTCTTCCTCTCCCTCGTCATCGCGCTGATCGCGCTGATCGTGCTCTTGCTCGACGTGGGGAGCAGGATCGGCGGCATGGTGGTCTACGGGTTTCGGATTGACCCATTGACCATAGTACCTTCAATCCCGCTGGAGGAGCTGAG
>Ga0197142_1004320_pt1 | contig 11538 bp, 9 predicted proteins | sample GBS60_MetaG_FD_148614 | JGI IMG/M metagenome (GOLD analysis project Ga0197142, IMG submission 148614) | Sediment microbial communities from Great Boiling Springs, Gerlach, Nevada, United States - GBS 60_MetaG | ecosystem: Environmental > Aquatic > Thermal springs > Hot (42-90C) > Sediment... | reverse complement strand
CCCTCGCCCTCCTCAAGCGCCAGAAGGGAAGCCCCTGCCCCATCTGCCAGACTCCCAGCGAAACCCATCCCTGCCCCACCTGCCGCCGCCTCCTCGAGGCCCCCTGGGTGCAAAAGGAAGCGGAGCGCCTCAAGCGGGGAAAGCCCACCAGCCTGGCGGGGGACGCCCTCCTGGTGGCCCGACACCTGGCCCGGGAAGCCCTCCTTAGGGAGATGAAGGACCTCTACCCCGAGGCCCTCAGGGACGAGGCCCTCAGGCCCCTTCTTCAGGACCTGGCAAAGCGCTTCCAGGCCCTCTTTCCGGAGGAACCCATTCCCGAAGGGATTAGAAGCCTCCTGCAAAGAACTTGAAAATCCCTCTCAGGTTTGCTCAAGATAGGCTCGCACCAGCTGGCGAAAAAGGGCGTTATGCTTTCCATGGCCCAGCTTAAGGTGAACCAGTTCGTGCACCAACACTTCCCGGCGAAAGAAGGCGGGCTCACGCAGAAGGTCAAGGCTAAGGGTAAGTCGCCCCCGGCTGGAAATGCTGGCCCACTTGCGGCGCATGGGCCGCACCTGGACTTCGCGAAGCCGGTCCACTACCCCAAGCCGCCGGGCCCAGACCCACGCTTCCGCCACCAAAACTTCCCGAGCCACGGTTTCTTCTAGGGTGTCCAGGGAGTTGCTATCCGGCATCCTGAACCCTCCTCAAGAAATCCAAAAGCTCTCTGACCCAAACCACCCTCTCCTTAGGAGGCATATCCTCCAAGACCTTATAGAGCTCTGGTCGCAAGTCCCTCTCCTGGCGAGGCGCGCTGGCCCAGTGAGGATAACGTTCCAGAAGGGCCTCCACCTCCTTTGCCAGGGCCCTGGCCTTCGCTTGGGGAAGGCCCTTTTGCGTCTCCGCCCACCAGGCTAGGGCAAAGGCCCGCTGCGAAAGTCCACTTTGCCTTGCCTCCTCCGGGGCCCCTTTAAGCCGCTGAATCAGCTGGGCAAGTTCCTGGAGTATTTCTTGTGTTTCCTTTTGGCGAGCTTCAAAAGCCTGGCGTAGAGCTTCTGCTCGCTCCCCAATAGAGATTAGGAAGGCAGATTCCCGCTTGTAATCCTCTACAAGCCGCTGGACCACCCGGAGAAGGTTAAAGACCTTCACCACATCGGGTTTAGAAGCCCCGAGAAGCGCCTCCAGAGCCTCCACACCTAGTTCATAGGTGGTGGGGGGCTGGTCCACCCCGTCCACATCCACATTTCTCTGGACGATCTCGGCAGTCTTGCGCAGAAAGGAGCGGTCCACAGGTATGTGGGGCTCGTAGGCGCTCCGCAGGAGGTGGTACATCCGGACCAAGGTCCCGTAATCTTCCAGATAGGCCCGGAGGAAAGGATCGGGGGAGAGTATCTCGTAAAGCTCCTCCAGCTCACGGAAGAAGCGGTAAAAGGTGTCCCGGGCCTCCTTATCCCGTAAGCGAAGGAGGATGGCCTCAGCCTGCTTGTCCCCCTCGAGGCCGTCAAGCCAGGGCAAGTAAACCCTCCTGGCCTCCTCCATGAGGTCCCGGAACCTCTCCTTGAGGACCTTGATATCCTCCACCACCCCCTGCACATCTTGGGAGTCAAAGGCGAGGGCCCGCTCCAGATTGTCCAGGATGCCCACGAAGTCCACAATGAGGCCATTTGGCTTCCTGCGCCCCGCATTGTCCTCATAGGGGCGGTTGACCCGGGCGACGGCCTGAAGGAGGACGTGGTCCCGCATGGGCTTGTCCAAATACATGCAGTAGAGAATGGGGGCGTCGTAACCGGTCAGGAGCTTTTCCGTCACAATGAGGATCTTGGGATCTGCATCAGGCTTGCGGAAGGCCTTCCGCACCTCGGCCTCCTCCTCCTCGCGGAGGTGGTAGCGCTTCAGGTGCGCTGGGTCGTTGTGGTTGGCGCTGATCACCACCTGACTCCACTCCGAGGGCAGAAGCTGGTCTAAGGCCTCCTTGTAAAAGGCACACCCCTCCCGGTCTGGAGCTACTAGGAAAGCCTTGTAGCCCATGGGCAGGATGCGCTCTTTAAAGTGCGTGGCCACAAAGGCGGCTATCTTCCGCACCCGCTCGGGGCTTTTCAGCATGTTTTTTAGGGTGACTGCCCGGTCCAGAATGCGGTTCAACTCCTCTATGTCCGAAACCCCTTCGGCCTCCGCCACTCGCCAGAACTCCTGCTCCATGGTCTCCCGGTCCACCTGGAGATCGTTAGGGGCCATCTCGTAGTGGAGGGGGACAGTGGTCCCGTCTTGGATGCTGTCCCGGATGCTGTACTTGTCCAGGTAACCCTTAGGGTCCTCGGAGCCGAAGACCTTGAACGTACCCTTTCCGTGAGCGGTCTTGTCTATGGGCGTCCCGGTAAAGCCGATAAAGGTCGCGTTAGGCAGGGCCCCCATGAGGTAGTTGCCCAAGTCCCCGCCCGTGGTACGGTGGGCCTCATCCACCAGGACAAAGATGTTCTTCCGGGTGTTCAGATTGGCATCGGCATCGCCAAACTTGTGAATCATGGAAACGATGAGCCCCCGGGTGTCCCTCCGGAGAAGCTCCCGAAGGTGGTGTTTGGAAGTGGCCACCTCCACCCGCTCAAAGCCCGCTTCCCGGAGGTTCTGGAAAAGTTGTTGCTGGAGCTCATTGCGGTCCACAATTATCACGACCGTGGGGTTTTGCAGACCAGGTTCCTCCAAGAGCTTCTTGGCGACGGTAATCATGGTGTAGGTCTTTCCCGAGCCTTGGGTGTGCCAAACCAGACCCCGGTGCTTTTCCGGGTCCTTGGCCCGGGCCAGCACCTTCTCCACCGCCCGCATCTGGTGGGGTCGCAAAACGGCCTTGGTCAGCTCCCCATCTTTGCGCAAGAAGAGAATGTAGTCCCAAAGAAGCCGCACCACCCGGCTTGGGGCCAGGAACATCTTGACCAGGGTTTCAAAGTCCCCCGTAGCTTCGTCCCGCCAGTTGAGAAGAGCCTTGCGGGTCAGGTTCCAAGTGGGGCCATAGAAGAAGCCGTGAAGGTTGGTGACCGTGTAAACCTGAACCTGAGCCATGAGTCCAGGCCCCTCTTGGTGGTAGCGGCGCACCTGGTCCAAAGCCTCAGCGATGCCCTCCGGTTTGGTAGCGGCCTTGCTTTCCAGCAGGAGGACGGGAATGCCGTTGACCAAAAAGACCACATCAGCCCTGATTTCATGCGGGCCGCTGTGGAAGCGAAACTCATCGGTTACGTGGAAGGTGTTAGCCTCCACGCGCTCCGGGTCAAGCAGGCGCAGGTTGCGTTCACGGCGTTCGGCCTGGACAAAGACCGTTTTCAGCCCCTTGAGGTATTCCCAGGCGTCCCGGTTGCCTTCAATATCGGGCCGAACGCGCTCCAGGCGCGCAAGGACTTCCGTAGCCTCTTCCACGGTGGCGATCACGCCGGGGTTCAGGCGCTGTAACTGGGTGAGCAAGACATCAGCAAGCAGCGGCTGCTCCAAGCTGCGACGCAAGCGCAGCGCCTCCTCTGATGGCAAGTAGGTCCAGCCAACCTCTTGGGCGTAACGGATGAGGGGGTTTTGGACAGTAGAGCGTTCGGACCCGAGGCTCATGAGCACGTTCCTCCGTTAGCCATAAGCACGACCTCTTATTCCCCTAGGCTCTGCGTGCCCCTAGGCTCTGCGTGGCCAAACTCACCCTTCGCCTCCCGCTCATCAACTCCTGCAACAAGGTCTTGAACAGCTCCTCCAGCGCCACCCGGCGCCTCTCCTCGGCAGCGAGTTTGGCATCCACCGCCTGCAAGGTGCGGGCAATCTCGCGCTGCTCGGAGAGCGGGGGAAGGGGGATGCTACTCTCTCGAAGTAAGCTAAAGTGGCGGTTATAACCTCGACTAGGTATCTCAATGGTTGAAAGTGCGTAATAGAGAAACAAGGAATCAAAAACCGCACTATTTGGAATAAGAATGTGCGTTCCATCTGCTCCTGCCACGAAAGGAAAATCTACAAACTTAAAAACTCGAGTGTGATCGCCGAATACAATTACCGGGAGATTACCCTTATAAGGTAGTACTTTATCGGTGTAGCCCGCAATGAAAGATTGCCCTTGGTCAACGATAGGTACCAACCCAATAGGTTGATAATCTGACCGTTTTATTTTCGGCACACGGGAAGCACGAGTGATGGCCTGATCAAACCTCACCAACCGCCAGTAGGCGGGGATGGGGCCGATTTCGGTTTCTTGCAGGTCCACGCGCTCGCGTTCCGTTACGGGGACGGGGCCATAGGTGAAAAGGTGCTGCATCAGGCTCTTCTTGAGTTCCTTGAGGGCGGCGATGACGCCGTCCGTCGCCTCCTTCGCCCGCTGCACCGTCCGCAACACGTGGGCTATGGCGCGCTGCTCGGGGAGAGGGGGAAGGGGGATATCAATGCTGAGAAAATCAGATTTTCGAATGGCCCGCCTACGATTGACAGCGCCAGACGCAAAACGGTTGTAAGCTTCTATGGCGGCGGGCATTCGCAAGAGATGGTCAATAAAGCAAAAATCTGCGGAATTACTTTTGACTTCCCAGACTGGATAGACTGGACTAACAAGCCCCGATTCGTACCTGTTCAGGACGTGAACCGCTCCTTCCCAGATAACATAGGGGTTATACACAATTTGTCCGCGACGGACAACCTTGTAAATATTGACATCTTCGGTAGCAATGCGCTTACCGAAACGTTCCGTCTGCAGGATGAGGCCAGCGTTTTTAGTGAGGGATAGAACTGGTAGGCGACTGGCCTCTGCGCCAAGGTTTCTGACACGCACATCAACTTCAGAGAGTACCTCCCCCAACCGCACCACCCGCCACTCTTTGGGCAGGGGGCCGAGTTCGGTCATGTGGAAGCCGTCGGGGAGGTCTTGGAGATTTCCCTCAGAGTTCATAACGGTAGCCTCTGTGCGCTCTGAGTTTCCCATGGTAAAACCCCCCTTTCTGCTCACAGCACCCCCAACATTCGCAACACCTCATTCAGTGCCCGGTCGGCTTCGGCGCGCTCCTCTTCGGCCTCCTGCAGGCGCACCACCGCCTCCTCCAGGGGCAGCACCTCTTCTTTGCCGTTCGTGCTCACATAGCGGCTGGGCGAAAGGTTGTAGTCGTTGCGGGCGGCTTCGTCGTTGGTGATGATGGCGGACATGCCTTCTTCGGCGCGCCATTCATGATACAGGGCAGCGATGCGGGCGACGTGTTCCTCCTTCAGGTAATTCTTGGGGCGGCCCTTGGCGAACTGCTGGCTGGCGTTGATGAGCAGAATCTCCCCAGGGCGTCGCTTGCGGCGGTTGACCACCAGGATGATGCCCGGCGCGGTGGTGTTGTAGAACAGGTTTTCCGGCAGCAGGATCACCGCCTCAATCAGGTCGCGCTCAACGAAGGCTTTGCGGATGTCGCGCTCGCGGTTGGAGCCTTGATTGCCGCTACCGCGGCTGACGGCGCCGGTATCCAGCACCACCGCCATCTTGCCGTTCTCATTCAGCGAAGCCAGCATGTGCTGCAACCAGCCCCAATCGGCGCTGGAGCGAGGGGGAATGCCCAGAGCAAAACGCTCGTAGGGATCGTTTTCGTAGAGGTCCGTGGGAAACGCCTGGTTCCACATGGGGTTGGCCACCACCCTATCAAACGTTCTCAGGCGCCCTGAAGAGTCTTTGAAAGCGGGGTTGCGCATGGTGTCCCCCAAGTGGATCTCCGCCTCGAGGTCATGGATGAAAGCGTTCATGCGGGCCATGGCAAAGGTGACGGGGTTTATCTCCTGCCCAAAAAGGTGCAAAGGGCGCACATCGGAAGGAAGTCGGCGGTGGCCATTCTCTTCCACGCCGTGGGTTTCCAAAAGGCGCAGGTGGCACTTGATGAGGAGACCGCCCGAGCCACAGGCCGGGTCGTAGACCGTCATGCCGGGTGCGGGTTCCAGCAAGTGGGCCATGAGCACGGCCACCTCCCGGGGCGTGTAAAACTCGCCTGCGCTCTGCCCCTGCCCCTCGGCGAACTTGCGCAAAAGGTACTCGTAGGCCCGGCCCAGGATGTCGGGCTCCACGTCCTTGAGGCCCAAGCGGTGGCGGGAAAGGACCTGGATCAGGCCGTGCAGGTATTCGTCCGGCACTACGCGCTGGCCTGCGGCGGTCTCGTTGAAGTCCTTTATATCGATCACGCCGTGAAGGCGAGGGTTCTCCTGGGCCACGGTCCTAACCGCATCCGTAAGGTACTGCCCCAAACCAGTCTGCCCATGACTCAGAATGGCTTCCCAGCGAGCCTTTGGAGGAATATAGAAGCGGACAGATCCCCGGCCCGAGCGAAAGAGGCCCTCTTCACGCTCGGCCTCCAGGATGGGTTCGGCCTCTTCCATGGTGCCGTACTTCTGAGTTACCTCGTCCTCAAAAACGTCGGAAAGCCTCTTCAGGAAGACGAGGGGAAGGATGTAGTCTTTGAACTTGGGCGCATCTACAGGGCCACGAATGGCACAAGCAGCATCCCAGAGCCAGGCCTCGAGGGTGGGGAGATCCAAGGTAGGCATAGACATTTCGCATTGTAGAGCGTAGACCAGGGGGAAGCCAAACAAAAGACTTTCCCCCCACGTCTCTGTGGGGGGATTTCGCTGGTGGGCGGCAGAGGACTTGAACCTCTGGCCTCTCGCTTGTAAGGCGAGCGCTCTGACCAACTGAGCTAGCCGCCCATGGTGACCCCAGGGGGAATCGAACCCCCGTTTCGGCCTTGAGAGGGCCGCGTCCTGACCGCTAGACGATGGGGCCACGCAAACCTAAAGGCCCACGCGCCTACCTAGTTTAGGGCCTCTGCGCCCTAGCCGCAAGCCCCTCTGAAACCAAGACCCCCCAGGCTGGGGGGCCAGGTGGTGGGCCGTGCAGGATTCGAACCTGCGACCTACCGATTAAAAGGCGGTTTTTCCCAATACTTCCGTGTCCTGAAGTGTCCTTCCCAAGGCGCTTTTTCACCTGTGGCATCCCCCCTCATCCTGCCCGGGTTGCAGTACGGTTGCAGTACTGGCTTAGAGCCATTCCATCACCTTTTGAGGGCTTCTTTGCGTTCCTTCCGGCTTTTCGCCTGGCGGCACCGTGCCGCCCCACAGGTGACCTGCCCTTTTCTGCCAACAAAAGGAGCCCCGCATATGGGGCAGAAGGAAAGCCTCTTGGAGGTGTAGAGGGCGGCAAGCTCCAGGTAAACCCAGGGCCTGACGCTCACCTTGGCCTCGGGGCTGGCTTCTATCCCCAGGGCCGCCGCCGTAAAGACCAAATCCCAGTCAACACGGGCCAGGAGTAGCGGGGTGGCTTTGTGGACGAGGTGCAGGGCCACACCCTCGAGGCCCCCCTTAGCGTTGGCCTCTCCTTCCAGGACTTTCTCCCCCCGCACCGCCCTCACTCGCTTCTTCCCCCCTAGCGCCGCTTCCTCAATCTCCTGGAGGGCCTGGACGTAGGGAAAGGGGTCTACTTTCCCTTCCCCCCCTACCCAGTACCAAGCCCCATTCCGCCGCACCAGGCCCACTTGCTCCCTTAGGTGGTCCAAAACGTCCCCGAGGATGTAAGCGAACTCCTCTTCCAAGCCCACCCCGTAGCTTTGGCGGTACTCCCGGAGGAAGTCAAGGTGGGCCCGGACTTCCAGGGCAAAGGCGTGCCAATGGTGAAGGGAGTCCCCCCATCCGTAGGGGTCCAAAAGCCCCACCGCCTGGGCCGTCTTCAGAGCTTCTCGGGCAAACCTCTCTGAGAGAGGCCCCGCCTTGAGCGCCACCCGGCCCAAGGCATCCACCCGCCGGTATAGGGGGAAATCCAAGGCGCGCTGAGGTGAATAGAAAGGGTGCTTGCGCACGAGGCGGGGGTAGAGGAAGAGGGGGTCCTGGGGCACGGGTTTACCTCCCAAGCCCCCAAGGGCAAACCGAGCGTTGTAGGCCGCCTCCACTTGCCGGTCAAAGGGGCGTTCACCAAACCAGTACTCCAGTACGGGGGTGAAGCTTACGAGGGAAACCTTTTGGGGGCCCCGTTTGGTGGTGGGCATGGGAGGAGTAAATAGCCGCGGCCCCAAAACGACCCGCCATGGAGAAAGCCCGCGCGTCCAGTCCCAGGGTGGAACCTCCTCCGGCCCGTAAGCGATGGCGAGAGGGGGCCGCGCCGTGTTGGGGTGCACCACCAGGGCTGAGAGGGGAAGGGCCCCTCTTAGGACCCTCTCTTGCCCCTCATATGTCACGCCAAAGGTAGCGTGATTGACGTATTCCATCAAGGGCCATTGTAGGGCATCCTGGGGGCATGCAGGAAGCGATAGAAAGCCTCCTGGAAGCGGCCAAGCGGCAGGGCGTGCCGCCAAGGGCGGCCTACAGCGTTCGGCTGGCGGCCAAGATTACCGGCCTTGGGCGCGATTACCTCTACGCCCAGGTGCACGCCGGGAAACTCCGGGCCGTCCGGGTAGGCCGGACCTACTACGTCGCCCTGAGCGAGTTAGCCCGCTTGCTCAATGGCCCGGACGAGCTGGAGAGGACCCCCGGGGAGGAGGCCCGGGGGTAAGGGGGGTGAAACATGGACGCGGTTGCTGACCTCATTCTACGCCTCGCGCTAGCGGTTTGGCTTATGGCCGGGGCCATCATCTTTTGGCCTCGCCGGGGGGGTAAGCGATGAACGCACCTGAGGCCGCCGCGCTGGCCTACGCCCGGCTGGGCTACTCTGTTCTGCCCCTGGTCCCAGGGGAGAAGCGCCCCCACCCCCGCCTGGTGCCCCATGGCCTCCGGGAGGCCTCCCTGGACGAGGCCACCATCCGGGCCTGGTGGCGGGAGGAGCCTCGGGCTGGGGTGGGCATCCTGCCTCCCGAGGGCGTTCTGGTCCTGGACTTTGACGAGCCCGAGGCCTGGGAGGCCCTGAGGCGGGAGTACCCAGCCCTCGAGGCCGCCCCCAGGCAGAGGACCCCCAAGGGCGGTGCCCACGTCTTCCTGAGCCTCCCCCAGGGCGTGCGCCTGAGCGCCGCCGCGCGGAAGCTCCCTGGTGTAGACCTCCGGGGCATGGGCCGGGCCTATGCGGTGGCCGCCCCAACACGCCTGGCCGATGGACGGGGCTACATGTGGGAAAGGCCCCTGGTGAGGGTGGAGGAACTTCCCCTGGTGCCTGAAGGCCTCCTCCTCCGGCTCCTCCCCCCTCCCCCTCCCCCACCCCGGGAGGTGGTGGTAGGGGGCTCCTCCCCCAAGCGGTTGAGGGCCCTTCTCGAGGCCTACGCCGATGCCGTGGCCCGAGCGCCCGTGGGCACCAGGCACAACACGCTCATCCGCTACGCCCGGGCCACCGGGGGGCTCATCCCCCACGGCCTGGACCCTCAGGAGGCGGAAGAGGCCCTGGTAGCCGCCGCCATGCAGGCCGGGTTGCCTGAGCGGGAGGCCCGGGAGGCGGCGCGGTGGGGCCTCGGGGTGGGGCAGGGGGCCCCCCTCCCGCTGGAGGCCTCCCCCACGCCTTCCACGCCCCGCACCTACCGGGCCCGCCTATACGCCCGGCTGAGGGGGTGGGCATGAGCTTCCAGGACCTCCTCAAGCGGGTAGAGGGGGCCAAGGCGGAAACCCTGCCCGGCCTTCTCCCCGAGCTCTTCCGGGCCATCTACGAGGGGGCGCTCTTGGACTCCGAGCTGGAGGCCCTCTTCCTGGCCCTCAAGAAGCGGACCGGGGTGAGCGTGGGGGCCCTTCGCAAGGACTGGGCCCGCTACCGGGCCACACGGGAGGAGGAGGCCCGCAAGGAGGCCGCCCCGGCCCTTACCCCCGAGGCCCGAGAGGCCGCCCGGGGGCTCTCGGAGGACCCCGCCCTCCTCCACCGGGCCATCCGCACCCTCGGGGAACTTGGCGTGGTGGGGGAAGAGGAGAACCGGGGGCTACTCTACCTGGCCCTGCTTTCCGCCCGGACGGAAGCCCCCATCAGCGTCCTGGTCAAGGGGCGCTCCTCCTCGGGGAAGTCCTTCCTGGTGGGCACGGCGCTGAAGCTCATCCCCCCACGGGGCTACTACGAGCTCTCCTCCATGAGCGCCAAGGCCTTGGTGTACGCCGATGTGGACTTCCGGCACCGCCACCTGGTGCTCTACGAGGAGGACGGGCTGAACAACGAGGAAGTGCTCTACCTGGTGCGCACCCTCCTCTCCGAGGGGCACATCCGCTACCTGACCGTGGAGAAAAGCCCCCAAGGGCGGATGGTGGCCCGGGAGATTCACCGCCCCGGGCCCACCGGGCTCATCACCACGCTCACCGCAGGGCTCACCAAGGAGGACAACGAAACCCGCACCTTCTCCATCTACATGGACGACAGCAAGGCCCATACGCTCCGGGTCGTCCAGGCCTTGGCGGAACGGGAGGCCCTGGGCGCGCGGCCCGAGATAGACGCGGCCCCCTGGCACGCCCTCTACGAGGCCCTGCCTCAAATGGAGGTGGTGGTGCCCTACGCCCCGGCCATCGCCCGGCTCCTGGAGGCCCAGGACCTCCCCGAGGACCTGACCCGGCTTCGCCGGGACTTTGGCCGCTTCCTCGTCTTGCTCAAGGTGGTGGCCCTCCTCCACCACGCCCGCAGGGAGGAGCGGGGCGGGAAGCTGGTGGCCGCTTTGGAAGACTACCCCCTGGCCTACCACCTGGCCGCCCGCCCCCTAGCCCGTAGCGTGCACACCGTGAGCCCCCAGGCCCTGGCTCTGGCCGTGGCCGTGCGGGAGGTGTACGAGGACAAGCTGGAGGAAGCCAAGGGCAAAAACCCCGAGGGGAGCGTGGCCGTGTACGTGAAGGACCTGGCCCGCCACCTACGCTGGGCCAAGCGCACGGTGCACAAGTGGATAGACCAGGCCGAGGCCGCCGGGCTGATAGACGTGCAGAGGGACGGAAACCGCCTGGTCCTGAGGCCCATTGAGGGCGCGCCCCTGGAGGAGGCCGCCTTCCGGCTCCTCCCCGAGCCCGAGCGCCTGGCCCGGGAGCTTGGGGAAGGGGGGAGGTACGTGCACCCCATCGCCGGGGAAACGTGCACGCTCTACCTCCCCCAAACCGCGTGCACGTTCTCCCCCAAAACCGAGGAAAACGCCCTTCTGGACGAGGAAAGCCCTCGTGCACGCCATGCGCACGAACGTGCACGCCCCCCCGAGGAACGCCCTTCTGGAGAGGAAAATCCCCGTGCACGTTCGGAAGCGCCTTCCCCATCGCAAAACCCGGAGAAACGTGCACGCCCCGAGCCTGAGGCAGAGGTGGAGGTGGAGGTGGAGGTTGAACTATGACCCCCTGGCGTAGGCTCATCGCCCTGGCCCCGGACCTGGCCGCCAAGGTTCGGCGCATGGGGCCCCCGAAACTTCGGGTGGTGGCGGATGGGCGGGTCCTTTACTGGGCCCTGGCCGTGCCGGGGGAGGAGGACCTGGAAGCCCACGCCGCCTGGCCCGGGCAGAACGCCCCGAGCCTGGAAGCCTGGCTTGTGGAGCGCCTGACCTTCCTGGAGGAGGGCTGGCCGGGGGTGAAGGAGGTGGAGCTCCTGGGGGTGTGGGCCGGGAATCCCCCCCGCCTGGAGCCCATCGCCCGGGCCCGGGTGAAGGCCAAGGAGGTGGAGCGTGCCTGAGCGTG
>Ga0197142_1004319_pt1 | contig 11539 bp, 12 predicted proteins | sample GBS60_MetaG_FD_148614 | JGI IMG/M metagenome (GOLD analysis project Ga0197142, IMG submission 148614) | Sediment microbial communities from Great Boiling Springs, Gerlach, Nevada, United States - GBS 60_MetaG | ecosystem: Environmental > Aquatic > Thermal springs > Hot (42-90C) > Sediment... | reverse complement strand
TTTGCGGCAGCGTTATATTCCAAAAAGTCTGCCAGCGATTGGCGCCATCGATGGCAGCCGCCTCTTTAAGCTCGGAGGGAATTTCCTGCAAGGCGGCCAGGAACAGGACAAAACTAAAGCCCAAATCCCACCAGATTGAAGCAATGCTGACCCCAATGAGCGACCATTGGGTGCTGGTTAACCAGGGAATATTCGGGATACCTAATTTGTTCAAGTAGTTATTCACCAGACCAAACTGGGTATCCAGAATCCAGACCCAAACCAGACCGATCACGGTGGCAGACACCACATTGGGGGAATAAAAGGCCGTCCGGGCAAAGCTGGATAATGGCCAGCGCTGGTTTACATACAAAGCAAACAATAACCCTAATAGCGTCACGCCAGGCACGATGATCAGCCCATAGCGCAAGATGTTTAGGAAGGCTTTATGCACCCAAGGGTCGCGAAAGGCTTCACGAAAATTGGCTAACCCCACCCACTCCGGTGAGCCCATAATGCTCCAATTGGTAAAGGCGATATAAGCACCGAAGATAATCGCTACGACAGTAAACGTGAGAAATGGTACAAAGAAGGGTAGCACAAAGACATACCCGGACCAATCAATGCGCTCGCCTTGCCAGTTCATGCGGCGCAAGCGTTGGAGAATAGAACCTTTAGGAATTAATCCTTCGATAGAGGTCATCATCATCCTCTTTAGAGGAGTGGATAGAGGACATCCCTCTATCCACTCTCAGCTTTAGCTCAATCCTATCCTTTATCCAGGTTTTCTTGCCAGCGTTGCCTGATCTCTTCCATAGCCTGCTCGGGGGTCTTTTCCCGCGTCCAGACTGTTTCGAGAGTCTTGGCAAGGAAGTTCCCACCCGAGTAAATGGTGAAATCAGGCGCTTCTAACACGGGGATTTCACCTTCGGTGGCGAACTCCATCCCTTCGATGAAGGCGCCACGCACGCTCCAGGGGTGACCGGTCGTCTTATAATCTTCGCGGTTCAGGATCGACTTGCGCACTGCGGCACCGCGACCGACCGTCGTCCACAAGAAGCTGTTATCCGACAACCACTTAATGGCATACATGGTCGCCTCATAGCGGCCCGGATCCTTTTGGACATACATTTCCAGACCACCCAGCTCAAAGTAGGTGCGCAGTTCACCACCGATATTGGGGAAAGGCACCGTGGCAAAGTTCAGCCCTTGCTGTACGTAACCGTTAAGCGTCCATGGCCCTGTCCAGAACATCGAGCCTTCGCCGGTGCCAAAGGCTTTATAGCGGTCGGTCACATCGCGGGTTGAAACTTTGTGCTTGTCAAACAAATCCAGCACCCACTCCATGGCGCGGATACCTGCTTCGGGGTTAATGCAGGCGGTCTTGAGGTCATCGCTGGCGCGGCGGAAGCCCATTTGAGCGGCGACGATTCCCCAAGTCACGGTCGGTTGCACCCCTGAGCCGGTCATTAAAATCCCAGAGCGGACCACTTTATCCCCTTCCAGCTTGGTCATCTTCTTTGCCCATTCCAGCAACTCCTCGTTGGTCTTGGGGTAATTGTCAATGCTCAAACCAGCTTCAGCAACATGGTCCAAATTAACTTCCATCTGCAGGCTCATGGCATCCATCGGCACCATGAAGAGCTTGTTATCAAAGGTCGGATAGCGCGAGGCCTTGATTGAGGCTTCGGTGAAGTCTGCGAGATCCAACCCGACTTTTTGCACGTAATCGTCCATGGGAACAATCACGCCATCTTTGATCATCTTTGCCCGCAAGCCGGCTGTACCCCAACCGAAATCCGGCGCCTGACCGGTGGCTGCCGCAGCAACCACTTTGGTTACATACTGTTCTTCAGGGACAAGTTCCATTTTGATCTGGATGTTCTTATCCTTGTGCGCCTCATTGAAGCTATCAATCATTTGTTGCCAGATTTCTCCATCCGAAGCAGCCAACCAGGACCAGTGAATGATCTCGGTAGGTTTGCTGACGGCTGGCGCGCCAGGTTGGGCAGCCGGCGCTTCGGTTTGAGAAGCTGGCGCTTCCGTTTGGGCTGGCGGCTGGGGCGGAGCTTGAGTCGCTTGCGGCGCGCAGGCTGCCAGGGCGGCGCTGGTGGTGAACAGGGTCGACACCTTCAGGAAATCACGCCGACTAATATTCCGTTTTGAAGACATTTCTACCTCCTTCGATGAAATAGTTTTGACGGGTTTAGAATTAAAGTGGGTAAAATTTCGTCAAACTCAAATTTATGGTTTTCTTCAGCACCTCCTCAAAAACCAATCTCAAACTGGCTTTCCATCTCTCCGAGCAGGCGGTCGAGGATCTGAATGGCTCGGTCGATTTCCTCGTGCTGAATGACCAGGGGGGGTGCAAAGCACAGGCGGTTATAGTAATATCCCGAATAGATGCAGAGCACCCCTTCTTCCAACAGGCGACGCAACAACCAGGCGCTGGCTTCCGAAGCTGGCTGCTTGGTGTGACGATCTTTGACCAGCTCAATGCTCAAATACAAACCCAAACCATTCACATGTCCAACCGAAGGATGCCTTTTTTGTAAATCCAACAAACCATCAAGGAAGTAAGCGCCTTTTTGAGCTGCGTTCTCCAGAATATGATCGCGGTCGAAAATTTCAAAGAGCTTCACCCCCCCTGCACAAGCAGCCGGATAAGCGGTAAAAGTTGAAGAGTGCGCCCCTGGTCCCCATGAATCCATGATCTCTTTGCGCCCGATCACTACCGCCAGAGGCAAGCCGTTGGCGAGCGACTTTGCCGCAGCGATTAAATCTGGGGCAACGCCGGCATGTTCGATTGCCCAAAGTTTCCCCGTTCGCCCCATGCCGTTTTGAACTTCATCGCTGATAAACACAAAATCATATTTTTCCGCAATTTCCTTCATGCGCTTGAGATAAGGCAAGGGAGCAATAATATATCCCGCCGAGCTCTGGAAGGGCTCAATCAACATGGCGGCCACGTTGACTACCTGGGCTTTGGGGTTGTTCAACCAGGTCTCTTTGCTCTCGAACATCTTCTCAAACTGATCAGCGCAGAACAAATCGCAGGCCGGGTACTCCTTGCCAAAAGGACAGCGATAGCAATAGGGAAAGGGGATTTTTACCACACCGGTATCCATAGGAGGAATAGGGTAACTATAGGCCATCATAAAGGCTTTGCTGGTCAACCCCATTGCTCCGGCGGTTCTCCCATGGTAATCGCCCCAATGGGTGACAATGAGGGGCTTGCCTGTGTACCAGCGAGCAAGCTTCATCGCAATTTCCACTGCTTCCCCCCCGGTAACCGCCCACATGACCTTTTTCTCAAAGTCCCCTGCGGTATGCTCAACCAATAACCGCGCCAGCTCGGCGCGCGGTTCCATCGGCAATTCTGCAAACTGAATAACTTTATCCAATTGCGCCTTAATGGCGGCATTGATCTCCTCGTGGGCATAGCCAAGGACATTGACGCTAAACCCACCATGCAGGTCGATATACGATTTGCCATCCACGTCAATCAGGGTAGCGCCCCGACCGTGATCGATCACCGGCGGACAGGGGAACAAGGCAAAATCGAGGTGACCGGTTGACTCGTATTGGAGAGTTTTCAACAGCACTTCTTTGCTTCGTTGACCCTTGGCGTAGGTTTCTACCCGCTTTTGCAACGAATCAAGCGATTCGCACATGCGGCGGCGTTCTTCAAGAATGCGTTTTTCAAAGGGTGTGACCAAGTTTGCCTCCCGAATCTAAGATATCTGTTGCGCTTCTACATTGGTGGCCTGAACTTCACTCCTCTCAGATGCTTCACCTTGCATGCGCCTGAGGAGAGAGGTGCCGGCATCGGTAATATGCTTGCGCACGATCTCCTCCGCCAGCTGCGGGTCGCCACTGCAAATTCCTTCATAGATTGCCTGGTGGGTAACTTCATCACTGATCATGTCAGATTGATACAATTTGGTAGAAAGAATAAACATTAAGGTCATGGATTGGAGGTTCTTTAATACTTCCGTCAGCAAATGGTGACCACAACGTTCGCTGATAATCTCGTGAAATTTCATATCCGCTTTGATGGTCTCAGAGTAGTTGCCAGCCTGCTCCATCTCCCCCATGCGCTTGACCAGGGTAGCCATTTGGTGCAACGTCTCTTCATCAAAAGCACCCTTTTCCATACAGAGGCGCACTGCATAGGGTTCTAAAAGGGCGCGCAGGGTGTAGATTTCCTCCACCATTTGCGGGGTTAGACACGCCACAAAGGCGCCACGGTAAGGAATGACTTCCACAAGCCCTTCCTGACTCAAGAGGCGCAAGGCTTCGCGCACCGTTCCCCGCGAGATATTTAGCTTTTCGCTCAACTCAACTTCGTGAAGGGGTTCGCCGGGTAAAAGTTGTCCTTCGAGAATGGCATCTTTGATGGTATTGGCAGCGGCAACGGCTAAAGTAGGGGGACGTTGGATTTTCTTCATGCTGTTTTATCCTTTCGATTGGCAGAATTGTGCACCAATCGATTGTAAATCAATCCAACAATCTTTTCAGAACAATATCGTCCGTTCATCCGCTTGTTCATCATTGTTGATTATACTACAGTTTTACGATTGATTGTTAAACAATTAATCTAATATTAATCTTTTGGGGCTTTTTGTTTACCAATGACGGTTATAATTTAATCAGCAACCGTTTTAATAACCTTGCGAGGAGACCCCATGACCACCCTCCAAATCACCCCCAAATTGACCCTCTGGCAAAAGTTTCTCTATGGCACAGGCGACTGGTCGCTCTCCAGCTTCACCACCCTCCGCGCCCTGCTCTATACCATTTTTTTAACCGATGTTGTGCGCCTCAACCCGGGTCTAGCCAGCTTTTCTGCCCTGATCGGCACCGCCTGGGATGCCCTCAATGACCCCTTAACCGGCGCCTTGAATGACCGCGTGCGCTCGCGTTGGGGACGGCGCCGGCCTTTCCTGTTACTCTTCGCTGTCCCTTTTGGGCTGGGATTTCTGATCCTTTGGTGGGTGCCACCAACCGATAGTCAGCTTCTCAAGATGATCTACGTCACGCTGGCTTTCATGATCACCGACACCTTGCACACGCTGGTCAACGTGCCCTATTTAGCCCTGGTACCTGACATCAGTCGCGACTACGACGAACGCACCTCTCTCTCGGGCTTTCGGGTGCTGTTCAACCTGCTTGCCACGCTGGTCACCGCCGTGGCTGCACCAACCATCGTGGACGAGGTGGTGCGCAGCGGCGCTACCCCTCAACAGGGATACCTGCTGGTGGCCGGGTTATTCGGCGGTCTGGCAATCCTTCCCTTCCTGATCATCCCGCTCATTATCAAAGAAACCAAAACTGATTTAGAAGAACCCGAAAGGGTTGACCTGCGCAAGATGTGGGCGGTGATCCTGCGCAACAAACCTTTTTTATACGTGACCGGTTTATACTCCTTGACCTGGATTGCCTTTGATCTGGTTTCGCGCATGTTACCCTTTTTCGCCGTTTATTGGGTTGGCGAAGGCGATTCGTTGATCAGCCGCCCGCTCTTCGGACAGGATTTTGCTCTGGAGTCGCTCGCCATGGGTAGCCTGATGCTTGTCTCGTTGGTTTCCATCCCTTTCTGGACAGGCCTCTCTGCCAGATTTGGCAAAAAAGTCACTTACATCATCGGGATGATCTTTTGGATTCTGGTTCTCAGCGCGCTGATGCTCGTTCAACCCGGGCAAGTTTCGCTGACGCTGGCGCTGTCAGCGCTGGCCGGCCTGAGCGTTGCAACCGCCAGCATCCTGCCCGAATCCATGTTGCCGGACGCGGTCGATTGGGATGAATATCAAACCGGCGAGCGCAACGAGGGGCTGTATTTCGGCGCTATCACCCTCTTTCGCAAGCTCAGTGGGGCGCTGGCCGGATTCTTCGCCCTGCAAGCCTTAAATCTTTTCGGTTATCAAGCGCCTCCCGAAGGGGTAACCATCTGGCAGCAAGCTCCTTCCGCCCTGAGTGCCATTCGCTGGATGACGGGGCCCTTTAGCGCTTTGCTGGTGCTGGCAGCGGTCATTGTAGCGTGGTTTTATCCGCTGACTCGCCAGCAATACGAACAAATCCGCGCCGCCCTGGACGCACGGCAAAAGCCCGTCTCAGTCCCCGGCGTTTCTGATTCACGCTTGTAAATACCGTTTGCGTAATTACCTACCAAAGGCTCTCTTTGGCAGGACCGACCGTCTATGAAGTTTTCACAAATGCACGAATAGCGCTTCCATGCGTTTATTCGTGGTCAATTCGGGGACGGTTTCCTTAGACAAGTTATCGACCCAACTTATGATGGCAGGTTGGTACCTGTGTTATCTGTAATCTTCGGGTAAATAAATCACCCGCTTCATTGAGCTGTACGGGTCATTTCATAGCGATCGATTAAGACGCCGCCCACGGTATAAAATTCAAAGATCAGATGATCTTCATCCAGAATGCCCAGCAAGGCGCCATAGGCGCCATTAAACCGTTTTTGACTGCCTTCTGCTATATCGCCAAAACCATATAAACCACCCCCGCCGGCGCCATTGATCAGATAGACCAGGCCATCCACAACCAGACGTTCGTAATAATGATCGTGTCCACACAGCACTGCATCTGCCCCCCATTCGCGAAAAGGCCAGCGCATCCAATCCACTGCGCCGCGTTTTCCCGACGAGTATGGCGGATGATGCATATAAACGATCTGCCACGGCAGGGTAGAAGCGAGCAAGCGCTCCTGCAACCATTGCGCCTGGCGGGAACTGCGCCCAACGCCATCCGGTTCGTTTGAGTCGCTATCTAAAGCAAAGAAATGCCCTGCTCCCCAGGTGAAGTCATAATAACGTTCGTTGTTGGGCAGCTCAAAGTAATCAAAGTAAGGTTGCGCGGACTCGCTCATCCAGTCATGGTTACCCAGAGTTGGAAAGAAGCGATTCTGCTCAGCGCCCTTGCCGTAACTGCCGCGGTAAGGATGGATATACTCATGGTAAAACTGCCCAATGCGGTGATCGATGGTCTCACGCGAGCCATCTGGATAATTGTTGTCGCCGGTGGTGAGAATGAAATCGATCTGCCAGGACTTAACCAGCTCTGCCACCTGGCGGGCATCCTCATTCCCTGAGCCATAATCCCCGATGACCGCAAAGCGGACAGGAGCTTGCACGGTCGGAGTCGGTAACGGCGGAAGGGTGTCGGTCGGAAGGGGTTCAGCCCGGGTGAAAGTAGGCGCAGGGAGCGTTACAGATGGCGATATGGTTACGGCGTTATCTGGCGCAGCAGTGGGCGTCGGCAGAGTCGTGCGCAGAGAACATGCCCAGATCACTGCAGCCATTGCCAGGCTGCTTAGCCACAGGCGGGTCTCAAAAGCCTTTTTCATCGCTGTTCTAACCGATACACCGTACCTGCATGGTCAATCACATAGACTTCACCCTGCTCATCTTCGCCAAAGGAGGCGATGCGTCCCAAGCCGCTGAAGAGGCGTTGGTAAGCCCAGGTGCCATCCGGAAGGCGGCGCAAGCCATCTACCCAGCCGGCGCAATAGTCGCCGAAGAGATAAATCCCTTCCCAGTCAGGCAATTGGCGGCCGCGATAGACGACCCCACCGGTTACGGAACAACCCTGATCGTGTCCGTATTCATAGATGGGTGGAATCAGGGTCTTTCCAGGCGGGATTGTTCCTTCATAGGGATGCGTCCCTTCTAAGTATTTCCAGCCAAAGTTCAAATCTCCGCCAGCATTGGCGGGCAAATAATCGATCTCTTCCCATCTATTTTGACCCACATCCCCGATATAAAGCTCGCCGGTTTTTCGATCAAAGGCAATCCGCCAAGGATTGCGCAGGCCATATGCCCAAATCTCAGGCAACCCTCCACCGCTAACGAAGGGATTGGTCGGGGGGATCGCGTAGGGCGATCCGGAATCGACATCTAGGCGCAGGATCTTGCCCAAATGCGTATTCAAAGACTGGGCGTAGTTTTGGGGGTCACCGGCCGAGCCTCCATCACCCAAGCCCAGATAGAGATAACCATCGGGTCCGAAAACCACTGCGCCGCCGTTGTGATTGGCATATGGCTGCATAACCCGCAAGAGAATTTGCTCGCTGGCTGAATCAGCTATATTGGCAGAAGGTGGATCGGCTTGAAAGCGAGCAATCACAGTGTCCCCGGCTGTATCGGTGTAATTGACATAGAAATAGCCGTTTTTTGCATATTGCGGGTGAAAGGCGATGCCCAGCAAGCCCTGTTCGCTGGCGCGACTGCCCACCCGATCACGAATATCTAAAAAGGGCGTTTTCTCCAATTGTCCATTTTGCCAGACGCGAATCGCGCCTTCCTGTTCGAGGATGAAGAGTCGCCCCGAACCATCGCCGGCTACACCCATACCCACCGGTGCTTTCAATTGGCTTGCCACTTCAACCCATCGATAGGCTCTCGGGTCTGGAAAAGTCTGCATCACGGTGATAGGGTCGTTCGGGGAAGCAGGTTCAGGCGTCATCGATTCGGCATCCGGCGTGATCAACGGAACAACCACCTTGTCGGGGGTTGAGGGGATAACGCTTACATCGGCTCTGGCGGCGTTTGTCTCCGGCGACTCAAATTGGGTTGGCGAAGCCTGCGGCGCGTTCGATTGACACGCAATCAGCAGAAGAATGATTATTAACCAAAAGAAACGGTGAAACATCGATCTCATGGTTTTGGCTCCTCCCAGTACTCGGCGTCTTCAATGTCTTCAGGGCGAAATTGCTCCTTTTTTTCTTCGGAGAGTTGGCTAACCACTGTCGAACGGATCTTTTTGAGATGTTCTTCAACGACATCGGGGGGACAAAGCTCGACGAACAAATAGGCGCCTAACCAGATAATCAAGGCATCATCCACCGGACCAGGAGCCAAATCGGGAAATAATAAGTAAACCAACGATGCAATGGGCAAAATCTTGATCAATGGATTCACGCGCCTATCGGCAAGCAAGCGCAAGATCAATTTAAGGCGAGTCGAAAGTTCGCCAAAGAAACCGCCCGTTGGCGCCGGCTGAATTTTTCGATTTGGATTTGCGTTCATTTCAACCTCCACAGATAACAGGTTCATTATACCTTACACAGGAAATAAAAAAACGAGGCGATTTTTTCGCCTCGTTTCGACCGAAAGATGCGTTCGCCTATGCCGTTTTTGTTGCTGCAACCACCGCCGCAAACGCCTCAGGCTGACGCACGGCCAAATCTGCCAGCATCTTGCGATTGATGGCGATCTGGGACTTTTTCATCGCATCAATCAGACGGCTGTAGGTCGTGCCGTTTGCCCGCGCGGCCGCGTTGATGCGCGCAATCCACAAACGGCGCAGGTCGCGTTTACGCGTGCGGCGATCGCGGTAGGCATACCAAAGGCTCTTCAACATGGCTTCGTTGGCGCGGCGGAAAAGCCGTGAACGGGTGCCAAACTGGCCCTTGGTCATCTTGAGCACCTTTTTGTGGTGCCGCCTGCGATAAGGTCCGGTCTTCACTCTCATGGTACACTCTCCTGCCTTCCCCTGGACGCCGATGAACGATCTTCACCTGTTCGATGCACCCAGCGGTTGGCAAACGAATAGGGATTAAAACCAAGCCCCTTGGTTTTATTTCAAATTCGGCGCCAGACGATGGACGCGCTTGATGATGCCTCTTCCCCGCACCGGGAGCATTTCCTGGAACAGGCGTTTGGTGCGTTTCGAGGTGCGCCGACGCAGGTGACTTTTACCGCCTTTGGTGCGCACCAGCATCCCCGTCCCGGTCAAACGAAAGCGCTTGGCGGTTGCTTTGTGGGTTTTTAGCTTATATTTTCCTTCAGGCATTTTTCGTGGCACAGTCTTTCTCCTTTCACAGAAAACACCGCGCTCCAGGCTGGGCGCGGGCACGATTAAGTCTTTGGAGGGAGCAGGTTTTTAATCAGCGCGAAACGGGTTCTTTTTCTGTTTCTTTCTCTTTCTCTTTCTCTTTCTTTTTCGCTTGCTTGCCAGGCGCCAGCACCATTAGCATGGTTCGCCCTTCGAGAGCTGGCGCTTGCTCGACCACCGCAATATCGGCTAAGTCTTCTGCCACCGCCTTGAGGTCTTCAAGAGCGATTTCCGGATAGGTGATTTCCCGACCTCGAAAACGAATGCGCACCTTCACTTTCATGCCATCTTCGAGCCAGCGGCGAGCGTCTCTCACTTTGAGGGCGCGATGGTGTTCGTTGGTCTTTGGGCGCAAGCGAATTTCTTTGATTTCTATCTTCGTCTGTGCTTTGCGAGCTTCGCGTTCCTTTTTTGTCCGTTCGTAAATAAACTTTCCGAAATCCATCACCCGACAGACCGGCGGATCGGCGTTGGGCGCCACCTCCACCAGGTCTAAATCCGCTTCATGGGCGATCCGATGCGCCTCTTCAATGGAGACGACCCCGATATTTTCGCCCTGAGGGCCGATCAAGCGGACTTGAGGGACTTTGATGGCTTCGTTTACTCTGTAATTGACCGCGCTGATAAGCTACTCCTTTCTATCAACCAAAATCTCTTGATCCGGTAGAAATTGTAGCACGCATAATACCAAAGAAACGCTAAAACGTCAACAGAATTGAAACCCTTCAGGCATGCAAAGGCTACCACGAACTGAAGCGCCCCCACACCAATTCCACGCCCTGAAACGGTGAGCCTAGAACTGCCCCGAAACAAATCCCCCAACCTCGCCTCGGGGCAACTATCTGACAACGGTTTTTGATGGATGGCGAGCAACCATTCACTTTCCCAGGCGCAACCCATGGTTATCAGGCCAAGTAATCCCGAAAAATCCCAAATAAATCCTGTGCAATACCTTGACATTTATTTTATTTCCTGTATAATATGATATGAATAGAATTATCTTATTGGATCAACCTGAGGAGAATGCAATGAATAACCCAACTGTCGAAATCCCCCAACTGCTAACCCTTCCGCAACCCTTCATTTTGCTGGAAGGCGAAATCAAGCCGGCCGAGAGCATCCAACAAGCTGTTCATCAAATTCTACTTGAGATTGGCGAAGATCCCAGCCGCGATGGACTGCTCAAAACCCCAGATCGGGTTGCCCGCATGTACCGCGAGCTAACCAGCGGTTACCACACCGACCCCGATCAACTGATCAACGGCGCGCTGTTCGATGTAGAATATGGCGATATGGTGCTGGTGCGCGATATTGAATTCTACTCTCTCTGCGAACATCACTTGTTGCCCTTCTTTGGCAAGGCGCACGTGGCGTATATCCCTGATAAGAAGGTCATCGGTTTGAGCAAAATCCCCCGCATTGTTGAGATGTTTGCGCGGCGCCTGCAAGTCCAGGAGCGGATGACTACCCAGATTGCCGATTTACTGGAAGAAAAACTCCACCCCCAGGGGATTGCCGTGGTGGTTGAGGGTGCGCACATGTGCGCCATGATGCGCGGCGTCAAAAAAGCCGACGCGATGATGACCACCAGCACCATGCGCGGCCTCTTTAAGACCGACAAAGAGCTACGCCGTGAATTCTATGCCCAGCTCACCCGCCGCCGCTATGACGAATAACCCGAAACGGCAGTTATGCAATCCCAGAATAT
>Ga0197142_1004318_pt1 | contig 11539 bp, 10 predicted proteins | sample GBS60_MetaG_FD_148614 | JGI IMG/M metagenome (GOLD analysis project Ga0197142, IMG submission 148614) | Sediment microbial communities from Great Boiling Springs, Gerlach, Nevada, United States - GBS 60_MetaG | ecosystem: Environmental > Aquatic > Thermal springs > Hot (42-90C) > Sediment... | reverse complement strand
CCAGACTTCGTCTGGACTGTTCACCTTGCCGCCGAAGGCGGCAAGATGTACGTCAAGCGAAGCTTGCAGGCGAAGCTTGGAGGGCCCCCCAGACTTTCTCGACGATCTCTCGCCCTGCGCGGCGCTGGGCCTCTTCGGTGGAAGCTCCAATGTGCGGGGTCAGGAGCGCCTTGGGGTGGCCGATCAGAGGAGATCTCTCAGAGTAGAGGTCGGCCGCGTAGCCGCGCAGCCGCCCCGACTCCAAAGCCCCCACTACCGCGCTCTCGTCTACCAGCTCAGCCCGCGCTGTATTGATGAGAAAGCTCCCCATCTTGAATCTTCCTAAAAGCTCCCTACTCACAAAGCCGCGCGTCTGCGGGGTCAAGGGCACGTGAAGACTGACAAAGTCCGACTCGCCCAGGAGCACCTCGAGCGAGACCAGATGCACTCCCGACGCGATCTCCTGAGGAGTGACGATATCATGGGCCAAGACCCTCATGCCGAACGCCAGCGCCAGGTGCGCTACCACCCGGCCGATGCGCCCGTAGCCGATCACGCCCAGGGTCTTGCCGGCAAGTTCCATCCCATAGCTTTTGACTCTCTTCCCCGACGCCGCCGCGCTCATGGCGCTCGGCAGATCACGCGCCAAGGCGATCATCAGCCCCAGGGTCAGTTCCGCGACGGCGGTAGCGTTGGCCCCCGGCGCGTTCAAGACGAGAATATTTGCTTTTTGGGCAGCCTCGACATCAATATTGTCTAAGCCCGTTCCGGCCCGCCCAATCACTCTAAGCCTCTTCGCTGCAGCAATGATCTCTTGGGTGACTTTGGTGCGGCTGCGCACGATGAGTGCGTCGTACTCTGATATCACCGAGAGCAATTCATTGGGAGAGATCTCAGGCTGAAACGAAACGACAGCCCCAGGCTGCCCCTGGAGCCAGGCGACGGCATCGGGGTGGATGGGATCACTGATGAGAATCTTCATAGTATTAGTCTAGCAAATCTTCGGGAGACAGAACAACCGTGAAAGAAAGCTCGTCGCGGGCCGAGCCGGCCGTCGCTTGGAGGGTGAACCGCGCGGGAGCTATAGAGGCTTCTGAGAGGGGCTTTACGGTGAGCTCGACGGTCTTGCTCTGGGTGGGCTCAAGCGTGAACGAGCTTTCGCGCAGCCGAAACTGCCAGCCCACCGGCGCGACTATTACCCCCAAAGAGACGCGAGCCCGAATGTTCCCGCGATTTGTGACGAGCAGCGAGAGAGTCTTCTCTTCGTTGGGATGGACGATAAGATCGCTGGAGGGCAGGGCGAGCTTGAGGCGCTCCCGCGCCCGCACGACGACCTGCGCTCGACCTAAAGCCCAGAGCTCATCGCTCTGGGCGCGAAGAGCGAGCCAATACCCTCGGGCTGGAGTCCCCGCTGGGATCTGCACCGTGAGAAAGATCTCGTGCTGGGCTTGAGGACCTAGAGTGACTATCTCTTGAAGCTCGTCGAGTATATTCCAGCCCTGGGGAGCTTCAACGCGAAGCTCATACGAGCGCTCTTGATCGCCAAGGTTGTGCAGCACAAAGACAACAGTCACGAAATCGTCGGGGTCGCCCTGGATTCTTGTCTTTGTGGGAGAGACTCTGATCGGGCCGGCGCTCTCTTCGTATCTGACAGAAAACCGATTCCACGCCCACAGAATCCCGAGAATAATAATGGCGAGAAGAGCGACGCCTAGAAGAAGACCCCTCCCCCAACCCCTCCCCGGCGCGGAGAGGGGAGCTCCTCCACCCTCACCCCCATCCCCTCTCCCCTCGGAGGGAGAGGGGAGACAGGGGTGAGGGGACAAACGATTCGACTTCCTTGTCATGGCCGCACGGGGACGACCTTCGTGACGGAGTTCTGTAAATTATCGTTGTCCGTCACCGTGAGCTTCACGGGGAAGTCCCCAGCGCGAGTGAAGATATATTCGACGATCTTGCCCGTGGCGTCCACCGCGCCGTCGCCATCGAAGTCCCACTCGTATTTGACTATCTGGCCGTCGCTATCTGTGGACGCCGACGCATCGAAGGTGACCCTCTCGCCGACTCTAGGCTGCGCCGGCGTGAACGTGAAGTCGGCTATCGGCGCAAAGAGCACAGGGCGCGGGACTTCATACGCCCCGAAGTTTACGGTGACGGTCTGGCCCGTCTGCACGGTGACCGTCTGCGTGAGCGGCGTCGTCGGCTCATAGCGCTTGGGGAGCGTCGTGCGGTCGAGAGTGACAGTGTAGCTGCCCGGCGGAACCTGAAGCACATACTGACCATCGGAGCCGGAGCGGGCTTCAAAAGTCTGGGCGCCGACCGCGAAGACTCTGACGTTGGGCAAGCCCACTTCATTGGGATCGGGCTGGCCGTTGCGGTTCTTGTCGTCAAAGACTCGGCCTCGGATGATCGCGACCGAGCGCATGGGGATCTCTAGAGCAATGACTTGGCCGACGGCAACGGTCACGCTGATGGGGATGGGCACGGTGGGCACCAAGCCCAACGGGGCACGAGCGATCTCGACTCTGTAAGAGCCCGGATCTACTGGTGGGAATCTGAAGTACCCTTGGGTATCGGTGCGGGCCAGCTGATTATCGAGGCGCAGCAGGGCGTCGGCGACGCCGGGCTCGCCCGGATCGCGAGCGCCGTTATTATTGAGATCAATAAAGAGCGTGCCCTCGACGCGACCCTTGATGATCACCGACTCGAAGGGCATAGCGAACTTCGTGCTCACTTCGATCGTGAAGCTAAGCGACGTCGGTTCCGTGAACGAAAACGAGAACGACGCCCCGACTGGGCTGCCTAAGAGGGCTACGCTGAACGACCCAAAGTAGCTTGAAAAGAACGGATAGAGCAGATTGCTATTGAGCCCCAGCAACAAAAACGCCGAGACGCGCGGGGTCGTGAACGCCAAGCGCCCGATGAACGTCAGTTGATGATCGATTGGGGTATTGGTGTTAGGGTCAACTTGAAAAGACCCCTTCCCACTAATGTTCAGAGAGAGCCCCTCGATGCCCAGCAAGGGCCGAGTGATGAGCGAGCTCGTGAACTCGAACGTATCGAGGTCATTCGCGGGGTTTAGATTATCTCGGAAGAGATTGCTCTGGAAGGTGAGGACGTAGCTGATGGAGCTCGAGATATCCGCGATCGTCAAAGATTTGATATCTTCGTCGGTGCTCAGGGGCGGGAAGGGAGGATCGTCACTTCGTCTGGAGATGAATTTGACATCGAAGAAGATGCTAGGCCATCCAGGGAGAAGACTGCGGATGATGAGCCGCCCCTGGGAAGTGATAGAAGTGATCTCTTGCACAGAAGGGTCACTAAACAGATCATTGCGTTTCCCAGAGAGCAGTGCGCTGAACGTGAGCGCTCTGAGGCCTCCATTCCCAAAGAGCGACCAAATTTGGGTATCGCTCGTGACTGCGGGGAAGCCAATCAGGCTGGGGAAGTCTGGTTCAACTCGTAAGAAATCCCCGCCAAGGGTGATCCCAAAAAAGTTTGGCGCGGCCCGCAAGAAGAACATCCGACGCAGCCCGGCGCTGATTTCAGCAAGGGCTCCTTCGACGGTGAGCACGCCGCTGCGGAAATTGGCCGCGGTGAGCACGTAGGGACTCGTCCCAATAACACTCAATCTCACCAGGGATGCTGTGATCCCTCCCCCAAAGAAATTGAGCCCTACGGCACGTTGCTCGTGGACGAAGTCCCCATCTTGATCCCCAAAAGCCGTCAATAGCGAGAAGAGATTTGTAAATCCCAGTTCGACTCCAAGCCTTGGAAGGGCATTGTAGATCAGAGGGGTGCGCGGTAGATCCCCAAGATGGACAAAGAACGTGCCACGCTGCGACGTGAAGAGAAACTCGCTCACGCTCACAGGCAGTATAGGAAGAATCTGCGAACGAATCTGATCAGAGATCTTCAGCGAGATGCGGAAACGCTGCTCTTCGGGCAGCGTCGCATATGTCAAGAACGAGATGAGCGGCGTGAGATTACTGCTGGCAAGATCAATATTGGCTCCCAGGGAGAGCTCCGCCGGAGCTTGCAAATAGAGCGCTGTGGGAACTTTGGAAGCTTCTGGGGGCAGAATGATGAGCGTCGTCGCGCCGCTCCCTTGCACCCCTTCGCTGCGCAGCGAGACTGCCGTGAGCGTCACGCTCTCAAACCCCGCCGGAACGTCCGGGGGAACTCTTACAGTGACCAAGACAGATCGCGTCTCGCCGGGGAGCAGCTCGACGATCCCCGGCTCAACTTTTGCAGAAAATCCCCGCGGCGTAAACGCTTCGAGCCGAAATGCGTCTATGACGTTGCCGCGGTTGGTGACGCCGAACGAGAGAACTATTTCACTGCCGGGGTCAACTTCTGTAGCGTCGGGCGCGCGCACCACGACGCCCGCGACGCGCTCGACGGTGACCGTCGCTTGGGCTGTAGCTCGGACGGCTGGGTCGCTCTGCGAAGTCGCTTCTAGTGTGACAGAGTACGTCCCGGCGGGCGTCTCTTGGGAGATAATCAAAGTGACAAAGACCGGCTCTTGGGCACCGGGGGCCAAGGTCAGCGGCGGCAGCGCGCCGATAGTCTGAAACCCCGCAGGGGCGCTCACCGAGAAGAGATACGTATCTGGAGCTGTCCCGCGATTGATCGCCAAAAACGTGAGCGTGACGATCTCGCCAGGGGCGGCCGAGCGCGGCGGCGGCGCGACTAACTCTATGGGTTGTCCTTGGGCAAGAGCTATCCCGAAGATTAAAAGTACTGTCAAGATCGCTACGCCCGCTCTCTGCAGCATGGTCTAGCCTCCGAAATTTTTTCTGTCACCCCTCACCCTGTCCCCTCTCTCCCTCTGAGGGGATAGGGGTGAGGGTGAACATTAAATCTGAAATCTCACCTGACCGGCGACCAAAAAGTCGCCGCCAAAGTCAATGATCACTAACGCCAAATACGTCCCCGACGGCAATCTCTCCGTGACGGGGATCTCGAGGCGTTGCTTGCCTCCAGGCAGCAGCGCCATATCTTCGGCTCTCTTCTGGACGACGACCTCGCCCTTGGAGTTTACAATGCGTAGTTGAGTCTTGGCGATCTGAAAGGTTGTCCCGGTGTTCTCGTACTCGACGAGGATTCGCAGGGGCTTGTCGCGCTCCGGCAAGAGCGCTTGGACGTTGGTGATCCGCCCGCGATTGAGGGCATTCGTCGGGTCGGTGTGGCGAATTTTGACGATAAACTGTTCGGCAGTGCCGATGGTGACGGGGATGGACGGCTGCTGTCCCGTGGGCGGAGGCGGCTGCGCCCCAGAAGACGGAGCTGGGCTCGTAATAGCCAGCGCCGCCCAGTGCGGCCCCTTCTCTGAAGACGGAATCTCGATCTTAAACGTAATGAGCTGTTTCTGCTTGGGTGGCAACGCGAACTTCGCGGGCGCGAACGTGAGAAACTTCGCCAATGATCTGGGATGCGTCCCAGGGTTGAGCAAGATCAAGCCGCCCTCGATATTTCTGTCATAATCTTTGAGCTCGACGGTAAACTCACGTGCCTGATCGCTGTTGTTGATGACCTCAAAGCCACCAGTAAAGCTTCCTCCTGGGGGCAAGTTCACATCCACGCTGAGGGTCGAAATCCCGATCTGCCCGTGAGCTACGAAGACTAAGCTGAGCCATAATCCCGCGAGGACCAGGCACCATCTGACACTGCTCTTTCGCATGAGCGCTCACGCTCCTCAGATGTCTTCTTCAATCGAGTAATTCACGGTGAACTGATACGAGCCGATCTTGCCGTCGCCAAAGTCGTCGAGCATCACCCGCAGATCTACGGTGACCGTGACTCCTCCAGATGGCGTGGGCGTTCCGGTAGCCACGATGACTCCTGGGGCTCCAGCGGGGGTGAAGTTCCCCAAATAATCTCTGATCTCGACGGCGTTGGCTGTGGGATCGTCAGCACCAGCGGGATAGCTGGTCACGGTGGCGATCGCCCGGACGCGCCAGTTCTTCGTCGAGACGACTTGGAGCGTCGTCTGACCGAGAAATTCGACTCTTCCAAGCTCGACGGTCGCCGCGCTGGTGACGTTGGCCGTGAGCGCCCCGCCGGAGATGACCGTCACGGTCATGACGTGAGAATACTCAACGGTGATGCGCACCGAGTCCACGTACGACGTGCCTGTAGGCCCAAGCTTGGACAGGCGAACCCCAAAGTTCGCAGCGTTAATATCGCTGGCAGTCCACGTGGTGCCCCACAGGTCGGTAGGGCTGCCCACGGTGCGGAAGGCGCTGGTGTTGCAGTCGCTCTGTCCAGAGACGGCGTAAATATCTTGCGTGTTGCCCACGGGGGAGCCCCCCTTGAGGAGTCTTACTTGAACGCCGTCATCTCCAGGGGTGGTGCCCGCGAATTTCACCTCAACGGTGATGCCGTTGATGACAGCCGCATCGGGGATGGTGAAGCCAAAGTTGGTCAGGTCTAGAATATCTCCAGCAGTTACAGAAAAAGCGCAGGCGTTATCCGGAGTTCCGATAGCGTCGGTTGGATTCGTCCATCCTACAGCCGAAGCTGCGCCCGCGTAGTTTGGCCCTTGAGAGTCAGCTTGAACTAACAAACTCCCCAGGGTGAGCAACAGCACCAAGCTCCATGCTCGTCTGAGCTTCATAGCTCTCTCCTACGGTGTCGTGTCCGTCGTCGTAAAGAGAATAACGCCGATGTAGAATCCGGGGAGTGTGCTCACATCCCACGAGCGAATGTCTAAAAAAATCTCACCCATAAAGTCAGCGCCGTCTAGGCCTGCGGTGTTCTCCCCAAAGCCACGACGATTCTGGGGATCGGGCTCGGAGAGCGATGTCTTGTCCGTGCAGACGCCGAAGTCGTCGGCGAAGTCGCAATCGGTGGAAAAATCTTCAGGCCCGGCATCGAAGATGTTCGTGTCTACCGTCACGATCGAGGAGTTGAGCCGGTAGGGCGTGAGAGCGTCTATATTGATGTGCCAATCGCCGATCTTGAACGGTTGCGGCCCTTCGATCTCTCTAGGGGTGATCTCGACGGTAATGGACGGGATAACCGCTTGGAGGAAGAGCGGCTGGGGGATGACGAGCGTCACGCGCACGTTTACACTTTGGCTCGTCTGGGCCAAGCCACCCCAAGGGAGCACTGCTATCAGAAGCATTGCAATCCCAGCCAACGACCGACCTAACCCCACCCCCTTCCCCAAAGGGAAGGGGCTCCCCTCCCTCTTTAGGGGAGGGGCTGGGGGAGAGGTAGCTTCAGCAGCCGGCACTCTAAACGTCACAGACATAGCTACGGTGTCGTATCCGTTACAGTGTACGTGATCGTGCCGGTCACAGTGACGGGCAGTTGCAAGGACTGCACGTCCCAGCCCGCAGGGCCGACGCCCATGTTCACATAGATATTCCCTTCAAAATCTGCCCCGTCTGTCCCCGCAGTATTGTACCCTGTCCCGCGGCGGGTGTTGGGGTCAACATCACCCAGGGTGAGCGACGAATTCGGAGCGCAGGAGTTGCTCCCGTCGCCGTCAGCTGTAACACAATCAGCCGTGAAGTCGGACGTGTCAGCGTTCACGACGAAGGGCGCCGAGAACGACGTGAACTGTGAGTTCAGTCTGTACTGAGTTACGGCATCAACGTTGCAGCCCCAGTCGCCGATGTCAATGGGCTGCGGCGCCTCGATATCAGCTTGCGTGATAACATAATAAATATCTCCGGGTTGATCTGGCGGTATGCAGTCCAGATAGAGCGATTGGCCGATCTCGATGGTCACGTTCTGCTGGGCGACAAGCCCAGACGATAGCGACAACCCCAAAGCTCCGACGAGCAGCGCGACGAAGACTCTCTTGGTCATGGTGCAGGCCTCCTTTGTAGCTTTTTAGTTCTTACGGTGTCGAATCCGAGACGGAGTAAGTGATCGTGCCGGTAGCGCTGGCCGGCAGTGTTGAGGTGACATCCCAGTCGCTCACGTTGAGAAGGACGTCACCGGAGAAGTTTGCGCCCGGGGAGCCCGCGGTGTTGCCACCACTGCCGAGCGTGATCGGCCCAAAATTGCCGCCCGGGCCGCAGACTGGGCTGCCGCCGCCAGAAGCCAACGTGCACGTCTCGGAGAAATCGTCCTTACTCACGTTATTGATCGTCGTTGAAGAGACGACCATATCCGAACTGAGCTCAAAGGCAGTCAGGGAGTCGACGTTACAGCCCCACGTGCCGATATTGAACGGTTGCGTCCCTTCGATATCGTTCTGAGTGACGGTGTAATTGATATCTGCCGACGCCGAGCAGTCGAGATAGAGCGACTGATTGACGTTGATGGTGACGATCTGCGACGTTTGGGAGAGACCGCCGGCCCACCCTAACGACAGGGCGAGCAAGACGACTGTGACAGGCCTGATATGGCGCATAACTACCTCCCTTGTCCCACTTTTTTTGTTTGGACAGTTATATGGGCGTATTATAAGTATGAAGGGGGGGAGTGTCAAGAGGACACGTGGGAATATCACGCATGTAAACGTAATGTAACGGTTGTTACTTCTACCGATATTCGATCTTAAAGTCTTCGTAGAATTTCAACACGTAGACGGGATTGCCCGTGCGCGGGTCGGTACCCTGGCGCTTGAGCACGCCGCGGAAGGTCATGACCCTCCCTTCCAAGATGCAGCTCCCCCCGACGCTAAGGCTGCCCCCAACTAGGTAGATGCGTAAATACACCGGACGAGAGAAGTCAATCCGTTGGGCAACCTCCTGTGGAATGACAAACTCCGCTTGGAGTTTGTGAGTCACACGCATCTCGAACCGGCCAAGGGCCGAGTTCTCCTGGAAGGCAAGAGCAGCAAACTGCGCTCCCCGACAGCCCGCATCAATCTCGTCGATGCGGATGTTCACGCCAGGGATGACCTTGGGGCACCCCGTCAAGATCACCGCGAAGACCGGGATCAGAAAGAAAATACTTCGCTTGGTCAACCAGCTCATCAAACCTCCTTGGATCTCGTCTAGGGTTGCTCGCATTATACTTGTGTGATGAGGTTTTTTCAAACCGCCCGCGCGATCTCTTCGAGCGCTTGGGGGTTCTCTAAGTTCGAGAGATCCCCCGGCTCCTGCCCCACCGCCACCGCCCGAATCGCCCGGCGCAGAATCTTCGCGTTGCGCGTCTTGGGCAGTTCCCTCACAAATTTGATCGCCTCCGGCGCAAACGCCTTCCCCAACGCCTCTATAACGCGATCGCGCAGCTCCGTGCGCACCCGATCGCTCGGCTCGTGACCGGGCTTCAACACCACATAGCACCAGATCACCTCGCCCTTCAGCTCATGAGGCACCCCAATGGCCGCCGCCTCCGCCACCGCCGGATGACTCACTAAGAGAGACTCGATCTCCGCCGGCCCAACCCGCTTCCCCGCAATCTTGATCGTGTCGTCGCTGCGCCCGTGCAGATACCAAAAGCCGTCCTCGTCCACAGAGGCCCAATCCCCATGCACCCACACGTTCTCCCAGCGCGACCAGTAGGTCTGAATGTATCTGTCGGGGTCCTTCCAAATCCCGCGCGTCATCCCCGGCCAGGGCTTTTTGCAGACTAACTCTCCCACACCGCCCCGCAGCGGCTTGCCCTCACTGTCGAAGACGTCTACGGCCATCCCCAGCGCCGGCCCGCCCAGGGTGCAGGGCTTCAACGGCATGATCGGCACGGGCGACAAGAAACACGCTCCGACCTCCGTCCCCCCGGAGAGATTGATAATGGGGCATCGTCCGCCCCCGACGTTCTGGAAGAACCACAGCCACGGCGCGGGGTTCCACGGCTCCCCTGTCGAGCCCAAGATGCGTAAACTGCTCAGATCGTGGCGTCGGACGGGTTCCTCGCCGAACTTCATCAGGGCGCGAATGAGCGTGGGCGAGACCCCTAAGATCGAAATCTTATGGCGCTCGACCATCGCCCAGAGGCGGTCGACAGAGGGGTAGTCGGGAGCGCCTTCGTAGAGAAAGACTGTGCCGCCCAGGGCAAGCCCCCCGACGATCTCCCACGGGCCCATGATCCAGCCCATATCTGTCACCCAGTAGAGAATATCGTCGTCGTGGAGGTCTACTTGGTGCGCAACTTCTTGAGCGATTTTTACTAAAAACCCGCCGTGGACGTGGACGGCGCCCTTGGGGCGGCCCGTCGTCCCCGACGTATAAATAATCATAAACGGGTCTTCGGCGTCGGTCCAGACTTCGTCTGGACTGTTCGTCGTGCCGCCGGCGGCGGCACGGGATACGGTCCAGGCGAAGCCTGGAGCGAGGGTGACAAGATGCTGCACTGTGGGGCACATCGCCGCGGCCTCGCGAGCGATCTTGCCCATCTCGATGCGCGCCCCCTTGCGCGAGAAGCTCTCCGCGGTGATGAGCAGCTTGGCTTCGCAGTCGTTCAGTCGGGTGGCAACGGCCTGAGCACCAAAGCCCGAAAAGATCGGGGTGAAGATCGCGCCGAGCTTGGCGCAGGCCATCATGGCCATCACCGCCTCGGGGATCATCGGCATAAAGATCCCCACGCGATCGCCCTTGACGATCCCCAAGCTTCTGAGCGCGTTGGCCACGCGATTGGTCCCCTCAGCGAGCTCGCGATAGCTGATCCGACGCACCGAGCCGTCCTCGCCCTCCCAGATGATGGCGAGCTTGTCTGGGCGGGCTTGGGCGTGCCTGTCCACACAGTTATACGCAATATTGATCTTGCCGCCCACGAACCACTTGGCCCAGGGGATTCCCTGAGAGATATCTAAGACTCTCTGATAGGGCGTGAAGAACTCGATCTGAAGCTCCTTGACGACGGCATCCCAGAACCACTCAATGTCTTCAACGGAGCGCTGCACCAGCTCGGCGTAGTCTGAGATAGAATATTTCTGCATGAAGCGCCAGACGTTGCTGCGCTCGATGTACTCTTGTGGTGGCGTCCAGATGAATCCCTGTGACATACTTTTCCCCCTCAATGGCCCTCACCTTGTCACGGGCACAGACTTCCTCTGGGCTGTTCGTCGTGCCGCCACAGGCGGCACGGTGTCCGGTCCAGGCGAAGCCTGGTCACTCCACCGTCACGCTCTTGGCCAAGTTTCTCGGCTGATCCACGTCGGTGCCCCGCAGGTCTGCGATATGATACGCAAAGAGCTGCAAGGGCACAACGAAGAGCATCGGCGCGAGCCACCGAGAGCTTTGGGGCACCTCGATGAGAAAATCCGAGATGCCCTCGATCTCTTTCGTCACTATATCGGTCACAGTGATGACGATGCCGCGACGGGCTTTCACTTCTTCGATGTTCGCAAAAACTTTTTCGTAGACGCTCTCTTTGGTGACGAGCACGACCGTGGGCATCTGGGCATCAATGAGCGCGATCGGGCCGTGTTTTAATTCCCCGGCGGCGTAGCCCTCCGCGTGAATATAAGAAATTTCTTTGAGCTTGAGCGCCCCTTCCAGGGCAATGGGATAGAGCAGATCCCTTCCCAGAAAGAGAAAGTGCTCTTTCTCATAGAAGATCTGAGCTAAGCGGGCGATCTCGCGCTCCTGCTGCAAGAGCTTCTCGATGAGGGCCGGCCCGCGGACGAGGCTCTCCAGGGCGTGTTGGGCCTGCC
>Ga0197142_1004317_pt1 | contig 11540 bp, 7 predicted proteins | sample GBS60_MetaG_FD_148614 | JGI IMG/M metagenome (GOLD analysis project Ga0197142, IMG submission 148614) | Sediment microbial communities from Great Boiling Springs, Gerlach, Nevada, United States - GBS 60_MetaG | ecosystem: Environmental > Aquatic > Thermal springs > Hot (42-90C) > Sediment... | reverse complement strand
CAGCATCCAATATAAATATTAACATAAGTAACATGCAGAACCTTAAGAGGTTCTTTGCATCACTCTTCATAGTTAATCAGAAGGATGTTGCTGAGGTAGAGAGGAGCCTTGGAGATGTATTCATAGTAAGAGTAGGATCAACAGAGGTTAATGTTGCATTACTGGTTATAAGCAGCAAAGAGGATGCAGATAGAGTGATCAAAGTATTTAGAAGCTATGATGTCCATCCATTCATTATAACTACAAGCTTACCACAGAACCCTAGAGATGCCTTTATAGAGGTTGAGAAGAGCATAGCAGAGTATGAGAAGAAGAAGTTGGATATAGAGCAAGCAATAGAGAAGTTCAGAAGTAATGTTACTCCAACTATAGTATCTTTATACGAGGGAGCAAAGGCTGCCAAGGATATACTTGAGACGATGCGTAAACCATACGGTACAAGGTACTTTGCACTCATAGAAGGTTATATACCAGTAAACATGGAATCAAGGTTTAAGGCATTAGTTAAGGATTGGGTCTATGTTATAGAACATGTAGATGATAATAATAATCCAGACTCTCCAACACTTATACAGAACCCTACGTACATTCGTACATTTGAGGTTATAACATCACAGCAAGGCATACCTAGTAGTAGAGAGAACGATCCTACACCAATGATAGCCTTCGTATGGCCTATCTTCTATGGTTTAATGTTTGCTGACTTTGGTCAAGGTTTTCTACTCTTCCTTCTAGGCATGCTACTAAGGGTTAGAGGAGTAGGTAGTATAAGAAGTTGGGGTACACTACTTGCTGCTAGTGGGTTAGGGGCAACCTTTGCTGGCTTGGTTACTGGTGAGTTCTTTGGCTGGCATATAGATAAATTTGCTATATTTGAGCCTATAATACACTCTCCTTTAGGCTTCTTCATAGGTATACTTGATGTATCTGAACTTAATATAGAGCAAGTGCTAAGGGTCTTAGAGGTCTCTGTTGCTATAGGAGTTACCCATCTTACTGCAGCATTTATACTAAGGATAATTAGAGCCATAAGGGATGGCAAGTTATTTGAGGCTCTTACTGTGCATGTAACATCACTCATAGGCTACCTATCTGTTGTTGCACTCATACTTGCTGCAATAGGCGCTGGTTACGATGTAATAGGTATGTTTGGTTTAATAGGTGTAAAGCATACAGAGCCAGTACCATGGATAACACCTTTACTAGGCGAGTGGGCAAATGCTGAGGTAGTTGCTGATGTAGCAGTTAATGCACTTATAGCAAGTATGGTTGTTAGCATGGTTGGGCATATGGTAGAGGCTAAGAGGCATAAGAAGATGCATGAACAGGAAGATGCTGAGTATAGAGGTAAAGACTCTGAGCATGATGAGGATGGTGGGCTTATAGGTGCTGTAATGGAGTCATTCTTTATTAGACCATTGGAGTGGCTCTCACATACAATAAGTTACAGTAGATTGGGTATAATGCTCATAGTACATGTTGCACTTATGGTTACTATAAACCACGCATACCTAGAGTTTGAGAAGCAAGGCAACATTGGAGGAGGCATAGCAGTAATAGCTGGAGGTAACATAGGAATAATGATGCTTGAGGGTCTTATAGTGTACATACAGGCTATAAGGTTACACCTCTATGAGTGGTTCCCTAAGTGGTATGAGGGTAGTGGTACTGAGTTTAAGAAGATAGTACCAAAGATGCTCTACACAATATTCATATGGGAAGGGAGTGGTGGTAAGAGTAGTAGAAGCGGTGATAAGGGTATAAGGGTAACAGATAAGGCTACTATTGAAGATAAGGTATAAAGAGCTTCTTCATTATAACATCTACTGGTATTTTTTGCTCCACACTTGTTGCTATTGCTACTAAGTTTCTAACCTCCAATGCCCTTAACTTAAGTGCTGCTATCATGGTTGCATGCTTGAACATACTGTTGAATGTTAACAGATACTTCTTGTACAGTAACCTCTCAAAGTTCTCCTCTAACATAGCAATTGTATCTATATCATTGGTGTATTGAGGCACTATGTTTCTATAAACTGTATTTGATAACTCTGCTAGAGCATCCTTTACGCTCTCTGAAGATATCATCCTTTGTATATTCTCTTGTGTAACCGTAGGTAATCTAACAGGATTAAGAGGTAGTATAGAACCTCCTGGTCTATAAAGATCTATAGATGGAGCCTTTGATACTATCAACCTCTTTATCTTCTCCTCATCTAGATTCCAGAACTTTGCCCTTAATATGCAAAGTATGTTATATGCATCTATCTCTGGCACTACTATATTCTTAACATCAGAGTCCCTCCAATGTGCCATGAGAGCCCTAGCGAGTATCATATAGAATGTATGATCTAGGAAGGTATCAAATACATTGAGATCCTTAACCTCTTTGTATACGTTTACAGCATTCTGAGCATCTTCACCAAACTCACTACCAGCAAGGCTTGCTACAGCCTCATCAAGGTCCTTTGCTACAAGTGCTTTAACTATAACATCCCTTCTCCCAAGTAACTCCTCTGCCCTCATGTTTATATGAGGTATTATCTCTTCATACTGCTTTGCTAAAGCCTTAGACTTCAATACAACCTTAAGATTCCATATTATATATCTTATGAAATATGCATTTATCAACTCAGATTCTCCAGCAACATTTGCAAGGCTTGAGTGGAAGTTTACTAGATCCTCCTTTAACGCTCCTTCTATTGCTATTGCGGTGTATGGCTTCTGTAGTTTTGCTAGAGCATCTATGTACCTAGTATTCTTTAACCTAACTACTAGTTCATCAAGGTCCCTAGATTCAGCAAGCATGGTAAGTATCTCCTTGTTTAGTAGAGAACCTTTGGTAGCAAATGCTTTTACAGTACCAAATATCTTGTTGGGTAGACTAAGACCTCCCAATGCGCTAGATATAATAAAAGGGATTTTTATTCTTAATGTTAGTTAAGCATCTCAGTAAGGTAATCGCTAACCCTTCCTACTGATGCTAATGTTACTATATGTACTGCAAAGCCTGCTATAGCAGCAAGTATTATGCTATCTGTTATGCTATAAACAGCAAATAAAGTTGCTACTAAAGGCAGTACTATGAATAATGCAAGCATAGTACTTACCCATGCACCCTTGAACAGTATACTAGGATCAATGTTCTTCTGTCTAGCCCTCTTAACTATCGTACTTGCCCTTACATGCTGCATATAAGATCTACCTCGTACTCTATTTTAAAAATTTGTATGTTAATTATTATATTCTTATAGGAATTTAAATATAATAAGATGTCATTATGGTTATTAAGGTGTAATCTTCTGCTTATACAGACAATATGTTTTGAAATTTTAGACATTTTTATAACAATACCATATTTATATATATATATAATTTTTATAATTTATTATCTGAACTATTTTATTTATTTTCTTTCTTGATCATTCTTTAACCTATTTATTAGTTATAATTTTTATAACCGTAAATTTTTTAATCAAGCTATAAGAATAATTAGTATGTCTCTGTTAATTGAGACAAGGAACAGTGTAAGAATGGATCCTAGGCTAGAGTATTTACTTGAGAGATTTGAGCATGAGGCTGAGCCTTATGATAAACTTGCTGCATATGCTCTATTGCTTATACCAGTCGGTGCAGTTATGGTAGCACTTATGCTACTTCTTAGTGGTCCAATAGTTGCTGGACTAAAGTTATACTCTGCTATTGTAATGGTAATGGGCTTACCATTCATAGCATATGCAATCTCTCTATATGCTGATAAGAAGAAGCATGAGATATCAAATACAAGGTACAAGCCAATAACTGGTATATGTATGTGTGATCTTAGCCAGCTAAGGTATCATATAATAAGGTTTGAGAAGTCCGATAACTATGCTGAGAAGGCAAGACATGCAAAGATGATAGAGTACTACAAGAGTAAGATAGGATTAAAGTAAGGGTATAGCAATTATTCTACGCAGGTTAGACTTCATTATATTATTATTTATATATTTTTATTTTATTTTCTAAATAACTTCATTCTATACCCTTGATCAGCTCTGTAGCATCTAATGCTCTAGAGCAGTATGAGCACTTGAAGATACGCTTCTCTTTATCTATAGTCTTTATCCTAGGTCTTATACCCTTCTCAACATTGCTTATACACATAGGGTTAGGGCAGTTGAATATACCAACAAACTCATCTGGTAACTCAACCTTCCTCTTCTCCCTTACCCTGTAATCACTAACTATGTTTATAGTTGCATTAGGGGCAATCAATGCTATCTTGTTTGTCTCATCAACAGCAAGTAGTCTATTCTCTATCTTTATTATATCCTTCTTACCTAACTTTACACTAGGGACGTTCATAGCAATGGTTACAACGTTTCCTTCCTTACCTGTTACATTAAGAGCCTTTAATACTAGCAGAGCCTTCCCAGCATCTATATGATCTATAACTGTACCTTCCTTTATCCTTCTTACAAGCAACTGCTCATTGCTCATATGGTAATTGCATATATAGTAGTTTATAACCATGTTGTTACATGGAGAATACATTCTATGCTAGGGATGTTATATCAACCAGGGACTTCACAAGGGATGATCTAGAACTACTATTCTACACTACTGATAAGATAAGAAATATGCAAGATAGAGCAAGTATATGTAAGGGCAAGATACTATGCTCTCTTTTCTTTGAGCCTAGCACAAGGACAAGGCTAAGCTTTGAGTCTGCCATGATATCTTTAGGAGGGAGCAATATAGGTTTCGCAAGCCCAAGGGTATCCTCTATAGAGAAGGGTGAGAGTATGATAGATACTATAAGGGTAGTGGATAACTATGCTGATGTTATAGTAATAAGGCATAGGCTCGATGGTGCAGCAAGGTTAGCAGCAGAGGTAGCATCAAAGCCGGTTATAAATGCTGGGAGTGGGAGTGAGGAGCACCCTACACAAGCGATGCTTGATGTATATACAATATTAAAGGAGAAGGGTAGAGTAGATGGTCTAAGCATAGGTATAGTAGGGGATCTAAAGTACAGTAGGACTGTTTACTCTCTGCTATATGCATTAGCATTGTATGATGTTGATATACACCTTATATCACCAGAGTTACTTAAGATAAGACATGAGTCATTACATGGTATAAATATTAAGATAAGAGAGCACTACATGCTAGATGATATAATAAGTAAATTGGATGTGATATATGTTACAAGGATACAGAAAGAAAGGTTCCCTGATAAGCAAGAGTATGAGAGGGTTAAACAGAGTTATCTTATAGATAGAAGGTTGTTAGAGAAGGCAAAGGGAGATACCATAATACTACACCCATTGCCAAGGGTTGATGAGGTAACCTATGATGTAGATGATGATCCAAGGGCAAGGTACTTTAAACAAGCATCATACGGCAAGGATGTTAGAGCAGCACTATTAGCACTGATACTTAATGATAAGATACCATTATAACAGTTAGTAAAGGTTAAACTCGTGCCGTGATAACATACTCTTTATACTGTTGTAAAGCATTATATAACGTCTACCATTATCGGTTATTGTAAATAATCTATGATCATACTTATCCTTATCTATTAACTTTGCATCAAGGAGCATTCTAATATATCTATCAAGCATTCTAGTATCTAGTTTGCTCTTACCTGCTATAGAGGTCTTGCGCATAGGTCCTTCCTTATCTAATATACTCAATATATCAGCAACTATCTCATACTTATCCCGCTTCTTCATAATAACTTTATTGGTATACTATGCTTTGAGCAGTTTTATAGTAAAGGCTAATACATACTACTACCATCTCTATACTTTAGATCTTTCTACATAGATTAAATATAACTAATCAGCTATGTTATAAGTATCAAATCGTTATACACCATTGTTAATTATAAACTAATTAATAGGAGTTAAATATCATCACAATAATAATGATATAAGATGAGCGAGGGTAAGGAGGGTAAGGCACAGGATCTAGCAAGTGCTATAGGTAAGATAAAGAAGAGGGATGGAAGTATAGTTGATTTCCAGACAGTAAAGATAACTAACGCAATATACAAAGCCCTTGTGGCAACAAATAGGCAAGATTACTCTCTAGCAGAGTCATTGGCTGAGAAGGTTGTTCAAAGGCTGATAAAGCAAGGCTTCAACTCTAGCAATATACCAGGCGTTGAGGATGTCCAAGATATTGTTGAGACAGTACTTATAGATGAAGGGTTAGCAGATACAGCAAAGGCATATATCCTGTATAGGCATGAGAGGAGAAGGATAAGGGAGGAGAAGATGAAGATATTAGAGAGAACAAGGTTAGATGAGGTTGATAAGGCATTAAGTACAAATGCATTAAGGGTTTTAGCAAGCAGATACCTGCTTAGGGATGAGAATGGTAAGATTGTAGAGAGTCCAAAGCAGATGTTTGAGAGGGTAGCAGTACTTATAGCAATACCTGATATGCTAAGGGATCAGAGAGTATTTGCATTGGATGGGAGCTTTAAGCAAGATATATCAAGCATAGATTCTTACTTAGATAGATTGGATGAGTATGATAATAGGTATGCTATAGGTAAGTATAAGTTAAATAAATGGCACTTTGAGTCAATGCTTAGGTTATACAAAGAGTTAGCATCGCAAGGCAAGATGAAGGTTAGTATAGATGAACTACTAAATATGCTTGCTAACAATGATTTTGATGCATATGAGAAGAGAGTTGAGGAGTACTACTCTCTTATGGTTAACATGTACTTCCTACCAAACTCACCCACTCTAATGAATGCAGGAACAAGGTTAGGGCAACTTAGCGCATGCTTTGTACTGCCTATATATGATGATCTAGCAAGTATAATGAAGACAGCAACAGATTGTGCATTGATATTCAAGTCTGGAGGTGGTGTAGGGATAAACTACTCTAACCTTAGGCCTGAGGGTGATATAGTTGCTAGCACTAGTGGTGTTGCATCTGGACCAGTATCATTTATGAGGATAGTTGATACCACAACAGAGGTTGTTAAGCAAGGAGGTAAGAGGAGAGGAGCAAATATGGGCATACTTGAGGTATGGCACCCAGATATAGAGAAGTTCATAACAGCAAAGACCAAACCTGGTGTGCTAGAGAACTTTAACATTAGTGTAGGTGTATGGGAGGACTTCTTGGATGCTGTAAAGAACAAAGGCAAGTATGCATTAAAGAACCCAAGGAATGGTAAGGTTACTAGGTATGTTGATGCAAACCAACTTATGGAACTTATAGCATTGAGTGCATGGCAGTCAGCAGAGCCTGGTATGCTATTCTTTGATAATATGAACAAATATAATGTTATGAAGGATAAACAAGGTCTATTAAGGGCTACTAACCCATGTGTGACAAGTGATATTTGGATAGCAACGAGTGATGGTCCTAGGAGGGTTAAAGAACTCATAGGCAGACCATTCAAAGTATATGTTAATGGTAAGACCTATAACTCTAATGGATTCTTCTTTACAGGCATAAAGAAGGTCTATAGGTTAAAGACAAGAGAAGGTTACGAACTAAGGTTAACAGAAGACCATAGAGTATTAACTGTAAGGAAGAGAACTAGGTATAAGATATATACAGAGTGGAAGGCTGCTAAGGATCTAAAGAAAGGAGAAGAGATAGTACTTAATGATTGTAGATACTATGAGTGGGATGGCAAGTATAGTGAGTATGAAGGCTACATCATGGGATTGTATGTAGGTGATAGATACTCAAATGGTGGTAGTGTTACACTATCTTCATGTGTTAATGATGGAGAGCCTGTAATAGAGGCAATAACAGCACTAGGATTGAAGAATAGATCTGATTTTAACTATTGGTATAAGGTAAGGTCTAGAGGAGAGTGTACACCAATGTTAACATCTATAACAGATATAGTAAGAGATTTAGGAATAGATGGTAAGAAGATGATAACTGATGCTATAGAAGAGGCATCCTCAGACTTCTACAAAGGTTTCCTAAGAGGTTTATTTGATGCTAATGGAACTGTAATAGATGATCAGTATAAAGGTGTATCCATAAGGCTTGCACAGAGCGATTTAGAGCTGTTAAAGGCTATACAGCGTATGTTATTAAGATTGGGTATAGTCTCAAAGATATATACTAATAGAAGGGTTAGTGAACTAAAGTTATCCCCAGATTGTAGGGATGGTTACAAGTATTATCAGACTATGGCACAGTATGAGCTTGTCATAGAAGGAGAGAACATTGCTAGGTTTAAGGAGGTTATAGGGTTTAATAATATGGAGAAGAAGGAGAGATTAAATAGACTGCTAAGCCAGTATAGGAGAAGATTAGATAGAGCAATGTTTACAGCTGAAGTAGAATCACTAGAGTACGATGGTATAGAGGATGTTTATGATCTTCATGTTCAGGAGATACACTCATTTGATGCAAATGGCATAATAGTACATAACTGTGGTGAGCAGAGCCTATATCCATATGAGTCATGTAACCTAGGATCTATAAATCTAGCTAAATTAGTTAAGCGTAAGGCAGATGGTAGCTACGAATTTGATTGGCAGAGGTATGAGCAGATAATAAGGCTAGCAACTAGGTTCTTGGATAATGTTATTGATGTAAGTAAATACCCAATAGAAGAGATAGACAAGGCTACGAAGTTAAGCAGGCGCATAGGCTTAGGTATAATGGGTCTAGCAGATCTACTCTACATGCTTAGAATACCCTATAATAGCAAGGAAGGTTATGAGCTGATGAACAGGTTAGCAGAAGCATTATCATATTATAGCATGGATGAGAGTGTAGAGATAGCAAAGCAGAGAGGGTCTTTCCCATTGTATAATGAGAGTAACTATGTTAATGGCATGCTACCTGTAGCTGGGTACTATGAGTTACCAAAGGAGGAGCATACACATGATTGGGATGCTCTAATAGCAAAGATAAAGCGTTATGGTATAAGGAATAGTCAGACTACAACGGTTGCACCAACTGGAACACTAAGTATGATAGCAGACTGCTCCTCTGGCTTAGAGCCATTGTTTGCTCTAGTTTATGAGAAGCATGTTACTGTAGGCAAGTTCTACTATGCTAATAGAGTATTTGAGGAGGCTATAAGGGAGCTAGGAATATACAGTGATGAGTTACTTGCTAGTATAGCAGAGAACTATGGTTCAGTTAGAGGGTTGAATGAGGTACCAGAGCATATACAGAGAGTATTTGTTACAGCCATGGATATACACTGGGCAGACCATATAGTAGCACAGGCAATATGGCAGAGGTGGATAAGCAATGCAATAGCAAAGACCATCAATATGCCAAATGATGTTACTGCAGATGATGTAAGATGCTCTTACATTCTTGCACATGAGTTAGGGCTTAAAGGTATAACCGTTTATAGAGACGGTTCTAGGAACCAGCAAGTACTACATATAACAAGTGCAAGCAAGGCTAAGAGGTTCAATGTTACAGTTAGTGATTATGCATTAGAGTATATAAGGAAGAATGTTAATGATTCATTACTACTTAAAGAGATAGAACGTGCTATACTAAAGGGATTAGATTTAGATAAGAGACACTACCTACAATTAACATCATCCAATATTAGCAGTGATAGTAATGTGTCACTATGCCCATTATGTAAAGGGAAGGTAGTGTTTATGGAAGGTTGTAACACATGTTTGGACTGTGGTTGGAGTAGTTGTATAGTAGGCTAAATTAGATTTATTATTTCCATCATTATTTATTTAACTAGTTTCAAGTTACTATCTGATAATACTTTCTCATATACGCATTACAGTTTAGACATCTATCAATACCGTCCTTATCATAATACTTAGCCCTACATTTACTACATATACTTATACTAGAGTTCACAATCCTAAAGTTTCTTACCCTATAAGCAATTTGGTTTATTGCATCCCTTATCTTAATACTATCACATCTACCTACATCTAAAGTTACTGTAATACCTTCTTCATGGAATATATCATCTAGAGTATTTAATAAACTTAAGATAGTAGATGAGGAACCTCTCCCATCTACATCTAAAATATCTTTGGTATTGATAAAGATACCACTAGAGTAATCCTTACTAAACCTTCTATCTCCATCTGCTATTATACTATTATCATAACCATTATGACCATACCTCTCAGCATCTAATGTTGAGAACCTAAGGGCATCATCTGGTATATCTATAATACCTATGCTTGCCTCATAACCAACCTTCCTACTATTCTCTAACACTCTAGCAGATACATTCCTTGCTATATCTACAAACTTATCCTCCTTCTTCAGTACTTTTGCTATTGCTGTGTATAGATCAACCATATTTATGATTGCCCTTATGCTATTAGTAGAGTAAAGTGTTGGTATATGCATATTACTCCTCTTGATGCTCTCTAGCAGTAAAGTACTTCTAGAATGTAATGCTGCTATAACAGGTTTAAGTAGCAACATAATCTTTGTCATGAAGTATAACTCATCATTATTAGATTCATATGCTAACCTAGGCGTGTTTATAGAGATGTTATGTAATATAACGTTTGTATTATTCCTTAACTTTATCCCTTTGTAACTTATTACATCATCATTATTATTTATTGATAATAAGCCTCCTAACAGAGCAAGATCTGCTATCCTATCCATATTCTCATCTATGAACTTTTTAGGTATTGAGAGTGCAATACTTGGTAATGGTGTACATTTAATATACTGTAGGTATCCATCTAGTATGTTAGTAACATCATTAGTGCTCATACTACTATCTATAACCAAAGTAACCAAGGAAGAGATCTTAATTGATGCTAGCATAAGCATCTTAGCAAAATGCTCAGCATCTATCCTAGATAGCATATCTATACCGTGTATAACAACTCCATCTGTAGCATGCTTTGAGAGAAACGATATGGACATACAAGCACTTGCATAAAGATCGTTCATGCTATCAATATTTGATGATGTTAATGGCATATCCATATTACTGTTAGTTGTAAGAAACTCTTTCAGATTTACGAATATGGTATCTGGTAGTATTCCCCATGTATGTATATTTGATATATTTATATCGCCATTAAGGTGCATATCTATCACATCCTTAGGTATAGTATTGAAGAGGAAGTAATCCCTTAACACTGAGTTTGTAATATACCTCTGTAATGAATCATAATCTGGGCTATTACTTAATGCATTACTAAGATCAGCATATGGTATACCTATAGTTAAGAATCTGTTCCTATAATCTATATTGTTATGCTCTAAGAGTAGAGAGTTAACTATATCCCTTATCAAATGGCTTGTTATGTAAGCCTCTTGCATCTTATGTATCCTACTCTCAACCTCTTCTGCAATCTTATCTGCAAGCTCTCTTGGCATATTGGTCTCTCTAACTAGAGAATGTACTATCTCATCCGCATTAAACTCTTCAAGACTATTCCTAGTTCTAACGTATATGTTACCACTCTCCATAACAGATCTCTCCTCTATCTGCTTTGTAATGTTTAGTATCAACTTACCCCTATTTGTTATAACATACCTCCTCTCCGTCTTGTTCAATGATACCAGTGAGTGTCTAAGCAGTTTCC
>Ga0197142_1004316_pt1 | contig 11540 bp, 8 predicted proteins | sample GBS60_MetaG_FD_148614 | JGI IMG/M metagenome (GOLD analysis project Ga0197142, IMG submission 148614) | Sediment microbial communities from Great Boiling Springs, Gerlach, Nevada, United States - GBS 60_MetaG | ecosystem: Environmental > Aquatic > Thermal springs > Hot (42-90C) > Sediment... | reverse complement strand
TAGGGGTGGCCGTGGCCACGAGAGGGGTCGGCGTGGGCGTGTTGGTGACGACGATGGGCGTGGGGGTATCGGTGACGATGAGGGGCGTGGGCGTAGGGGTGGCCGTGGCCACGAGAGGGGTCGGCGTGGGCGAAGCGGAGGTAGGGGTCGGCGTGGCCGCGACGGCGCTGCAGGCTTCCAGCACCACATCGTCCACGTACATGGCCGTCACCCCGCCGCTGCCGTTGTTGCGAACGTTGATGTAGAGCACGATGGTTCGACCCAGAAACGCACTGAGGTCAAACTGCAGGGCTTTCCAGGTGGCATCGTTGCCGGCCGCGCTCCATACCTGGCGCAAGGTGGCGTTGGTGACGGGATCGAGGATGCGAATTTCCTGCTCGTCGTTGGGATCCGGCGGCTGACTGATGGGGTACACCTGCAATTGCAGGCGTAGTTGGTCGACGGCCGGGACGATCACCGTCTGCCGCATGGAAGAGAAGCTGTTCACATTGGGACCTGTGGTGATGCCCAGGCGAGCGCTGCGCACCGGGCTGACGAAGCGGTCGAGGGAATACCCCCCCGGCGAAGGCGAAGGACCGAATACCCAGCCCGTGTTGCTCTCCATGTTGCTGTTCGTCAGCAGATTCAGACACGTCAGTTGGGCTGTGTCGCGGTTTACGGCCGTCACCGCGGTGGTGACCCCCGGCAGGAACAACGCCACCAATGCGGTCAGAAGCCAGATGGTCCGAAGCGAAGGGGTCATGGGTAGAGCCTTTTTGAGCGCAAAAGCACAGGTTCCCGTCCATTTTACACGCTTTTGCACACAAACCGAGAATGACACCCCTCCCCATTGCAACGATGCCTCCCCCAAGTCCTGGCGGGTTTGCCTCCGGCTTATGTCCCCAACACGACCAGCGCCTCCCGGCGCAATACCAGGCGGACATCTCCCCCGATCTGTAGAGGCAAGGTGGTATAGGTATGCGGTCCGTAGCGGATTTCGACCTCATGACCGTTGGGCAAGCGGGCCCGCACCAGATGACCACCGGGCTGCGCGCGCAGCTCCACAATCCGGGCCGGCACCTGGTTATCGCGCACGGCTTCGACGATCGGTCGGTCAGGATAGAGGATTTTCACGTCTTCGGGACGGATATAGGCCGTCACTTCGACGCCATGAGGGAGGGCTTGCGGTGGCGCCAACAACGTCAGGCCTGCCCAATCCAGCCACAGGCCGTCGGCCTGCGCCTGGATCACACGGGCCTGGAAGAGATTGGGAATGCCGATAATGGCGGCCACATGGGCATTGGCAGGGTGGTGGAACACTTCGGTAATGGGTCCGACCTGTTCCAGCCGACCCTCGTGCATGACGGCCAGGCGTTGTCCGACGGCAAACGCATCTTCCAGCCGATGGGTCACGTAGATGATGGGCAGGTTCAGCTCATGATGCAGGCTGAGCAGGTCGTGTTGCAGGTGCTGGCGTATGGCCACATCGAGGGCGGCAAAGGGTTCATCCAGCAAAAGCAACCGCGGCCGCATGGCCAGGGCGCGAGCGATGGCCACCCGCTGCTGCTGACCCCCGGAAAGTTGATGGGGATAACGGTCGGCCAGATGGCTCAGATGCATGCGTTCCAGCAACTCGCGCACGCGTGGGGCTTTTTCCGGGCCGCGCAGGGCAAAACCGATATTGTCGGCTGCGGTCAGGTGAGGAAACAGGGCGTAATCCTGAAAGACGTAGCCGATGCGGCGCTGGCGCGGGGGGACCCAGAGCGTCCGTCCATCCTCTCCGCGCGCGAAGAACGTCTCGCCGTCAAGCACGATGTGACCCCGTACGGGTGCTACCAATCCCGCCAGGGCATTCAGGGTCGTCGTCTTGCCCGAACCGGACGGTCCGAAGAGCACCAGGATTTCGGTTCCCATGTGCAGGCTCACCTGCAAACGGAAGCCGGAGCGTTCGACGACGAAATCGGCCAGCAGACGCGGTTCAGGCATAGGGGCTTTCGTCCCGGTCGCGACGGGAGCGGGAGGCTTCAAAACGACGCACCGTCCACAGGCTGAGAAAGGCCAGAGCCGTCATGACCAGGACCATGCGGTTGGCCTCATCGTAGGCGCGATTTTGGACGGCATCGTAAATGGCCAGCGGCAGCGTTTGGGTACGACCGGGGATGTTGCCTGCCACCATGAGCGTGGCGCCGAATTCGCCCAGGGCGCGTGTGGCTGCCAGCAGCAATCCGGCCAGGATACCCCGATAGGCCAACGGCAACGTCACCCGCCACAGGATGGCCCAGTCCGACAGGCCCAGCGTGGCCGCCGCCCGTTCCAGGTTGGGGTTGACCTCGGCGATGGCCGCCCGCGCCGAGACCACCAACAGCGGCAAGCCGACGACCGCCGAGGCAATGGCGGCTGCTCCCCAGGTGAACAGGAGCTGCCATCCAAACCATTGCACCAGCGGCCCTCGTCGTCCTAACACCACGAGCAAATAGTAGCCGACCACCGTCGGCGGCAGCACCAGGGGTAGGTTGAGCAACGTTTCGACCAGGGTTATCCCGCGAAAACGGCGGCGGGCCAGTAAGAGGGCTAACGGCAATCCCACCACCAGCATAAGCAGGGTGGCCACGGCCGTTACCTGCAGAGAGAGTCGCAAGGCTTGCCAGTTCATGGCATGGGGCTTTCGTCCGGGAGGAGGAAACCATAACGGCCCAGGACGGCCCGACCGGTCGGACCGGTGATAAAGTCGGCCAGGGTGCGGGCTGCCTGCTCGTGCCGGGTATCCTTGATCACCGCCAGGGCCTGATCGATGGGCGTGTAGAGGGCCTGGGGGATGAGGACCCAACGTCCCGGTTGGATAGAAGCGGTCGCGGCCGGTGGGTTGAGGGAAAGGGCGATGATGGCCACATCCACATCCCCGTTGGCCACATACTCAAAGGCCTGACGCACATTTTCGGCCAGGACCAATTTCGGTTGCACGATCTCCCACAGGCCGGCATTCTGCAGGGCCTCGCGGGCCGCCACACCGTAAGGGGCGTGCTCAGGATTGGCGATGGCGATCCGCTGCACGTCCGGTTGGATCAGGTCCGCGATACCGGTCAGGGCCAACGGACTATCGGCCCGCGTCCATACGATGAGTTGCCCACGGGCATAAAGCCGCTTGGTATCCGGCAAAATCAATCCCAACCGTTCCAGTTCGGCAATGGCAGCCTGGTTGGCGGCGGCAAACAGGTCTACCGGCGCACCTTGCTCGATTTGCTGGGTCAATTGACCGGTGGAGCCGAAGTGAAAACGAACACGATAGCCGGTTTCGGCCTCGAAAAGGGTGCCGATTTCGGTAAAGGCATAGGTCACATCGGCTGCGGCGGCTACCGTCAGCGTTTCGCTTGCTTCTGTCACCGTGGTCCCATCGCATCCGCCCGCTCCGATAAGGAGAGCGAGGAGCAGAAGATAAGCGCCGATACGGCAGAAAGCGGTGCACATCAATGGAAAAGAAAGAAAACGCCGGCCCCCGAAGAGAGTCGGCGTTTGGGAGTGGTCGATTCGAAGCAAGGTCAGATCATGGATAGAGCGGCCAGCGTCTCCTCGACCGTCTCACCGGTGGTCTCCTCCCCACGGGTAATCACCTGGAAGGTGAGCGATTTGCCGTCTTCGCTGCGGATCAGCCGCACCGTGTCGCCGGATTTGACCTCGCCGGCCAGGAGTTTTTCACTGAGCACATCGTCCACATGCTCCTGAATGGCCCGGCGCAGGGGGCGGGCGCCGAATTTGGGGTCGTAGCCCACATCGGCCAGGAAGTCCTTTGCCTCTTCGCTGACCTCCAGGGTGATCTCGTGCTCATGGAGCTGGTTATACACCCGCTTCAATTCCAGGTCCACGATCCGTTTGATCGCATCCCGGTCGAGGGCATGGAAGACCATGATGCCGTCGAGACGGTTGATGAACTCGGGCCGGAACGTCTTTTCCAGGGCATCCATCACCCGCCGCTTCATCTCCTCGTAATCGTTCTCTTTGCGGCGGCTCTCGTCGTCGGTGATGGCGAAGCCGAGGCGACCGCCGTGGCGGATGAGCGAAGCGCCGATGTTCGAGGTCATGATGATGATGGTGTTGCGGAAGTCGACCCGGCGACCTTTGGCATCGGTGAGATGACCGTCCTCCATGATCTGGAGGAGGATGTTGAAGACCTCGGGGTGGGCCTTTTCGATCTCATCGAGCAGGATGACGCAGTAGGGGCGGCGGCGCACGGCCTCGGTGAGCTGCCCACCTTCTTCGTAGCCGATGTAACCCGGCGGCGCGCCCACCAGACGGCTGACATTATGCCGCTCCATGAACTCGGACATGTCGAGCTTGATCAGGGCATCCTGCGAGCCGAAGAGGAACTCGGCCAGGTTTTTGGCCAGATAGGTCTTGCCGACGCCGGTAGGCCCCAAGAAGATGAAGGTGCCGATGGGCCGGCGGGGGTCTTTCAGGCCGGCGCGAGCCCGACGTACGGCCCGGGCGATGGCCCGGATCGGCTCATCCTGGTCGATCACGCGCTCGCGCAGGTACTCTTCCATCTTCAACAGGCGTTCGCTTTCCTCGCCGGCAATGCGTTTGACCGGAATACCGGTCCACATGGAGACGACTTCGGCGATGTCGTCAGGCCCGACCACGGGCTTTTCGGCCGTTTCCCAACCGGCGCGCATCTGTTCGAGCTTGTTTTGCAGCTCAACCTCGCGATAGCGCAGGTCAATGGCATAATCGTAGCGCTGCTGGGCCATAGCCTCTTCGCGCTCGCGCTGGAGCATCTTCAGATCGCGATAGGTGGCGCGCAGGCTGGCGGCCTGGGGCGCTTTGTACATCCGCACCCGGCTGGCCGCTTCATCGATCAGGTCGATGGCCTTATCGGGCATGAAACGGTCGGGCACATAGCGGGCCGCCAGATGGGCGGCGGCTTTGATGGCCTCATCGCTGATGGTCAGGCGATGGTGCTCTTCGTATTTGTAGCGGATACCGCGCAGGATTTCGATGGTATCTTCGATGGTCGGCTCTTCGACATACACCGGTTGGAAACGACGCTCCAGGGCGGCGTCGCTTTCGATGTACTTGCGGTACTCGTCGAGGGTGGTGGCGCCGACCACCTGGATCTCGCCGCGACTCAGGGCCGGTTTGAGGATATTGGCCGCATCCACGCTGCTTCCGGCTGCCCCGGCCCCGACCAGCATATGGACTTCGTCGATGAAGAGGATGGCTTTGGCGTTGGTGATCTCTTCGATAACCTTCTTCAGCCGCTCCTCGAACTGGCCCCGATACATCGTCCCGGCCACCAGAGAACCCACATCGAGCATGAGCAGGCGTTTGTTCAACAGGGGTTCCGGCACATCGCCCATGACAATCCGCTGGGCCAGGCCTTCGACAATGGCCGTCTTGCCGACGCCCGGCTCGCCGATAAGGGCGGGATTGTTCTTGGTCCGTCGGGCCATAATCTGGATCACCCGCTCGATCTCTTTCTCGCGACCGATGACGGGGTCCAGTTTGCCTTCGGCGGCGCGAGCGGTCAGATCCAGCCCTAGCTGATCGACCAACGGCGTATCGGACTCTCGTTTACGACCGCCGGCTTCCACCGGTTCGGTCTGCGCTTGCAGGATGGAGCGGGCCGTTTGCGTGCGCACGCGATCCAGGCTGACGCCCAGCCCCCGCAGGATGTTGACGGCAATGCCTTCGCCTTCGCGCACAAGCCCCAGGAGCAAATGTTCGGTGCCGATGTAGTGGTGGCCCATCAGCCGGGCTTCATCCACGGCCAGCTCGATCACCCGTTTGGTGCGCGGGGCCAGCGTTGGCTTGCCGAACGGCGGGCGTTCACCTCGACCTACCGTCCGTTCGACCGCCCGGATCACCTGATTCGGGTCCACCCCAAGTTCGATCAGCACCTTGGAGGCGACGCCGTTCTCCTCCCGCACCAACCCTAACAGCAGGTGTTCGGTGCCGATGTAGTTATGATTGAGCCGTTGAGCCTCTTCCTGCGCCAGTTGCAAAACCCGGCGCGCCCTTTTGGTGAACCGATCAAACTTGTCCGTCATGGTTACATTACCTCGGAAAGGTGAAGGTGATTGGGCGAAAGGTCGCTCATAGCATGTATTATACCAAAGGGCAACTAATGACCAGTAACGACTCATCCGGTCTGTACAGAGCAAGGGCTGACCCCTCGGAAAAGGTCAGCCCTTGAACCTTCCAGAGCAAGCGGGGGAACCGAAATGCCGCTTAGGCAAGCGGGGCATCGTCGTGGCCGCCGGTTGTCTCCGCCTCCGGCATCGAGTCGAACGGCGCCATGTCGGCTTCATCGTCAACCGCTGCTTCGTCCGGCGCCCAATCCACGACCGCGTAGCGATCCTCGGCCACTTGCTTGAGGCTCAACCCCATGCGTCGTTTCACCGGGTCAATCTTGATCACCCGCAGGCGCAGTTTCTGACCCTCGTGGACGACTTCACGGGGATGGCTGACGCGCTGGTCGGAAAGTTCGCTGATATGGATAAGACCTTCGATCTTGCCGTCAACGCGGGCAAAAGCGCCAAAGTTGGTCAACCGCGTGATCTCCGCATCCACCAACTGGCCAATGGCATACTGCTCGTGAATAACGCTCCAGGGTTCGGGTGCCAGTTGGCGCAGGCTAAGGCCAATCCGACGCCGCTCGCGGTCCACGCTGATGACCTTGACCCGGACCTTTTGACCGAGTTGGACCACCTCGCTGGGGTCTTGCACACGACCCCAGGACAGTTCCGACAGGTGGATGAGACCGTCGGCGCCGCCGAGATCGACAAAGGCACCAAACGAGGCCAGGCTGCTGACCACACCCTCGCGGATGTCGCCAACCTGGAGGTCGTTGAGCAGGCGGGCCTTCTGGATATGACGCCAATCGCGCAGGGCCTGCCGCTCGGAGAGGATGAGTCGGTTGCGACTGCGGTCCAGTTCAATGACCTTGAGCTGTAATTTTTTGCCCACCAGGTCTTTGAACCGATCCTCGCTGTCCTCTTCCTTCTTCCCCTCGTCGCTGACCAGTTGCGATGCCGGCACGAAACCACGCGCCTTACCCAGATACACGATGACCCCGCCCTTGTTGTACTCACTGACTACGCCCTCGAAGATTTCCTTGGTGTGGAGCAGCTCCTCGGCCCGTCGCCAATCGTATTCCTGCAGGGCTCGCGATAGGGAGAGCCAGGCATGCCCTTCGCGATTTTCCGGCCGCACGACATGCACCAGAATCTTATCCCCGACTTTGAGGTTGTTGCGGATCTCGGGATCGACGCGGTCCAGGTCGCGAATCGGAATAACCCCTTCGGATTTCGAGCCGATGTCTACCAGGATTTCGTTGGCCGTAATACCGACAATTTCCCCTTCCAGGATGTCGCCTGCCTCCAGCTCCCGGTAGTCAAACTCTTCCGGGATGGATTCGAGCAGGGAGGCCATCGAGTCAGGGTCGGTATGGTCGGTCGCAATGGCGGCGGGGTCGGTAAACAGGGTTGGGGAATCCTCCTGGGTTGAAACAGTAGTGAAAGTATGGGGATTGTTCATACGAGAAAAAGACCTTCTCCTCCGGATGATGAGGATTTCAGTATAGCGCGGGTCCGGATAAAACGCAAAACGGTTACAGGGGCCTTATTGGCCTTAAGGGATTCGCGAGTTGTAGCGGTCACTGATGGGCGTCCCTAACCGCTCGGACGGGTCGGGAGGAGGAGTCTGATAGTCCCGGTCGGACCACAGCGGACGGTGAGAGGGAGTCTGCCGGATTGCGGTTTGGCGACGTACCGGGTATAATGCCCCTATCTGTTATCTCACGTAGTCGGTTTTATGGCCTGAACCCTTTTCTGTCAGGCGCAAAACCCAGGGTAGCATAAAGCATCGCACATCCGTCCTCGGCGCCGTTGGGCTATGTCAGGTCAGGAACAGCTTCTCTATATCGGCAAAGTGGCAAGCGACCAGGAAATCCTGCGTACCATCGAGGCGCAGGGCTATCGTCTAACCCAGGTTGCCGGCCTGCGTTCGGCCTTGCGCGCCTTGGCCAATAGCGAGAGCGACGTGGTCATCATGGACGCTACGGCGACGAGCACCATCAATCTCCATCGCCTGATCCAGGCTGCCACGCGCAAAGCCTCGGCGCCGTTTATCATTCTGCTTGTCAACGACCACAGTCGCATCGCCAGCCTCGGCGGCTATGACGATTACCTGACCCGTCCCTTCACGGCCCGTCGTTTGCTGAACCTGGTCCATAAACTCCTGCTTTCGCGGCGCGAGTACGTAGTCACCATTGGCCCCTTGACCCTGGATCGCCGCACCCGTTGTGTGCGTTCGCCCCGTGGCGTGTGTTTGTTACCGCCCAAACAGTTTCAGATCCTCGACTATCTGGTGTGCCATTCCGGCGAAATCATCAGCCGCCGTCAGTTTATGCAAATCATCTGGAACACGACCTATCTGGGCGATACTCGCACCCTCGATGTCCATATCCGCTGGCTGCGCGAATGCATTGAACCCGATCCGGAACATCCCCAATTTATCCGCACCGTGCGCGGGCAGGGCTATTTTCTGGCTGTGGAGGGGGTGCCGGAGATCGGTGGGGACCCGATCATGCCCCGGAAGGAAAGCAAAGCTGTTTGCGATGGGAGCATCTCTGCCTCATAAAAGGTCGTTATGCAGCCCTGGCATGTCTACCATATCGCCTTTTCCATCAGCGATGCGCTGGCCGCCCTGGCGGCAGCTCCCGGCCCGGCCCGTGTGATTGCCGGCGGCACCGACCTGCTGCTCGATATGGCGCAAGGTCGGCATGCACCCGTGCACACGCTGGTGGATATCACCCGTATCCCCGAATTGACGGTTATCGAGCAACGCCTGGATAGCCTTTACATCGGCGCCGCCGTACCCCTGAGCCGGATCGTGACGGCGCCGCCGGTCGTGGAGCATGCGCAGGCCCTGGCGCAGGCCTGCGCCCTCATCGGCGGACCCCAGGTACGCCATGTCGCCACCCTGGGCGGCAATGTGGTCCATGCCCTTCCCGCTGCCGACGGCGCCATCGCCTTGATCGCTCTGGATGCCGAAGCCGAGATCGCCGACCGACAGGGTCGTCGCCGCCAACGGGTAGCCGATCTCTATCGGGGGCCCGGTCACAGCGCGTTGGACCCCCAAGGCGAGTTGTTGGTAGGCTTCCATTTACCCCTGCGCCGGCACGGTCAGGCTTCGGCCTTTCGTCGGGTCATGCGGCCTCAGGGTGTGGCCATCGCCATCCTCAACATGGCCGTGTGGCTGGAGCGGCGGGGCGATGAGATGACGGACATCCGGATCGCCGTCGGGCCGGCAGGGCCTACCCCGCGGCGGCTGATGGGCACCGAGCAGAGCCTGCGGGGGCGCGCTCCTACGGAAGCCGTGTTGGCCGAAGCCCTGATGGCTCTGCTGGCCGAGGCCCATTTCCGCACCAGCCCTCATCGCAGCTCGGCAGCCTATCGTCGTCATCTGGCGGCGGTCTTGCTGCGCGAGACCCTTATGGCAGCCTGGGATGAGGCCGGTCGTTGGGGGAGCATGGCGGATACCATGCCAACCGCTGCCGTTGTTTCATGAGCAGGGTCAGGCCGCTTCTCCTTGTGGCGGGGATCCTGGTGCTTATGGGGGTCATCTGGCCGCTGTTGCCCCCGCGCGATCCGGTGTGGGCCCGGTTGCAGAGAGGAGAGCCGTTGCGGGTGGCCCTCGATCCGAGCTTTCCGCCTTTTGAGACTCTGGATGAGGCCGGCCAGCCGATAGGGCTCGACGTGGATCTGGCGCGCGAGCTGGGTCGCCGGTTGAACGTCCCGGTGCAATTCCAGGCCATCGCCTTTGATGGGTTGGTGGATGCCGTCATCGCCGGGAAGAGCGATATGGTCATCTCGGCTTTTCCGTTGGATCCCCGTCTGGGCCACGATGTGGCTTATAGCCGGCCCTATTTCGAGGCCGGTCTTGTCTGGGTGACGGCGGAACGCCCGGCGCCGGGGCCGGATGCGGTTGGCGCCGGGCCTGTGGCCGTCGAATGGGGCAGTTTAGGCGATGCCTGGGCACGCGAGCATGGTCTCAACGTGGTGCGTTATGAGACGCCGACCGCAGCTCTGACAGCGGTGACCGAAGGTTTTGCCGTTGCTGCCGTTGTGGATGTCGTCACGGCGGCGCTGTTTCCGCCGACCGGTCTGATCCTCCACCATCCGCCGCTTGTCTCCGATCCCTATGTCATCCTGATGCCGCGACGGGCCGAAAAACTGGCCACGGCCGTGAACGACGCCGTGGCCGCCATCCTGGCCGACGGTACCTGGACCGAACTGGTGAGCCGCTATTTTGGGACGTTGCCGCCGCTGCCAACCGGAACCGACTGAACAACTCATATTTCGCATAGTATGAGCGGTGTTTCTTTCCAAACATCTTCCCATTCTGTATCCCCACTCATATCATTACTATAATTAGCAAAATCGGGTGAAAGCGAGTACTGGGCTAAATAGCGATATTGGGGCATCCCCGCACAACCGTTGTCTTGATCAACCGCCCCCAAGAGAAACTGACTTTATAACCATTGCTTGAAGGATCAAAGAAACAACTGGGATTGTTGGCGGCCGGTGTTTGTGGGGCTAAGCTGTCAACACAATAGGCACCAAAAGAACAAGTACTGGCGGTATCGGCATTGTCGTAAAGTTTTATCTCATAGGAATAGTTGTTGCTTGATGTTGGAGTCCAGGATAAAGAACAGATGTTATTGACGCGCTGTGATTGGGCAACTGGAGTACCATCGATGAAAAGCCGACAACCTTGTACGTTTAGTGAGGTATTGAGGCGAAAATTGATAGGAGTATTGGTTTTTTGCGGGGAAGCCGGGGTAATGGTAAGATTTGAACAACTCATCGAACCACAGGTTGTTTGATAAGTGCTACTCCAGGCAGATTGGTTGTCTTTACTGTCGCGGGCGCGGACATGAAAGTAAACCGTTGTTTCGGCGGAGAAAGGTTTAGTGCTTTTTCTTTCGGTAACATTACTCCACCTGTTATCCCAGGCATCTTGTGGAACACTGTCAAACCCTCCGGAAGCATCGACTGAAGATGAAGTTGAGATCTGTGACCAGTAGGCGTATTGATGCATCCCGGCACAGCCAACATCGCTGACCGGATTCCATGAGGCGTGAATAAAGCCGCCTGAGTCACAGTAAAGGCTTTGTAACTGGGGAGTAGGGGGAGACGTTGTATCGACACAAGGGCAGGTGGCAGAGACGCTTGTGATATCGGTTGGGACACCTGAGGTATTTTTATACATATTGCCCAAAGCATCACGGGCGGCAACATCCAGTCGGTAAGTTTTGGGAAGAGGACCGGTTGAGGGACAGGTGAAAGAAAAGGAGGTGGCGTTGGAGCTTTGACCGGAAACACCCAATTGATTATTTGCCTGGTTGTTGTAGCTGTAGTATACACGCGTTCTGGATGAGGTATCAACGATCTGCCACCAGAAGGGCGGATTGATGGTGTTGTTGCAGGAAAAACCAGCCGAAGAAACACCAGATGACTGACAAAAACCGACCGGTCCTAAACAATTGGGACAAGTATAGTCGG
>Ga0197142_1004314_pt1 | contig 11543 bp, 10 predicted proteins | sample GBS60_MetaG_FD_148614 | JGI IMG/M metagenome (GOLD analysis project Ga0197142, IMG submission 148614) | Sediment microbial communities from Great Boiling Springs, Gerlach, Nevada, United States - GBS 60_MetaG | ecosystem: Environmental > Aquatic > Thermal springs > Hot (42-90C) > Sediment... | reverse complement strand
GCTACAGGTGCGAGGCAGTTGGTAGTACAACTAGCGTTGGATATTATGTTGTGCTTTTCAGGATCGTAGATATTATCGTTGACGCCCATTACGATAGTTACGTCTTCGTTCTTGGCAGGCGCAGAGATTATAACCTTCTTTACCGTATCGTGTATATGAGCCTTTGCTTTCTCCGCGTCGGTAAAGACTCCTGTGCTCTCAACTACAACCTGTATGTCGTGAGATTGCCATGGAATAGCTGCCGGGTCTTTCTCGGCATATACTGCGATCTTCTTTCCGTCTACGATTATCGCATTCTCCTCGGCCTTTACTTCTCCCGGCCACGGACCGTAGTTGGTATCATACTTGAACAAGTGAGCATTCGTCTTAGGATCGAAGAGGTCGTTGATGGCGACAACTTCTATTTCGTTGGGATACTTCTGCAGGACAGCACGTAGGGTAAGGCGTCCTATCCTCCCAAATCCGTTGATACCGACTTTGACTGCCATTTGTCCAATACTCCTCCTTATTTTCGTTTGCTTACTGTGTATTTACGGACAACTAATTGACGTTATTAAGTTATTTGCTTTGGCTCCGCCTGCTCAATCGTGAAAACAGCTCGGGGCATTAGTGTTTCATAGTCCAAGCCACCGAGCTTGCTCAAGCCCATTTATTCTACCCATCAGACACCGTGACTGTCAAACGGCTTGTGCGAAGTGCAAGACAAACATGATAGGCTGAGAAAACAACTTCTCGGACGATATGCTATTAGGCATGTAAAGCCCTGCTTTTTACTGAAAGCACACCAAATTAACGATAAGTTGCCCTCTCCTACAGAGAGGAGAGGGAGACAGACTGAATTATTTCACAATATTGTGAAGATTATAATGAACATCTATCCAGTCAGATAGAGCGCTACCTTTTCACGTTGTAGAACGCTCCTATGCCCGGATAACGGGCAACATCCCCAAGATCTTCTTCAATCCGGAGAAGTTGGTTGTATTTTGCCACGCGCTCGGAACGTGCAGGGGCTCCAGTCTTGATCTGACCTGCGTTTACAGCAACTACTAGATCGGCAATGAAAGTGTCCTCTGTCTCGCCAGATCTGTGACTAACTACAGCGGTCCAACCAGCACGCTTGGCTGTCTCTATTGTATCCAACGTTTCGGTTAGAGTACCGATCTGGTTGAGCTTAATCAACACCGAGTTGGTTGCGCCCATTTTGATGCCTTTGCGAACACGCTCAGGATTAGTAACATACAAATCATCACCCACGATCTGAACGCGATCGCCGATCCGCTCAGTGAGCATCTTGAAGCCTTCCCAATCGTCTTCAGCCATCCCGTCTTCAATTGAGATAATCGGATACTTGTTTACAAGCGATTCGTAGTAGTCTACCATTTGCTCGGAGGTGCGAGTAACTCCTTCGCCCTTGAATACGTACTTGCCATCATCAAACAACTCGCTTGCAGCAGGGTCTAGGGCTATCATAAATTGTTCGCCAGCTTTGTATCCTGCCTGTTCGATAGCCTCGAGTATAACTTCAATTGTCTCTTCGGAGGTTTTGAGATTCGGCGCGAATCCGCCCTCGTCTCCTATAGCGGTTGAGAGGCCTTTGCTTTTCAGCACTTTTGCAAGATTATGATATACCTCCGCGCACATCCGCAAAGCTTCGGCCCAAGTGGATGCGCCCGTGGGCATTATCATAAACTCTTGAATATCCACCGTGTTATCCGCATGCTTGCCGCCGTTAAGAATGTTCATCATAGGCACGGGGAGGTCCTTAGCGTTAGTACCGCCAATATAGCGATAAAGTGGAAGCTGTAGATATTCCGCAGCGGCTTTGGCGCAAGCTAGGCTAACACCAAGAATGGCATTCGCACCAAGCTTTTCTTTATTAGGAGTACCGTCCAAGTCGAGCATGATCTGATCGATGGCGGCCTGATCGGTCACAGGATAGTTGATGATTTCAGGAGCAATGATCTCGTTAACGTTTCGAACTGCATTTTGGACTCCCTTTCCTAGGTAACGAGTTTTGTCGCCGTCGCGCATCTCTAGAGCTTCGTGAGCACCGGTAGAAGCGCCGGAAGGCACAGCTGCACGTCCCTTGGTTCCGTCGTCCAAGTAAACCTCTACCTCAACAGTAGGATTGCCGCGCGAATCGAGAATTTCTCTTGCAATGACTTCGTCAATGTACATTTTCCTCACCTCTTTATGTGTAGGGTACAGAACAAAAGCCGGAATGTAACCGGCCATCACATCGGCTTGCAGTATTGCAGTCCGAATTATCAACCAGCAGTTGTCAATTGTCAGACTCGCGATCCAACAATTAACGGTAGTTAATTTTGCCTATCGGCTGCAAACCGCGATATTATAGCATCTGAATAGAGTACAAGTAAACCCGAATAGTTTATCTTGAAGTTTGGAATACTGGGGTTGTGCACCCAAAATCAGACCTAAGTGCACTAAAGGTGGAAGTGAGGTGCTTAATTTAGAAAAGCAGTTTAATTTTTAGCCATCAGCCGATTATTGGCAACTTTCTCAATTTCTCTGGCAGCACGTGCTAAGTTATCTCGAAGGTCATTGGCCACTTTTGTATGCAGGTCAATATCAGCAATACATCCGCACCACGGACAGGCATCACAGTCGACAGAGTCGTCAAGGAAATCGACGACAAGTTGCACACCGCAACTTGGGCATCTATGATGCCATTCCACCCTGAGTTTTAACATAATTCCACCGTCCATTCTTTCAGACACATCGACTTGCTATAATGTGTCTGCCCGCGAGACGGCTCCGTCGATCTGCAAACCAAAGCCTGTGCCGATTTTATGCAGCAGCTTCCTGAAGCATCTCGTCGGGTATATCGAAGTTAGCGTAGACCTGTTGAACGTCGTCGTTATCTTCGAGTGCGTCCATCAGCTTCAATATTCTACTAGCTTCCTTGCTGTCTTCAACCCTGACGGTGCTTTTGGGAAGCATGGTCACCTCGGCCGATGTATATTCGATTCCGGCTTCGGCAACAGCGTCACGAACCTTTGACAAGTCCTCAGGCTGACAAAGGACTTCTATCGTATCGCCTTCCACTCTAATATCTTCGGCGCCCGCATCCAAAGTCGCCATCATAACGGTATCTTCGTCAGCCTTATCAGCTGGTATTTGAATAAGGCCCTTCTGATCAAACATCCAGCTGACGCAGCCGCTTTCCCCCAAATTGCCTCCGTTCTTGGAGAGGATATTACGAATCTCCGCCACTGTCCTGTTCCTATTATCCGTTAGGCAAGATATCATGAGCGCTACACCCGACGGACCATAGCCTTCGTATATTATCTCTTCGAAGTTAGTGCTTTCGCCTGTCTCGCCGGTACCACGTTGTATAGCTCGCTTTATATTTTCCTGCGGCATGCTGGCTTCGCGTGCCTTTTGTATTGCGAGCCTGAGTCTCAGATTGGACTCGGGATTCCCACCACCCTCTTTAGCAGCCACAATGATTTCGCGTGCGATCTTAGTAAAAAGCTTGCCACGTATGGCGTCCTGCTTGCCTTTGCGAAGTCTTATATTATGCCATTTGGAATGACCAGACATACGTCAAAATCACCTCATGATTGTCGCGCAACAATAACAAATATTGCAAAAAAGCCTTATTAGCGCGAAAGCACACGTATGTAAAATCACAAAAGAAGCTTTAAAGAAGCTTTCTCGGACAGATGTGGTAAAACGGGAATCAGGAAGAATTGGAGCTGTTAACATTGTGAGACAAACAATCTCCCCGGCTCCCCTCGCACCCAGGATAAGTATAGCACAAAACCTTCGAACGGTCAATACTGGGCTAAGATATAGGATAGCGTACACTGTTGTTTGTAAAATTGGCTCTGAGGTAGGTAAGACGCATTCCCCTTTCTAAGTTAAGGATAGCAAATCTATCGAATTAGAAACGCGCAGCTTGGCAATATTTTTGAAAGGAGACATGCAGTTATGACCGTTATACTTAACAGGGAAGAATTGCGCGACAAGATACTAGGCTGCTGGACAGGCAAAAGCATAGGAGGAACGCTAGGCGCACCATTCGAGTGTAATCCTCAAATGCAAAACCTGTCCTTCTACGCCAACTCTTACGATGAACCGCTGCCAAACGACGATCTTGACCTCCAGCTCGTATGGTTACGGTGTATTGAAGAGCGTGGGCCGCTAGGGATTAACAACAGGACTCTTGGCGAATACTGGCTTAGCTATATTCCGCCGCATCCTAATGAATATGGTATAAGCAAAGCAAACCAGAAGCTCGGTATTTTGCCTCCCATTTCTGGCGAAGTTAACAACGCTAGGTGGCGGAATTCTAATGGAGGATGGATTCGATCCGAGATATGGGCTTGTTTAGCCCCAGGATGCCCAGACATAGCAGTGAGATACGCTTACGAAGATGCTTCGGTAGACCACGGCGGTGGCGAGGGGACCTATGCCGAGCTTTTTACTGCCGCAGTTGAAAGTGCGGCGTTTGTATGCTCTGACAGAGATCAACTTATAGAAATAGGACTTTCGAAGATTCCGCGCGAAAGTAGGGTTGCACGTAGCATCGGTATCGTGTTGGACTGCTATCACTCGGGCAAGAGTTGGCAGGAAGCTCGAGAGGCAGTAATAAAGGACTCCGAAGACTTAGGTTATTTTCAGGCGCCGGCCAACGTGGCTTTCGTTATCATAGGTTGGGTTTATGGCGAAGGCGATTTCGGCAAATCAATTTGCACCGCTGTTAATTGTGGTGACGATACAGACTGTACAGGTGCAACGCTAGGCGCTATCTTGGGCATAATTATGGGGCGCAAGAATCTGCCCAAGGAATGGGTGGATCCAGTAGGCGACAAGTTGGTTTCTTGTGCCATTGATGCCGCAACACTTGGAGCTCCCAGGGATTTGCACACCTTGACTGACAAGGTTATGTCCAACATACCTGCGGTGCTGTCGACGTGGAAAGCGCCTGTCGTTATCAGTGACGAACCAACCGACCTTTCTTCGTTGTCCATAGACAGTTTGATGGACCAATCTGTTGCTGCTTCTTACTGGCAAAAGTCGCCTTTCGCCGTTGAATACGATTTTATCCATACCAAGGTCATCCTCGACTACTGCCGGGAGCCAATAGTGAGGATCGGCGAGCCTTTTGAACTGAAAGTCACATTAATTAACCAGGCTCCCGAAGCCAGATACAACGACGTTGTATGGCACTTGCCAGATGGTTGGGAAATGCTTACTCCAAACCCGTCGCAGGTTTACTTGCCACACGTCCATCTTTTCCACCCAACTGCGTCCGTGACTATCAGGGCGACATTACAAGCCGAATACATTGAAAGCTCAACCAACAGGGGAATACTGGAGATCATTCCTAACGGTCGACCAAACGTTTGTCTAGTGCCTCTTTTCTTCTTAACATCAGTCTAAAACAACCGCGCCCTATCAAGTTTGATAGGGCGCAGTTCGTCTTTTTGCCAATGCACAAAATTTGTCTGCTGCATCAAGTATGCTACTGCTGTCTTACCACGGTTGGCAATCCGCTCTAGCGTTTGCTAGAAAACTACACGTATATGGTGTGACACATCATTGACAAGCCTACAGGCATAAGTAGGATGATACGATACGTCGAACACTACAACAACAATAGGACCAATTCGGCGCTAAACTATTTGACGCCAATGGAGATTCGCACTATGGTGTTCAGGGAGAAAACCTCCCTACAAACCGCCGCCTAAATGTTGCAAAATTCTAGAGCAGTACAGCTCCAATGTCCCCCTAGACAATTTTAAACAATTTCGAGGCGCTCTATGCTATACTAGCTGTAAGTAAGTTACTTGATTATTTGGAGGATATATTTTGACTTCTCGTGAACGAATGATTGCCGCCCTCGAAGGGCGCGATGTCGATCAGATACCAATAGCTCCGTATTTTTGGGGCGCCGAATACGGTTGGAAGCTAACGGGTAAGCCAATTTGGGAGGTACTCCACGGCAATGGAGATATGACACTCGCAATCTTGGAGGCCCTTGACGAACGCCACAAATGTGATTGGGTGATTCCGCTGCATAGCAGCTCGGGAATGTTACAAGGAAAAAGTTACAAGAATGAAGATTACTCACACGTGTATTTTATAGATGAGCAAACAGGTGAAGAGTGGGTTTTCCACAAGGAAGGCCACTGGTTGATAAAAGCTGATGAAATCGGCAAAGTTCGAGGAGATAACCTTGGTTCCGGCGTCGAACCTCCAAAAAATAGAGCTGAAGCCGATGATTGGCTTAAGCAGCGGTTTCCACGCTTAGAAGCTCCTCCCAAACCATACAAACCAGACCGCAGATTGCGCGAACGATTTCCCGATAAATTTCTCTGTGCTATTACAATCGCACCGTTCGCAGGGTTAGCTTACGTTCTCGGATTTGAGCCCACGTTAATATTGCTTCACAACGACCCAAGCTTATGTGCTTATATGATTGAGCGTACAATGACTCACTTTCCAGTTCATTGCCATCGGCTTGCTTCTGATGGCTTTGACGGCGGGTTAATGTGCGATAGCTGGGCATCTGCGGATATTATGTCTCCTGATACGTATATAAACTGGATTGCACCATTGCACAAGATTGTTGCAGAAGAATTGCGCAAAGTTGGACTAAAGTCTGTTATGTATAATACAGGCAATGTGTTGCCACTACTTGAAACTATAGCGAGTCTTGGTTATGATGCAATCTCCGTCGAGGAACGTATAAAGGGGGTTAGAATAGACATAAAAGAAGTACGTGAGGCTGTCGGCTTCGACCAATGCCTCTTTGCAAATTTCGATTCGTATCTTCTGGAGCGAGGGGATCGAGATGCTATAAGACAAGAAATTCAGAGACAAGTAACTGCCGCAGGACCGCGTTCGTTCGTTATGAGCACTGGTAGCCCCGTATGTGATGCAACCGACCCTGATATCATAGACTTCTGGATCGCAGAAACCCGAAAACAGCTCACAACGCGCAGTAACTAGAACTTTAGGAAATAAATAGTACGGACTTCACAACGGATGCTTTCGATAGCGGCATGTCTTAGTCTTTCGGCGGTTGAGTTACACGCCTACCCTACTCTTTTCGTTTTGCGGTAACCCAAATAGACGAGATCGTGTTGGGGAAATAAAAATAAAATTTGGAATAAATGAGGCACAACTATCTCTGTTAACAGGCAACCGGCAACAAATATTGCCACCGATTGCCTGTTGCCGTTGAGATGTGGAAATTCAGTAGCGCGCGTTGCCCTCCGTGTTGACTTCTACTTTAGCCTAAAAGTCGCACAAATCGCGTTGCTGCCAGACCATTTGACTTCGATATCGTCGCATGCTCGACAGGAAAGCATATTGTTAAAAACACACTGACTCATGTGGCAGGCGCCTACCTCTGCCTGTCCGCGTCTTGAAGTGTGCTGGTCTGCTTGGATGAATGTTTCGCATATTGGCTCTGAACTACCTACCAGAATAGAATGGGCGAAGCACTCCTGGTCGCGGTTGTAAAAGCATTGTGTAACGCTGCATTGCTTAACTTCGGGAACCATTTTACACGCCTCCTGACAAAGATGCATTCGTAATGAACGTATGTTATGTACCCCGGACAAACGCAACATATGGCGAGAGGACTATCATATCAAAACCCATAATTGACCCGACGGATTTTGCCTACTGCAATCGATCATATTGCACCCATGCGACTTTGGCAGACGGGTTTATAACGTGGCACGTTCTGCTAATTTTGAGATGCATGTTTGGCTTCTGTTTAGCTAGGTCAGAGAACATAAGGCTTCGGCCACCAAAGGAAGAAGTCGGTAGAAGCAAAGTCGGAAGGCTAAATGAGAAAATCAGAGAACAACGCTGCGATGGAGCTAGTGGCTACTCTCTTCGAGAAAATGAACTTCAAATTGCCGTCGTTCGCATATAGAACATTCTACCAATCCGGTCAATAAGCGATAAGGTGCCATTTTTGACTTTAAGAAACTTTCACGTAGAGATTAGTTACCACGTAGCCAAACTTCTCTGCAGAACTGTCCTTGACACAAGCCAGCATAAAGAATACACTATGCTCATCGACTGCAAGGAGAAAAAGAATTGAGCAGACCGCACGAAAAACAAATAGAAGCGGGTTGGATAGTAGTGATGATCATATTGTTGGTCATGCTGATCATCGGTTTGGTGCTATATATAAGAATGGGCATTTCTCTTGACGTCCCGCGAAAAGCACCGACATCATCATCCGCCCAGCGTGTTTGCGCGTATTCGGCAAAGCTTTGTAACTTGTATCTGGGTGGATTTCAATTCTCAGGCTACTACAGCGGTGCGTTGTCTGGCTTCGTGTAACACAAAGCGCATTTTTGATCTGGCAGGTATATATACGGAATGCGGTAATGCGTTCGAATACGAGATATGCTGTGGCACTTCACAACCCGCGAGGCGATTTCCTCGCGGTTTTTGACGTACAAATCACGTTAGCCCGCGCACACAAACATATAATAAAATGTGCAGGTAGAACACCCTATTCTAAAAGGGATTTAAGAATTAACAATTAAACTCGGGTTTCAAGAACTAAAGGAGGTATGCGCGTGACGCCGAGACAACGCTTTATTGCTGCTCTCGAACGCAAACCCTTAACAGGGCGCGTTCCGCATTTCGAACTTGTTTTCTTCCTCACCATGGAAGCATTCGGCAAATTGCATACAAGCCAGAGAGCCTATGGGCAGTGGCTTCAGATGGAGGAAAAGGAAAGGCAACTTCACCGTGAAGACATGGCTGATATGTTCATTATGACAGCCGAACGATTTGAGCATAGCGCTATATTCCTGCATCCGAATCCAGACAGCATGGAAGAAGTTTTTCGGCTAATAGACATAATAAGGGAAAAATCGGGAGATAAATATTTTCTTATGATGCACGGAGACGCGACTTTTGGCATTCCAAGTGGCGGATCGATGGAGAGTTTTAGTTATCGCATCGCAGACGACCCCGAAGGACTACACCGCGAGGCAATAGCGATGGTTGACAATGCGCTTGCACGTGCGGAAGAATTCAAGAAGCATGGTGGCCTTGACGGATTCGCTTTGTGCACGGATTACTGTCTCAACACCGGTCCGTTTCTGAGCCCGTCGCTCTTTTCTGAGTTTGTAACGCCATATCTTGCGCGTCTTATTCAAGGCTATAGAGACATGGGATTCTATACGATCAAACATACCGATGGGAATATAATGCCGATTCTCGATCAACTTGTTCAAGCTAATCCGCATGCGCTACACTCTCTGGACCCGCAGGCGGGAGTTGATATTGCCGAGGTCAAACGCCTATACGGAGATCGCGTATGCCTAATCGGTAACGTCAATTGTGGTCTGCTTGATACGGGGACTGATGAAGAGGTAATTGAGTCCGCGCGCTATGCACTCAAACACGGTATGCCCGGTGGAGGCTACATATTTTCGACTTCGAATTGCATCTACACAGGAATGCGGTTGGCTAGGTACGAGCTGATGCTGGATGTGTGGAGAAAGGAAGGAAACTACTAAAATTGTCGCTGTAAAGATTTTGACAGATCACCTTTCCGCCTATATACTACCATTCTAGACAGAAAACACTCGGAGGCAAAGAGCGCTGGTGGACGGACAAACTAATAATCCTGGTTGGATGACGGGAATATCTCAGCTTTTCTGGCTATTGATAATATTGTCTTTTATTTTGCCAATGATAAAGCAGCGATTGCTAATAGCAGCCAGGTTACGAATAATCGATAGATTGGAAAGAAAACGAAATTCGCGCGTCATTACACTTATTCATCGACAAGAGCAAATGGCGCTTTTCGGCATTCCATTTTTCAGATACATCAACATTGAGGACAGCGAGGAAGTTCTGAGAGCTATAAGGCTTACACCGCCTACTATGCCAATTGATATAGTTCTTCATACGCCCGGGGGGTTAGTGTTGGCGAGTGAGCAAATCGCGCTTGCACTCAGGGCGCACGAAGCTCCCGTTACTGTGTTTATTCCACACTATGCAATGTCCGGTGGAACCATGATAGCACTAGCTGCTAACAATATAGTAATGGACCGCAATGCGGTTATGGGGCCAGTAGATCCACAGCTTGGGCAGTATCCGGCAGCGTCGGTGCTTTCCGTCATCGAGAGAAAGCCTGTGAGCGAAATCGAAGACAAGACTTTGATTATGGCAGATGTCGGTGAAAAGGCTATTAGGCAAGTAAGAGCACTTCTCAAGTATATACTCTTGGAAAAGTTTGATGAAGAGCACGCCGAGAAACTCGCAACTATCCTTAGCGAAGGTCGTTGGACGCATGATTATCCTATTACTGTAGACGAGCTACGTAACTTCGGACTGCCGGTATCCACGGAAATGCCAGCAGAGGTATATGCACTAATGGAATTGTATCCTCAGCCTGTTCAGAGACGTCCGAGTGTAGAATATGTACCGATTCCCTACGACCAGCCTTCTACCCCTTCACGCCCACCTTATGGTCCGCATCGTCGGCAAGATGGTGCAAGCAGGTAGGTTGTATTGTAATCAAATCAGATGAATTCAAGTTCACAAACAATAGCAACCCTGGTCAAGCTATAATTTTGCGCAGGATCTTTATTGTTTGTTAAGTTAATTTAATGGATGGATTGCAAGAACAGGTAGAGGAAAAATTCAGGATTGTAAAAGCCTCCGATTGATGTTTATGTAGGCTTGTCAATAGTGTTACACCAGATATATGTAGTTTTCTAGCAAATGCTTGCGCGGATTACCAACCGTGGCAAGACAGCGGCTGCCGGTTTGACTGTCTAAGATATCGGTTGATTTGTTCTTTTCATGTGTACCACACATATATGGTAATCCTACATTCCCGAAGATACTAAGAATTGACCTAAGCGGGCGTGGAATGTTATAATAACTATGGCTAATGGGGCAGTGGCTCAGTTGGGAGAGCGCATCCTTCGCACGGATGAGGTCGGGAGTTCGAATCTCCTCTGCTCCACCATTTTTAAACTTTCATATTAAAAACTAAATGTTAAAACTTTAGAGTCCAAACCAAGAGAACTGTAAAGCCTGTTCAAAAACTTACATTGCCCTCTGTATGCCGTCCTAATCTGCTTTCGCCGCCTCTGACTCTGATATAAAGAGAGGCGGCGGAAATGTTTAGCAATGCGCTTGTTCGTTTGACTTCGGCAAGCACCTGTGGTATCGTTATGGTGTTGCGAATTCGGACACCATCCTAAGCGGGTAGAATGTCGGGCGGGTGGCTCGCTTGCCCGCTCGCTAGCGCCCGCAGGTTTCAAACTGTTCTATAGGGGAAGCTGCGGGAACTGCCCAATGTTTCCCCTTTGTGTTTTTGCGGAGGACTGGTTATCCATAGCTGATGAACATATTCAAGCTACTGAGTTCCCACGAGCGGGAGATAAGGCATCTTCGCAGAATTGCGGAGCAAATAACGGCCCTCGAACCGACCATGAAGGCTCTCTCTAACGAAGAGCTGCGGGCAAAAACCGAGGAGTTTAAGGAGCGCGTTCGCTTTGACCATTCCCAAATGGATC
>Ga0197142_1004313_pt1 | contig 11543 bp, 8 predicted proteins | sample GBS60_MetaG_FD_148614 | JGI IMG/M metagenome (GOLD analysis project Ga0197142, IMG submission 148614) | Sediment microbial communities from Great Boiling Springs, Gerlach, Nevada, United States - GBS 60_MetaG | ecosystem: Environmental > Aquatic > Thermal springs > Hot (42-90C) > Sediment... | reverse complement strand
ATAAAAAATAACTGCCTTTTGAGAATCAAAATTAACTTTTGCTTCGATGATCCCCTCTAATTTTTTTAATCTCTCTTCGATTAAAGAAGCGCAAGATTTACAATTCATACCCTTGATTTGAAATTTTACTTTTTGCATATGGTTAAAATTAATAATAAAAATTTATAAATAACCTTTAAATTTTATCTTGTCCCGCACCCGCAGCCGCATCCCCTGGCTCCTGATGGGATAATATCATTGTTATCTATATTCGTGGCTTGAACATTGGTACCGGAATTTTTTCCGGTAATCTTACTATCAACCACTTCTATAATCCCTGAAACCATTCCCATCCAGCAGGAAAATTTATATTTACCTGGCTTTTCAGGAGTAAATTCTTTAACACTGGTTTGTCCAGGAGTTAAAGGAATTTCGTCGGGGAATAATCCTTTTGAAATAATGGCATTGGTACAACCAGAAGTACCCACATCTTCAATTTCCCATCTAACAGGAATTCCTACTCTGACCTTGAAATAATTTGGCTCATAACCAAAACCGAAAGCCTTCATTCTAATCACTTGCTTGCCGTTAATAATTGGCGGCAAATCTTTTTCATTAAGAGAATTTTTTTGTGAATTTGTCTGACCGGCATAATTAAACTTGACATCTGATAAGCTGGGTAATCCCAAAACATTTAATTGAGCGTTGATATTATACAGAGCAAAAAACAAAACTAAAATTCCAGCCACCTTTAAAAATTTATCGGACAAATGCGGTTTTTCTAAAAATTTAACCGAAGAAAAACCAATAGCTAAAAGCCCAGGCGCTGTGCCTAAAGCAAAAGCAAGCATTATGGCTGCTCCCTGCCAGAAACTGCCAGAAATCAAAGCCAAACTCTGAGAAGTTAAAGTAAAACCGCAAGGTAGAAAAAAAGTTAAAGCGCCCATTAAAAATGGCATAAGTTTTCCTTGAAATTTTGTTTCGTCAGCAATTCTTCTTGTAATAAATTTCGGCATTGTTATCTGAAAACGACTAAAATATCTTACCCCTAACATTTGCAATCCCAAAAAAATCATCAAAAAAGAGACAAGAGTAATTAAAAGAGCAGTAAAACCCAAAGAAAACTGAATTTTTGCTCCAATCGCTCCAATAATGCCGCCTAAAATTGCGTAAGACAGAATCCGGCCAAAATTAAAAAGCAGATAAGGTTGAAGCTTTACCAAGGTGGAGCTTCTTTTGTTATAAATTTCTGACCATTGTTTAGCTAAAGAAAGCAAAAGTCCTCCAACCAAAGCAGCGCAAGAAGAAACACCGGCAATTAATCCCAAGAAAAAGAAAGTCGGCAAAGAAGAGTTGCTACTGACATTAACCAAACCAGCAAAACGGCTGTTTTTCAAAAGAAAAAATAAAACAATAACCAAAAGGGCGCTGCCAATAGTAGTTAAAAGATGATTACCTCTTTCTTTTTTTATTGGCTCTTCAAAGAAAAGATACCCTTCTTTTCTAAAAATTTGATTTAATTTTTTAACTTCCGGTCTTTTACCTTCATAAACTATTCTAACTGTCCCGTTATTTACTGATGCCTCAACTGATTTAATACTTTTTATTTCCAGCAATTTCTTTTCAATTAAAATCTCGCAAGAAGCGCAATGCATACCAGAAACATAGTAAAGATACTCTTGAGGGGAGGGAATTAAAATTGGAGATTCCTTCATCTTATAACCCAGTTCTTTTATTTTTTCTAAAATTATTTCTTGAGAAATAAAAGAATCCTCAAAGTTTATTTCCGCTTCGCCCGTTTTTTCATTAACACTTACATCTTTCACGCCTTTTACAACATCTATTTCTGTTTCCAGTCGTATTTTGTCATTGATTGATTTAACACCAATAATTTGAACCTCTATTTTTTTAAGCATACGAGTTCTATTTATTAAATAATTTTGTAACCCTTAAAATCTCTTGAATCATCTCTTGTTTTCTTTTTTCGTTTTTTGTCGCCATTGCTGTTTTAAAGCAAGTATTAAGATGATTCTCCATCAACATTTGATGAGCAGATTTTAAAAGTCCTATCACCGCCAAGTTTTGCTGCATAATATCAATACAGTATTCATTGGCTTCGACCATTTTTATAATTTTGGATATTAAGCTTTGGGCCTTTTTGAAATTGATGAGCGTATTTTCTTTTTGGGTAGTCATATTTTTGAAAATTTAATAATTATCACTTTTCAACACCCCGACCATAGGTACAGGTCTATTGTATCAAATGGGAAATCATTGTCAATAGTAAATTTACTTTTCATTATATTTGTGTTAAATTGAAAATATAAAATTACTAACCCCACCCGTCGCACAATTTGAAGTCCCGCCGCCGTCCGAAAAAACGCTCTCGGCTTTCCAGCAGGCAGGCAAAAAGGAAGGGGGGTCTGGGGGAAGGAATTTTTGCCCGCCTGCTTTCCGCGCCAAAGGCGCGGAAGGGGTGGGAAGCGGCTCGTTCCTGCTTAAGCAGGAAGACAAAGCCTGCAAAAATTGATTCCTTAAAAAAAGTTTTTTGCGGCCGCCCATTAAAAGAAAAAGAAATTTTTGCGGGCTTTGTCCGCCATCAGGCGGCGAGCCGCTGGGGCGGGTTTCTGCCCGTCAGGGCAGAAATTATTGCTCAAAAAAGGTTCGAGCTTCGTTCAGTAATTGCGACAAGATTTAAAATCTCAAATTTTACTAAAACCCTCTCTGAGGCAATTAAACCCCTGACAACTTTAATACGAATTAAACTCAAAAACCCCCTGCACTATAGAACAAACCCAAATTTACTCTATTGATTGGGATAGCCAATAGGCAAAATTGCAATAGGCCTCAAACTTCTCTTTATGCCCAAAATTTTTCTTACTCTGGTTTCATTAAACGCGCCCACCCAACAACCAGCCAAATCCAACATTACTGCTTGTAACCAAGCAAAAGCGCAGGCAATAGTAGCGTCCTGAAGACTATAAAGTTTGGCACCTCTGCTTCCATACTTTTTGGCAGAACGAGAAGGTACGCAAAAGAAAATTAGAACCAAAGGAGCCTCGCTGATGAAATTTTGTTCATAAGCTGCTTTTGCCAATTTCTTCTTTGTTTCTAAATCTCGCACCACCACAACCTCCCGCGCTTTTAAATTTCCAGCAGAAGGCGCAGAATCAATCGCTTCCAAAATTTCTTTTAATTTATCTTCCTCAACTTCCCTACTTTGGAAACTTCTCACCGAATGTCTTTTTTTAAAAACCTCATCCATCATTAGTAAATTTATTTTTACGACGACCTTGTATTTTTTCATTATACTTTTCAAAAAATTTAAGTTCAATCTATAGTTGATAAATCAAAAATAAAAAAATGACCAAAAAATCCACCCCCCCCTCTTGACAAGAAAATAAATATAGTGTATATTTAAAACAGGGAAATTGGGTTCTTTAAAAGGTTTCACGGTTCTTTTTTCTTTTTTAAGGAGAAGACCATGCTGTACGTCTGTGGTGTTGTGTGTTTGTTGGGGATCCTGATGGTCCTCGCGGTATGGGGTATCACCGTCGCCACTCGACGGGGGTGCCAACCCCTTGAGGCAGGAATCGTCGGTGGGTTGGCGCTCATTCTATCCCTCGTGGGGATTGGCCTAGTGGTGGCTGGAAAGGAGGCTCCTTCTCCACCAGCCCCCCTGCCGGTGGTGACGCCCTATCGGGCAGTTCCTCATTATCCAGCCCCTCAACCACCAACACTGGGGCTAGGGTGGAAGGAACAGGCCTTCCAGCAATTAGAGGCGGAGCAACTTACCCCCGCCCAGCTGGAAGAAATGTTGTTCCCTACCCCAAATGATAAAGCAAGGGTAGAGAAGATTCTCGAGAGAAAAAGGATTTTCTTGCAACAGATAGAGGACCTGTACAATAAGATGCAGGCTTACCTCTATCCCCCAGCCCCCCCAGCCTCCAAACCCTCGGCCTCCAAACCCTAAAAGGGTAAAAGGGTTAAATGGAAGAGGGAAACCCCTTGCGGCGGCGAGAAAAAATTCTCAAAGCCGCTTTTTTGTTTTATAAAAATCCTTTTTATAATTTTTGTGAATAAAGTTTCTTTACTAATCTCTCATCGAAAGATAAAATAAATTTGATGAAAGTAAATTTCAGAAAAATTTTCATCTTTATCGTTTTTTTCTCTCTTCAAATTCTAAAAACGGAATTAGTTTTTGCCTCAGAAACACAAGGCACAATTGACTCAACTTATAAATATGCCTGGTCAAACCAGGCAGGCTGGATAAATTTTAATCCTTCTAATGGTAACATCAAAATTACAGATAATGGAATTACAGGTTATGCTTGGAGTGAAAATTATGGCTGGATAAATATGGCGCCCAGTCAAAGCGGGGTAAAAATAAACAGCAACGGTACGCTTTCAGGTTATGCTTGGGGAGAAAATTTGGGTTGGATAAATTTCAGTGGAGTCAGTATTAATTGCAATGGCCAATTCAAAGGAACGGCAAGCGGAGATATCATTGGAATTCTTACCTTTGATTGCAGTAATTGCAAAGTTGTTACTGACTATCGACCACCAAATTGTAGAACAACACCCCCACAACCTCCTTTTTGCGGTGACGGCTCTTGTAATGGAACAGAAACCTGTCTCTCCTGTCCTCAAGACTGCGGAGAATGTCCACCTTTTTGCGGAGACGGAAAATGCAATGGCAATGAAACCTGTTCTACTTGCCCGGCTGATTGCGGGGAGTGTCCGCCCTTTTGCGGAGACAACAAATGCCAACCACCTGAAACTTGTAATACGTGTCCTCAAGACTGCGGAGAATGCAAAAAACCTTTTTGTGGAGACGGAGAATGTAGCGGTAATGAAACCTGTTCTAACTGTCCGGTTGACTGTGGCGAGTGTCCTATCATTTGCGGTGATAAAATATGCCAAATTACAGAAACCTGTCTCTCCTGTCCTCAAGACTGCGGAGAATGTCCACCTTTTTGCGGAGACGGAAAATGCAATGGCAATGAAACCTGTTCTACTTGCCCGGCTGATTGCGGGGAGTGCATCATTCCACCAAAACCTGTTTGCGGAAACAAAATTTGTGAAAAAGGAGAAGGATGTCTAACCTGCCCCGATGATTGCGGAGAATGCCCACCTCTTCCACCCCAAATAGACATCCCTCTAAGAGTAATCACCACTACTGCCTTGGTAGTAACGGTTCTCACCACTGCCTTTGCCTCGCCCTTCACTCTTCCCGAATTATTCCTTCTCCCCACCCGCCTCTTGGGAGCAATTCTGATTGCATTTGGGTGGAAAAAAAGAAATCCTCCCTGGGGAGTGGTTTATGATTCAGTCACCAAACAACCGCTCGATCCTGCCTATATCACCTTAAAAACCGCTGACGGGAACACAATCTCATCTTGTATTACTGATATTGATGGAAGATACGGGTTTTTGGCAGAACCAGGATTCTATAAAATGACAGCTCAAAAAACAAATTATCTCTTCCCTTCCCAAAAGTTGGCAGGTAAAAGCCAAGACGAGCTTTACGACAATTTATATTTTGGCGAAGAGTTTGAAATAAAAAGGGATACAGTGGTGAATAAAAACATCCCCCTTGATCCTATTAGTTTTGATTGGAATGAATTTGTTAAACAAAAAAAACATTTAACCAAATTTTTCACACGATGGGATTTGTTTTTAAGAAAAATCTCTGACCTCCTTTATGCGATAGGTTTTATTCTCGCCATCATCGCCTTTTTGTTTGCTCCTTATCCTTACAACACCATTATATTATGTCTCTATATATTTCTTTTTGCTCTCAGAATCTTGGGCGTCAAACCGCGTCCATTTGGTTCAGTCATTGACAAAAAAACCGGGCTTCCCCTCCCCTTTGCTATTATCAGAATCATTGATGCCTCTTCTCATCGTCAAATAAGTCATCGGATCACAGATCGCTACGGAAGGTATTTCTGTCTCGTGCCAAAAGGTAAATACTATGTTAAAATAGAAAAGAAAAAAGACGATGGTTCTTACGCATTAATTTATATTTCTTCTGTTATTGACGCCACCAAAACCGGCATTATTAAAAACATTTTCAAAATCCCCACAGAGGAAATTTCTCTTCCTCAATCATCCCTTCAATAACTTAAATGCCTATGAAATATCTTCACCATTGTTTATTTTTTATAACACTCATCCTTTTTTTAGTGCTGATACTACGACCCCTCATTTCTCCCTTCCTTGCTATCTTTTCTTATTTAACAGAACTTTTTCTTTGTCTTTTAATTATTCTGTTTTCGCTGCGTCTTTTATCTTTTTATAAACAACAAAGAGAATTCTCGCACCTTAACTCGCTCTTTATTCACCGGCTCAATACGCTTTTGACAGAAATTAAATGGCCTCTTGAAATGCTCTTGAATAATAATTTCGGCACTCTTTCTCAAGAACAAAAAGAAGTAATCAGTCAAATTTCTGAAAAAAATAATGAAGTAAATCGCCTCATTACCTCCCTTCCTTTACTTTCGTCTTTAGAAAAGTTAAAAATATCAGACCAATTATCCAATCTCAAAGAAATTGTTCAATCTATAATTGACAGTTGTCGTAAAGAAATAAATAAAAAGAAAATTGCCTTAACTTTTGTCTCGCCCTCTGAATCACTACCTCCGCTCAAAATTAACCCATTCTGGTTGGAATTGGTCATTCAAATTCTTATTGACAATGCAATAAAATATACTCCTCCTGGTGGAAGAATAGATATTTTGGTTTCTTTTGATAAAAACAAAAAAAATATAATTTTTGAAATTGAAGACACGGGAATTGGAATTAAAAAAGAAGAACAGAAAAAAATATTCCAAAAAAATTTCAGAGGATCCAACACTTTTAATTTTAATCCTACTGGATCAGGAACTGGTCTCTATCTTGCCAAAAAAATTATTAAAAAATACCGCGGTGAAATTTGGTTTAAATCCGAAGAGAATCAGGGTACTCGTTTCTTTATCCGTTTTCCTCTTTGATATTGCTTTTTAAAAAAAGAGGGATTATAATAAAGAAAAATTAAAATTTTTATTTATGCAAAAAAAAATTCTCATTATTGAAGACGATTCGTTTTTAAGAGAACTCTTGGCTAAAAAATTAACAGCCAATGGTTTCAAGGTAGGTCAAACTGCTGATGGCCAAGGAGCTCTTTCCTATCTTAAAGAGCAAAAACCAGATTTAATTATTCTCGATCTTTTACTGCCAAAAATCGATGGATTTGAGGTTCTCTCTAAAATTAAAAACGATCCTCAAACATCCTCCATCCCCATCTTAATACTCTCTAATCTCGCTCATAAAGAAGAAATAGAAAGGGGCTTTAAGCTTGGCGCTCTTGATTTTTTAATTAAATCGCAATATACCCCAGAAGAGATTGTTGTTAAAGTAAAAGAGATTCTTGAAAAGAAAAGCGAATAAGTTTAGCAGACATTCTACCCAAAACGCCCTCCCAAAAGGGCGTTTTGGGTTATTTTAGTAAAACTCCATTTGAATCTTTGACTTATTTTTTTATCTTTTCAGGCGGCACCTCTTCTACCGGAGCCTGAGGAGGAACCTCCTGAACAATGCCAAACAAAGGATCTTTTCCTTCTTTCAGATTAGAAATAATCTGTTTTATATCATTGTTCTCAGGATTTAGTTCAGATACTCTTTGAAATTGCTTTAAAGCTCTTTCTTTCTCTCCCAACTTTGCATAAGTTAAACCCAAAAAATAAAGGGCGTTGGCATAATCAGGAAAAATTTTAAGAGCTGATTCCAAATTCGTCTTTGCTTTCTCATAATCTCCTTCTTGATAATAAATTACTCCTATTTGAAAAAGCAATCCCACGTCATTGGGTGAATATTTCTTGGCTTCTTCAAGTGTCGCAATCCCCTGACTCACCTGCCCCTTTTCTTTATAAACCATTGCTATTTGAAAACGAGCCGGTGCGTAATCTGATTTAAGATTCACGGCCTTTTCAAATTCTTCCTTTGCTTTGTTTAAATCTTCCTCTCGTTTTTCCGGTATCTCTTTGTCCAAAACTGTTGCCTTTGCCATATAAACAATCCCTTTCTGAGTTGGATAATAAGGATTGAGCGGCTCTAATTCCATTGCCTTATCATATGCTTTTATTGCCCAATCCTCTGCTTCGGGAATCACTCCAATAAAATTCTGATAAACAAAACCTCTAATGGACCAATTAGCCACATTATGGGGAGAGTTATCTGTTGCTATTTTGGCTGTATTAATAGCGTTATTAATCAAAAGACTGATGATATTGTTTTTATCTTCCTGAGAAATGGCCCTATCATTGGCTATTTCTGTTAATTTATTTAAATAAAGCTGAGACAACTGAGTAAAATAAATGTCTACCTTGGTATTTAATCTTGCTGCCTTTTCCAATTTTTTAAGAGCCTCATCTCTCTGTCCTTCATTTAATGCCTTCATTCCCATCACATAATTCGCTTCAGCCAAAAATCTCTGACCGCTTAAAATTAACAAACCAAGACTGAAGATAAAACAGAAAATAAAGATAAAGCTAAATGACAAATTTATCAATGGCGAGGCACCTAATTGAAAAACTCTTTTTTCTTTTGCAGTAAAAACCAACAACGAGGAGGCAAAGATAAAAAATATAAAATCCAAGGAGAGATTAGAGTTATATAAAAACCAACCTATCGTTTGCGAAATAATCGCAATCAAGACAGCGTCGCAACACAATGCCAACCACAAAAATTCAAAATCTCCCTGTCTTCCGGCAAAAATAAACCTTACCCCTCTTATAATTAATCCTCCCACAAGAATCAAAAAAGAAGCTACCCCCAATACCCCAATTGTAGGCAAAAGAGTTAAAATTTTGGAACTAGCGCCATCAAACCTCAAGCCCCACAGAAGTCCCTGATTGAAATCCTGACTTTTGTATTTTGAAAAATCAAAGATAAAGGTTCCAGGCCCTGAACCAAAAAGCGGTCTTTCTTTTATTGTCCGGAGAGCAATTTCCAAACTGGCTCCCTGCCGAAGATAAACCTCAAGCGGGAAAGAGGGCAAAGGAAGCGCAATTTTCAATATAAGAAAAAACAATGTTAAAACCAAAAAAAACATTGGTAAAATCAACCACCTCAAATCAAAAAGGTTTTTTCTCAAAAGTCCCGCAAGGATTAATAAAAAGCTTTCAATTCCGATTACCCACCACAAAAAAACATAATTAATCAAAAGAAAGAGAATAGTAGACAATACTATCCCCGAGACAAAAAGAACTCTTAACCATTTTTGAGTATAAATTGACAATACAATAAGCACCGGTAGCAATACCGCGCAAAAAAGTCCCAATCCACCCACTAAACCAACCGTGTTAAAAAGAGGTGTTTTAGCAAAAGGAAAAGGTAAATATATCCTTAAAATTTGCAATACACCTATTAAACTTACTATTACATCTGCTGCTCCCAAAACAATCAATAATTTAAACGTCTCTTTTTTATTAAAGTTATTACTTATCAATAAATATAATAAAATAAAACCCAAAAGAGTAAAAAACGACTCAGATGTCCTACGAGGAAATCCCCAAAAACTACCGTATCTATCTAAAGAAAAAATAGTTGATAAAAGGCAGGCCAAGCAAAAAATAAAAACCAAAGGATGAATTCTATCCCAACTAATTGAAATTTCGCCTTTAGCCAAAATTTTTATTAACCAACAAAAAAAAGCAATAAAAGTCAACCCAATAAGAAGAATTTGTTTGTTAAAATCAAGAATGTCATTTGACCATGGCAAGACAAAAAGAGGCAGAAGAAAAGTTAATAAATAAATACTATTCTTTAAAATTGCCTCGCAAGTGTTTATAATGCTTAAAGACGAAAAATTTAAAGATAACCTCCTAACCATAATATAAAAATTTTTAATTTTAATAACCTTTATTATACTTTACTTCCCAAATAAAGGAAATATATTTTTTAGGGTTTCAGACAAATTGGCTCTCTGTTGTTCAAGAAGCAAAGAAATTTCTTGCAAGCTTCTTATCAAAAGGTTTCTTGTTTCACTCATCACTTCTTTTATTTTCTCTGTCATCTCATCAATCAGAGAAAAAGGAAATCTTAACAGCATTTGTTTTGCCAAAGACTGAACAAAAGTAAATACTCCTTTCAATAAATCTGAAGCCGCCTGTTCAATTATCTCACCCGGAGAAATTTCCTCTTCTGGCGCTGCTGGAAGCAATTCTTCCTGTGTTGACTCTAAACTCTCTGACTTTTCTTCAAGCTGCTTTTCTTCTTCTTTTACTTCTTCTTCTACTACTTCTTCCCCAGCACTTAAAACCTCCTTCACAATCACGTTGACTTTTGTTTGGATGTTGTGAGGATTTACAACATGAGAGGGCAAAACCAATGGTTTGCCTGAGAATAAATACACACCTGCTCTTGTAGGATCATATAATGGACTTCCTCTATCCCATCTTATTTCAAGCTCAATCTGCGTTCCATCGTTTAATATAAAACCTGCTCGAGAAGGCAATCCTATACTCTCAAAACTTGTTCCATTCTCCACTACAATATCTTCTAAAGGAACATTTGAGGTTATTATTTTTTGCCTTTGCTGCTCCATCTCTTTTTCCATCTCTCTCTTTAATTCGCTCTTTAATTCTGATTTTATATCTATCTTCACTTTTTCTACGCTTCTTTCAATTTCTTCTTTTGAAATGCCTTTCTGGGGCGAAATTAAGGGCGCCTCTTCTTCAATCACACTACCTGAATCTTCACAAACCCCCTTTTCTTTCACCCATTCTCCATTTTCAATCCAAATGCAATAAAACTCGCCATTTTGTGAATCTCTCATCTGAATCTTTCCCATTATTGCCACATTCATTTGAGCCGTTTGAGTTCTAAACCTTTCAGCAGCCAAATTTTTAATTGTTGTCATACCATTCTCAAGGTAGACCCCCAACTCCCTGAATCCTTCTTTAATTCTCTCTTTAACCCATTCCATAAAACCCAAATAATTACCTCCTCCTTCTCCTATTCCTCCATTCAAACTCAACATAAGCTTCAATCCTTCAATCTCAACTTCCTGTTTCTTTATAACCTCTATCAAATAAAGAGATATTCTATCGTATTTAATCGCATCTGGCCGTCCTTCATTATCATAAATAATTAAATCGTTTAGCCCCAATGCTTCAAAATCTTCAGCCAAATACCCAATGTCAAAAACATTTGTGGCTTTATATCTAAATATCTTTGGCTGGACCCGCAAAATTTTCCTAAAATCTTCGCTCAAAGGTCGGATATCTGTCTTATATTTTACTGATGAACTTGACTTATAAAATTTACCATTTGCATCCACAACCACTGTTGTCCCTGTCGAAGAAGTCAATTGAGAAACAGTAAATTGCCCATTTATTGTCAAAGATTGATTAGCTGGGTCATCGTCAAACACACCGTAGATTAAAGCTTTAATCCTGGCATCTGATTCATTGGCTCTTTGTCGGTTATCAATAAAGAGTTTGTTGCTTCCTGTTTCCCAATAACCTGCTTGATAACCTAAAAAGACATTGCCTTGGGTGTTTGAAGCGCTGTATCCTGCT
>Ga0197142_1004311_pt1 | contig 11544 bp, 13 predicted proteins | sample GBS60_MetaG_FD_148614 | JGI IMG/M metagenome (GOLD analysis project Ga0197142, IMG submission 148614) | Sediment microbial communities from Great Boiling Springs, Gerlach, Nevada, United States - GBS 60_MetaG | ecosystem: Environmental > Aquatic > Thermal springs > Hot (42-90C) > Sediment... | reverse complement strand
ATGAATGTCCGATAGCGCGCCGTGTCCAGCACGCCAGCCTGCCCCACGACCCGATTCTTCGGGAAGCCGCTGACCTGCTTCGCCAGGTAGGTCATTGTGTCGAGCGGATTGTTCACCATAATGATGACCGCGTCGGGCGACAGCGGCGCCGCTTTGGAGATGCAGTCGCGTGTAATGTCGGCATTGACCCGGATCAGGTCTTCGCGGCTCATGCCGGGTTTGCGCGGCGCGCCCGACGTCACAACAATAATGTTGGAACCGGCAGTTGCGCTGTAATCGTTCGTGCCGACGATCTTAACGTCAAACCCTTCGATCGGTCCGGCTTGCAGCAGATCGAGTCCCTTCCCCTGCGGCACACCCTCGATAATATCGACCAGCACAACATCGCCCAATTCTTTGGATGCGATCCAGTGAGCGGCGGTCGAACCGACAAAACCCGCGCCGATGATCGAGATTTTCGGTCTCATGGCTTCTCCTCTTCGCTTCAAAGAGATAACTTCTGCACCATTGCAGTGGCGGAATGAACCAGGTTATGGAGCGATCGCGACCTTTAGGCTTTCATTTGATCCTGCGCTCATGACGACACGCGCCTGACCGCAGCGCGCGCGCTCTGGCGGAGCCTGGCAAGCGCCGCTTCCAGATCGGCAGGCAGGGGCGACGTAAACTCGACCCACTCGCCGCCGGATGGCAATTTGAAACCAAGGCGATGCGCATGGAGAAACTGGCGCGTCAATCCGAACGTCGCCCGCGGGCGCTTCGGACCGTACAGCGGATCGCCGAGGATGGGCCGGTTGCGTGATGCACAGTGCACCCGGATCTGATGGGTGCGTCCGGTCTCCAATCGCGCTTCGATCAGTGTGTACTCTCCCAGGTCTTCGAGGACGCGCCAGTGAGTTCGCGCCGGTCTGCCGCCGGCAACCACCGCCATGCGCACCCGGTCGGTCGGATGGCGCGCGATTGGCGCATCGATCACCCCTTCGAGTTCGGGCATCCGCCCCTCGACGACCGCGAGATAGATTTTCAGCATGGTGCGCGCCTGCTGTTGCGCCTGCAACGACCGCAGCGCGCGCTCATTGCGCGCTGCCACCAGCAACCCCGACGTATCGCGATCCAGGCGATGCACAATGCCGGGGCGCATATCGCCATTGATCGCCATCTCCGGGTAGCGCGCAATGAGCGCATTGACCAGTGTGCCACGGTCGTGACCGGGCGCAGGATGCACAACCATGCTTGCTGGCTTATCGATCACGACGACGTCCCGATCCTCGTACACAATCTGGAGTGGGAGCGGTTCGGCGACGAGACCGACCGGTTGCGGCGCAGGCAGGTGCACCGTGACCGTATCGCCGGCATGAACGGGAGTGCTGGGGCGCACCTGGCGATTGTTCAGAAGCACCTGGGCGGCTTCGATCAGGCGCTGAGCGTAGGTGCGCGAGAGATCGGGCACATGATCGGCGACATACCGGTCTAGCCGATCCCCTTCATTGGCAGCTTCAACCACCAGATGCAGCACTTCAGCGCTCACAGAACCCTCGCCTGAACAGAACCGACCGTGTTGCCTTCATCCATCGGAGCGCACCGACGATCCGGGTCACTGCGGTTCCCGGTTGAGCAGATCGTTCAGCAACGCATCGTCGGAGGCTGCGCGGCGTTGCTCCCCATCGCCGATCAGCGCCAGAAACAACGCCAGTATCGCAACTCCGAGCGTAATTGAGCTATCGGCGATATTAAAAATGCCGGGAAACCAGTGAACATGGATAAAGTCGATCACATACCCGAAGCGCATGCGGTCGATGATATTCCCGATCGCGCCGCCGACGATCAGACCGAGGCACACCTGCGGCAGGAGATGCGGACCGGGCAGATGATAGCGATAGAAATACATCGCACCCAGGCTGATGATGATCGACGTGACCGTAAAGAAATGCGGGAAGCCGACATCGAACATCCCGAATGCAATGCCAGTATTATGGATCAGAGTCAGGCTCAACCAGTCACCGAGCAGCGGTCGAGTCGTCCCTTCGACCGTGCCCAGCGTTTCCAGAACCCACGCTTTGGTGACCTGATCGAGTGCAAGGATAGTAGCGGCAATCGCAGCCGGACCCAGCCAGTAGCGCCGCAATTCACGCCCGATTGTCGAACCTGTTCGTGCCAATGCTCTCGCTTTCTACGCTTTCGGGGAAACTGGTTGCGCCGGTCACACAGGCAAGTTCTGCATCAGGTTCCGAAGAACTGCAGGCGGCGTTTTGCATGCCGCAGCGCCCGGCGCACGCTGAACCCGCATAGGAGAGCGTCTCACTCGTCTGTTCAGAAGCGCACGACGCTCAGTTTCCCGGTTCTCTCTGGCCCCCTGCATTGCGAACCCATAGCCCACACATTGCAACCCATCCGCCGTATGCGCATCACCAGCGGCGGGCGCGTTCGCGCGCCGACTGGCAACGCACACACAATGTCGCATACGGAAGCGCTTCCAGACGCTCGATCGGAATCGGTTCACCGCAATCGGCGCAGATGCCGTAGGTGCCTTCATCAAGACGGCGCAGCGCAGCATTGACCTGTTCCAGCAACTCGCGCGCATTGCTGCGCAGCGCCAGGTCACGCTCGCGCACCAATGTCTCCATCATTTCTTCGGCAACGACATTCCCGATACCGGCGCTTTCCTCTCGACTGGCGCGCTCGCGCTCCAGCGCGGCGATCTCGGCGAGCAACGCATCGCGCTCCGCTTCGAGCCGCTCTCGTTGTGCTGCGAAGATAGTCGTCGATGGCATCTTCGCCGCTCCTTTCTCGCCAACAACAAGGCAGGCTCGGCAGCCCTTCCTGCCGCACCTGCAATAGATACAAACACCACACGCCAGGAGCACCGACGCTCCTTTTGCATACCGTTATTATACCACGTGAGAGCGTAACAACCGGTTACGCTGTGTCCACCGAGCGATAACCTCCAACCCCGCCAGGAGTGAACGTCTCCCCCAGACTATGCAGTAGCGTCGCCACAATGCGCAACTCATCGCGCAGGACTGCGCGCAGCGCTTCGGGGCTGCGTTCCCCCCACAGGTCGCTCAGATCGGTGACATTCGTGCCGACGATCTGAAGATAAACCAGAGAAGGCTTATCGTCGATGCGGTAGCCGCGACGAATCTCAACTGCAATATAGTCGGCTGGCGGGGGAAAGTCGGGCATCACCCGTCGCAGCGCTGCACGCACCGCACCGTTGAACGCGCGCAGCAGTTCAACATCGCTCCGGTCGAACGAGCGCACATCGACCGTATAGGTCCATGCCAGTTCGAGTGGTCCGGGCGTAATATCGCGCCCTTCTGAAAACAACTGGTGCGCAGCCGTCCAGACCAGGTTGAGTTCGACCCATGGCGGCGACCATCCCTCGCCGATCGGTTCGGGATGCTCCGGGAAGAGTTCTGCGCGGTAGACACGATCGAGCGTTCCCGGTTGAATGCTTTCGACAATCGCATGCTCGTGCAAGCCGGCAAGCAACCATGCTTCTTCGAGACCGACCGCAAGTTCTTCGTAACTGATCAACGACGTCCCCCCTCGTGTCAGAGCCATTATTCGTTATTGTACCGCCGGGTGTCGTGTCCGACAAGCGTCTCTCTGTTTGACCGCAAATGTTGGCATTTACGCCTTTTCAAGCAATCCGCTGGCGTGTTACAATATCGATACAAAGTGGTTATTAAGTGACAGTGCGACCTGGAGGGGAGATGCGTATGAGCAACGAGCAAAACAAGCGTCGTCGGAAGGCGGCATACATCTGGAAGCCAGAGATGATCCGCGCCTTGCGAGAACATATGGATCTGACCCAGCGCGAACTGGCCGATCTGCTGGAAGTGCGGCAGCAGACCATCAGTGAATGGGAGACAGGACTGCATACGCCGCATCGCTCGACCCAGAAAACGCTGAGTATGGTTGCCGAGCGTGCTGGCTTCTCCTATAATGCTCAGGAATCCGTCCCTGCCGACGGGGATGGTGTGCAGCAGAATGGCGACGAGACCGCTGAGCGCGCCAGTGCTGACCGGCAGACCGCCAGCGACGCTTGACATCTACACGTTTTCGTGTTAGACTGATACCAGAACGAAGGACGCACACAGGCGTCCTTCTTCTTCACCAGATTTACACGAAAACGTGTGGAGTTGTTTCATGCCGCGTCGTTTCACTCTTCCCTGCGACCATCTCCGCGCCCTGTACGAAGCAGGCGCAACGACCATCTCTCTGGCGAACCTGTACCACTGCAATCCGGCCACCATCGCGCGGCATCTACGGCGCTGCGGCGTCGTACTCCGCACCGGGCGCTTCACTGCGAAACCGTGTGATGAAGCGCTGCTCCGTCGGATGTACCTGGACGAGCGGCAACCGTTGACCCGGATCGCAGCCGCACTCAACGTTTCGGTCAGCACCGTCGGGAACTGGCGGCGGCGGCTTGGCATCCCGCCGCGCAGGGGGCGGTAGTAGGGGCGCAGCAGCGCGGCGCCCGGACAGGGCGGCGAGGCAGTAGGGGCGCAGCGGCTACGTGGGTGTGGTATCATCCCTGCAGGAACGAGCACCGGTGAAGGGAGCACCCTGTATGCCAGGACCGCTTCCTGGAATGGATCCCTGCCTGGAACGCCGCGACCTCTGGCCCGACGTCCATCAGCGGTTGATAACGTATAGCGCAGATGCGCTCCAGCCGCAGATTCGTCCCCGTTATCACGCGCGCATCGGGGAGCGCCTCTATGTCATCCCGCCGCACCGGTCCATCTATTCGGACGTGACCGTCACGCAGCGCCAGCCAGCGATGACGGCGGAGGGGCGCGGTGTGGCGGCGCTGACGGCCGACGCGCCGGTGGTCATCGCCGTCGCGCCGGAAGAGGTGCGCGAGCCGTTCATCGAGATTCTCGACCTGACCCGGGGCGGGCGCGTCGTCACGGTGATCGAGACGCTCAGCCCCGCCAACAAGACGCCTGGCGAAGGGCACGAAGCGTATCGCCGCAAACAGGAAGAGACGCTCGCCAGCGACACCCATCTGGTGGAGATCGACCTGTTGCGCCAGGGACTGCCCACGGTGGCGATTCCGCCGCACTATCTGACCCCCTATCAACCGTGGCGCCACGTCATCTGCGTCAGCCGGGCGGGGCGCCGCGAGCGGTTCGAGGTGTATGTGCGCACGATCCGGCAACGCCTGCCGCGCATTGCCATTCCGCTGCACCCGCCGGACCCGGATGCCGTCTTAGACGTGCAGGCGGTGTTGGAGCGCTGCTACGAGCACGGCGCCTACAGCGACCTGATCGACTATCGCCTTGATCCTGAAGTCGCGCTGCCTGCGGACGACGTTGCCTGGGTGGATGCACATCTGCGCCAGCAGGGGCTTCGCCCGTAGCACGTGACCGGCGACAATCGACAGAGATGTTGGAGTACTGGCAGCGATGAGGGCATCGGCAGGTACGGGTCGAGCCGTTCCTCGACCTGCCTGACCGGACCCTCTGAGGTCTATGAGGTCTCCGCATCGTTCGTCCTGAAGCGCGGCGTCGCTCTCACTGTCGAGGAACGCATGAATGATGTGATCGGGAAAGCGCACCTGGTTCAGTGCAGGAAACGCATTCCTGAATACATAGGCGTGATGCAGGTGATCCGGTAGTCCAACCACGCATACGGCAGCGCCCGGCGGAATATCTGCCAGACTGGCGTCGATCCGGGCAATGGCGCGTTCCATTTCGTTCCCCGCCCGTCGCCACCAGCAGGCGCGGTACGATGCTACTCCTGCGTGTGTGCCGACCAGTAGAATCAGCGCCACAGCACACCAGGTTCGCCGCCGGTCGGCAACCTGCCAGATCGCCGCCCAACCAATCGCCAGCATCCAGGCAATCCCTATCGACGACATGAACGCTGTGCGACCGGTGGCAGTCAGAATAACCGGGTAGAGCGCAATGAGACTCCACCATGCAGCAAACCATAGCGCCTGCCGCAGGCGTTCAGGCATCTTCTGACGCGCCGCGACAAACAGCCATCCTGCTATCCCAAGTGCGCACGCTGTCATCGCCACGGCGACAATCGGCAGAAGAGGCTGTGCGCGCCACAGTGGGAGGGAGGTCGCATAGCCATAGTTGTCCGGCAGGGCAAATACTCCCACTGCCAGATAGTAAGCGAGATTGATCACTATCCTGAACGGGTCGATCTCAACCGGGTAGGGGGAACCAGTCCAGAAGCGAAACGTGACGAACACCGCCTGAATCGCCATGAGCGGCATGATCGGCGTAAGGCGGCGAAGCCGATCGTTCCATGTGACGGACTGCATGGTCAGCAGTTCGTAGACGCCGAGCGCAACCGGCAGGAAGATTGCGGTTTCTTTTGCGCCAATGGCAAGCACGTAGCATCCCATGGTCAGTGCGTACTGGACGGTGCGCCGTGGAGACGCGCGAAATGCCAGATAACTCCGCAGGCTGAGCAGTGTGAACAATCCCGCGAGCAGTTCATTCGAGGCGGATACCCACAGCACCGGTTCAGCGTGGACGCTGTGAACGCCAAAGAGAAGAGCTGCCACAACGCCGACGCCGGGGCGTCCCGTCAGGGTAGCGGCAATATCCGCGACCAGCACGGCAACAATGATGTAGATGACGAACGCAACGGCGTGGTATCCGGACGCATCGAAACCGGAGAAGCGGGAGCATGCCCCGATGAACAGGTCGAACACCGGACGATACCAACCGCCGTGGGTGGTGGAGAGGAGACGTGGAACATCCTGGAGCGACAGATCCAGATTGCGCTGAACCACCGCCCAATCGTCCGCCAGGAGCGAGCGGGAGAAACCCGGAAGATAGACCGATGCCGCTGCGAGGGACGCCAGGAGGTAGCGTGAATAGGAGCGGAACATGCCACATCCTGCGCAGCTACATTCTGCGCGCCAGGGCATTGAGCACGCCAAGGAACGCAACCGCTGCCACGACGTGGAAGATGATCAGAACAAGGTAATCGCTTCCTGTTCCACCCATCGGCATTGATGACGGATTGGCAGCGCCGGCCAGGTTCGGAATGAGCGACACAAAAAAAGCGATCACGCCAATAATATTGTAGGTTCGGAGCGGGTTGGCGGCGACGCGATTGACGATTGCCAGCACCCCAACGCCAATCAGCGTAAAGAGCAGAGTGAAGGCGATGATCGGTCCGAGCGTGAACGGCATAAAATCGGGCGACAGTGGCACAATGGCGCCGAGGATGAGGCGAACGACGACATTTGCTGCGACCGCTGCCAGTACTCCTGCGCCGCCAGCTCTGAGCAGCGTCGCATTCGAGAGACGTGTCTGCGCGATAGTGGACATGCCGCAGGCTCCCTGGTGATCACGATACACGAACAGCATGCGAATGTGTGATTGCTCACCCGGTCATTATATCAGACGCCGGGTAAGGCACAACTCCTGCCCCCAGTACCTTTACCGATCTCACACAAAGGCGCAAAGATACAAAGGGGAAAGGAGGGTCAGTTCCAGGTTCCAGGTTCCAGGTTCTCAGTTCTCGGTTCTCAGTTCTCAGTTCTCGGTTCCAGGTTCCAGGTTCCAGGTTCTGAGTTCCAGGTTCTCAGTTCTCAGTTCTCGGTTCTCAGTTCTCAGTTCTCATCCCTACCGATTCGCGTCCAGACAGGTCTGTATCTTGCGATCAGCAATAGTAAATGCGCCCTCCACCGACACTGTTTCGCGTAGTGCAGCATCGAGTGCATCGGCGATAGCAGCGGAAACCGGACCGTTGTAGACGCTGCCGCAGGCGGTCGGGTAGCGCGGCGGCGTAATGCCTGCCTCGCGCCCGACAACGAAGGCGCGCATATTCGCCGGCGGCGGCGGCAACTGCACCACCGCCGGATCGTTGCTCAGCGACAGGAGCGCCGGTGTGCCCAGATAGGCGGCAGCGATGGCGCGCTGCGCTTCCGGCGTGATGATATATTTCACAAAGTCCCATGCCAGTTGCGGCTCGCGAGAAGCGCGGGTCACGGCAAAGCCGTATGAGCCGATACCGGTGAAACGTCCTGCCCGATGCGCTGGCACAATCTGTACGTCCCACGCGAAGCGGTCGCCGATTTGCTCACGGTAGATCCGTGCGGCGCCGGCAAATGAGAAGAATGCCGCACACGTTTGCGCAACAAAACAATCGTCCTGGCTGGCGCCCGGTTGTGCCGCGATCTTGTACCGGATCCAGAGGTCGAGGTACCCCTGCAACCCTTCGAGCGACTGGGGCGCACTCAGCGTTGATTGCGCACCGTCGGCGCTGAGGGCATCGCCGCCAGCGCCGCGCACCCATGGCAGCCAGTACACCCATGCGGTGTGGTCGAACAATCCGCTATTCGTGAAACTCAGACAATCGACGCCCGGCGTAGATTCTTGCAACCGTTTACATGCCGCAATCAGATCGTCCCACGTCCAATCGTCGCGCGGCAACGGCGCGCCGGAGCGTTCCCACAAGGAACTATTGTAGTACATCTGGATGGTTTCGAGGGATGCGGGAATCAGGTAGAGACCGGGACGAACGCGCGACCGTCCAGGTTCAAGCGCTACTGGATGCACGTCTTCCAGATTGACGCTTCCGTCGCCCCTGGCGAACTCTTCCAGGTCGAGCAGCAGTTCCGCCTCGATGAGCGCTGGCGTTATCACGTCCGGCGCCCAGACGACATCGGGGATGTTGCCGGTGGCTGCGCTGCCCTGCAATTCGCTATAACTCCCATCGCCATAGATGAATTCGATGGTTACATCGGGATGTCGGGTACGGAATCCCTGGCTGATAATCTCAACGACCCCTTCGATCGTCGGGTCACGCACCGTGTATACCCGCAGCACCTGCGGTTCGGGCGTCGGCGTCGGCGTTGGCGGCGCAAACCAGCCACATGCGGCAAGCAATGGAGACAGCGTCAGCAGACAGAGCGCGGAGCGCAGCGAGAGGCGGTGTTTCATGCGATCATCCTTATGATGCACTTGATCTGATTGCTTCGATCGGCTATTGTACCAGCAGAGAACGACGCGCAACAGGAAAGGCAGGAAAGAAATGACAACTGCCGCGCACCGGATCGAAGAACTGATCCTGCAAACCGATGCCAGCGGCGCGCCAGTACGTCTGGAATATGTCCGAGGACATACGCGCTGGGAAGCCTCGCCTTCCAGTCGACACCAGAAGATGCTGCAACGGATCGAGCGTTCTGTGCGTCCGTCGTTTGATGGTGAGACCGGTTGCTCCTGTTCCACACTTGTCGATGTGCTCATCCGTTTTCCCGATCCCGATGGCTCGTTCAAACGACCCGATCTCTCCATCTTTTGCACGGAGCCGCCAGACAGTGACGAAGCTCTGGAGGTTCTTCCGGTTGCAGTGGTTGAGATTCTCAGCCCTGGATACGAGGACAAAGACCTGGGACCGGATGGAGCGCCGTTCTATCTGGCGCACGGCGTTGTTGATGTTGTCGTAGTCGATCCGCGCACCGGCGTCGTGTTCCATTTTCAGCGCGACCGCTCGCCGGTGACGCTTCAGGCGCCCGTAACGTTGGATCTGACCTGTGGATGTAGCCTCGATGTTCCCTGACCCCGATCACACCTTCTCTCAAGGGGAGAGTTTTTGGGAGAGATGAGCGATGTTCTTCATTCCCGTGCGCCTTTGCCCCTCATCCCCCCAACCCCCTTCTCCCACACGGGGAGAAGGGGGAGTTTGGGCATCCTGATGGCTGAAACGGGAGATGGCACGCAGGGGCTTGCCAAAAAATCCATCCCTGTGAGGATCATACCTTCCCCCTTCGTATCTTTCATGGTATGATGACGCAAAGCGGCATGAAACGCACACACTTCCAGGAGGAAGGTCATGGACGATCACATCAACGAGGATCTCCCATGCTATGGGTTGTATATCGATGGATCCTGGGTCGATGCCGAAGGGGGCACGATGCCGGTCAACGAGCCGGCGCTGGGGCGACCGATGGCGCGGGTCGCGCGCGGCTCCGCCGCCGATGTTGACCGTGCGGTCGCCGCTGCGCGCGAAGCCTTCGACCGTGGACCGTGGCCCCACACGCCGGGACACGAACGCGCCCGCATCCTGAACGCAATCGCCGACCTGATCGAAGAACACACCGCCGAATTCGCAGAACTCGAGACGCGCAACCTGGGTGCGCCGCTGCGCAAGACAACATTCGTCGATATTCCCTGGTCGGTCGAGCATCTGCGCGTCTTTGCCGAACTGGCGACCATTCACCCCTATGAGCCGCTGCCATGGACCGATGTCCCTTCTGTGAGCTGGAACTTTGTCTGGCGCGAGCCGATCGGTGTGTGCGGTCAGATTGTTCCGTGGAACTACCCGCTCCTGATGACGATCTGGAAAATCGCTCCGGCGCTGGCTGCCGGAAATACGATCGTGCTCAAACCTGCGTCCTACACCCCGCTGACGGCGCTGAGGCTGACGCAGTTGATCCATGAGGCAGGACTGTTGCCGCGCGGTGTGTTGAATGTCGTAACCGGTCCCGGAGCGGAGGTCGGCGATGCGCTGGCGCGTCACCCTGGTGTAGACAAAGTATCGTTTACCGGATCGACTGAAACCGGACGACACATCATGCGCCTGGCGAGCGACACGATCAAACGTCTGACGCTCGAACTCGGCGGCAAGTCACCCAGTCTGGTGATGCCGGACGCCGATCTCGAACTGGCGACCGATGGCGTTCTGTTTGGCGTCTTCTTCAATGGCGGGCAGAGTTGCGAAGCCGGAACCCGCTGCCTGGTGCCGGAAAGCCTGCACGATGAGTTTCTTGAACGCCTGGTGACGCGCGCCCGCTCGTTGCGGATCGGTGATCCCCTCGACCTGGAAACCGACCTGGGTCCGCTCGTCTCCGAAGCGCAGTGTCGGATCGTCGAAGAGTATATCGAGGTCGGCAAGAACGAGGGCGCCCGACTGGTGACGGGCGGACGCAGAGTGCGCGTACCGGGATTCGAGCGCGGTCCTTTCGTTGAACCGACGATCTTCACCAATGTGCTGAACGGAACGCGCCTGGCGCAGGAAGAGATCTTTGGTCCGGTGCTTTCGGTCATTCCGTATCGCACCGTCACGGAAGCCATCGAACTGGCGAATGCCAGTCGCTACGGTCTTGGCGCTGCCGTCTGGTCACGCGATTTGCAGGGCGCTATCGAGGTGGCCAAACGCATCCGCACCGGCACCGTCTGGATCAACGATCACCATATTATTCTGCCACGTGCGCCATTCGGCGGCTACAAGCAGAGCGGCATCGGGCGCGAGCATGGCATTTACGGGTTGATGGCGTACACCGAATTGAAGCATATCCACGTCGATCTGATGCAAAAACGCACCGGTCGCGTCTGGTGGGATGTCCTCATTCCTCAGAGCGAAAGCGAGTAAGATGCCGGTTGTTCCTGGTGCGTCAACAGCGGCGATCGCCTGGATCGCCGCTGTTTCTTATTCTCAAGGCGAGTGTTGCGGCGACACGTGCTGATAATTGAGCATAGAAACCGGCATGCGCCGCGTGCCGTGGGGCTGATGGAGATTGAGAAATAAATCCGGTATACCGCGCTAGCCGTGGGGCTGAAGCCCTCG